>JAEEGH010001167.1_pt1 | contig 77931 bp, 68 predicted proteins | sample 9134181 | NCBI WGS metagenome assembly JAEEGH01 (sample SAMN16246544, study PRJNA631951) | gut metagenome | biome: gut microbiome; feature: rumen; material: DP-attached | host: Bos | place: Iran: Karaj | collected 2018-10 | reverse complement strand
GCCGTCTCGCCGAGCGACATCCTGAACATCCTCGGTCCGATCAAGGTCCAGGAATACATCATCAACGAGATCCAGGAAGTCTACCGCATGCAGGGTGTGAAGATCAACGACAAGCACTTCGAAGTGATCGTCCGCCAGATGATGCGCAAGGTCGAGATCGTGGATCCGGGCGACACCCGCTTCCTCCCCGAGCAGCTCGTGGACAAACTCGAATTCCTCGAGGAGAACGACTCGATCTTCGACAAGGAAGTGGTCACCGACGCCGGCGACTCGGAGAATCTCCATCCGGGCCAGATCGTGACGGTGCGCCAGCTCCGCGACGAGAACTCCGCCCTCAAGCGTGCCGACAAACGGACGGTCCAGAGCCGCGCCGCCATCCCCGCCACCTCCAACCAGGTGCTCCAGGGCATTACGCGCGCCGCACTGCGCACCAACAGCTTCATGTCCGCGGCCTCCTTCCAGGAGACCACCAAGGTGCTGTCCGACGCTGCGATCCGCGGCAAGATCGACACCCTCGAAGGCCTGAAGGAGAACGTGATCTGCGGCCACCTGATTCCGGCCGGTACCGGTCAGCGCGAGTTCGACAACCTGATCGTGGCTTCGCTCGACGACTACCAGAAGCTCACCGCTTCGCGGAAGAAATTCTAGACTGAACCATGGCAATCATCCGTCCCCTGAGAGGTTTTACCCCGAAGATCGGAAAGAATTGCTTCATTGCAGAAAATGCTGTGATCATCGGCGATGTAACCATCGGCGATGATTGCAGCATTTGGTATGGAGTGGTTCTGCGCGGTGACGTGAACACCATCAAGATCGGCAACCGCGTCAACATCCAGGACAACGCAAGCGTCCACACGCTCTACCAGCGTAGCGTGACCATCATCGGCGACGATGTATCGGTCGGTCACAACGCCGTGGTACACGGAGCCAAGGTCGGCAACGACGTGCTGGTGGGCATGGGTGCCATCCTGATGGACAACGCCGAAATCCCCGACGGCACCATCATCGCAGCCGGCGCCGTGGTCCCTTCCAACCAGGTCCTCGAACCCGGTGTCTATGCCGGTGTTCCTGCCAGGAAAATCAAGGAAGGAAGTGAACAAATTACGGCTTCCGCCCACAAAAACGCACAAGGATATCTGATGTATAAGGATTGGTACAAATAATCTGTAAGCAATTCTATTAAATCCCTAAAAAAATGAAAGAGGCAGTTTTAGGAAAACTACCTCTTTTTTTAGAATCTTTTTTGCAAATTATTGTTCAAATCAATAATTTTCTATAATTTAGCAGCTTAAAATAGTGTTATACACAATAAAAAATTGTAAGCTAGACAAAAGGTTTTTAACAAAACACGTTCCAAATTTGAAATCGTACCAAAAAAATCAATCTAATTAACCAACAAAACTTTTCCAAATGAAAAAGATCAGACTTATTTTGACAGGCCTTTTGCTTGTATGTTCGGTCGGCCTTTTCGCCCAGAACATCCAGGTGAGAGGTACGGTGACTGATGCAAGCACTGGAGAAGTCATCCCGTTCGCTTCCGTCAGCCTGAAGGGAACGATGACCGGCGCCTCCACTGATCTGGACGGTAACTACCAGTTGACCGCCCCGAGCAACGGCGTGCTTGTCTTCAGTTTTGTCGGCTACGAGAATCTCGAAGTCGCCATCGAAGGAAAAGCTGTGGTCAACGCCGCACTCGCTCCGAGCCAGGAATTCCTGGAGGAGACCATCGTGGTGGCCTACGGTACATCGACGAAGAGTTCGTTTACCGGTTCCGCAGCCATGGTCAAAAGTGACGCCATCGAGAAGAAGGTCTCCACGAACGTGACCAACGCTCTGGCAGGTGCTTCTCCGGGTGTCCAGGTCATCTCCGGTTCCGGTGACCCGACGAGCGGCGGCCCCACGATCCGCATCCGTGGTGTCGGCTCCATGAGCGCCAGCTCGAGCCCGCTTATCGTCGTTGACGGCTCTCCTTACGAAGGCTCCATCAAAGACATCAACCCGAACGACGTCGAGTCGATGTCCGTGCTGAAGGATGCTTCCGCATCGGCCATCTACGGTAACCGCGGTGCCAACGGTGTCATCCTGATCACCACGAAGAAGGGTACCGGCGACGCGAAGATCAAGTTCGACGCCCGCCTCGGCTCCAACAGCCGACTGATCCCCAACTACGACGTGATCACCGACCCGGGCCAGTATTATGAAACCTATTATCAGTTGCTGTACTACAAGCACCTGATCGGCGACGGCAAGACCACGCACACCACCGCGCAGGCCTACGCTTTCGCAGACCAGCAGCTGTTCAGCACGAGCGGCGGTCTGGGTTACCGCGTGTTCAGCTATCCCGCAGGCGAAAAGCTCATCGGTACGAACCTGCGTCTGAACCCCCACGCTACCCTCGGCTACAGCGACGGTGAATACTACTATACGCCTGACGACTGGTACAACGAAGTCTTCCACAACTCGTTCCGTCAGGAGTACAACCTCTCCGTCAGCGGTTCCGGCGAGCGCTTCAACTACTATGCGAGCGGCGGTTTCGTGGATGACGGCGGTATCATCAGCAACTCCGAGTACAAACGTTACACCGGCCGTATCAACGCCGACTACCAGGTGAAGAAGTGGTTCAAGATGACCACCTCCATGAGCTTCAGCCACGCTGACTCCCGCACCAACGGTTCCAACGGTTCCTGGGGTTCCTCGGGCAACGTGTTCTACGTGGCCAACAACATGGGTCCTATCTATCCGTTGTACGTCCGCAACGCCGACGGTTCGATCAAGACCGTGAACGGCCGTATCGTCTACGACTCCAACAACACGAACTTCATCCGTCCGTCCGTGGTGGGCAACGCCATCCGCGACAACGAGTATGATGTCACCAACTACTATTCCGACGTGTTCATCGGCAAGGCCGGCGCCATCTTCACCCCGCTGCGCGGCCTGACCCTGACCGCCAACCTCAACCTGACCAGCGACAACACCCGCGACTCCGAGCTCAGCTCGATCTTCGGTAGCGGCGCTTCGATCGACGGTCTGGCTTACGTCTCGCACGACCGCATGTTCGCCATCAACCAGCAGTATCTGGCTGAATACAAGACCGACTTCGGTGCCAGCAACCACAACCTCGACATCCTGGCCGGTTACGAGCAGTACAACCGCAAGAGCCAGGGCCTCTGGGGTCAGAAAGACCACCTGTTCAACCCGATCGTGGGTGAGCTCGGCAACGGCGACGGCACTTCGGGCACCCGTACCTCCTCCTCCACCAACACCTATATGTCGAAGGGTTTCCTGGCCCGCGCACAGTATGACTACGCCGGCCGGTACTTCGTCAGCGGTTCCTTCCGTCGCGACGCTTCTTCGCGTTTCGCTCCGGGTCACCAGTGGGGCAACTTCTGGAGCGTGGGCGGCGCCTGGCTCGTCAGCAACGAGGAATTCCTCCGCAACAGCAGCTGGATCGACATGCTGAAATTCAAGATCAGCTACGGTCAGCAGGGTAACGACAACCTCGGTGGCCTCTATCCCTGGGCCGACCAGTACACCCACTCCTACAACGAGGAGACCGGCGAGTACTCCCTCGTCCTCAGCTACAAGGGTAATGAAGACCTGACCTGGGAGACCTCCAAGTCCTTCAACGTAGGTTTCGATTTCGAACTCCTCCACGGCGTGCTCAACGGTAGCGTCGAGTACTTCGCCCGCAAGACCGAAGACCTCCTCTATTCGAAGAACGTTCCGTTTTCCGCCGGTAACCCGACCGGTCGTGTCCCTGTCAACGTGGGCGACATCATGAACCGCGGTTTCGAGGTGACCCTCGACGGCAACATCATCAATACCCGGAACGTCCGTTGGAACTGGAACGTCAACCTGAGCCACTACAAGAACATCATCCTCTCCCTCGACCCGAGCGTCTCGGAGAACGGTATCCGGAACTCCAACTCCATCATCGAGGTCGGCGGTTCCCTCTACGATGCCTTCATGTACAAGTTCGCCGGTGTGAACCAGGAGACGGGTTATCCGCTCTACTGGAAGCACATCGAAGAGAAAGACGACAACGGCAACATCACCAGCGAAAGGGATGAGACCACCGACGTCTTCGACCAGGCTACCCAGTACAGACTCGGCAGCATCATGCCTAAGCTCTACGGTGGTTTCGGCACTTCGCTGACCGCCTACGGCTTCGACCTTTCCGCACAGTGCTCCTTCCAGCTCGGCGGTAAGTTCTACGACGGTTCCTACCAGCAGTTGATGTGGACGCAGGACCAGAAGGGTTCCGCATGGCACCGCGACGCCCTCAAGGCGTGGACGCCTGAGAACCCCAGCAACGAGATTCCTCGTAACGGTGTCTTCGCTGAGGCCCAGTCCGCTACCGACCGCTTCCTGGTATCCTCCAACTACTTGAGCATCAACAACGTCACCTTGGGTTACACCTTCCCGACCCGTTGGACCAACAAGATCGCCATCAGCTCGCTCCGCCTCTATGTGGCCGGTGAGAACCTCGCTGTCTTCTCTGTCCGCAAGGGTATGGACCCGCGTTTCAACATGGGTCTGGGTACGATGACCAGCGGTGCCGGTACGACTTCCAGTGCTTACGCTCCGATGCGTACTGTCACGGGCGGTATCTCCCTTACGTTCTAACCTTTAAAGAAGAAAGAAATGAAACGTATTAAATTACTCTCGATTATATTGGTTGGACTTGCCCTGGCGTCCTGCGCCGATATCACCAACGTCGTGCCGCAGAGCGGAACGATGCTTTCCACGCAGGTCCAGGAGACCTATACCATCGCTCCCCAGCGTGCCGCCGCCCCGTTTGCCGGTATGTTTTCCGACATCGGACGCCCGGCCAAGATGTATTCCACTCCGGACGACTGGGAGTTCCTGATGATCCTGTTCTGCAACGACCTTGAAGGTGCCGATGCCGTGATTGCCGACAGCGGTTACAACTGGTTCAGCGTCTGCGGCGAGCTTTCTTCCCGTAACGCCAACTACCGTAACCCGGCCATCCGCTACCGTGCGCCTTACAACATGATCGCTTCTGTCAACACCTTCCTCAGCGGTTTCGGCGAGGATGTTACCGATCCCAACTCCATCAACATGATGGCGCAGGCCCGTGCCCTCCGTGCATGGAGCTATATGCTGCTGGCCAACGGTTTCCAGTTCAGCTATACCGTTGCCGGTGACAAGCCTTGCGTGCCGATCGTGACCCAGGAGACCACCGATTTCACCAACAACCCGCGCGCTACCGTCAAGGAAGTGTACGCCCTGGTCATCGAAGACCTCAACTACGCTGTTGAGAAACTCGAAGGCGCCTCCCGTACCTCCAAGATGTACATCGACGGCAACGTGGCCCACGGCCTCCGCGCCCGCGCATACCTTGAAATGGGTGACTATCAGAAAGCCAACGACGACGCCCAGAAAGCTGCCAGCGGTTACACGCCGGCCAGCATCGCGGAAGTCTCCGTCCCTGCCTTCTACAACATCAGCGACCACAACTGGATCTGGGGCTACGACATGATTACCGACCTGGCCATGGTCTATCGCTACGCGACGACCTCTTCCTGGCTGCGTTCGTTCTCCGCTTGGGGCTACGCGCCTGCCACCCAGACCTACACCTGCATCAACAAGCTCCTCTACGACAAGATCCCCGCTTCCGACATCCGCAAGCAGTGGTGGGTCGACGAGAACCTGGAATCCTCGCTGCTCGACGGCCTCAAGTGGCCCGGCGGCTACGATGATGTGGCCAATGCCAGTGATGGTGGCGACGCCAAGCTCCCGTACCTCCCCTATACGAACGTGAAGTTCGGCTGCTACAGCATCGGTACCACTTCCAATGATGAAGACATGCCGCTGATGCGCGTCGAGGAAATGCTCCTCATCCAGGCCGAGTGCCAGGCCCGTCTGGGCAACAACTCGCAGGCTACGCAGATCCTCGAAAACTTTGTCAAGACCTATCGTGATCCTTCCTACTCCGCCGCTGCCAGCGGTCGCCCGATTCTCGACGAGATCTGGTTCCAGCGTCGCGTCGAACTCTGGGGTGAAGGCTTCTTCGTGAATGACATGAAGCGTATGAACAAACCGCTCGTCCGCTTCCACGACGACAAGGGCAACATCTCCCCTGCCTTCCGTTTCAACCTTCCCAACGATGATCCGTGGTTGCTGATGCGCTTCCCGCAGGGTGAGCTCAACACCAACTTCGCCATCGTGGACAACTCGGGCGGACACCAGCCTGTCACCGATGAGAATCCTTCCCTCCGTGACGGTGTCACCGACTAATTTTAAACACAACGACAGATTATGAAAAAGATACTCATTTCCCTTCTGTTTGTGCTCCCGTTCCTCTTCTCCTGCCAGCAGCAGGTTGAACCGTTCACGCCGGGCGAGGAAGAAGTTTCGGGTTGCTATGGTGTCTATTTCCCGTCGCAGGAAGCTACGGGCAGCCACACTCTCGATCCGACGATGGCGCCTGAAGCCACCTTCACCGCCATGCGTAAGAACACCAGCGGTTCCATCACGGTCCCTCTGGTTGTGAAGAGTTCCGCCGACGGTATTTTCGACGTAGGTCCCCTGACCTTCGCCGACGGCCAGTCCGAAGCGACGTTCACGGTAAAGTTCCCGAAATCCGATCTGGGTACCACCTACAACCTGAGCATCGCCATCGAGGATCCGCAGTATGCTTCGAAGTATCAGGACCAGCCCATCGCGTTCGACTACTCCTGCCTGCGCGTGGAATGGGTCAACTTCGGCCACGCTACCTTCTATGAGGGTTGGTGGGGTGAAGTCCATACCGCCAACATCAAGTACTACGAAGTCAACGGTGTCCGTACCTGTGTCGCCGAATGCGACGAGGGCAACGGCATCTGGGGTGACTCCGTGAACGCCACCATCCAGTTCACCTGGTACACCAAGAACACCAACAGCGACGGCTACCAGCTCGTCGCCATCCCGAAGCAGTATTTCGGCTTCGACTATGCCGACTGGGGTTCCAAGCCGGTGGAAGAAGCAGCCAATCCTGTTTTCCTCTATGACTACTACACGTACTGGATCGAGCGCGGCGAAAGCCTCGGCTCCTTCCTCGACTTTGCAGCCAAATACGGTGACATCGACGGCAGCTACCCTGTGAGCTACTACGATGGCAACGGCGGTTTCATGTTCAACGCCCGTTACTACATCCCCGGTCTCGGCGGCTTCAGCCCCGATCCGTATGAACTCCAGGCTATCGTCGACGGTTTCACCCGCGTGGACTACTCCATCGAAGCTGCAACCGACTTCAGCCACGAAGGTGAGGTTCCTGTGTACCTGACCGTCGGTCCCGACGTCGCTAAGGTCGTCTACGCCGCTTATCCGGGCGAACTCACCCCGGCTCAGGCAGATGCCAAAGTCGCCACCATCGAAGCTGACGACAACGCCGAAGTCGTCGAAGAATTCGAAGAGGGCGACGGCGAGAAGTATGCCGACTTCACGATGAACCTCGGCACGACGGGCTTCTACACCCTCGTGGCCGTGACCTTCGACGAGAAGGGCAAAGCCCAGCAGAGCACTACCGTACTGCTGAACTACGTCTCCGCTGACGACGAAGAGACCTACAAAGTCATCGTCGACTGTGCAACGGAACCGGTTCCTGCCCGCTACGAAGGCTTCGATCCGAAGTATTCCTTCGCTTATTATGTGATCGGTAAAGACCTGACCGATGCCCACGTGGCCATCTATGCGAAAGCGACCCTCGACAAGCAGCCGGATGCCGTCATGAACGACATCAAGACCAAGCACGCCGTAGATGCCGCTACGCTCGCTGCGATCAACGCCAACGGCGGTTGGTTCACCGTGGCCGACGGCCTGAAGGCTGACACCGAGTACGTTGTGCTCGTATGGGCTACCAACGGTAAGGAAGAGGCCTGTGTGTCCAGCAACTGGACCACCGACCCGCTGCCGTTTGTCTGGAACTATCTTGGCAAGGGTTCGCTCACCGACGATATCTGCACCCTGTTCAACGGTGTTGAACCGACTACGGTTCCTTGCGATATCTGGGAAGAGGAAACCCATCCTGGACTTTTCAAGGTTTCTGGCTATCAGCTCCCGCTTTGCGCTGCTCTCTTTGAAGTAAGTGAAGAAGAAGAAGCAGAGTATGAAGGCGAAGACTGGGTCAATAGCGAACTGGTCGTCGACGCGCAGAATCCTGATGATGTCCGCATTGAACTCCAGGACTACGGCGTCTGCTTGAGCTCCGCATACGGCTTCTTCAGCATTACGTCGATGTACCAGGGCGAGCCGTTCTCCATCGGTACCTTCAAGGACGGCGTGATCTCCTTCCCGGCCGAAGGTCTGCTTGGCCAGCTCGGTTCTACCCTTTATAAGGTCAATGCCAACGGTGCCTTCCAGATCGTTATGCCGAACGCCAATACCGACGAACCCGATCCGGCTCCGGCCAACATGAACTTCAAGAAGAATTCAGAACCGCAGAAGCAGTTCTGCTTCAAGGTCCGTTCCGACGACTTTGAACGCGGCCAGATCAACTCGGTCAAAGCCAGCGTGAAGAAAGTCGCCCACAAGGCCAAGGAGACTTCCCGCAAGCTCGTCAAAGACTAAGGTCTTTCCGTCAAGGATGAAGGCCCGGCCCGCAAGGTCGGGCCTTTTTCTTGGCATGAAGATGGCAGGTTCTGCAAAAAATACTGTATATTTGTATTTATGTTGCAAAGAAAAATCCTCCTGTCTGTGACGCTGGCTGCCGTACTTGCGACTGCCTGCGTGGAAAATCCGAAACTCGGCGACGTTCCTTCAGCCGTGTCCGACCGGATTATGACCAAGATCATCAATTCCCCGGCCGATTCCGACCCGGGATCCATCCTGCTATATTTCGACCAGACACCCGACCAGAACGTGCTGGACCAGCTCCGTGCCAACGGGGCCTGCAAGGTCGAGAAGTTGTTCAACAACGTGCCCGGAAAGGAAGAACTCGAGAAGCGTTTCGGCCTGGACGGCTGGTATCTGGTCGTCCTGGACGAAAATGCCCCGCTCGAAAAGACAGCTGCCCGGATGGCCGGACTGGAAGCGGTCCGCAAGGTGGAATACAACCTGTTCTTCCACAAGGCCTCCGACTGCATCACCTACCCTTTTGAAGGGCCCGTCGTCCCGGCGACCAAAGCCGAAGGCATCTTCAATGATCCGAATCTCAGCGAACAGTGGCAATATGCCAACCACGGCAACCCTTCCGTCGCTTCGACAGCCTATGTAGGCGGTGACATCAATGTGGAACAGGTCTGGAAGACCCTCACCTGCGGTGACAACAGCATCATCGTGGCCGTGATCGACGAAGCCGTGAAACCCTCCCACCCCGACCTGGCAGCGAACATGTGGGTCAACGCCAAGGAACAGGCCGGCCAGCCCGGCGTGGATGACGACGGAAACGGCTACATCGACGACGTTTACGGCTTCAATTTCGTCAACATGACCCACGAGTTCGACTGGACGACCAGCGGCAATTCCGGCCACGGTACGCATTGTGCCGGCTCAATCGCCGCGGTCAACAACAACGGTATCGGCGTCAGCGGCGTGGCCGGCGGATCCGGAAAGGGCGACGGCGTGCGCATCATGAGCTGCCAGATCTTCACGGGCGACGGCGAAGGCCATACCATCGGCGCATCCGTAGCCAATACGGCCCGTGCCATCAAATATGCCGGCGACAACGGCGCTTCGCTGATCTCCTGCTCCTACGGCTACACCGCAGGAACCTTCCGCAGCGATGACGCCTACATGAAGCATGGCGGCGCTGAAGGCGACGCCATCCACTATTTCGAGGCCTGCCGCAATAACGACGTGCTCGACGGCAACGTGGCCATCTTCGCCGCCGGCAACGACGGAAAAGACTATGCCGGCTATCCGGGCGCCCTGAACGACATCATCAGCGTTTCCGCCTTCGGTCCGGATTACCTGCCTACCTACTATACCAACTACGGTCCCGGCTGCAACATTACAGCCCCGGGCGGCGAAGCCTATCTCGCTCCCTGGACCAGTTACTCCGGCCTGATTCTTTCCACGCTTCCCCCGGAAGTCAACGGCGGCAATGACTACGGCTATATGCAGGGAACCTCGATGGCCTGTCCGCACGTAACGGGTGTGGCTGCCCTGGGCCTGGCATACGCCCGGAAACTGGGCAAGCATTTTACGGTGCAGGAATTCAAAAACCTGATCGTCACCTCCGCCCGTGACTTCGACACGCGACTCAACGGCCAGAAGACCTATGAAGGCACACGGAAGAACAACCCGCTCGAACTGTACCGCTACCGGAAGATGATGGGCAGCGGCGCCATCGACGCCTGGCTGCTCTGCATGCAGATTGAAGGCATCCCGAGCCTTACCGCCAAGGTCGGTGAGAATCAGTGGATTGACCTCTCGCCCTATTTCGGCACGGCTTCCATCAACCTGACCTATCTCGGCCGGGCGGAAGGAGAAGGCAGCAATATCAAGTATTATATTGAAGTTTCGGACGATGCGCGCAATGCGCTCGGTCTGGCGGAAGATCCCTACGTCCAGTTCGGCCGCCTGTGGATCCATCCCACAAAGGTCGGAGCGGCCAAGATCACTGTCAAGGCAGTCGGCGGCGGCACCATCGTAGGTGGCGGCGACAAGATCGGCGGCATGGAAGTCTCGCACGACATTTCAGTCATCGCACGGAATATCAAGAGTTCGAACGGAGGATGGTTATAATGAAACGGTTCTTTTCTATCGCAGCCCTGCTGCTGCTCTGCGTCATAGCCACAGGTTGCCCGGATAAACCGGACGATTCCGATCCCAAGGAAAAGCTCGACATCACGGGAGAATGGCAGCTCACCCAGTTGACCACCAAAGCGGTCCAGGTCGGCGACCAGACCGTGGATATCTATGTCGCTTTCACTTCCGCAGGAAACTTCGACCTCTACCAGATGCTCGGAACCGGCCGCTATCGGCATTACACCGGTTTCTGGACGCTGACCGGCGAAACGCTCACCGGCTCCTACACCGGCGGTGCCTCCTGGGCCAGCAGTTACACGGTATCGCTCGATCAGGGCAAAACACAGCTGGTCCTGATCACGGCCGACGGCAGCGAAGTGCACACCTACCGCAAACAATCCATTCCCCAGGACGTAACGGCCAATGCCGTAGAGCCTTAATCCCATGATCGGGGTCTATGATTCAGGCGTAGGCGGTCTATCCGTCTGGCGGGAGCTGGTCAAACTGATGCCCGATGAAGACTATGTCTATTTCTCGGATGCAGCCTACTGTCCCTACGGCCCGAAAGACCCTGCATTCATCGTAGAGCGCGCCTCAGCCGTCACCGATTTCTTCCTTGAAAAGGGCTGCGAACTCATCGTGGTTGCCTGCAACACGGCCACAGCCGCAGCCATCTCTCATCTGAGAGCGCACTACGCTATCCCTTTCGTAGGTATGGAGCCTGCCATCAAGCCTGCCATCCTGCGCAGTCGAAGCGGCGTCGTCGGCGTACTGGCTACGGCCGGAACGTTCAAGGGAAAGCTGTATTTAAGCACGCTGGCGCGTTTTGCCGGCGACGTGAAGGTCATCGAGCGTGTCGGCGAAGGCCTCGTAGAAACGGTTGAAAAAGGCATTCTCGACGGTCCTGAGGTGGAAGCGCTGGTACGCCGCTGCATCGATCCGATGCTCGAGGCAGGCGCCGACCACATCGTCCTCGGCTGCACCCACTACCCTTTCCTCCAGCCCGTCATCGAAAGGCTCGCCGGAGACTCCGTCACCGTTGTCAACCCCGCCCCCGCCGTCGCCCGCCAGGCCAAACGCCTCTTAAAAAAAGTTGAGCCTTCCCAACGGAAAGGCTCAACCGAATTCTGCTCGTCTTCGCAGGACCTTTCGGTCCTGCTCCGACTCGCTGAAATTAGATAATTCCCTGCTCCAGCATAGCGGTGGCGACTTTCATGAAGCCGGCGATGTTGGCGCCCTTCACGTAGTCGATCGTGCCGTCAGGCTGCGTGCCGTACTTCACGCAAGCTTCGTGGATGGAGTCCATGATGAAGTGGAGCTTCTCATCGACTTCCTTGCCGCTCCAGCTGATGTGCGAAGCGTTCTGCGTCATCTCGAGGCCCGAGGTAGCCACGCCACCGGCGTTGACAGCCTTACCAGGAGCGAAGAGGATGCCGTTGTGCTGGAAGTAGTGGATAGCGCCCGGCTGGCAGCCCATGTTGGACACCTCGCAGCAGCACCAGGTACCGTTGGCCTTGAGTTCCTTCGCGTCGTCTTCGGAAAGCTCGTTCTGGAAAGCGCAAGGGAGAGCGATGTCGCACTTCACGCTCCAGGCCTTCTTGCCGGCCGTGAATTTGGCCTTGCCCGGGAATTTGTCAGCCATATCCTGAACCTTGTTGCGGTTCGAGGCACGCATCTCGAGCATGTAGTCGATCATCTCAGGCGTGATGCCGTCCGGAATCTCGCAGACACCGTCCGGGCCGGAGATCGCGACGACCTTGGCGCCGAGTTCACGAGCCTTGGTAGCGGCACCCCAAGCCACGTTGCCGAAGCCGGAGAGAGCCACGGTGCAGCCCTTGATGTCCTTACCGGCCTTGTGCAGCAGGTTCTGGGTGAAATAGAGGGCACCGAAACCGGTAGCTTCCGGACGGAGGATCGAACCACCCCAGGTGGCACCCTTGCCCGTCAGCACGCCCGTGTTGTACTCGCGAGCGAGTTTCTTGTACATGCCGTACAGATAACCGATCTCACGGCCGCCGACACCGACGTCACCGGCAGGAACGTCCTGATCCGGGCCGATGCACTGCCAGAGCTCCGTCATGAAGGCCTGGCAGAAGCGCATGATCTCGTCGTTGCTCTTGCCCACGGGGTCGAAGTCGGAACCACCTTTGGCACCGCCCATCGGGAGCGTGGTGAGGGCATTCTTGAAAGTCTGCTCGAAGCCGAGGAATTTCAGCATCGAAGGGGTAACAGCCTTGTGGAAACGCAGACCGCCCTTGTAGGGACCGATCGCGCTGTTGAACTGAATACGATAACCGAGGTTCGTCTGGACCTTTCCGGCATCGTCCACCCACGTCACGCGGAAGGTGAAGATACGGTCGGGCTCTACCATGCGCTCGACGATCTGAGCCTTCTCGAACTCAGGATGCTGGTTGTAAACTTCCTCGATGGAGTCGAGGACCTCGCGGACAGCCTGGAGATATTCACTCTCACCGGGATGCTTCCGCTCGAGGTTCGCCATAATTTCAGCTACTTTCATAGTTGGTTTTAAATTATTTGTGAAATTGTTAAACGATAGGGTTTATTTGGTATTGTCTGATTATTCGACCGTCCAGGTAGCACCGCTGTGGAGCAGTTCGTCCATGCAGGTGATCGGAGAAGCTTCCTTCACCTGGGTGAGCTGGTCGCGGACGCGGTCGTCGTAGGTCGGTTCGCTGACCTGCCGGATGACGCCGAGGGCCACCGGGTAGTCAGGGTACTTCATGTTGATGAGCTGATTCTGGATGGCGGGATCCTCCGCGTGTGCGTCGTGGACCAGGAGCTTGTCGACAGTGATGCCGTTCTCTCCGATCTTGACCACCTTGAGCTTTCCGTGCTCGAGGATCAGGCCCTTGTCCTTGTCCTTGCCGAAGACCATCGGTTCTCCGTGATGGAGGATGATGGTACGGTCGGCACGGTAGGTACGGTCGGCGATCGTATTGTGGGCGCCGTCATTGAAGATCACACAGTTGGTGAGCATCTCGCAGACGGAGCAGCCGTCGTGGGCGGCTGCAGCCACGAAAATCTCCTGGTTCAGGGCCAATTCACTGTCGAGGCTGCGGGCGAAGAAGGTGCCGCGGGCACCCAGGACGAGCGAGCCGGGCGTGAAGGGGTTCTCCACGGTTCCATAGGGCGAGGTCTTGGTGATCTGGCCCAGCTTGGAAGTCGGGGAATACTGTCCTTTCGTCAGACCGTAGATCTGGTTGTTGAACAGGATGATGTTGATGTCGATATTGCGGCGGATGGCGTGGATGAAGTGGTTGCCGCCGATGGCGAGGGCGTCGCCGTCACCGCAGGCCTGCCACACGGAGAGGTCGGGATTGGCGACTTTCACACCGGTGGAAATGGCCGTGGCACGGCCGTGGATGCTGTGGAAGCCGAACGTATCCATGTAGTACGGGAGACGCGACGAGCAGCCGATACCCGAGATGAACACCAGGCGTTCCTTGCTGTAACCGCGCTGCTCGCACACCTGCGGAAGGGCGCGATGGATGGCGGCCAGGACGGCATGGTCACCGCAACCGGGGCACCAGCGTACCTCCTGGTTGCTCTTGAAATCTTGTGCTGTATATTTCATCGTGGTTTCCTCCTTTAAAGAATGGCATTGACGGCATCCACGATCTCCTTGACGATGAAGGGCTGACCCTGGACCTTGTTGTACTGCAGATAGCTGAACTGCGGAAGTTTCGCACGCAGATAGTCGGCGAACTGACCGCTGTTGAGCTCGCACACGAGGATCTTCTTGTAACGGGCGAAGATGTCGGCCGTGTTCTTCGGAAGCGGGTTGATGAAATCAAAGTGGCAGAGGGCGACTTTCTTTCCTTCGTCCTGCAGCTCGTGGAGCGCAGTGTAGAGGTGTCCGAAGGTTCCGCCCCATCCCACGATCAGCACGTCGGCGTCTTTGTTGCCGATAACTTCCTGTTCGGGGAGATAGTTGGCCAGGCGGGCGACCTTCTCGGCGCGCTCAGCCACCATCTTGGCGTGGTTCTCAGGGTCGGAGGAGATAACACCGGCGGTGTTCTTCTCCAGACCGCCTACGCGGTGCTCCAGACCGGCTTTGCCCGGGAACGCCCACTTGCGGGCGAACGACTTGGGGTCGCGGGCGAAAGGCTGGAAAGCACCTTCGCAGTTGTCGATGATCGGCGGTTTGATGGCCGGGTAATCCTTCATCGAAGGAATCTTCCACGGCTCGCTGCCGTTGCCCAGGAAGCCCTCCGTGAGGAGGATAACGGGCATCATGTGCTCCATTGCATACTTGCCGGCATAGAAGGCGGCATCGAAGCAGTGGCTCGGTGAGTGGGCGGCGACCACGGCAATCGGGCATTCGCCGTTGCGGCCGTAGAGGGCCTGGGCGAGGTCGGTCTGCTCGGTCTTGGTCGGGATACCCGTCGAAGGGCCGCTGCGCTGCACGTCAACCAGCACGAGCGGAAGCTCGGTGATCATAGCCAGACCCAGCGCTTCGCTCTTCAGCGAGAGGCCGGGGCCGGAAGTCGTGGTGACGGCGAAGTTGCCGGCATAGGCGGCGCCGATGGCGGTGCAGATGCCCGCGATCTCGTCTTCCGCCTGCAGGGTCTTCACGCCAAGGTTCTTGTGGATGGCAAGTTCCTCGAGGATGGCCGTCGCCGGGGTGATCGGGTAGGAACCGCAGAAGAGCGGACGACCACTCTTTTCGGAAGCTGCGATCAGACCCCAGGCCGTAGCCTGGTTACCGCTGATGTTGCGATACACGCCTTTCTCCTGCTTGGCCGGCTTGACCGTATAGGTGTTGGCGATGGCCTGGATGTTGGCAGCGTAGTTGAAGCCGTCGAAGAGAACCTTCTTGTTGGGCTCGATGAGCGCCGGTTTCTTCTTGAACTTCTTCTCCAGGTAGGCATAGGTGTACTCCAGCGGACGGTTGAACATGAAGAAGCACATGCCGAGCGTGAACATGTTCTTGCAACGGACAATGGCCTTCTGATCCATGCCGCTGTCCTTGAGGCTTTCCTTGGTCAGCGTGGTGATCGGTGAATAAATGATATTCCTGTCCTCGATGCCGAGTTCGGTTACAGGGTCCAGCGTTGCGTAGCCGGCCCGCTTGATGAGCGCTTCATCGAACGTGTCCGTGTCGATGATGACGGTTGCCGTAGGTTTTGCCCACTTCGCGTTGGCGCGAAGCGCTGCGGGGTTCATGGCTACCAGCACATCACAAAAATCTCCGGGCGTATTGACTTCTCCCGATCCGATATGGACCTGAAAGCCGGAAACGCCGGAGACTGTGCCGTGCGGAGCGCGGATTTCCGCAGGATAATCCGGGAACGTGGAAATCTCGTTGCCGTACAAGGCCGAGGCGTCAGCGAACAGTGTACCTGTCAGCTGCATCCCATCGCCCGAATCGCCACAAAACCTAATTACAACATCTTGCGTGTCAATTACTTTATGTTGCATAGGGTTAAGATAGGTATGGTGTTGATTAGTTGGTTTGCGCGTTGTCGGTAAACTGGGTCGGAGCAACCTTCTCGGCGGGAATACCCAGTTCCTTCTTGGCCAGCGGCAACAGGTCGAGGCTCACGGCGTCATCATAGTAGATGAGCGAGCCGGCCGAAAGATCGAACACATAGACCAGGTTGTTGGCCTTGGCGATCTTGGTCAGGGCGTTCTGGGCCTTTTCGATAACGGGCGACATGAGCGTCTGCTGCATCTGGGCCATCTCCTGCTGGGCGTTCTGCTGGAACTGCTGCATCCGCTGACCCAGCTCCTGAAGCTCGCGTTCCTTGGTCTCGATGACGGCGGGCAGCCAGTCGTTGCGCTTGCGCTGATACTCGTTGACCTTGTTGTTGTACTCGGCTTCCATACCCTCGAGGGTCTCGATCAAGTCGTTCTGATAGGCCTGCAGTTTGACGAAAGCGGAATCCCGCTCGCTCATCAGGCTGATCAGTTCACTGGTGTTGATGTGTCCGAACTTGAGATTCTGCGCCTGGGAAAGCGCACCGAACGAGAGTACACAGAGTGCAAGAAGTACGATCTTTTTCATCTTTCTTTCAAATGTATTGGTAAAAATAATGGTTTACTACTGATTGTCCTTGTTATAGACGGCGAGCACCTGGGCGGACAGGTCGAGCGCCGGATTCTTGTAGACGATGCCCTGCTGGGCCGCCAGGTCGATGATCAGGCCGTATCCGCCCGCTTCTGCCACTTTGGCGATGGCTTTGTCGACCTGTTCCCGGATGGGAGTAAGCAGTTCTTCGGCCTTCTTGGCCATGATGCCGTCTTCTCCGAAATAGATTTTCTGTTTCTCCTGCACCACGCGTTCCTTGGTGATGATCTCGTTCTCAGCGTTCTGACGCTGGGAGGCGGACATCGAATTGCGGGAGTTCTGATAGTTCTGGTAGAGCGTCTCGATCTTGCCCAGTTCGGTTTCGATCGTCGCGCGATATTTGTCAGAGAGGGTGTTCAGCTGATTCTGAGCAGCCACGTAGGCCGGAATCTCGCTGAGGATGGTATCGGTGTTGATGTAACCGATCTTCTGCGCACTGAGCGGCCCGAAACCGGCAAGGAGTGCGACGATGGCGATAAGGATTCTCTTCATGGCTTTAGCATTAGAATTGTTGTCCGATTAGGAAATGGAAATGACTCTTGTCGCTGCCCGGCGCGTTGTCGAAGCCGTAGCCCCAGTCGATGCCCAGCAGACCGACCACCGGCAGGAAGACTCTCAGACCGACGCCCGCGGAGCGCTTGATCTGGAAAGGATTGAAGTTCTTGATGGCGGACCAGCTGTTGCCGCCTTCCAGGAAGACCAGCGCAAAGATGGTGGAGCTGGGCTGCATGATGAGCGGGTAACGGAGCTCAACCGTGAACTTGTCGTAGACGTTGCCGGCATAGGCGCCGTTCACGTACGGGGTCAGGGAGTAGTTGTCGTAACCGCGGAGGCCGATCACTTCGTTGCCATAGGTGTTGTAGCCCGACATACCGTCACCGCCGACGATGAAGCCCTCGAAGGGGGAATAGCCCCAGCGCTTGTTGAAGTAGCCCAGGTAACCGAACTGTGCGCGGGTCATCAGCACCAGGTCGCCCACCAGCCGGGTATAGAGGCTGCCCTTGAAGGTCCACTTGTGGTACTCGATCCAGCGGTAATGGTCCTGGATGCTCATGTTGTCATAGTTGATGGTACGCCAGTCCTTCCGGAAAAGCGACCAGGGCGGCGTGATCTGCAGGCCCAGGCTCAGGTCGGAGCCCATGCGCGGATAGATGGACTGGTCGGTGGAGTTGCGCGAAAGCGTGGTCGACCAGCTGATGTTGTGCGAACGGCCCGTCGAGTAGATGAAGTAGTAGTGCCAGTCCTGCAGGTTGTAGGACTGCCAGTTGAGTGCGTTGTAAAGCACGAAGTAGTTGTCAGGCCACTTCAGGCGGGTACCCAGGCCGACGGCCGCGCCATAGATTTCCATGTACTGGTCGTCGTTGAGCACCTGATAGTAATAGGTGGAATAGGAATTGGTCTGGCGGGTGAAGTAGGCCGAGATGTTGAGCGAGGTCGGCTTCTTGCCGGTCAGCCAGGGTTCCACGAAATTGGCCGTGAAGGCCGTATAGTAGGAGCCGTTCGTCTGGAAGCGGATGGAGAGGGTCTGCGCATCGCCCAGCGGGACGGGGCGCCAGGCCTCCTTGTTGAAGAAGTTGGCGGTCGAGAAGTTGTTGAAGCTCACGCCCACCGTGCCGACGAACATGCGGTTGCCCCAGCCGCCGGAAAGTTCCAGCTGGCTGTTGGCCTTCTCCTGCACGTTGTAGGAGATGTCGACGGTATTGTTGACGGAATTGGGAATCAGGTTGTAGCCTTTGTTCGGATCGACGGCGTATTCGGCGTCGAAATGACCCATCGAAGAGATTTCGCGCACGGAACGCTCGAAGTCGGTCTGGCGGTAAAGGTAGCCCGGACGGGTGAAGACGGCACGGCGCACCACCTTTTCATTGGTGATGGTGTTGCCGTTGATGATGATGTTGTTGAACGTGGCAGGCTTGCCTTCGACCATGCGCATCTCCACGTCGACGGAGTCGCCGTCGATGGTCAACTCCACGGGCGTAACGTTGAAGAACAGGAAGCCGTTGTCGCGATAGAGCTTGGCGATCGAGATATCGCCCTCCTTCTCACCGGAATACAGGCGTTTCTCCATCGTCACCACATCGTAGACGTCACCTTTCTTGATGCGGAGCACGTCGTTGAGCGCATCTTCCGAATACTCGGAATTGCCGGTCCAGGTGATGTTGCGGAAATAGTATTTGCGGCCCTTGTCGATGACGAAGTGGATGCCGAGCCTTCCGTCTTCCGGATGGCGGTAGAGGGAATCGCGCACGATCTTGGCGTCGCGGTAGCCGGCTTCATTGAAGACTTCGAGCATCTTCTCCTTGTCGCCGACATATTCGCTTTCCTGGAATTTTTTCGACGAGAAGAGGTTGTACCACTTGGAGTCCTTGGTCTTCTTCATCGACTTGTCGAGCTTGAACTTCGATATCTCGCCGTTTCCTTCGTAGGTGATATCCTTGATCTTGAGCTTCTTTCCCTTCTTCACGTCGAAGGTCACGCGGGTGGCGTTCTTGATGATGGAATCGTTGGCCACGACGACGTCGACCTCCACGTCGGCGTATCCTTTCTCCTTGAAATAGTCTTTGATGGTCTTGACGGCGGAAGCCTTCACGTATTCGGAGAGCGGAGCGCCGCGGCGGGTGCTGGACTTGAGTTTCTCCTTCAGGTCGTCACGCTCGCTGTTCTTGACGCCGGCGTAATTCCACGTAACGACGCGGGGACGCTCCTGGATGTCGAGACGGAACCAGGCCGTGTCACGGCCGGCGCTGAGGGAATCGACATAGAAGCCTACGTCCGATGCGGCGCCCTGGAGCCAGATCCGCTTGACGGCGGCGGAGATATCGTCGCCGGGGACGGTCACCTTGTCGCCGGGATGCAGGCCCAGAACGGAGAGAAGCTGGTTCTCTCCCAGATACTTGACACCTGTTACCCGGATGCCGCCCACCACGTAGGACTGAGGATTGTTGTAGTCTATCTCCACAGGCTTCACAACCGCATCCTGGGCATACGCCGCAAATGCGGAAAGTGCCAGGATGGAGGCCAAGAGCGCTAATAATTTCCTTTTCATCAAATCCTTGCCGAATAGACTTACAAAGTTACACAAATTTTCGACTTATTCTACTTTCCCGTACCTTCTTTGCCTTTTGTTGAATTCGTCGATGGCTTGTTGGAGGTCCTTTGTACGAAAATCAGGCCAAAGTACCGGCGTGTACCAGAACTCGGTGTAGGCGCATTGCCAGAGCATATAGTTGCTGATCCGCTGCTCGCCGCTGGTGCGGATCAGCAGATCCGGATCCGGGATGCCGGCCGTGGCGAGATAGGAAGCAAAGGTATCCTCGTCGAGCGGCAGTTCGCGGCCGGCGGCCAGCGTGTCTGCCGCGAAACGGCGGGCCGCCTGCAGCAGGTCCCATTTGCCGCTGTAACTCAGCATGAGGATGAGGGTCATCCTGGTGTTGCCGGCCGTATCTGCCTCCAGCTGGCGGATGGCTTCGAGCAGGGTCTCGGAGAGATGCGCGTAATTGCCGATGACGCGGAAACGGATATTGTTTTTCATCAGCGTTTCCCTCTCGCCGATCATGCTCTTCAGCATCAGCTCCATAAGGCCTTTGACCTCATCGGCGGGGCGATTCCAGTTCTCCTCGGAGAAAGCGAAGAGGCTCAGGTAGCGTACGCCGATCTTGGCGCACTCGGTTGTTACTTCGCTGACCGTCTCCTTACCGGCTTTGTGGCCAAACAAACGGATTTTGCCCTGCTGGCGGGCCCAACGGCCGTTTCCGTCCATGATGATGCTGATATGCTGGGGAATAGCCATGGCTGAAATATGCTTTTATGGGATTGTTCTTCAGAGGTTCGCGTTGCGACGGTCTTCGCCCCAGAGGAGTTTGGTCCGGAGCGCACCGATGAAATTATTGTCGGAGAGCGAGACATAGCGCAGTCCGTAACGGCCGCGGGAAAGGCTTACCGTCGTACCGGACGGAAGGAGGCAGGAGCGGTTGTCGAGCGTAAGCAGGGCGCATTCTTCGCGGGAATGGAAAGTCAGCTCGAGCGCCGCATCCACGGGGACGACCAGCGGGCGGACATTGAGATTATGTGGAGCGATCGGCGCGATGACATTCACCGCCGAGGAAGGCAACACCACGGGACCGCCGACGCTCAGGTTATACGCAGTGCTGCCGGTCGGCGTAGCAACTACCAGTCCATCAGCCCAATAAGTCGGCAATTCCCGCCCTTCGACACGCACCTGGACTGCGAGCATGCTGGCGCCCTGGCGCTGGAGAGAGACCTCATTGAGCGCATAGGGATAGAAGTCATCCGGAATGCCGGCGCAGGTAACCCGGAGCAGGCTCCGTTCCTCGACGGTGAAGCGTCCTCCCAGCAGGTCGTCAATCCAGGTGTCGACATCGTCGGCACGGGCTGTGGTCAGGAAACCCAGACGACCGAAATTGATGCCTGCCACCGGGATGCCGCGGTCGCGGACGAAGGTCAGCGACTGCAGGAAAGTACCGTCGCCGCCCAGGGAGAGGAAGAGTTCCGTATCGCCGGGAAGGTCTTCCCAGGATGAAAAATCATCCCCGAAGCAGGCCAGCGTGGCACCCTTTTCGCGGAGACGCTTCAACAATGCTTCCACATCCTTATTGCGGTCGCGAATGTATAAGGCAATTTTCATAATTGGATTCAAAATTATTAATTTTGCGCATCATGACCAAATTAAGTGTTAACATCAACAAGATCGCCACGCTGCGGAATGCGCGCGGCGGTAACATGCCCGACGTGCTGAAAGCCGCAGTCAATTGCGAGCGGTTTGGCGCAGAGGGCATTACGGTCCATCCCCGGCCCGACGAGCGCCACATCCGCTATGCTGATGTCCGTGCGCTCAAACCCCTGCTCACCACCGAATTCAATATCGAAGGCAACCCCATCCCCAGCTTCTGCGACCTGGTCCTGGAAGTGCATCCCGCGCAGGTGACGCTCGTCCCCGACGCCGAGAACGTCCTGACCTCCAACGCCGGCTGGGACACCCGCAGCAACCTCACCTACCTCAAGGAAATCTGCGGCCTGTTCAAGCGCGAAGGCATCCGCGTGTCGATCTTCATCGACCCGGTCGTCGAAATGATCCGCTATGCCGCCGAAACCGGCTGCGACCGCGTGGAGCTCTACACCGAGGCCTATGCCGCGGGCTATCCGGCGAACCGCGAACAAGCGATCGCTCCCTATTACGAAGCGGCGTGTGAAGCCGTACGGCTCGGACTCGGGCTCAATGCGGGCCACGACCTGAACCTCGACAACCTCCGCTATTTCCAGCAGAACATCCCCGGCCTGCTGGAAGTCTCCATCGGCCACGCGCTCATCAGCGACGCCCTCTACCTGGGCCTCGAGCGTACGATCCAAGCATATTTGGGAGAGTTGAAATAAATTACTTATATTTGCAGTTTGCACAACGTAACGAAAATCAATCATTCAAACCATACAATGAAACACACTCCCTTAATCCTGAGCATCATCGCTGTCGTGGCAGCGGTGGCCGCCCTGATCCTCTCGCTCACCACGCCGAAGAACAACCACAAGCCGGTCGAAAGCACCGACGGCATCCAGGCCGTAGCCGGTGACATCGTGTACCTGCGTCTCGACACCCTGATGATGCAGTACGACATGTACAGCGACCTGCAGTCCGCTTTCGAGGCCAAGGCCCAGACCGTGGACAGCGACCTGAACAAGAAGGCCCGCAAGCTGGAGAGCGACATCAAGAATTTCGAGAATTCCATCAACAAGGGCCTGCTCACCCGTTCGGCCGCCGAGCAGCAGAACAACTCGCTGCAGCAGCGCCAGGCCAATCTCCAGAATGAAGCCGCCCAGAAACAGCAGGAGCTCGCAGAAGAGAGCCAGGTTCTCCTCAACCAGGTGATGTACGCCATCCAGACCTACCTGGAAGAATACAACAAGGAGCACAATTTCGCCGCCATCCTCACCACCACGGCCTCTTCCAACGTCGTGATGGTCGGCGCCCCCGCTCTCGACATCACCCAGGAGATCGTCGAAGGCCTCAACGCCGAATACATCAAGACCCGCAATACGACCAAGAAACCCGAATAAGTACCGATGAAACGCCTTTCCCTCCTCTTGTTCCTCCTCCTGGCGGCCAGTTTCACACTTCCCGCGCAGGGTTATGATGCGCCGGAAGTGGTGGTCTCGACCGAGAAGGCGAACGTCGCCGGAAAGGTGTATTTCCTGCACAAGGTACTTCCCAAGCAGACGGTCTTCTCGATCTGCAAGGCCTATGGCGTGACCAAAGAAGAACTCTCTGCCGCCAATCCCGACCTGAAGGACGGGCTGAAGGCGGGTTCGATCCTCTTCGTTCCCGTTTCCGAAGCCCTCGCCAAGTTGGAGGAGCAGCAGAAAAAGGCACAGCCCGAAGAGCCCGTCGGGGAGCAGCAGGTGGAAGAGCCGGACGCAGCGGAAGGTCTAGTCGTGGAGCGCGTGATCGAACATCGCGTGCGCTGGTACGAATCCATTGGCTCGATCGCCCGCAAATACGGTCTCTCCCCCAGCGAGATCCTCTCGTACAACGGCTTGTCGGATGCCGACAGCATCCGCGGCCGTATCCTGCTCATCCCCGTGATGGGCGAAGGGCAGCCTGACGATGAAGTGGAACAGACCCGGGAAGTTTCCGCCGGCAACGACGAGAAACTGACGGAAACGGTGGAAGAGAAACCGGAAGAGCCGATGATGCCAGCCCGCAAAGTGCGCTGGTTCTCCTCCCGGGAGCCCCTCCACATAGCCCTGGTCCTTCCCTTCAACGCCAAGGGCGGCACCGCTTCCCCCTCGTTCCTGAATTTCTACAGCGGCGCGCTGATGGCCATTCAGGAGCAGAAGGAGAAAGGTGCCCACATGGTGGTCAACGTCTACGATCTGGCACAGGGTGCCGACGCCATCCTGGCCGATTCCAAATTCGAAGAATGTGAACTGGTCATCGGCCCTGTCGAAGCGGCCACGATGGAACCGTTCCTCCACTTCTCCGACCGTACCGGCGCTGTCCTCGTCTCGCCGCTCGACCACAAGGTAGATTCCCTGGTGGACGAACATCCTTTCCTCTTCCAGGTTCCCCCTTCTCCCGACGTCCAGCTCGACAACCTGATCGGCACGCTTCGGCGTAACCACGGACCCATTGTCTTGGTTTCCAGCCATTCAAGCGGAGAATCAGTTCTGGTCTCCAAGATCGAAGACCGCCTCCAGACGGCCGGCCTTCCCTATCGGAAAGCCACGCTTTCGGATCTTTCCTCCCTGGCTTCCACCGGAACCCACGCCGCACCGGCCCAGGTGATCATCGGCTCCGAGAACAAGAGTTTCGCTACGGAAGCCCTGCGTTCGCTGAACGCCATGACCAAGCGCAACGTCCCGCTCGAGGTCTGGTGCACCAACCGTGTCCGCAACCTAGAAACTTCGGACCCGGACGCCCTTTTCAACCTTTCCATTCACACGTCAGTCCCCTATTTCGTCGACTACAGCAATCCTGAAGACCAGGACTTCGTCCTCCGCTACCGGGCCCTGTACTTTGCAGAACCGGATGACTTCGCTTTCCAGGGACACGACGTGCTCACTTATTTCATCTCCGCGATGATGCGGCAGGGCACCGGTTTCGCCGACCAGGCTGACCTTCACCCGATGCAACTGCTGCACTGCAACTTCCAGTTCGTCCGCACCCATGAAAAAAGCGGATGGCGCAACCACGCCACCCGCAATCTTGTTTACGACAAGGACGACTTCGCTATTCTGCTAGCGAAGTAGGATCCAGGTTCGCCTTCTCGATATCCTTGAAATAATTGACCGTGCCGACCTTGAGCTCCACGGTGGCAGCGTCGTCACAGACGATGATGCCGCGCGGGTGCATCTGCAGCACGGAGATGGTCCACATATGGTTGACGGCGCCTTCCACGGCGTGGCAGAGCGCACGGGCCTTGTTGTGCCCGTTGGCCAGGATCAGCACTTCCTTGGCATCCATGATGGTACCGACGCCCACGGTCAGGGCGCGCTTGGGGACCTGGTTGATGTCGCCGCCGAAGAAACGGGAATTGGCGATGATCGTGTCGGTGGTCAGCGACTTGACACGCGTGCGCGAAGTCAGGGAGGAACCCGGCTCGTTGAAAGCGATGTGGCCGTCCGGACCGATGCCGCCCATGAACAGGTCGATACCGCCGACAGCGGCGATCTTCGCCTCATAGGCTTCGCACTCCTTCTCCAGGTCGGGCGCGTTGCCGTCGAGGATGTTGACGTTCGCGGCAGGTATGTCGATCTGGGAGAAGAAATTGCTCCACATGAAGGTGTGATAGCTTTCAGGATGGTCTTTCGGGATGCCGATGTATTCGTCCATGTTGAAAGTGACCACGTTCTTGAAGGAGACCCGGCCGGTCTGGTTCAGATGGATCAGTTCCTTGTAGGTGCCGATCGGCGTGGAGCCGGTGGGAAGGCCCAGCACGAAGGGACGCTCGGCCGTGGGCTTGAATTCATTGATCCGTTTGACGATGTATGCCGCAGCCCACTGCGACATCTTTCCGTACGATTCTTGAATGATCAGACGCATATCAGTTGTTTTTTGATTTATTGGCTTGTAACAGGACGCCGGCATTGGCCAGCGCTTCGGGTGTGATCCCTTCCCCGCTCAGCATGCGGGCGATTTCGCGAAGGCGGCTTTCGCCCTCGATCGGCCGAATGCAGGTACGCATTCCGGACGGGCCTGCTTCCTTGAAGACCAGGAAATGGGCAGCGCCCTTGCTGGCCACCTGCGGCAGGTGTGTGATGGCCACCACCTGCATCCGTTCGCCCATACGGGCGATCAGACGGCCCATCTTTTCGGCGACACTGCCGGAAACGCCGGAATCGATCTCGTCGAAGATCAGGGTCGGCATGCCCTGGTAGCGGGCCAGCAGCGACTTGATGCAGAGCATGATCCGCGACAATTCTCCACCGCTGGCACATTTGGAGAGGGGTTTGAGTCCTCGCCCGTTGGCATCGAACTGGAAGATGATGTCGTCGCAGCCGTCGGCGGTAACTTCCGTCCGACGCGTCACGCCGACTTCAAAACGGGCCCGCGGCATCTCGAGTCCCCGGACCTCTTCCTCCAGCACGGAGGACAGGCCGGGTGCAGCCTTCTCACGGGCTGAGTGGATGGCCTCGGCGGATGCCAGGCAGGAGGCGCGGAGCGACTCAACCTGCCGGAGAAGGCCCTCCCGGGCCAATTCCCGGTCCATTCCCTCGCCCAAGCGGGCGGAGATGTCGTCGCGCTGGGCGATCAGTTCTGCGACTGTGCTGACGCCGAACTTGCGCAGCAGCGCATAGAGCGTTGCCAGCCGCTCGTCCACTTCTTCCAGCCGCTGCGGGGAAAAGCTGATCCGGCTGTCCTGCGCCGAGACTTCCTCCCGGACATCCTTCAATTCGATCCGGGCCGAATCGATCCGGCTGCGGAGCGATTCGAACTGGGGATAATAGGGAATGACCTTCTCGAGCGAGGAGGCCATTTCTTTCAATCGTGTTTCCAGGGAGCCGTCCTCCCCTTCAAAAAGCTGCTCCACGTGCGAAAGCTGTTCTTTCACCGATTCGCCGTGTGCCAGCCTGCGCTGCTCTTCTTCCAGCTCCTCCAATTCTCCTTCCCGCAGCGAAGCTTCATCCAGCTGTTTGAACTGGAACTCCAGATAATCGCGCTCGCGGGCGGCGGCGGCGATTTGTGCATCCAGGTCTGCCAGCGCTTTTTCCGCTTCGGTCATCGCCTGGAAATTGCGGGCATGGGCCGCGACGGCCCCGCTGATACCGGCATAACTGTCGAGGACATTCTGTTGGAAAGCCCGTTCCGAGAGCAGCAGTTGCTGATGCTGGGAATGGATGTCTACCAGGGAGGACGCCTCCGTACGGAGCGTCTCCACGGCGGAAGGCTCGTCGTCGATGAAGGCCCGGGAACGGCCCTGCGGCGTGACGATGCGGCGGAAAAACCGCTCCTGGCCTTCCTGCTCAAAAGTGGCCTCCACCACGCAGTTGCGCGCCGGATCCTTGAGCACCGAGACATCGCTGCGCCCGCCCAGCACCAGGGAAAGCGCACCCAGCAGGATGGACTTTCCGGCGCCGGTCTCACCTGTAACTATGACAAGACCACCTGGAAACGTGATATCCAGGTGATCGATCAGGGCATAGTTCTCGATGAGGAGCCGCTTGAGCATCTGGAAAGACTACTCAGCCTTGCGGTAATAAATCTTGCCGTCCTGGAATTCCTTGGTCGCAATGAGCACCGGCTTGGGAAGCCGCTCATAATACTTGGAAATCTCGATCTGCTCGCGGTTTTCGAACGTCTCTTCAAGCGTGTCGGCATAGTTGGTGAACTCTTCCAGCTTGTGGTTGAGTTCCTGCTTGATGTCGGCTGCGATCTGGTTGGAACGCTTGGCGATGATCATCACGCTCTCATAGACGTTTCCGGTCGGGGCGGCGAAGTCCGCCAGGTTCCGGGTGATGGTGTTGTTGGGCACCTGGGCGATTTTCTGGTTATCCATCCTGGTTATCTTTTTTTAAATATTTCTGTACTTTGGTATAAAGTGACTCCAATTCCTTGGCGTATTTGGATTCGGGATATTCGCTGATGAGGTTGAAATAGTCGTCCACGAACACGAGGTAGCGCTCACGCTGCCGGTCCTCGATGCTGTTGACGGCATATTTATAGGCGGACAGGGCCGTATAGTAAAGGATCTCTTCGCGGTAGCGGTTGTCGGCGTTTTCCTTGAGCACGTTCTTGAGCGCGTAGTGGGCGGCCTTGTAGTCCTCCATGTGATAGTAGAGATAGGCCGATTTGTAGGCCTTCATTTCCAGCCGGTCCTTCAGGTTGTCGATCATCTTGTCCACGCGCTCGTGGTACTGGGAGTTGGGATTCTCGATCTGGAAGACGTTCATCTCGCTGAGCGCCTTGTAGGTCGGCATCGGATCGAGTTCGTAACGGTAGGTGCCGTGGTAGAGGCAGTCGAGGCGCAGGAACTTGGCCTCCTCGGTGAAGACGCTCATCGGGAAGGTGGTGATGAACTGGTTCAGATTGCTCTCGGCCGTTACGTAGTCGCCGTAGCGGTAGTTGCTCAGTCCCCAATAGAATTGCACGGTATCGTCCTGTGCGGTGCCGCGGGTGTACGTCGAAAGGTTTTCGAAAGTCTCAGCCGCCTTGGCGTACTTCTTGGCTTCGAACAGTTCGAAGGCCATCTTGTACTTGGCCGCCGTATCGCTGCCATAGAGGATGGCGTCGTACTGGGTCTTGCAGGACGAAAGAAGGGCAATTGCGGCAAGCGCCGCGATGAGGATTCTGGAACGCATCTTCAGTTATAACTTTGACAAAATGTATCTCTCCGCATCCAGGGCGGCCCGGCAGCCACTGCCGGCGGCCGCGATGGCCTGGCGATACTGGGGATCCTGTACATCGCCGGCGGCGAAGACGCCTTCGACGTTGGTCCGGGAGGTCTTGCCCTCGGTCAGGATATACCCGTTCTCGTCGGTGGCGATCCAGGGTTTGAAGAGGTCCGACTGCGGTTTGTGGCCGATGGCCAGGAAGAATCCGTCGATGGGTTTCTCGAACACTTCCCCACTCTTGCGCACCAGACGGACGCCCGTCACGCCGGAGGCGTCGCCGAGCACTTCCTGCGTCTGGCATTCCCAGAGCACCTCGATGTTCTCCGTACGGGCCACGCGCTCCTGCATCGCCTTGGAGGCACGCAGCACGTTGCGCCGCACGATCATATAGACTTTCCGGCAGAGGTGGGCCAGGTACGTAGCTTCTTCGCAAGCGGTATCGCCGCCGCCTACCACTGCAACATCTTTGCCACGGTAGAAGAAGCCGTCGCAGGTGGCGCAGGCCGATACACCCAGTCCGCGGAACTTGTCTTCACTTGGCAGACCCAGGTACTTGGCCGTGGCGCCGGTGGCGATGATCAGGGTCTCGGCAAGGAGGGTTTCGCTTTCATCCACCGTGACGCGGAAGGGACGCTCCGAGAGATCGACAGCCGTAACATAGCCCGGACGCACGTCGGCACCCAGGTTGACGGCCTGTTCACGCATGGCTGCCATCAGCTGGTTGGCATCCACGCCCTCGGGATAGCCGGGGAAGTTCTCAATGACAGTCGTGGTGGTCAGCTGGCCGCCGGGCTGCAGGCCCTCATAGAGGATGGGGTTCAACGCGGCGCGGGAAGCGTAGATAGCCGCCGTATAACCGGCGGGGCCGCTTCCGATGATCAGGCATTTGGTGGTTTGGGTGCTCATGGACGGGAATGATTCAACCTGCAAATGTAGTTATTTTTTTGTAACAGTATCTTTTATGTAGAATTCCAGGCGTTGCTCCCAGACCAGCAGGATCGACATCGCCCAGCGCGACAGCAACAGGATCCACCAGACCGCACCGCAGGCGCTCAGCAGCAGAAGGTCCTCCAGGTTGCTGTGGGAAATGCAGATGTGCGTGTCCAGCAGTAGCACGTCGCGGTAACTCACATCGCCGCGGACCAGTTCATCGAGCATGGCGGCAGCGCCGTACCCCAGTCCGATGATGTTGGCCACGATCCAGAGGAACACCGTATTGGAAGGAAGGCCGAAGACGGTCATCAGCGGACGGAAAACCATGGCGATCTTCTCCATGGCGCCGAATTCCCGCAGCAGGCGCTGCAGGATATTGAGCGAGTAGATGATGACGACCATCATCAACACCAGCTTCAGGGCCGAGAGGAACCACTGCCAGAGGGTCAGCCAGAACGAGAGTTTCTCATCCGCGACGACCGATGCCGTCGACAGGTCCGCACTGCCGGGCAGGATCTGGTTGAGCACGATGCCCAGGATGAAAGCGCTCAGGGTCCGGACGATCACCAAGCGCACGCCGCTGGCGCCGGTCTTCTTGATCACCGCGGTTTCCAGCACCATCGAGTGGGAGCACATGACCATCGTGCAGAGGATGGTCAGGGCACGCCAGTCGAGTTCCAGGGTGGTCATGACGGCTATGCACGAATATACGTTCACGAAATAGCCTGACACATAGGCCAGTGCGGCGGATCCCGGCAAACCGAAGATCCGGAAGACCGGGCTCACGGCATTCGAAATCCAGGGCAGGATGTCGAAATACTTGAGCAGCATCATGGCAAACGACACGGCTACCGTAATCTTGATGATCCAGATGCAGGTCTTGGTCGTCGAAGGCAGGACTTCCTTGACGCAGGCGACGATCCGTTGTTTAGTTTCCGTTTTCATCCGTTTTGTGGCAAAGGATCTGGATTTCCACCCCGTCGAAAGAAAGACCTTCCGGCATGCGTTCCCGGATGCGGTCTTCCAGTGCCTGCTGGAGCGCCGGATCGGGGAAATCGGTCATCTGGCCGGTGTCCTGCCGGTACAAGTGGAAATGGGGTGCGGTTTCCACGTCGAAGAACATCTTGTTGCTGAAACTGGGACGGCGTACCAGCAGACCCGCTTCGGTAAGCGATTCCAGCACGTTATAGACCGTCGCAAGGGTCATCGCGCCGCGCTCCGCACCCAGTTCCTGGTACACGGAATCGGCGGCAGCATGGCCGAGCCGGCACATGGCCTTGTACACCCGGATACGCTGGGGCGTGGCCTTGAGCCCGTGCTCGTTGAGCCGGGTCCGGACCTGCTCCGTGTCCAGCATAGGTCTGTCTTCCATAACAGCCGCAAATGTATTTATAATTGTTCTGATTTGCAAGCACCACGAGGCGGGGGATTCACTATCTTTGCAGTACTATGAAAAGACTCTTTCTCCTCCTGCTGGCCGGCTGCCTGATGACAGCCTGCAGCGAAAAGCCCGCCGAACCCCAGGTCGTCGCACACCGCGGCTACTGGAAAACCGAGGGATCGGCCCAGAATTCCATCGCAGCCATCCTCAACGCAGGCCGCATCGGCGCCTACGGTTCCGAGTTCGACGTAAACCTCACCTGCGACGGCGCCCTTGTCGTCAACCACGACTTCACCTACCACGGGCTGAAGATCTATGAGAACACCCTGGCAGACCTGCGTTGCGATACGCTCCGCCTGTCGAACGGCGAGATCATCCCTACCCTCGACGAGTATCTCGAAGCCTCGAAGCAGTATCCTGAAATGAAGCTGGTCTTTGAACTCAAGAGTGAAGGTGACCCTGAGTACGAAGCCGTCGCGCTACCTGCCTGCGCGGAAGCCATCACCCGACTGGGCGTGGCCGACCGTGTGGAGTTCATCTCCTTCAGCCTTAGCGCCTGCAAGGAATTCGCCCGGCTGATGCCGAAGAACGTCGTGGAATACCTGGGTGGTGAGATCGCTCCGGCCGAACTGCACAAGATGGGCATCACGGGCATCGACTACGAATACCCCGTGTTCTACGAGCATCCCGAGTGGATCGAAGAAGCCCACAAACTCGGCATGGTGGTCAACACCTGGACCGTCAACAAGGAAGAAGACATGCGCAAGCTCCTCGAACTGGGCGTCGACCAGATCACGACCAACGAACCCGAACTCGCGCAGCGCGTCATCAGGGAGTTTTCTGGGAAGTAAGCCACTCGCCGGGCGTGAGGCCGGTGCGGGCCTTGAAGTTGCGGTAGAAAGTGACTTCGCTGGAGAATCCGGACTCTTCGCTGATTTCCGAAAGGCGGAGTTCCGGATTTTCGTATAGCAGCCGCTGGGCGTAGCGGATCCGGTAGCCATTCACATAATCGATGAACGAGCAGCCGGCCATAGCATTGATGCAGTCGGAAACATAACGTGAATTCGATGAGACGGCCCGGGCCAGGTCTTCCTTGGTCAGACCGTTCTTTCGGAACAATTCTTTCTCTTCCATCTGGGCTGTAATCTGTTCCATCAGCCGTACCAAGCGGTCGTCGGGGCCGGCTGCCGGAACGGTTTCCTCCGGGATGGAGCCTGCCGTTTCTTCCTTTTTACGGGCGTGACGGATCCGCCAGGAAACAACGGCCGCGGCGGCCGCAAGCAGGCACAAGGCAAAAACCAGCCAGATGACGGATTTCCGAACGGGCGGCTCGGGGTTCAAGATGAATGCACAGGCAATGGGGTGATTATTGTCGCTGTCTATTCCGCCGACAACAGCAAAACGGCCGCCGGACAGGAGCGTAACGGATGAGAACACTCCCGGTTCCGACATCCGGGCGTAGTACAGTGTCAAGGGAGCCTTGCCGCCACGCAGGGCTTCTCCGTATTCCATCTTGCAGAAATACATACGTTGCGCCGGCGATTCGTTCCAGCTGACCAGCCAGGAGGCCTCCGCAGCCGTGTCGGTAAGCAAGCCACCCCACGTAATCGGTTCGCCATCCAAACCGGTCATGGGAATGGGGCCATCCGTATCCAACAGGGAGAACTCGCCTCCCACCAGTTTCATGATGCCGGAGTGGCCATCCGCTTTGTTACGGACGTGAAACAGCCATGCATATCCGTCAATGCGCTCATCGCCGATGAAATAACGCGACATATCACTGCACTCGCTGGCAACCGGCTGCCACTGATCGAACAGCGGTACACGGAACGCATCGCCCTTCAACTGGTCAACGATGATCGAATCCAGGACAGAACCGTAATGATCGTCACAGCCGAAAATATAGGCGTTGTCAGCGCTGACGGGCAGGACGAAGGGAATCGATCTACCCTGGGATACGTCTTTTACAGAAAGGCCGCCCGCTTCCGCCGACCAGATGGCAATGGCATCCGCCTGATACCAGTTGCCGCTCAGAAGAAGGGTGCCGTCGGACAAACGTGCCATGCTGAAACGGGTTCGGCGCCTATCAAGGATGGAAAGGGGCGCGAAAGTGTGGGTGGAAGGGTCATAACTTTCTACGCCCCAGCTCTGCCCGCGTCCGAAGGATTGCTCACAGCCGCCGGCAGTCAGGACTTCGCCGGAAGGAAGCTTCACCCAGGAACCGAAATCATGCGGATAGAGGGTCTCCAGCAGATGCCAGCTGCCGTTCTTATAGTATTCGGCCGTCTCGGTCAGGACGAAACCCGTGGTATGTCCGCCAATTACCGTCAATTCACCGTCGAGGTCCACGAGGACATGTCCGTTCCGCGGCAAGTTCAAGTCCGGCAGCCGCTTGACCTTCATCTCCTGGAACACGGACCCGGAACAGGTAGCCAATGCCAGCAACAGGACGATCGTGCAGAATCCGAAGCGTTTCATCCGGACAAAGATACGAAAAAAGGAAGGGTATCCTAGTCCGAAACAGGACGGATGGAGCTGCCTTGCGTCCTGTCTGCGTTCAATAAGTTATGATAATTGCTCTGGATACGGAGCGCCGCTGTCATTCCAGGACCACTTCCGGCCAGTTCGGACGACCAGTAATAGCCGCTTCTCCCGGTTTCAGACAGGATGGATCCCGAAGGGTTCATACTGCCTTTGGGTGCATATAAACCCGCAGCGGGCAGGAAAATGGTATTGCCGTTGATCTTGCTCTTGAACTCCATTCCATCTACACCGCCTTGGGTCGTCCAGGACATCTCGCAGTTGTCGAGCAGCTCCTGGAATTCCTTTTTCGTCGGCATTCTCCACTTTCCGCCGAGTTTTGCACGGGCAGCGTCATCTTCAATGTCCAGTTTGGACTTATTATCAACTTTCCCCTGGTTACTTTGGGAATTATACTTTGAAAACAGGAGGATCTCGTCGCCATAACTGCTTTTCTCGGCATAACTCCATTTATAGCCTTCCATCGAGCCGAATTTCGTTTTCGGCGTCGTCTCGCCCCAGGCATAGAAATCACCGGACTGTTCCGGAGAAGAAGCACCCAGGTTGCAAGTGGCCCATTTGACACTCAGACCAAGATCCACGGCGTTCTTGGGACTGTCGCCGCCACCTTCAAGGATTTCACAGGAAGTCGTAGCCGACAGCAGCACAATGGCCGCTGAAAAGAGGGTAATGATTTTTTTCATGGTGAATCGTTTTATTACCCTACAAATTTCGGCAGCATCCCAGCCCCTTCCCTCCTCAAATCGAAAAAAAAGAGACTGTCAAAACGTGCAAAGGACTGTCAAAACGGGAAAAAGACTCAACATTCAGGCCCTGTTTTGCATCTGTCTTATGTAGCACGCAAAACGAAGCCCTATGAAAAGTACATTTCGCCTGAAGAATGTACTGAACCTGACCACTTGTTGCCTGATCCTCCTGTACACCGCCGGCTGTTCCTCCGTGTCCGGTCTTGCCGTGCAGGAAAACGCTTATCCCAAGAAATCCCTCGTCGGGGACTGGAACCTCGTGGGGGTCTCGACCGAAACCTACCGTGACGGCACTCTCGTCTCGAAAGAAGACGGGGCCCCTGAGGCGCCGGCCAGCAATGTCCTGTTCGTGAAGGACGGTTGGGTCTTCTTTCCCAACAAGATCGGAGCCTGGGAGTACGCCGACAAACGGCTGGTCATCGACAGCGGATTCGAAAAACGTCAGAGCTACGAGCTGCTCAGCCTCTCGCGTTCCGCAATGGTCCTTCGCTGGGAATACCTGCCCGAAGGCGACGCAGCATCCGGCTACCAGACTTATATCATCGGCGAATATGCCCGCTAGACACCGCGCGGTCTGTTGAATACCCATCAGCGCGGGCGGGCGAACATCCATTGAAGAATACGTGATTCTCTACTGCAGGAAATCATGCAAGCATCATTGACATGCATAGATGGCCTGCCCCAAGCTAACCTTGCGGACGCCTCGCTCGTCACACAACAAGACCCGTGGCACTTATACCACTGATTATCAACTCTTTCCACGAAATCGTGTGCGTTATTCTACGCACACGATAACACTCAACTTTCTCGTTATCAATCTCTTACCCGCCACATTCCCAAACTATATTTGCAAAAAGAGCTTTCTCGTTGTACTTTTGCAGAAACTTGAAATGGGGAGGAAGTATGAAGGGAAGGTATCGGGTGTTCAAGGCGGGTGCGCTTCACCATATCTATCAGCGCACATATGACGGTTACTTGATTTTTTACTCTGTTCGTGATTTTTTGGTATTTTTCACGCTGCTCTGCACAACAGCACGGAAATACAAAATCACAGTGCTGGGACTTTGCCTCATGTATGACCACATCCACGTCCTGGTCTCAGCTCCATCTAAAAATGATTTATCATCATTTGTCCAAGAGTATACTTGCCGCTTCTCCCGGCAGCGGAATATTTACTACGGACGGAAAGGGCCTTTCTTCCAGCGCAGATTCGGCAGCGCCGCAAAGTGTGGTGAAAAGAAAGTCCGAACTGCCATTGCATACCTGTACAACAACCCTGTCGAAAAGAAACTATGCAAATATGCTGAAGACTATCAGTGGGATTTCCTGACTTATGCCAACAATCTTCATCCATTTTCCCAGCCGCTGAAGCTGCGCGAAGCCCGCAAAGCGATGCGCCGCGCCGTAGAAGAGATTAAAGCATCGAGAGCAACCGATACTCCGCTGAATTACCCAACGATCGGCAGAATCATCAAGGATTTGTCTTTCAGCGAAATCAAACAATTGACCGACTACACTGTATCCAGCTACAACTGCATCGATTATCACAGTCTGGGAAGCTACTACGAAGATTTCCAGACAATGCTCACAGCCATTCATTCAAATACCGGAAGTGAATACGATATCAAGGAAAAAATCACTTCGGATTCCGATGCCATTTTCAATAAGATGCTTACCATCATCCGAAAAATGACACCCTACCCCGATATGACAGCGGTTCTTCCTCTCGCTGATGATGAAAAACTTCGTCTTGCCTGGATTCTTTCCGCCGAAACCGGTGCCAGCCCACACCAAATCGCAAAGTTCCTACAGTTATCCCCTAAAACCAAATTATAACCGTGGCTTCCAAAACACTAATTTTCAGCATGTTCCACGAAATCGTGTGCGTTATTTTACGCACACGATATGACGGAACGCACTGATATCCAGGAGAATAAAAGACACGGAGACAGCCCAAGCCTGCCAAACGGACTACATCCGTTCCGGAAGCGCGATGCCAAGGATGTTCATCGCGTGGCGGAGGGTGCGGGCGATGACCGAGATCAGGCAGAGGCGCTGGTCACGGACGGCAGCGTCTTCCTCGCGGAGGATCTGCGTGTCGTGGTAGTACTGGTTGAATTCCTTGGCCAGGTCGTAAGCGAAGTTGGCCACCAGTGCGGGCGAGTGGGCGGCACCTGCCTCGCGGATCTTGTCAGGATAGCCGCTGAGAATCTGGACGATACCCTCTTCCTTGGGCAGCAGCGCAGCGCCTGTGACGGAAGGCTTGTAGCCGGCTTCCGCCGCCTTGCGCAGGATTGAGCAGATGCGGGCGTGCGTGTACTGGATGAATGGGCCGGTGTTGCCGTTGAAATCGATGGATTCGCGAGGGTCGAAAAGCATCGTCTTGCGCGGATCGACTTTGAGGATGAAATACTTCAGCGCGCCGAGCGATAGCATCTTGAAAAGCTCGTCCTGCTCCTGCTCCGACATTCCTTCGAGTTTGCCCAGTTCCAGCGAGGTCTCTTTCGCCGTGGCATACATACGGTCGAAGAGGTCGTCGGCGTCGACTACCGTGCCTTCGCGCGATTTCATCTTGCCTTCGGGCAGTTCCACCATACCGTAGGACATGTGGTAGATGGCGTCGGACCAGGCGAAGCCCAGCTTGCCGAGGATGAGTTTGAGCACCTGGAAGTGATAGTTCTGCTCGTTGCCCACCACGTAGATGATCTCGTCGAAGTGATATTCGTCGTAGCGCTGTTTGGCCGTACCCAGGTCCTGGGTCATATAGACCGAGGTGCCGTCCTTACGGAGCAGCAGTTTCTCGTCCAATCCGTCGGCCGTCAGGTCGCACCACACGCTGCCGTCGTCGCGGCGGTAGAGCACACCCTTTTCAAGCCCCTCTTCCACAAGGGCTTTGCCATCCTTATAAGTCTGGGATTCGTAGTAGATGCGGTCGAATGAAATGCCGAGGCGGCGGTAGGTCTCGTCGAAACCGGCGTAGACCCAGCCGTTCATCTTCTCCCAGAGTGCGCGGACCTCGGGATCACCCTGCTCCCACTTTACGAGCATGGCCTGCGCCTCCTGCAGGATGGGAGCGTTTTTCTCGGCTTCTTCTTGCGGCATGCCGCCGGCCACCAGCTGCGCGACCTCAGCCTTGAGCAGGTCGTTGAACTTCACGTAGTAGTCGCCTACCAGATGGTCGCCCTTCTTGCCGGAGGTCTCCGGCGTCTCGCCGCCACCACACTTGAGCCAGGCCAGCATCGATTTGCAGATGTGGATGCCACGGTCATTCACTAGGTTCACCTTCAGCACTTTGTGTCCGCATGCAGCGAGCAGCTGGCTTACCGACCAACCCAGCAGGTTGTTGCGGATATGTCCCAGGTGCAGCGGCTTGTTGGTGTTCGGGCTCGAGAACTCGACCATGACGGTCTTGCCGCTCTCGGGCAGCTGCCCGAAGTCGGGCTGAGCGGCGATCTGGGCCAGGTTCGAAGCCCAATAGGCGCCCGATATCTTGATATTGAGGAATCCCTTGACCACATTGAAGCCGGCCACCTGCGGTTCGTTCTCCTGCAGCCAGGTTCCGATCTCCGTGGCCGTGGCCTCGGGGGCTTTGTGGCTGGTTTTCAGCAGAGGGAAGACGACGAGGGTCACATCGCCCTCGAATTCCTTGCGGGTAGGCTGCACCTGGATCAGACCGGGGGCAGGTTCTGTACCATAGAGGGCCGTAACGCAGCGGCAGGCAGCGGCGGCAATATACTCAAGCGGATTCATCATTCTTTCTTTTTAGCAGGTTTGGCGAAATAGCGGTCCATCTCCCTGCGGGCCTTGGGCGCCAGGCAGAAGAGCGTGAACATGGTCGGGAAGGCCATCAGCGCGTAGGCGGCGTCAATCATGCTGACAGCCACTTTGAGCGGGATGACGGCGGCCACGATGAGCATCGCCAGGAAGAAATAGTTGTAGTATTGGGAATACCGGGCGCCGAAGAGGAATCCGGTACACTTTTGTCCATAGTAGGAATACGAGAACATCGTGCTGAACGCGAAGAGGATGACCATCACGAACAGCAGATAGCCGCCAATGCCCGGAATCGAAGCATTGAAAGCGTTGAGCGCGAATTTCAAGCCTTCCATGGAGCCCATCCCGGAACCGGCGGGCATGATGGAAGGATCGATGGCGGCGCCGACCAGGATGGCCAGGGCGGTCAGCGTGCAGACCAGACCGGAATCGATCGAAGGACCGATCATCGCCACAAGGCCTTCGCGCACAGGTTCGTTGTTTTTCGAAGCGCCGTGCATCATCGAGGCGGTACCGACGCCGGCTTCGTTGACCAGCGCGGCGCGGCGCACGCCCGTCAGGGCGATCATGATGATCGAGCCGATGCCGCCGCCCAGCGCGCCGCGAGGCGTAAAGGCTCCGACGAAGATGTCGCGGAAGACGCCCGGCACATACGACGCGTGCCGGATCAGGATAAAGAGGACCAGCAGGAAATAGAGCGCCACCATCGTGGGAACGAGTTTGGTGGCGATCTTGGAGATACGCTGGATACCGCCGATCACGACAAAAGCAACGATTACCGTAATGGCCACGCCGATAAAGAATCGAAGCAGTGCCGTATTCTGCTCCGGCGCCACGAAAAGCGTAGTGATCGATTCGGTGAGCTGGTTCGACTGCATGATGCAGAGGGTGCCGAACAGGCCGAAGATGGAGAAGAACACCGCCAGCGGCTTCCATTTCTTCCCGAGACCCTCCATGATCATGTACATCGGGCCACCCTGCACCTCACCGGCGTCGTCACGTCCCTTGTACATCACCGCGACGGTTCCTTCGAAGAACTTGGTGGCCATACCCACGATGGCGCTGACCCACATCCAGAAGATGGCACCGGGACCACCGATCGACAGGGCGACCGCCACGCCGGCGATGTTGCCCATACCGACGGTTGCGGCGATGGCGCTGGTCAGCGCTTCGAACGAAGAGATCTGACCGGCGGCCGAATCGTCTTTCATCCGCAGGGCGCCGATGGCCCGCCCATAGTAGCGCAGCGGGGCGAACTTCGAATAGATCAAAAAGAACACCCCCCCGCCAATGAGCAGGAAGAAAAGCGGATAGCCGCAGATGAAATCGCTGAACGCAGCAATGCCGTTTCCGATGGATTGCCAGAAGCCTCCCATACGACGATCCCGTTAGCCCAGGTAGCCCTTGAGCAGTTTGCTTCTGGCGCTGTGGCGCAGACGGCGGATCGCCTTTTCCTTGATCTGGCGGACGCGTTCCCGGGTGAGGCCGAACTTCTCGCCGATCTCCTCGAGCGTCATTTCCTGGCAGCCGATGCCGAAGAAGTATTTCACGATGTCGCGCTCACGCTCGGTCAGCGTGGAAAGGGCGCGCTCGATCTCGGTATTGAGGCTCTCGTTCACCAGTCCCTTGTCGGCGTTGGGCGAGTCGTTGTTGACCAGAACGTCGAGCAGGCTGTTGTCTTCACCGTCCACGAACGGCGCGTCCACGGAGACGTGGCGACCGGACACGCGGAGCGTATCGGCAATCTTCTCGCGGGGAATCTCGAGCATGTCGGCCAGTTCGTCGGGCGACGGCTGGCGCTCATACTGCTGCTCGAACTGCGAGAGGGCTTTGTTGATCTTGTTGAGCGATCCTACCTGGTTGAGCGGCAGGCGCACGATACGGCTCTGCTCGGCCAGTGCCTGCAGGATCGACTGACGGATCCACCACACGGCATAGGAGATGAACTTGAAGCCGCGGGTCTCGTCGAACTTCTCGGCGGCCTTGATCAGGCCGAGGTTGCCCTCGTTGATCAGGTCGGGCAGGCTGATGCCCTGGTTCTGGTACTGCTTGGCTACGGAGACGACGAACCGGAGGTTCGCCCGGGTGAGTTTGTCGAGGGCTTCCTGGTCGCCCTTCTTGATACGCTGGGCGAGTTCCACTTCCTCCTCCACTGTAATCAATTCTTCCCTACCGATTTCCTGAAGATATTTGTCGAGCGATGCGCTCTCTCGGTTGGTGATCGATTTGGTAATCTTTAACTGACGCATAGAAAAAAACAAGTGCCGCAAAAATCGCGACACTTATTTATACGCAATCCCGTCGGGATTGTTTCAAGTTTTTCACAAGATTCCCGGTCAAGCCGGGACCCGAGCGAAGCGAGAGCCGCGACCGCAGGGAGCGAATGACGGTCTAGAGCGTGACGATGATCTCGTGCTGGTGGCCTTCGCGGAAGACGGTGACGACGGCTTTTTCACCGGGGCGGAGCTTGCTGATCTGCTCCTGAAGACCGGCGCTGTTGTGGACGGCGTTGAGGTTGACCTCCTTGATGACGTCGCCTTTCTGGATGCCGCCTTTCTCGGCGGGGCTGTCCCGCTGGACGTCCATCACATAGACACCGTCAATCTCCGTCAGGTCGGCCTGGTCGGCCAGCTGGGCGGTCACGTCGGTGATGCTCACGCCGAGCATCGCGCGCTGCACGGAACCATATTCGATAAAGTCATCCACGACCTTGCTGACGATGTTCACCGGAACGGCGAAGGAGTAGCCCGTATAGGAGCCGGTCCGCGAGATGATGGAAGTGTTGATACCCACCAGGTCGCCAGCCGCGTTGACGAGGGCGCCGCCGCTGTTGCCGGGGTTCACGGCCGCATCGGTCTGGATGAAGGATTCGACGCGGTACTGGCCGTCATAGTTCGGCATCGAACGGCCTTTGGCGCTGACAATGCCGGCCGTGATGGTCGAACGCAGGTCGTAGGGGCTGCCGATGGCCAGCACCCATTCACCCAGCCTGAGGTCGTCCGAGTTGCCCATCCGGATGGCCGGAAGGTCTTCCGCATCGATCTTGATCAGGGCGATGTCGGTGGCAGGGTCTGTACCCACCAGCTTGGCGGGATAGACCTTGTTGTTTTCAAGGGTCACCTCGATGACATCGGCACCGGCGATCACGTGGTTGTTGGTCACGATGTAGCCGTCGGGACGGATGATTACACCGGAGCCCAGGCCTACCTGGTCACGGGGCGTCTGGGGGAAGCCGAAGATCAGGTCGAGCAGCGAGCCGCCCTGGTAATTGGCCTTCTGAGCAACCTTGACGTATACGACGGCCTGGACGGCCGACTCGGCGGCGTCGGAGAAGTTGGGCACGTTGGCCACTTCGACACGACGCTGAGGGACTGACTTTTTGTCACCCGTCGCCACACCGGCGATCTGGGCATATTCCTCGTTTTCAGCCGCACGCCGGTCGAACGCACGTGTGGCGGCAAAATACCCGGTAAGTCCTGATACTGCGACAATTAGAATCAGATAAAGAATTTTTTTACCCATATTGTCCTATTTTTATTATATTTGTAATTCTGATAGACAAGTTTAGAAATAATAAAAATTATACCAAATATGAAATTTTCAGTCTCAAGTTCCGAACTCCTCAACGGCCTGATGTCCGTTTCCAAGGTCATCGTCCCCAAGCCCACCAACTCCATCCTGGAGAACTTCCTCTTCCAGCTCGAAGGAAACACCCTGACGGTCACGGCCTCGGACGGTGAAACTACCCTCAAGACCACCATCGCCATCGCACAGGTCTCCCAGGAAGGCGCCACGGCTGTACCCGCCAAGCTTCTGACGGACTCCCTCAAGGAGTTCCCCGACCAGCCGCTCTCCTTCAGCGTAGACCCGGGAAGCTCCGTGATGGACATCGTCTGGGCCAGCGGTGCCTCGAAGATCCCCTGCTTCGACGCGGCTGATTTCCCGGAACTGCCTGAGATCAATGAAATTTCAGAAAGCGTCATCATCCCTTCGGCCGTCCTGCTCGACGGTATCAACAACACCATCTACGCCACCGCCGAAGAGGAGCTCCGCCCGGTGATGAACGGTATCTTCTTCGACATCGACCCGGAAGTCACCACCCTGGTCGCCTCCGACGCCCACAAGCTCATCTGCTACAGCTTCTCGGGCGCCAAGCTCTCGCAGAAGTCCAGTTTCATCCTCCACAAGAAGCCCGCCTCGATCCTCAAGAGCATCCTGGCCCGCTACGACGAGGACATCACCATCCGCTACGACAACAAGAACGCTTACTTCAGCTTCGGCAGCAACATCCTGGTATGCCGCCTGATCGAAGGCAACTATCCGGCCTACCGCAGCGTCATCCCCAAGAACAACAACAACCACCTGGTCATCGGCCGCGCCGACCTGCTGGGCGTGGTCAAGCGCATCGCCGTTTGCTCGAACCAGATCTCCAACCAGATCCGCCTGAAGCTCAGCCTCAACGAACTGCTGATCTCCGCACAGGACCTCGGCTTCTCGATGTCCGCCCACGAGACGCTCCCCTGCCAGTATGACGGCCAGGAAATGGAAATCGGCTTCAAGGCCCCGTTCCTGCTCGAGATCCTCGGCAACCTGCCCTACCAGAACATCTGCATGCAGCTGGCCGACCCGGCCCGCGCCGCCCTCATCGTCTCGGCAGACGAAGCCAAGCCCGGCGTGGACATCCGCGCCCTGCTGATGCCCGTGATGATCAACGCCTAATCCCGGGGGCTTATGCAACTTGCCCTCAAGAATCCGCTCCTGTTCTTCGACATCGAGAGTACAGGCCTCAACGTCGCGTCCGACCGGATCGTGGAAATCTCCATCGTCAAGGTCTCGCCCGGCGCTCCGGGTGAACCCAACAAAGTGGAGGTCAAAACCCGTCGCATCAACCCCACCATCCCCATCACCCCCGGCGCCCAGGCCGTCCACGGCATCAGCGACGAGGATGTGAAGGACTGCCCTACCTTCAAGCAGGTAGCCAAGTCGCTCGCCCGCCTGATGGAAGGCTGCGACATCGCGGGCTATAACTCCCTGAAGTTCGACATCCCGATGCTGGCCGAGGAATTCCTGCGGGCCGGCGTGGAATTCGACTTCCGCAAGCGGAAACTCGTCGACGTGCAGAACATCTTCCACAAGAAGGAGCAGCGTACCCTGAAAGCCGCCTACAAATTCTACTGCGGCCAGAACCTCGACAACGCCCACTCGGCGGAAGCCGACACGATGGCCACCTACGAGGTGCTCGAAGCCCAGCTCGACCGTTACGGGAACGACGAGGAAGACCCGCTCCAGAACGACGTGTCCTACCTGTCGAAGTATTCCTGCCAGTCGCGCTTCGTAGATTACGCCGGCCGCATCGTCCTCGACGACAACGACGAACCGGTGTTCAACTTCGGCAAGCACAAGGGCAAGAAGGTGGCCGACGTCCTCCGGAAAGAGCCCTCCTACTACAGCTGGATGATGGACGGCGACTTCACGCTCGACACCAAGCAGCAGCTGACCAAAATCAAGCTCGCACTCTCATGAACATCCACGTCGTCAGGCCCGACGGCAGCTGGTACGCCCGCCCGGACATCACCCTGGTACGGGATGCGGACCGCTTTTGCCTGCCCGATGACTGCAGCGGAGCCCTGGCCTTCCGCGGCCGGTGCATCCGCATCGAGAAGGCCGGCAAAGCCATCGCGCCCCGCTTTGCCAGCCGCTATTTCCACAGCTGGGCGCCCGCCGTCCTCTTCTACGGCATGACGGCCGGCGGCTCGCCGACGCCCTATCTCGACCGTGCCACCTGGGTAAGCCTCGATTTCCAGCCTGTCGGGGAACGGGAAGAGGCGTTCCGCCAGCAAGTCGTCCGTACGCTGGAACAACTGAGTCTGCACCTGTCGCTCCGCATCGGAGACTTCCTGATCTTCGAACAAGGCGACCCCGTCGCCCTGCAACCGGGCGACCATCTTGACAACATCGACATCCTATGAAAGCATTCCTCCAGAAATATGCAGCCACGATCGCTGCCCTGATCATCTTCTTCGCACTGGCCTTCATCTACTGCAAGCCCGTGCTCAGTGGGAAGGTCCTCCAGTCGACCGACGACGTCAACGCCGTTTCGGCCGTCCAGGAAAGCCTCCGGTACACCGAACAGACGGGCGACCATACCTGGTGGAACGAATCGATGTTCAGCGGCATGCCTTCCTACCAGATCGGCGGCGGCCGCTACCAGGCCGACACGCTGCTGGGTCCTATCAAAGGTTTCCTGCAGCGGGGCCCCTACCATCCGGCCTGGATCCTGATCTTCTACTTCGTGTGCTTCTTCATCCTGATGCGGAGTTTCGGCGTGGACAAGTGGCTGTCGATCGTGGGTGCCATCGCGGTAGCGCTGTCGTCGTATTTCATCGTCATCATCGCCGCCGGACACGGCGGCAAGACCATCGCCATCTCCTACATATCCCTTGTCGCGGCCGGATTCTATCTGATTTTCAGGGGCCGGTATGCGCTGGGCGCCGTGTTCGTGATGTTGTTCACCGCCGTCGGCTTCAGCATCCATCCGCAGATGGCCTACTACCTGTTCATGATGATCGGGCTCTTCTTCCTGGCGGAAGTCTGGATCCACGCCCGTGAGAAACGCTGGAAGGCCCTCGGCATCTCCACGCTGGTCTTCGTGGTAGCGCTCGGCATCGGCCTGGGAACAGGCAGTGCCAACATCTTCGCCAATCAGGAATACGCCCGCGAAACCATGCGCGGCGGCCACTCCGACCTCGTGGAGGCCGCGAACGAAAGCGCCGCTCCGCAGAAAGGTCTTGACCTGGAATACGCCACGCAATGGAGCTACGGCATCGACGAATCGTTCTCCTTCCTGATTCCCGGCTTCAAGGGCGGCTCCTCCAACTACCCGCTCGGCCCGAAATCCCATACTTACCAGGCCGTCAAGGCACTCGGCGCCCCTGCGGCCACGGCGCGCGACTTCGCGGCCAACACCCCGCTTTACTGGGGAGAACAGCCTTTTACCGCCGGCAATGTCTATATGGGCGCCATCGTGTGCTTCCTCTTCCTGCTGGGATGCTTGGTCGTGGCCGGTCCTTACAAATGGGCGTTGCTGGCCGCCACGGTCTTCTCCGTCCTCCTTGCATGGGGGCACAACTGCATGTGGCTCACCGAGTTCTTCTTCAAGTATTTCCCGCTCTACAATAAATTCCGCGCCGTCTCCTCGATCCTGATCGTGGCCGAGGTCGCCATGCCGCTGCTGGGATTCCTGGCCGTCAAGACCCTGATGGACGGATCCGTTTCCAAAGAGAAAATGCGCAGGAGCCTCTTCATCTCGGCCGGCGTAACGGCGGGACTCTGCCTGCTCTTTGCGCTGCTGGGCAAATCCTTATACTCCTTTGCCGCCCCGAACGATGCATACTACGCTTCGCAGCTGCCCGCTTCGGTAATGGAAGCCATCGTGGCCGACCGCGCCGCCCTCCTGACCGGCGACGCCTGGCGCAGTTTCGCCTTCATTGCTGCGGCAGCGGTCCTGTTGTGGCTGTTCCTTGAGAAAAAGGTCTCGCGCGCCGCGATGATCGCCATCCTCGGGGTGCTGGTGCTCGCCGATATGTGGCCCGTGGACAAACGCTATTTCAACGACAGTCATTTCCAACTCCCCCGCAATACCCAAAGCGCCTTCGCCGAGCAGCCTTGGGAGACCACGATCCTCCAGGACGAAGACCCGAACTTCCGCGTGATGAACCTCACGACGAATACCTTCAACGATGCGCGGACCTCCTACCGGCTCAAATCGGTCGGCGGCTACCACGCCGCCAAACTGCGCCGCTACCAGGACCTGATCGACGAGCATCTGTCGAAATACCGCATGTCCGTGATCGACATGCTCAACACGAAATACCTCATCATACCCGACCAGGAGAGTGGCCAGGCCATCGTCCAGCGGAACCCCGGCGCGATGGGCAACGCATGGTTCGTGGAGAAGCTGATGGTGGTCGACGGCGCCCGGGCTGAAAGCAACGCCCTGGACCAGATTGACCTTACCACGACGGCCGTCCTCGACCGGGAATTCGAAGCCTTCGCCGCCCAAACGCAGCCGGGCATCGCGCCGGATGCCGAAGTACATCTGACGGCCTTCACGCCCAAACAACTCGATTACGATTACCGGAGCGCCACGCCCGGCACCATCGTATTCTCTGAAATCTACTATCCGTACGGCTGGAAAGCCACGATCGACGGCCAGGAAACAGCGCATTTCCGCGTCAATTACCTGCTGCGTGCCCTCAATGTTCCCGAGGGCTCGCACCACATCACCTTCATCTTCGACCCCGACAGCGTCCGCAAGGGCGACCGCATCGCCACGATCTGCGTGGTGCTGATGTACCTGCTGATCCTTTCCGCCGCCGGATGGGGCCTGTACCGCCATTTCAAGACCCGCAAGGATGCCGCAGCCACGCATTAAGATCTTCACCCGCTCGTTCGACCTGCGGCTCTACCGCCTCTCGAAAGGGCTTTTCCGCGACTGGAAAGACGCGGAAGGGAATCCGATCCCCTGCGTGCGGCTGACCGACCAGACGGCGGACGGCTATTTCTACACGATGCTCCGTGACAAAGACTGCGACGTGGCCATCAACGTGGACGAAGATGCTTTCATCGTCAACCCGCAGGCCGTCCTCGACCTGGTCGGCACCCTGCTGGAAGGCGGCTACGCCAACATCGGCTGCTCCGACGGCGACACGGCTACCACCGGTCGCGACAGCACCGTCACCAATCCTTTCTTCAACGTATTCAACCTGCAGCTGATCCGGACCCGGTTCGACCGCAAGGCGCTTGTCCGCAGGTTGGACGACAAGGAGCCCTACTATCCCTTCTTCCACTGGATGGCCGACACCTTTCCTACGTTGTACCTGCCGGCGCGCCGGCATGCAGACGGCATCACGACCATCGCACTGGACCCGCAGGGGCGCACGCTCTGCCTCCACACCTGGTTCTCCCGCTTCTATTCGATGCCGTCCTGGCTTGTGCGCCGCATCGAGCCTTCGCAAGGCATGCAGAAAGCCCGCATCGACGCCGTTATCCGCGAAGCCTACGCCCTGAGGGGGCTGCCCGTCCCCTCTTTCGGCCTGACGGACCGCCTGTCCTTTGCCGCCAACAAGCTCGTCCGCTGGCTCATCAAGATTCCCCAGCGCATCGCCCGCTGGCCCTATAAACTCAAACGGCGCATCGCCCGCAAGAAAAGTGCTTGATATGGTGAAAGTTTCGCTGGTCATCCCCGTTTACAACGCCCGCGCCCACCTCGCGGAATGCCTCGACAGCGTCCTCGCCCAGACACTCGACGAACTCGAAGTCGTCCTGGTCGATGACCACGGGAGCGATGACAGCATTGACTTCGCCCATACCCGCCTCGACACTTACGAAGGCCCGAAGCGCTTCGTCTTCTGCGAGACGGCGGTCAACGCCGGCCCCGGCGCCGCCCGCAACCTGGGCATCGAAAAGGCGTCCGGAACCTTTGTCGGATTCCTCGACAGCGACGACACGCTGGACCCGGGCTTCTGCGCCTCGCTCTACGAAGCGGCCTCAAAAGCCGATGCCGACCTGGCTTTCGGAAGCATCGTCTTCGAGCATCCCGACGGCACAACAGTCCTGAAAAAGAATCCGGCCGTTGTACCCGGCGCCTTTACGGGAAAGGCCAAGAAACGCTACCTCTGCCGCTTCACTTCCTACTTCACGACCTATCTGTATCGCAGGAGTCTGCTCACCGACAATCAGATCCGCTTCCCCGACACCCACAGCGCCGAGGACAGCTGCTTCCTGATCTGCAGCCTGCTCTCCGCCGGCCGGATCGCCAGCGACGAAACGGCGCGTTACCACTACCACGTCTACGGCAGTTCCACCAGCCAGCGGCGCGACCCTGCCCGCTGGAAGAACCGTCTGGCCAGCTTCCGCACAATGGCCGCCTACGCCCGGGAAAAAGGGCTCTACCACCCCTATCGCCACGCCATCCGCCTGATGATCTTGAAAAAAGGCTGGATCCTGGCAGCGAAAGACTACCTCGTCAACAACTTGTCCAAACATAAGAACCATGGGTAAACTGATCAAAGTCGCTTTCGTGGATTTCGAGCCGGGTTTCGAGCCCGAGAAGAGCCTGCTCTACCGCATGCTCCTGCAAAACTATCAGGTCGAATTGAGCAAGGAACCGGACTACCTGTTCTATTCGAATTACGGGGAACGGCACTTGCGCTACGACTGCGTGAAGATCTTCTACACCCGGGAGGACATCACACCCGATTTCAATTTCTGCGACTATGCGATCGGGCTGGATTACATTACCCTGGGCGACCGGTACTTCCGCTTCCCGGCCTACTATCTCGACCGGGAGACCTTCGCCCAGATGAACGACAAGACCTACTTCACTTCCGACAATATCCGGAGCAAAGGCTGCTTCTGCGGTTTCCACTACGGTGCGGAGGAAGAGACGCCGGAGCGGAGCCTGTTCTTCGACCGCCTCTCCGAATACCGGCCCGTAGAAGCGGGCGGCGCGCTCCGCAATACCCTTGAAGGCGTCGTTTCCGAGAAACAGCCCTTCCTGGCCAACTGCAAATTCAGCATCGCCTTCGAGGAATGCAGCCAGCCGGGCTACACGTCCCCTGTCCTGATGGATGCCTTCGCGGCCCAGACCATCCCGATCTACTGGGGAAACCCTTTCATCGGCAGGGAGTTCAACACACAGGCCTTCGTCAACTGCCACGATTTCCGCTCCTGGAGCGAAGTCATCGAAGCCATCCGGCGCATCGACCAGAACGATGAACTCTATCTCAAGATGATGCGCACACCTGCCCTCACCGGGCCTGAGCGCGACATCGACCGGATGGAGGAAAACCTGCTCGCCTTCCTTTCCAGCATCTTCGACCAGCCGCTCGAACGGGCACGTCGCCGAAGCCGCGCTTTCGCGCGAACCACGTTTGAAAAGCGGGCCCGTCTCAAGGAAATCCTCTACCGGATCAGTCCGTGGGGCTTGCTGGAATTCTTCAAATCTCTTTTTCAGAAGCGTCCATAGCGCGACGCAGCGCATCGATGTAGCCGTGGCCGTACTGCCGGTCGGGCTCCATATAGTTGCCCTCTCCCCATTCGTTCCAGGACTTCAGGAAGACGATGCGGTGTTCCTGCGGCTTGTTCTTCACCAGACGGAAAGCCCGTAGCGCCAGTTTCTCGAACTCGGCCGGCGTGCTGTCCACATAGATGGAATCTTCTTTTGTCCGGGGCGTGCGGTCCCAGTTCGGGACCAGGGTCGGATAGATATTGTCGCGTTTCTCCAGTTTGAGCAGCATATAGGCATTGATCTCGGACTGGCGGAACCGGAAGGGACGGCGGATACCCAGATACTGAGCCAGAAAATCATGGAAAGCATTCTGCCACAGCCCTTTTGCATGAATTTGCGCGTATTGGTGGTTGTCGGTCGTCACGGCATCGAAGCCTTGGGCCAGCACGCTCCTGACGCGCTCCCGTGCCACCGCTTCAGGATCTTCCTCCCCTTGCAGACGGGATTTCGCCACGGAGCTCGGATTGGCCGTGCGGACTACGGCCACGAAGTGGATGCCGGGCATATCGTATTCCGCAGCCAACTGCCGCCATTGCGCCATGAAAGACTCGGCGTTCTTGAAATTGAATGGATCGAAAATGGCGAACAGCGGCTTGCCGTCCACCCGGATATAGCGCGGATCGCGGAAGGCCGGCAGCAACGTACGGAAATGCCGCTCGTTATCGGCCGTCCCCAGATAGCGCTGCTCCATCAGGATCTTGGAGCCCTGTTTCCGGGACTTGGCATTGGTCCAGGTCGAAGAGGCCCATGTATGGTTGGCCCAGCACAGGCAGAAAGGAAAATCGGGTTTTCCACTGGTCACCACCTCGTTGAAAGGGCGCTCCAGCAACTGCTTGCCCCCGCCGAACCAATAATGGTAGTAGCAGAATCCTTCAATGCCGGCCTCGCGCGCCAGTGCCGCCTGTGCTTCGCGCGTTTCAGGCAGACGCAGGTCGTAAAAGCCCAGGTCGGCCGGAATGCGCGGCTGCACGTGGCCCCGGAACAAGGGCTTGGCGGCCGCCACGTTCGTCCACTCCGTAAAACCGGGTCCCCACCACGCGTCATTCTCCGGAATCGGGTGGAACTGCGGAAGATAAAAAGCGATGACTCTGCTGTTGCTCATGACTTCTTTTCGATTTTGGTGATTTGCGCTGGAACTCCCAGGGCCAGATGGCCGGCCGGCACGTCCCTGGTCACCACGGCACCCGTGCCGATAATGGCACCGCGGCCGATGCGGACGCCGGGCAAGATGGAGGCCTTCTCGCCAATCCAGACATTGTCTTCGATGATGACGGGGCCTTTCGATACCATCGGCCGCTTGTCCGGTGCCGTTTCAAGTATCGAAGGGTCGGCCTCACCGTGGGAATTATCGGTTATCAGCACGTATTTTCCGGTCAGGACATTTTTCCCCAACTCTATACGGTTCACGGCTGTGATGTGCGCTCCGTCACCGATGGAGCAGCCGTCGCCGATCCGGATCACCGGGGTGAACCGCTGCCCGCCGAACCGGTCCCAGGCAGTCAGCTGAACCTGTTTGCCGACAGTAACGTCGTCACCCAGGAAGATATACTGCTCGCCCACGATCAGCGAGGCCGGCGGATAAATCCGGCTTCCTTTTCCGAAGGAGGCGAAACGGTGGCGGATGACCACATTATAGATCTTCCAGCGCAATGTCCCGAAAGCTTTTCTCCATTTCATAGCTCTACAAAGGTACAAAAGTTAGGGATTATATTTGTATCTTTGCATCATTAACTTCCCTGCCATGCGTGTTCTTCTACTCGGCGGAGCCGGGTTCATCGGTTCCCATCTTGCCTCAGCGCTATCCCTTCGGGGAGAACACGCCGTTTCGGTCCTGGAGCCTGCTTCCGCCTCCGTTGAAAGTATCCGCCATCTTCCCATCCACCTACACAGGGGCTCGCTGTCCGATACAGAGTTACTAGAGTCCATCCTTGTGCAGGAAGATATCCAGGCCGTCATCCATCTGGTCTCGACGCTGGTTCCGGGCTGCGGATTCACGGATTTCGAAAAAGAATTTGAGCAAGTCGTCGCCCCTTCCATCCGGCTGATGGAGCTTTGCAGCAAGCATCACGTCAAACTGGTGTACTTCTCATCCGGCGGTACCGTCTATGGGGAGCGTTCCACCTTCGACCCTTTTACCGAAGAAGATACGCTGGCACCCATCTCCCATTACGGCTGGTCCAAACAGATGATGGAAGAAAGCATCCGCTATATGCACCGTACGCAAGGGCTCAGGTATCTGATCCTCCGCCCGTCGAACGCCTACGGCCCGGGGCAGAACCTGCACGGCAGGCAGGGGCTCATTGCCGTCGCTTTGGGAAAGGCCCTCCACAAAAAGGCAGTCTCTGTCTGGGGAGACGGCATCGCCGTGCGCGACTATATCTATATCGACGACCTGGTCTATGCCACCCTCTCCCTCCTCGGGAAAGAAGCGGCTTTCGACAAGACTTTCAATGTCGGAAGCGGCATCGGCTACAGCGTCAACGATATCCTCCGGATCCTCAAGGAGGTATCCGGCCTGGAGGTGTCCGTCAACTATCTACCTGCCCGGCAGGAAGATGTCTCCCATGTTGTCCTGGCCATCGACAAAATACAGCAAATAATTGATTTCCATCCGCTTGGCATCCAGGAAGGAATCCAGCGGTTCGCTAGCTTCGTAATGGATGGAAACGCCTGAACCGCTCCTGTCCCTCTGCATTCCCACCAATGGCCGCGTAGAGTGGATTCGCACGCTCCTCTCCAGCATCTACTGCCAGGGTGTGGACAGCACGCTTTTCGAAGTCGTCATCACCGACAACGCCCGTAATCCGGAGCTTGAGAAGGCTGTCGCCGCCTTTTCCCAACCCAACCTAAAGTATTATCCCACTGACTCCGCCGGATTCACCAATCAGGTCGATGCATTTGAAAAATGCAGCGGTATCTTCTGCAAGATGCTGAACCACAGGTGTGTACTGCTCCCGGGCAGCATCAGCAAACTGATCGGGATGGTCCTCGAATACCAGGATTCCAAGCCGCTGGTCTACTGTAGCAACGGCCATGTCAAAGGCCCTTCAGTCATCCATTGTCCCGATATGGATTCGTTTGTCCGTAATCTGTCCTATTTCTCCAGCTGGAGCGCCGGGACTGCCGTCTGGAAAGACGATATGAAAGGGATGCGCGAAAAACCCGTCAACAGCACCTTCCCCCATACCCTCTTCCTCTTCCAACTCCGCAGTGAAAGCCGTTGCGTCATTTGGAACGTCCCCTACCAATACCTTCAGGATGACGTAGGGAAAGGCGGGTACAATCCTTTTGAAGCGTTCGGCATCACCTTCCTTGACATCCTCGGCGGGCTGAAGAAAGAAGGTAGGATTCGTGAAGAAACATACCAGCACGTCAAGGAAGACGTCTTCTCCTTCTTGAAATTCCTCTATTTCAACGAAGTCCTCCGTCCCACGAAAAACCACTATATCCTGACGGATATCCGAAAGATCGTCACGACCAACTATGGCAAAGGGGCTTACCTGAAGATCGTATTGCACAGCCTCTTTGTCGCTCCGGTCAACATGGTCATCGACAAGGTCAGACGGATGACCGCCGCCCGAAAGCATAATAATTGACGGCATTCAGCCGCCTTGCCACGCCGACCAGGAACCTTTGGCCGGCCGTCATCGTCCGTCCGGTTTTGTCCTCCCCTCCCCAGGCACGCCGGGACATATCCCGATTGTTGGCATACAGCGCCTCGATGAAACGGGTCAGCAAGCGGGAAGGTTTTCCGCGCCGGGCGGCCATGCAGAGATGGACCTTTTTCATCGCATCCGGGAACGCCTCGTACACTTTGCTGGATTCGTTGTCCGCGACCCGGTAACACGCCGTAGGCTCAGGGTTGATCCAAGCGCCGTAGAAATGGGCATAGGCCACATGCAAGGCATAGTCGGCGGCAGGATAGAAGTCGCTGTCATAGCCACCTGCTTCCAGCAAGGACTGCCGATGGTACAGGCAGCCGTCTCCACAGGAGACATTGCCCAGGTATTGGCCCAGACGGGTATATCGAGCCAGCTTCCGCGGCTGGATAAAGCCAAGATGCGGCTTGTGCTGCAGCGTCGTCCCTGTTATCCTATCGTTTTCATCGATAGTATGATAGGCCGAAAGGACACAAGCCTGTCCGACTGCAGGAGCCAGTTGCAGCAGGATCCGCAGTGCTCCGGGCAGCAGCAGGTCGTCGTCATGGCAGAAGGTCACATAGGGTGCGCGCGCGAGTTCGATGCCGCGGTTCCAGTTCTGGTACATGCCCAGATTCTCCGCATTGCGGTAGTACAAGACCCGTGGATCAGCCGCCTGCTCCACGACGGCCTGGTTGGGGCTGTCCGTCTCCTGATTATTATCGACGACAACCACTTCATACGCACCTGTAAAATCCTGCTGCAGGACGGAGGCCAGCGCTTTCGCAAAAAAGTCGGGACGACGGTACACGGGCATGATGACCGTCACGTGCGGATCGGGACACTGCTGCGGATTCCCCCACGCAAGACGGGAAGGGACGGAGGCCTTGTCCGCAAAGAAATCGTGCTTGTCGAAAAGACCGTTCATCGTCGCCTAGAGTCTGTGGTGAAGGAAATCGCCGGCCTTTTTCAGGGATTCCTGCATGCCGACCTGGAGGAAACGTGGGAAGGAAATCCGGAAATCCCGGCAGACGACAAGGGGCCATTTCCAGTTGTTGTAAGCCAGCTGGCAGACGCCCTGGACCAGGATCAGACCCATGATGCCCCAGCCTGTAAAGCGTAAGGTGAGGTAACTGCCGATGACGATGGCCAGGCCGGAAAGGAGTGCCGGCTTGACATAAGGGACCTCGTTGCCGACAACAATGATGCTCGAGAAGAGGGAGTGGTTCTGCTCAAGCAGGATGACGACGGAATAGACCAGCAGAACCGGCCACCCCGGAAGGACGGACTGCGAGCGGATCAGTTCCAGCAACGGCGGGCAGCAGAAGATCAGGAACAGTGTCCCGACCGCGAAGACCAGATAGAAGACATTCATGGTCAGGGCAAAACGCTTGAGCAGGCGCTCGGTTTCTCCCCGTACCTTGAAGAGGGCGAACTGCGGCTCGGAAACGTAGAAATAATTGGCGGCCAGCGAAACCGTCACATTGACCAGCTGGGTCATCAGACCATAGGAGCCCACCTCTTCCAGGCTGAGGAAAAGGCCTGCCAGGAAAAGGCCGAAACGGTTGATACCATAACTGCCGACCATCACCAGGCCGATCTTGCGCGCGTTGTGCCAGATGATGCCGAAATAATGGGAGCGCTCTTCTTTCGAAGAAGCATACGGCGAGAGTTCCCCCTTCATCTGCGCCGTAAAGAAATAGCGGTAGGCCAGATAACGCAGGATGAAAGGGGCAATCAGATTGGCAATCACGACGCCCAGAAGACCCAGTCCGGCATAGATCAAACCGATGGCCAGGATGATGTAAGCCAGGCGGGAAGCGATCATCGCCTTCTTGGACTCCATCACCAGCCCTTTCCCGACCAACAAGGAGGAGAAATAGGAATAGTACAGGTTGAAGAAGGTGGAGAGCGAATAGACGATCCAGATGACCAGCGAATTCTTGACGAGTGAAAAACCTTCTGTCACATGGCCGATATAAACCGAACCGGCCGTCAGCATGAGGATGAGCACCACCAGGGAGATCCGGCTGTAGACCATTTTGGCCACGTCGATCAGGATCCTCAACAAGCGGTAATTCGTCTTATCACCGACCGCATTCTGCAGGCCTTCTTTCGCCAGATCGGTCGCCCCGCTGAAAATATAGGAGAAGTTGCGGCCGAACTGGGGCGTGAAACCGAAATCGAAGAGCGACACCATGGCACCGACCGTCAGCATGATATAGTTCAAGCCCACTTCCTCTTTCGTCAGGAAGTGGAGGATGAACGGCAGCACCACCAGGCCGGAGGCTACTTGAAAAAACGTAGCCACATAGCCCCAGAGGACGTCTTTTTTCGATATGTTGATTTCCGGCACGCGATTACAGATTTAGGAAGAGTCGGATTCCGGTTTCCAGATCGACACTGGGTTTCCAGCCCGGGAGGAGCGGTCCGCGCCAGGGCACCATCACTTCCCGGTCGCGATAGGGCCTGCCGCCCCATTCAACGGGAAGCGGCCGGCCGGATATCCGTTCGAAAGTCGCAGCCAGGGTACGAAGGCTCCGTTGTTCACCCGACGAAAGGACATACTGTTCGCCCAGTTGCGTATCGGAAGCAAGCAGTTCGACGAGCCGGCAGAAACCCGAGACGACATCGGAGATATAGAGGATGTCCAGCAACTGTTCGCCCGGAGACATCTTGAGCACCTCCCCGCTTTCGGAACAATCCTTGAAAAGCTTGAAAATCTTGGGACGCGGGTCACCGGGACCGTAGGTATCGCAAAGTTTCAAGGTACAGAAGCGGATGCCGAAAACATCGGTATAGTAGCGCGCCATATCGATAAAGGCCTGCTTTGTCGCCGCATAGAGATTCACCGGCCGGTAGGCGTCACTCGACGATCGGAAATTCTGCCAGATGGAACCGGTATTCAGAAACCAGCGGACACAGCCGGAGAGCGAGGCCGCCTCGAGGACGGAAGTTCCGAAAAAGACGTTCGAATCGACCAATGTCCTGATCTGCTCGGGTTTATGGACGGTCAGATACAGCGAGGCCAGATGGATGATACCGGAAATCTTATGCTCCCGTATATATTCCGCCAGACGGGGAATATCGTCATCCACGATGTAGCCCGGCAGTCCAAGTTTCTCCGGGTCGCCCGGGAATTGGCCCAGAATGAACAACTGGTGGCTTTTTCGCAGTTCTTCTACCAGATGGGTTCCGATGAAGCCCGTGGCTCCTGTCACAAGAATGTTCATATCAGAAAGGTGAATCAAAATCTTTCAAATCGGGGAAACCCAGGTCCCGTTCCGACAGGATGGGCTCGGATACAGGCCAGGGGAATCCGAAAGAACGGTACGAGATGCCGCAGTCGTGCTGCCTGTCATAGCAGGATGTCTGCGCATAGTTGACGACCGAATCCTCTTCCAGGGCACAAAAGCCGTGGGCAAACCCTTTGGGGATATAGAGGGAGCATCCGTCCGAGGCATTGAGTTCCGTCTCAAAATACTTTCCGTAAGTCGCAGAGCCCTTGCGGATGTCCACCACGACATCCAGGATACGGCCCTGACTCACATAGACCAGTTTCTCGTGGTCGCAGGGCGGTGTCTGGAAGTGCATCCCCCGGATGACGCCTTTCCGGTTCACGGAATAATAGAACTCCTTGAAATCCGTCGCCAGGCCCCGCTCGCGGAAGATCTCTTCATTGAACGGTTTCCGAAAACCGCCCCGGGCATCTTGGAAAGGCACGGTCTGCAAGACCAGCAGGCCCTCCATCGGCGTTACGATCAGTTCCATCACTCCTCTCCCTCATACTTTTTTATCTGCCCGGCACACAAGGCATACACATCTTCCCGGGCATAACGTTTATACCAGTCAGCCGTCAGGGCGATTGCGCCCGCCGCGTCCAGACGCGGTTTCCAGCCCAGGCGGGTTTTCGCCTTGGTGATATCCAGCGTCAGCAGCGATGCCTCATGCACGGCGGAAGGATCGGACACATCCCGCAGCGCCCCTTCTCCGAAGCAGGAGACCAGCGCACTGGCCATTTCCCAGACAGTCAGGACAGAATCCGGCTCGGGGCCGAAGTTCCATCCTTCGCAATAGGAAGTCGGTTGCTCCCACATCTTTCGGGCGAGCATCAGATAGCCGGAGAGAGGCTCCAGTACATGCTCCCAGGGCCGGACCGCCTTGGGGCTGCGGATTTCCACGGGCTTTCCGGCTTCCAGGGCCCTGATGCAATCGGGCACGATACGGTCTTTCGACCAGTCACCGCCTCCGATCACATTGCCGGCCCGCACACTTGCCAGGCTTACGTGGTGCCGGGTCCCGTAATCGTCGGGGTTGAAAAAACTGCGGCGCCAGGACTGGATGGCAATCTCACAGGCGCCCTTGCTGGAAGAATAAGGGTCATATCCGCCGAATGGATCGTCTTCCCGATACCCGGTGAGCGTCTCCTTGTTCTCATAGCACTTGTCAGTCGTCACCATCACGGCGACCCGCACGCTTTCCGTTGCACGGATGGCTTCCATCACGTGGATCGTCCCCATCACATTGACCTGGTAGGTCTCGACAGGAATCTCATAGCTCAGGCGGACCAGCGGCTGGGCTGCCAGGTGGAAGACGATCTGCGGCTGATACCGCGCCAGGATGGCTTTCAGTCCTTCCGGATCCCGGATGTCGGCCCGGATGTCGGCTAAGATCCGGCTGCCGATCCCCGAGAGCACGAAATTGTCCCGTTCAGAATACGGGTCCAGCCCCACGCCGACCACTTCAGCGCCCATCTCGTGCAGCCAGAGCGACAGCCAGCTCCCTTTGAAACCGGTATGCCCCGTCACGAGGACGCGTTTCCCTTTGTAAAAATCTCGCAGGTTCTCTTTCATCGCTTGCAGAATTCCTGGATGCACGCAACCATATAGTTCAACTTGGCTTCCGTCATACCGGGATAGACACCGATCCAGAAGGTGTCGTTCATAATCCGGTCCGTGACGGAGAGACTGCCTGCCACCCGGTAGTCGACGCCTTCTTCCAGGGCTTCGAAGGCCGGATGCCGCAGCAGGTTTCCGGCGAAAAGATTGCGGGTCTGGATCTTCCGGCTTTCCAGGAAACGGGTCAGCTCCGTCCGCGAGAAGCCCGCATCCGGCTCGACCGTCAGCAGGAAGCCGAACCAGCTGGGACGGGAACCGGGCTGTGCCTGGGGAAGGATCAGTCCCTTTGTCCCTTCCAGGTTCCTGTGCAGGAATTCGAAATTGTGCCGGCGGCTGGCGACGATCCGGTCGAGTTTCTCGAGCTGGGCACAGCCGATGGCAGCCTGGAGATCGGTCGCCTTGAGGTTGAAGCCCAGATGGCTGTAAACATATTTGTGGTCGTAGCCGACTGGAAGGCTTCCGAACTGGCCGCTGAAACGGCAGCCGCACGTATTGTCGACACCGCCGACGCACCAGCACTCGCGTCCCCAGTCGCGGTAAGAATTCACCATCTTGTGCAGCAAGGGATTGTCCGTATAAACGGCACCTCCCTCTCCCATCGTCATGTGATGGGGCGGATAGAAGCTGCTCGTTCCGATATCGCCGATCGTGCCGGTCTTTTTCCACTGACCGTCGATCAGATATTCCGATCCCAGCGCATCGCAGTTGTCTTCAACCAGCCACAGGTCGCGCCGCCGGCAGAAATCGACCACGGCCTGCAGATTGAAGGGATTGCCGAGCGAATGGGCCAGCATCACGGCCTTTGTCCTGGGAGAATACGCCTGCTCCAGCAGGCTGGCGTCGATGTTGTATTCCGGAATGGACATGTCCACGAAAACGGGGACGGCGCCATACTGAACGATAGGAGCGACGGTCGTAGGGAAACCGGCCGCCACGGTAATGACTTCATCTCCCCGCCGGATCCGGCGAGCGCCTAGTTCAGGCGCCGTCAAAGCATTAAAAGCAAGCAGATTGGCAGAAGAACCCGAGTTGACCAGCGAGCAGTGCTTCACGCCCAGCCAGGCAGCCAGGCCGCGCTCGAATCGCGCAGCCCAGGGACCGGCCGTCAGCCAGAAATCCAGGGAAGCATCCACCAGATTGACCATCTCCTGGTCATCGAACCACCGGCCGCCGTAGTTGATCCGGGTTTGACCCGGGACGAAAGCCGCGGGATCGGGACGATGCACCAGTTCGTAATACTCGCGCGTCTTCTCGAGGATTTCCTGCTTGAGCTGCTCTTTTCGGTCCATTATTCCCAGACTTTCCAGGGGGCGTTGCCCTCGTTCCACAATTTATTGAGTTCCTGATTGTCCCGGAGCGTGTCCATGGGTTTCCAGAAGCCGGTGTGCTTGAAGACGTGGATTTCCTGCCGGGCCACCAGCCGCTGCATCGGCTCCTTCTCGAACATTTCTTCGTCGCCGGTCAGGAAGTCGAAGATGGCAGGTTCACATACGAAGAAACCGGCATTGATCCAGGTACCGCTTTCCTTGGGTTTTTCCACGAAAGAAGTCAGGATTCCCTTCTCGTCGACATCCAGCACGCCCAGCCTTCCGCCCGGCTGATACGCAGTCATCGAGAGGATCTTGCCCGATTCCCGGTGCGCGCGGATTGTGGCGGCGACGTCCAGGTCGGCTACGCCGTCGCCATACGTCAGCAGGAAGGGCTCGTCTCCCACATATTTGCGGATCCGCTTCACGCGGCCGCCGGTCATCGTATAAAGACCGGTATCGACCATCGTCACCCGCCAGTGCTCGGAATGATTGTCGAGCATCTCGACCTCGTTGTTGGCCAGATTGACGGTCAGGTCGCAGTTGTGATGGAAATAGTTGACGAAATACTCCTTGATGACGTATTGCTTGTAACCGCAGCAGATGATGAAGTCGTTGATGCCGTAATGGCTGTAAAGCTTCATGATATGCCACAGGATGGGCTTGTCGCCGATCTCGATCATCGGTTTGGGGATACGCACCGTGGCTTCACTGAAGCGGGTGCCGAATCCGCCGGCCAGAATCACTGCCTTCATCGTCCGGGACCTCCTACATTTCCTTCACCCACAGTCCGTGGAGGTTGCAGTACTCGTAGACGGCGACCACGGGGCTCTTGCAGGTGCAGAATTCGGCGACGGCGGGTTTGGCGGGGTCGAGGTTTACGAACTGTCCGCCGTCGGCAGTTTCGACCCAGATGAAGCAGATATGATGCTCGGGCGTCATGGGGTGCGGGACGCTGCCCACTTCCACGCGGAGGGTGCAGTCGTCCACCCGGGTGACGTGCGGAACGTGTTTCTCGTAGGCGCCGTCCGCATCTTTCGGGTTGAGCTCCTTCATGGTTTCACCGCAGCAGACAGGAGTCACGCCGCTGTCCACGACCTTCACGACGATATTGCCGCAATGGGGGCATTTGTAGAATTTCACTGCCATAGTATTGCTATTTTAAGGTATCAATCTTCAAATTTAGCGCTTTTATTTGAAAAATTGCTTTTTTGCGGGAAGACTTTCCCGAAAAAGGGTTTTCTTTGCCTCCGGGTCGGGATGGTCCCGGCCCACGACATCTAAAAAGGAGGTTTTATGAAAAGATTTGTGATGGCGGCAATAATCTCCGCCACGATGTTCGCGGCCGCAGCCGCACTCCTGGCATCCTGCACCTGGATGCCCGTCCTTGAGGAAGAGGGCGACGCCACCCTGACCTTCCGTTTCCTGCAAACCAAAGCCGGCCCGGTTCCGGATACCGGCAGTTTCATCCTCCGCGTCTGCCCTGCCGGCGCGGACCAGCCCGTTTACGAAGGGCGTTACGGCGAGCGGCCGGCCACGATGAAGGTTCCGGCCGGCACCTATGAAGTCAGCGCCTTCTCCCGCCGCTTCCCTACTCCTGATTTCGGCGACCCGCTTTATGGCGACGAGCAGCTCGTCGTCGCCCGCAGCGGGGAAACCCTCTCGGTCGCCTTCCGCTGCACGCAGCGCAACAGCGGTCTGCAGCTGGCTTTTACCGACCGTTTCAAGACCCGCTACCCGGGGCGGCTGCTGCTCAAACAGACGGAGGGTCAGCTCGAATACGGCTACGCCGAGCAGCGGACCGCCTGGTTGTTCCCGGGTGAAACCCGGATCTGCTATCTGGACGGAAAGGCGGAGAACCTGTTGCTGAAACGTTCGCTGGAACCCGGTGAAATCCGTTCCATCACGCTCGACGCCACCGACAACGGCTCATCCTCCACTTTCAGCCTGACTGTTGACACGACAGCCATCCGGCACGCAGAGCAGGTAGTCGTCGGCCAAGAGGGCGGAGACGGCCTGACAATGGCAACTGCCTACAGCGTTGCAGAACTGGCTGCCACAGAATGCGCTGGCGACACTGTCTGGGTCTGGGGTTATGTCGTGGGAACGATCCTCGCGGAAGGAACGGTCGACTTCGACTGCGGAGCGGAAACCGCTTCCACCAACCTGGCGATTGCCGCATCGCCCGACGTACGCGAAGCATCGGCCTGTGCAGGCCTCTATCTCTCGAAAACAGCCCACAAGAATGCCCTCAACCTAGCAGATCCGGCCAACAGGGCCGCAGTCCTGCATCATAAGGTCTATGCGCAAGGAAAGGCCTACACCTACAAGAAATTTCCGGCGCTGACCAATCTTTGCGAATACAGACTCGAATGACGGAAGGGGGCTATGCCTGCTGTCCGGCAGCTTCCGCAGCCTTGCGCTGCCTGCGGGCGTGCAGGGAAAGCCGGACATACGAGATGACGCCCAGAATAAGGATGATCACGGCGTGGATTTCGTGCTGCAGCGTCGCAAAGAGAATGCCCGTCTCCCAGGTTTGTCCATAAATGGAAGAAGCGGACAGTGCCATCAGATAGTGATAGGCACCGATGCCGCCCGGCACGGGAATGACCGATGCCAGATTGCCCACGCAGGTAAAGAACAGGGCGTCTTCCAAACCCAGCGCTGCCAGGTCCGGTACGGCCCGCAGCATGGAAAAACACATCAGCAGATACATGATCCAGATGACGACCGTGTAGAGAAGGAACAGGCCCTTGCGCTCCATCCGCAGGAAAGCGGCGAAACCGCGTCCGACCGATGAGAGCGCATCGGCCACCTTCCCGAAAAGCCGGAAGCGGCTGCGGTAATGGTACACAGCCCAGAAAAAGAGTCCGATCAGCGCGACAACCAGGACGACCACCCACCAGAGCGAAAAACCGGCCTTGCCGGCCAGCGGCGCCCAGACATGCTCCGCGAAGAAAGGCCCGAACTTGCCCTGATCGAGAATCAGCGCCAGGACAATTATGACCAGGATGGCCAGGAAATCCCATATCCGCTCCATCAGGATCGTGCCCAGCACATTTCCGTAGCCTTCTTTTCCGGCCACATAACCGCAGCGGATGAATTCACCGGTTCCGGGAAGGGCGATGTTGGCCAGGTTCCCGACATTGTTGGCATCCCAGACCGTCAGCCAGCCGGGGCGGATCCCAGTGGAACGGATCAGCAACTGCCAACGGAACGCCCTGAAAACCAGGGCGCCTACGGAAGCCACCACAAACGGGATGAGATACACCCAGCGCGTAACGGAGAGACCGTCCAGAAACGCCTTCCAGTCGACACTGCGGAATGCCAGCCAGAGCAGCAATCCCGCCAGCGCCAACGAGATGACCAGTTTCAGCACATCCTTTTTCTTCAACGCCATGGTTTCGTTACCTGTTACAAAAAAAGCTTCCTCATGAGGAAGCTTTTTCGTGACCCGCTTGGGGCTCGAACCCAAGACCCCAGCATTAAAAGTGCTGTGCTCTACCAACTGAGCTAGCGAGTCTCCCTCAATAAGGGACTGCAAAGGTAGGCAATTAATTATAATTTGCAAAAAAATCGGGCCGACTTTTTAGCCGGCCCGATTCAGGATGCGTGGGAAGCCTAAGCACCGAAGTTGTCGTACAGGATGCTTTCGGGCTCGACACCGAGGGAATCGAGCAGGCCGACCACGGACGAAACCATCATCGGCGGACCGCACATGAAGTACTTGATGTCTTCCGGAGCCTCATGGTTCTTCAGATAGGTCTCGTTCATCACGTTGTGGACGAAACCGGCGGTGTATTTCACGCCCGCTGCATCTGCGGCCGGATCGGGACGGTCGAGGGCCAGATGGAAGTGGAAGTTGGGGAACTCCCGCTCGATCTCGGCGAAATCCTCTAGGTAGAACGCCTCGACCAGGGCGCGGGCACCGTAGAAGAAGTGGACCTCCTTCTTGGTCTTGAGCGTCTTGAACAGATGCATGATATGGCTGCGGAGCGGAGCCATGCCGGCGCCGCCGCCCACGAAGACGTATTCCTGGCTGTCCGGATCGTCCTTCGGAAGGAGGAACTCTCCGTAAGGACCGCTGATCCACACCTTATCGCCCGGCTTGCGGGAGAAGACGAAGGTCGAAGCGATGCCCGGAGGAACCGGCAGCATCTTGAAGACGCCCTTCGGCTGGCTGCGGTCGAACGGCGGCGTAGCGATACGCACGTTGAGCTTGATGACATTCTTCTCGGCAGGATACGAAGCCATCGAGTAGGCGCGGATGGTAGGCACGGTGTTCTTGTACTTGAGGCCGAAGAAACCGTATTTCTCCCAGTCGGCACGGTAGATCGGATCGACGTCCATATCGGCGAAATCCACGTCATACGTCGGGATGTCGATCTGGATGTATTCACCGCTCTTGAACTCGATGTTCTCACCCTCGGGCAGACGGACCGTGAACTCCTTGATGAAGGTGGCCACGTTCTTGTTGGAGATGACCTCGCATTCGAGCTTCTTGACGCTCAGGGCGGAGTCGGGCACCTGGATCTTGAGGTTGTCCTTGACTTTCACCTGGCAGCCCAGACGCCAGTGGTCGGCGATCTGTTTGCGGGTGAAGAAGCCGGTCTCCGTAGGAAGGATGCTTCCGCCGCCTTCCAGGACCTGGCATTTGCACTGGCCGCAGTTACCCTTGCCACCGCAGGCGGAGGGCAGGAAGATCTTCTGTTCGGCCAGCGTACCCAGCAGCGAGCCGCCCTGCGGCACGTCGAGCACTTTCTTGCCGTCGTTGATGTCGATCTTGACCGTTCCGGAAGGAGTGAGGCGGATCTTGATGAAAAGGAGCAGGGCCACCAGGATGAGGGTGACCACGACAATCACGAGGATTGCTGCAAGAATCGTATTAGTCATGACTTATGCCTCCTTCTTTAGAGTGAAATACCCATGAACGTCATGAAGGCCATACCCATCAGGCCCACCACCATGAAGGTGATGCCCAGGCCTTTGAGCGGAGCCGGAACCTTCGAGTAAGCCATCTTTTCGCGGATGGCGGCCAGGGCCACGATCGCGAGCCACCAGCCCACGCCGGAACCCAGCGCGTAGGTGACCGCTTCACCGGCATTGACGAACTCGCGCTGCTGCATGAAGAGCGAGCCGCCCAGGATGGCGCAGTTGACGGCGATCAGGGGGAGGAAGATACCCAGCGACGAGTAAAGCGACGGCAGGAACTTCTCGACCACCATCTCGACGATCTGCACGAAGGCCGCGATGACTGCGATGAAGAGGATGAAGCTCAGGAAGCTCAGGTCGACACCGGCAAAACGCTCGCCCAGCCAGGAGAGCGCACCGGGCTGGAGGACGTACTTGTTGAGCAGGTAGTTGAGCGGGAGCGTACACAGGAGCACGAAAATAACAGCAATACCCAAACCATTTGCTGTCTTGACATTTTTGGATACCGCCAGGTATGAGCACATACCCAGGAAGTATGCAAAAATCATATTGTCAACGAAAATTGACTTTACGAACAAGCTGATGTATTCCATGATCGATTTGAGTTAAGGTGTTATTTCTCCTGCAGGTCCTTCTGGATGGACCGCTGGACCCAGACGATGCAGCCCAGGATGATCAGCGCCATCGGAGGAAGGATCACCAGGTTGTTGGGAACATAGCTTGCGGGCAGGACGCGCAGGCCGAAGAGCGTGCCGCTTCCGAGCAGTTCCCGGAAGAAGGCCACGATGATCAGGATCATGCCGTAGCCGGCGCCGTTGGCCAGACCGTCGAGCAGCGAGGGGATCGGCTTGTTGCCAAGCGCGAAGGCCTCGATGCGGCCCATCACGATACAGTTGGTGATGATCAGGCCGATGTAGACCGAAAGCTGTTTGTCGATGGAATAGGCGTAGGCCTTGAGCACCTGGTCGACGAGGATCACCATCATGGCGACCACGACCAGCTGCACGATGATGCGGACGCGGTTCGGAATCGAGTTGCGGAGCAGGGAAACCACGAAACTCGAGAGGCCGGTGACGATGATGACCGAGAGGGCCATCACGCAGGCACCCTTGAGCTGGACCGTAACGGCCAGCGAGGAGCAGATACCGAGCACGAGGACCGTGATCGGGTTGCCCTTGAAAATCGGGTTCAACAAGGTTTTCTTGAGATCTTCATTCATGGCTTAACCCTCCTGATGATTGTGTTCGTGGTTATGATCATGGTCGCAGCCGTCTTCGCAGCAGGCATCACCGGCGGCAGCGCCGGCTTTCTTCTGCAGGAAGGGAATGTAGGCCTTGAACCAGGTGTCGAGCGCTGCATCCAGACCGTTGCAGGTCATCGTTGCGCCGGTGATGGCATCGACGGCGGAGTCATCGCCTGCCGGTGCACCGCCTTTGACGATGCTGAACGCGTCGTCAGGCTTGGAGAAGTTGACCTTCTTTCCCTTGAACTGCTCGCGGAACCAGGCTTCGTCCTTGATCTTGGCACCCAGACCCGGCGTTTCGCTTTCGTGGTCGAAGTAGGCACCCAGGATCTCGGTGCAGTCGGCGTTGAAGGCGATGTAGCCCCAGATCGGGCCCCAGAGGCCGGCGCCGTAGCACGGGATCACATTGACCTCCGCTCCGTCCTTTTCAAAGACGTACACGGGAAGCGAAGGATTGCCGGAGGCGATGTTCTTGTTCTCCTGCTTCAGATTGTCCTGCAGCTCGATGGAACCTTCCGTCTCGAGTTCGCCGGTTTTGTTGCCTCCGGCGTCGACCAGGAAAGCGTTCTTGATGTTGGCACTGTACATGGCAAGGACCTGGTCGTTGCCTTGCTTGGCCAGGTCTTCCTTGCTCGCGAAGCCGGCGGCGGTCAGCATCTGGCTGATGGTCTCGGCCTTGATGTTGGCGTCCTGCTTGGGCTTGAGCGCCATCGCGGCAATGGCCAGGATGGCGGCCGCTACGACGACGATGACGGTCGTGTAGACAATGGTGTATACGTTGTTGTTGGTATTCATCTCTATACGGTTTTAGCCCGCTTGAGCCGGCGGTTGATGTTGGCGCTGACCACGTAATGGTCGATCAGCGGTGCAAAGGTATTCATCAGCAGGATCGCGAGCATCATGCCCTCGGGATAGCCCGGGTTGAAGAGACGCACCGTGATGCAGAGGGCGCCGATCAGGAAACCGTAGATCCACTTGCCGGTCTCGGTCTGCGCGCTGGTCACCGGGTCGGTGGCCATGAACACGGTACCGAAGGCGAAGCCGCCCATCAGCAGCTGTTCCCAGCACGGGATGTCGGTCACGCCGCCCACCGTACCGAGCCAGCCCACGAACAGGGCGCCGAGCACGGAAGAGCACATGATCTTCCAGCTGGCCACGCCCGTGCAGACGAGGATCAGCGCACCGATGAGGATGGCGATCACAGAGGTCTCACCCACTGCACCCGGAATGTTGCCCAGGAAGAGGTTCCAGGCACTGGTACCGGCCGCGGAGAGACCGTCGAGCGAAGCGTGCGAGAGCGGCGTGGCGCCCGAAAGGGCATCGACCACTTCCCCGCCCTTCCAGGGCGTTCCGCCGGCGAGGGCCTTGCTCAGGCCACCCACCCAGATCGAATCACCCGACATCTTGCTCGGGTAGGAGAAGAACAGGAAGGCACGCGCCAGCAGCGCGGGGTTCCAGATGTTCATGCCGGTACCGCCGAAGACTTCCTTGCCGATGATCACGGCGAAAGCCACGGCGATGGCGAGCATCCACCAGGGAACGTCGACCGGGACGATGAGCGGGATGATGAAACCGCTCACCAGGTAGCCCTCGCTCACCTCATGGCCCTTCATCTGGGCGGAGGCGAACTCGATGCCGAGGCCGACGATGTAAGAGATCAGATAGAGCGGGATGATCTTCACGAAGCCATACCACACTTTCTGCCAGAAGCCCCAGCCGAGGCCGAAGACGATGCTGTGCTGCTCACCGAGGTTCCAGATGCCGAAGAGCAGGGCCGGGACCATCGCCATGACGACGATGATCAGCAGGCGCTTCAGGTCGACGCAGTCCTTCACGTGCGTACCGCCCTTGCGGGTGACGCGGTTGGGGACGAAGAAGAAGGTCTCGAACGCATCGAACGAGGAATGGAGCCAACTCAGTTTCCCACCTTCGGAAAAGGTCGGCCGGATCTTGTCAAAAAAATTCTTTGCCATGCGGGTTTCCTCCTTACATTTCTTTCATCATCAGCTCGATGCCGCCACGGATGATGTTCTGGATTTCGACTTTCGAAGGGCAGACGTATTCGCAAAGGGCCACGTCTTCCTCGATCACCTCGTAGATGCCCAGCTGCTCCATCTTGTCCGGATCGCCGGCAAGGCAGGCCTTGAACAGGTAGAGCGGATAGATGTCCATCGGGAGCACCTTGTTGTAGACATCGTTCATCAGGAACGGGCGTTCGCCGCCGTTCTCGTTGGTATCCATGTCATATTTCTTGCGACGCAGGAAGGCCGGATAGGCGCGCGAGACGGAGAACTTCTTGCTGCGGAAAGGATTGATCCAGCCGAACATCTCGTAGTAGTCACCTTCCTGGAGCACGCTCACCTGATTGTGGTAGAAGCCCAGGAAACCGTCGCGTCCGACCGCTTCACCGCTGAGCACGTCGCCGCTGACGACGCGGACATTGCCCTGCCCGAAATAAGACGCGAGGGAAGACATGCAAACGCCGGCGGGAACCTCGACGTACGAGGGTTTGACGGCGGCGGGGCCTGCCACGGTGATGATACGGCGGGTGTCGTAGACGCCCTTGAGGAAGAAGCGTCCGATGACGGCCACCAGGTGGAGGTCGACCGTCCAGACCACTTCACCCTTGTTGATGGGGCTGATGTGGTTGATCTGGACACCGACGTTGCCGGCCGGATGCGGGCCTTCGAACTGGTGGAAGACCACGCCGGTGAGTTTGTGCAGCTCACCGCCGGCGAAGCTGCGGGCGGCAAGCGACAGATGGACGCCGCCGCGGGTGAGTTTGCCCAGTGCGTCGACGCCGGCCTGGAGGGCCGCAAAGTCGTCCTTGAGCGCGAACTCGGGATCGGGGCCGAGCGGAGCGGTGTTCATACCGGAAATGAAGATGGCCTTGGGCGCGGCGGCGGGATCGGCCACCGTGCCGAAAGGACGCTGCTTGAGGCAGGGCCACAAACCGCTGCGGAGCAGCAGTTCCGTCATCCCTTCCTTGTCGAGCGAGGCGATTTTCGGAACGTCGAAGCGGACGGCTTCGCCCCGTCCGTCCGCCTTGATGCGGACAGCCAGGAGCTTGCGCTTGTCGCCGCGCACGACGGCGTCGACCGAGCCGCTGACCGGCGAGCAGAACACCATCTCGGGGTTCTTCTTGTCGGCAAACAGGGGCGTTCCGGCCATCACGCTGTCGCCTTCCTTCACCAGCAGGCGGGGAACCATACCGCGGAAATCGGTCGGCTTGACCGCCACCAGATCCGGCGTGACGCGTGCCGTCACCTCAGCAAGGGCGGCTCCCGAAATGGGGAGGTCCAGCCCCTTTTTCAATCTGATTTGATCTGACATGAAATTATTTGGTTAATTATAAATATTTTACATTTATCCGGCAAAGTTACCTATAAAAAGTCACTAAAAAAAGTATATTTTTGCACCATGATGAACAATTCGCAAACGGACCTGTTCGAGGGGTTGAACAGCGCGCAGAAAGCCGCTGTGGAATGTACGGAGGGGCCTTCGCTGATCATTGCGGGGGCCGGCAGCGGGAAGACGAGGGTGCTGACCTGCCGGGTCGCACACATTCTGGAAGGAGACTGCAGGCCCGGCCAGGTGCTGGCCCTTACTTTTACCAAAAAGGCGGCCGGCGAGATGAAGGAGCGCGTGGCGCTTCTGGTCGGAGACCGGAAGGCCCGCTGGATCCAGATGGGCACCTTCCATTCGGTCTTCATCCGCTTCCTGCGCGAATATGCTTCCCAACTCGGCTATCCCGAGCACTTCACCATCTACGACCAGACCGATTCGCGCAGTGTGATCAAGCAGTGCATCAAGGAGTTGGAGCTGGACGACAAGAACTACAAGCCCGCCGTGGTGCAGAGCATCATCTCGATGGCCAAGAACAGCCTGGTCACCGTCGCCGGCTACCGCGCCAATGTCGAGAACATGGAGCGCGACCGCATCGCCCGCCGGCCCCGCCTGGCCGACGTCTACCAGCGCTATCAGGAGAAATGCCGGGCCGCCGGGGCCATGGATTTCGACGACATCCTGCTGCAGATGAACATCCTGCTCGCCCGCTTCCCCGAGGCCTGCCGGGACATCGCATCCCGCTTCCGCTATATCCTCGTGGACGAGTACCAAGACACCAACCACGCCCAGTACATGATCCTGCGCCGTCTGGCAGAGCCGCATCACAACATCTGCGTGGTAGGCGACGATTCGCAGAGCATCTACGGTTTCCGCGGCGCCCGCATCGAGAACATCCTCCGTTTCAAGAAAGACTATCCGGAAGCGAAAGAGTTCCGGCTGGAACAGAACTACCGCTCCACGCAGACCATCGTGGCCGCCGCCAACAGCCTGATCGCCCACAATGAGAGGCGGCTCCGCAAGGAGTGCTTCTCCCGGGCGGGCGTCGGCGAGAAGATCGGCGTGATCAAGGCCTACACCGAAAGCGAAGAGGCGCATCTGATCGCCTCCTCCATCGTCGAACGGATCTACGCCGACAAGGCCTCCTACGACGCCTTCGCCATCCTCTACCGCACCAACGCCCAGTCGCGCGCCTTCGAGGAGGCGCTGCGCAAACGCAACCTCCCCTTCCGCATCTACGGCGGCCACGCTTTCTACGAGCGGGCCGAGATCAAAGATATGCTGGCCTATTTCAAGCTGGCGGTCAATCCGAGAGACGATGAATCGTTCCGCCGGGTGGTCAACGTGCCCGCCCGCGGCATCGGCGACACCAGCATCGAACGGCTCGCCGTGGCCGCCGCGACGGCCCGCTGTCCGCTCTACAACGCACCGCTGCTCGAAAATGAAAAACTCTACGCTGCAGGGCTTAAGGACGCTGCTATCAAGAAGTTGCGCGAATTCGTCGCCCTGATGGAGCCCCTGTCGGAAAAGACGGAGAAAGTGGATTGCTACGAACTGGCCCTGGAAATCGGCCAGGCGTCCGGCTATCTTGCCGCCCTCAAAAGCGAAAACACGCCGGAAGGGCTCGCCCGTTTCGAAAACGTGGAGGAACTCTTCAACAGCATCAAGGAATACAGCGAAGAAGAAAGCGAGATGCGGCAGATCCTCTCCGAAGATGGAGAAGCGCCCGTCCAGGGCGTCGTCACGCTGGGCGACTATCTGGAAAACATCTATATGCTGAGCGAGGCGGAAAAAGACGACACGCAGGACCCCGACCGCGACCAGACCAACAAGATCGTGCTGATGACCGTCCACGCGGCCAAAGGCCTGGAGTTTCCCTATGTCTATATCGCCGGCATGGAGGAGAACCTCTTCCCCTCGGAAAGCATGAACGACACCCCCGACAAGATCGAGGAAGAACGGCGCCTCTTCTACGTGGCCATTACCCGTGCCGAGAAAGCCGTCACGGTGTCCTACGCCCAGAACCGTCGCAAATGGGGCTCCTCCGAGACGACCCGTCCTTCCCGTTTCCTGAAGGAAATCGACCGGAAGTACTATGCCGTCGAGCCGGACACCGACAACAACCGTTACGATCCCTTCCCGCAGACCCGCTTCCGCCAGTCGGACTTTGAAACTTTCAGACGCCCGTCCGTGACGCAGCGTCCTTCCCCGTCACAACGCCCGGTCCCGCCGCAGCAGCGTCCCGTCCGGCCGACGCCTCCCCCGCCCGCCCACACGCCGAGTCCGGGATTCAGCCCCTCGCCCATCGCCGACCTGCGTGTCGGCCAGCGCGTGGAGCATGACCGCTTCGGATACGGCACGATCCTGTCGCTGGAAGGCGACGGACCCAACCGGAAAGCGGTCGTGGATTTCGAAACGGGCGGTCAGAAAACCCTTCTGCTCAAATTCGCCAAACTGAGGATCGCCCGCTAGGGCGAGCCTGCCACGCGTGCGCCAGGCACCTGTCTATCAGAGCTTGTCGCCGAAAAGCAGGGCGTTCGCCAGAATGGCGTTCGTACCCAGCCAATAGGCGCGGTAGGCAAAGTCTTCCTGGATGTAGAGGATGTATCCGCTGCCCTGGTGCTTGCCCGCCACGAGCGGAGCCCCGGCGAAGCGGGCCAGGTTTTCGGGCGTCACATAGCCCGAACGATACGGCGCGGAGGCGTAACGGAGCAGCACTTGTGCGTCGGGAGCGACCGTCCACACCGTCGCATTGCCCTTGAAGACATCGATACCCGGCTGGTGATAGCCCCAGAAAAGCGGGCTGTCGGGAACCATTTCCGCCTGGAGGACCAGGCCGCTGACGCCTCTGCCCGTTTCAGCCGAAATACTGTCGTCACCGATCATGCCGGAGACCTTGTGGGCCTCTCCGCAAAGCATCAGCGTGCCGCCGGCCTCAACCCAGCCGGCCAGTTTCTTCCAGGCCGCGGCATCCACTTTGTCCAAAGCGACATTCCCCGAAAAGACAAGGACGTCATAGCGTCCGATATCGAAGTTCCGGCCGGCAAAGGTACCCAGATCCACCAGGGAATGGTTCATCGCATAATGTTCGTCGAGCAGATGCCACAGCGAGCCCTGCTGACTGGATGCGCCGGTATCCGTGATGATCGCCGTCCGGGGCTGCCGGACCAAAGAACGGTCTTTCACGTATGTGTCAAGCGTCTTCCGACGGCCGCCGGAAAGTGCCGTTACATCGACGGCGCATTCCGCGGCAAGCGCGGAGACGACTTCGTGCAAAGCCGGCCCGTCGAGCGGCTGGCCGGCCACAGGAACCACGAGCAGGCCCGTAGGAGACACTTCCACGCGGATACCTTTCCGCTGAAGCGCAGTAACCAGACGCGGCGCATAGAACTCGCTGGCTTCGAAGGTGTAGCCGAACGGGCTGACACCGCCTTTGACGCCGCCTTCCGGCAGGACGGCCGCCCGGATGCGCTCGCCCACGGCAGGCGCTACGGAAACCGTCTCATACTGCAGGTTATAAGCACGCGCAGGCGACCAGGTGGAGATGTCGTAGAAGCGGTCATCCTTGAACTCGGTAATATCTTCAAAAATGCCCTTGACCTTGTAGTAATGCTTCTGGCGGAACGGGACGAAGTACTGTCCCTCCTTCCCTGCTACAGGATAGACCACAATCTCGTGCAACAGCAAGTTCTCCAGGAACTTGAAGGCAATGCCGCGATTGCCGCGCGCATCGAAGACATACCCCGCTGCATCGGCGGCCGCCGCGCGGTCTGCATCCTGGAAGAAACGCCGCTGATAGGCCTTGAGCTCCGGCGCGATGGCGAAGGAGGCATCGACCACGGCCCGGGCTGCCGTCGCATGCCAGTTGACCGTCTCGCCGAAACTATGGATGCCTGTCTCGCCGAAATCCCGCAAGTGGCCGCGTGAGGAAGAGAGCTCGTGAAGGATGCAGACCGAGCCCTGGATGTCGCCGTAACAAGCGCCTTTGCCGATGAAGAAATCATCGTATCCCCGCCCCGTATAATACGGCACACCGAGCGAATCCAGGTAACGGGCCGTCGTCTGGCTGATGGTCAGGGTCAGGTCCTGGTTCTGCTGGGGGATATACTGATATGTACGGTTCGGATCGCCCGGGCTGAAATAGTACAAACCGCTGCGGGCGCTGCCCATCTCGTGCAGGTCGAGCAGCACGTTCGGCATCCAGTGTTCATACATCGTCACCAGGTTGCGGCCTTCGGGATACTGGGCGGTGAGCCAGTCGCGGTTGCAGTCCATCCAGTAGTGGTTGGCACGGGAAGAGGGAGACACCTCGTGATATTCCCGGGACTGGTTGTCGAGGAAATGATGGGCACTCGCATTGCTGTTGACCCAGGTCGCGAAGCGGCTCATTCCGTCGGGATTCTGTGCCGGGACTACGACCAGGACCGTATTGTCCAGCATCTCCTTCACGGCAGGATCCTCCGAAGCGGCATAGTGATACATCAGGCCCAGGAGCGCCTGGGCACCGGAAATCTCGTTCCCGTGGATCGTCGCGCTGAGGTCCACGACCAGCGGCATCCGGTCCAGGTCGAGCGTCCCGGAGACTGCCACGTCCGTCACCTTCAGATGCTCCTGCCGGATCTCCTCCAGGCGCTGCTGGTTCGCAGGGGAAGTGATGCAGACCTGCAGGAACCGTCTGCGCTCGAAGGTATAGCCGAAGCGCTCGACCGACACGCGGTCGGAAGCGGCGGCAAGATAATCCACATAGCGGGTGATGTCGCCCCAGTCGGCCAGCCTTTCGTCGAGATCGAAGCCCAGGAATACCTGGGGAGGCTGGAGGGTGGGATTGTACTGAGCATAAGCCGCCTGCAACGGCAGGACCAGAGAGAGCAGGATCAAAAAGCGACGGATCTGTATCATGATGACAGGTATTATCGGCCGGCAGGGCGCCTGGGGCCAATTCAAAGATACAAAAAAAAGAGACACCGCGTCACCGTCAAAACCCCTCTTCCAAAAAGTGCTAACAATCGCCCGAATCGGCCTATGGCAAGATGCAGCCGATGGCATAGGTTTTGCAACTTCAACGCTCGAAGTTTTTCATAGTTTAAGTTTAAGTTTAGGTTAGTAGGAGGGCGTGTTCCGACAGTGGAGCACGCCCTCTGAAAATGAAAGAAGGAGGACATCTTTCGATGTTCTCCTTCTTCTTGTGGCCCTGGTCAAGATTGAAAAGGATATTAAAGACCCTTATTTTTATACCAATCCAGATTACACTTGGTGTGGAAGGAATCGGCAGGCCATAATAGATGCAAAAATTAGTTCGTTTGGCCGCCGGAATGGCCGATTTAAATTACTGGTGCTATTTATTCACCCGCTGGAAGACGATGGGAGTGGTGCTGAAGTCGGCGGCTATGCTGGTCCAGCCCTGGATCTCCAGGCAGCTGTCGTCGTCGTAGACTTTGGCCTGCATCTTCTTGCCTTTGGGAGTAGGTTGTGGTACGTAGCTGTATGTCATGTCACCTTCCTTCCAGAAGCCATCCTGGATATAGAAGCCCGTATCGTATTTGTAGAGCGTCAGTTGAAGGTCAAAGCCGTTATGACCGTCCACGGTGTAGGCAAATGAGTAGCAGAAACGTCGGCCGGAGAGCAGATACCCCGTGCCGTCGCCGCGAAACACCCAGGTGTAGGATCCGATGCCAAAAGAAGAGGCGGCACTCTTGGTGAATCCCGTCCAGCGCCCCACGATCGGAGACTTCTTGTCCTTTTCCGGTATGCCGTACTTCGGGTCACCCTTTTTGCTCGAGAAAGGATCTGATTTCTGCTTGTACCAAGGATAGGTCACGAAGGTGAACGCCCGGTCAAAAACCTTGTTGAACTCGTCCCAGGAACGAGCAGTAAATTCGATCGTATCGCCCGCCGCGAAGACGCAAAGATAGTCGTAGCCTGTAAACCCATCATTCGACTGATAGTTGGTCAGCCAGTAATTGAAAGGATCATAGGCGACTTCTTTCTTGCCGTTCTTGAGTGTCTTGACGGTCCGAAGGTATCCTGTGCCGTCTTGCTTGAAATGGCTTACCTCAGAGATGGAGAAGGGCAGTTCGGCATAAAGTTCAACCTGGTCGTCGATGCCGCTGCCGTTTACGCCGCCGATGTCGTGATGAAGATGCAACCAGTCACTTTGCCAAGTACCTTCCAGGATGTTTGGTGCTCCTTCGGCACTCTTCACGACTTCGGTACTGATGAGCAGGAGGCATTTCACGTCGCTGACCTCCTGAAGGAACTGGAAATATTCTCCCATGGTGGAGAATACGATTCGCTCCCCGGAAGGCTTGTAGACGCCAGTGATGTCATCATAAACGCCACAGATCAGGTGATACACTGTTTCACCGTGCCATTTCATCTGGTATACTTGTGTCGAGGCTCCGAGTGCATGCCCCTTGACGGTTTCCCGCAATGCCTCTGGAAGATTCTGGAAGGAGACGTGATTTACGGGGACTGCCCATCTTATATAGCCTACTTCTTGATAAAGACTCGTGATGTCCATTAGCCGTAAGGTCATGTTGCGGTTTTCCACATAGAAGGTTCCAATCTCCACGCCGTAAGATTCCTCAGGAAGAATCGGCATTTCTTTGCCGCCATTGTTGTTTTCAATCGGTTCACAACCGAAGAGAAGCGCCGTAAGGCAGAACATAAACAATATAAGAGTCTGTTTCATTGCTTAACGATTGTTTAAATCTCTAAATGAATGAATAGCCGGATTCTTGCGTCTCACTCAATAATAATTTTACGATATGTATCCACTTGAGTAATTATTGAATCCTCGCAGATACTATGCCAATATCTCCAACTCTGATGATGACAGGAAGCCGCAAGGCACTTTGTTTATCCGGCCTCCGGCCGGAGCTTTGGCTTCGTGCGTTACGTGCACAATCGCAGTGGCGATCGCCTTATGGAATACGCTGTACAGTGGACTAGTATGATTTTTGCAGTATTTTTGAGAAAAATGCATTACATTTGTGATACGTAAAGCACCTGCCATATGCCGGAGATTTGTAGATTCTATGGGATTATCATCAAAATGTTCTTCAAACCGAAAGAACACGAACCTGCACATATCCATGCTATCTACAACGAGTATGTTGGCATCTTCGATATCCATTCTTTTCAGATGATTGATGGGGACCTTCCCGCCAAGGCGCAGTCGCTGGTCAAAGAATGGCTTGAAGACAACTACGAAGAACTCATCAAGATGTGGAATACGCAGGTGATTACCAAACTGGAACCGCTGAAATAAGAGCCCGATGATACCACGCATCAAATCCATCCAACCGCTCGACAACTTTCTTCTTCTCGTCGAATTCGACGGAGGGGAGAAGGTGTTGTACGATGTCAAGGATGACATCCGTACGCTGGTGGATTTCCGTGTGCTGGAAACCGAATACGGCCTGTTCAAGAATGCCCAGCTGGACAGCTCGCGGACTTGTGTCTATTGGACCGAACGGGTCGATCTGCCCTCCGATACGTTGAAAGAGTACGGCCAGCCAGTTAGCTAGATGTTTTTTTTGACCATCGTTGGACACCGTTGCTCGAAGCATCAGCTAATAGAGGATACCCGCCCGCCATCGAAATCTTTTCCTTGAGGCTGTCCTTCGGCTTGCGGGTTCTCAGATAGTAGAGAACCGTGGCGAGGAGGAAGAAGATGACGATCTGAAGGGTCATCGCGCGGAGCTCCGGGGCGATGGACGAGAGCGTCCCTGTCTGAGAGAGCACCATATAGGCACGGCAGCCGAAGGTGGAAGGGAAGACATAGGAGAGCAGCCGCCACACTTCAGGGAAGCTGGAAGCCGGCCAGGTAAACCCGGTCAGGAATACGGCGATGGGCGTGACGAACAGCAGCATTACCAGCACGGTTTCCCTGCGGTCGATGAAGGTCGAGAAGGTAAAGCTGAAGAAAATGATGTCCGTCACGAAGAACAGCAGCAGCACCAGGACGTCCTGCCAGGCGGCATGCATGGGGAGCTGGAACCAGTGAGGAACCAGGATGGCGCCAAAGAGGCCCAGCAGCAGGAAGATGATGAAATAGGCGGCGCCGCGGCCGAAGGACACGCGGCCCATGCCCAGGCCGCTTAGGTTCTTCGTCAACGTGACGAAATCCCGTTTCTCTTCCCGGATGGTGCCGGCCAGCGTGGCGGAACCGTAGAACATTACCTGCTGCAGGATCATAAACAGGGCCATGTACACGAAGAACATTGTGAAAGAGATGTTCTGGTTGTACGGCAGATGATGGTCGAATCCCACATACTGGTCCACCGGGGCGGACTGCATCTCGTCGAGCATCACCCGATTGGTGGCCAGCGTCAGGTTCTTGTAGTACAGGAAGGTGGACATGTCCGCATAGGTGGAGATCACCCCCTGTTCGCCCCGTGCCCGGGCCGCGTCGTAGTCCCGGGGAATGCCCACGATGCCGTGGACTTTTCCCTCGGCCATCAGCGCCTGCGCTTCGCTCATGCTGGCGCAGTCGTAGGCGACCGCACACTCGCGCGTGGCATCCAGCTTCTGGATATAGCGCCGGCTGTCGCTCCCCTGGCTCAGGTCCACCACAGCTACCGGCATCTTGTCGACTACACCATGCCCGTAGATGCAGTTGTACAGCAGCGGATACACCAGTCCGGCGAACAGGAAGATCAACATTACGCCGCTGTCGTGCAGCACGAGGTTCAGTTCATTGGTGAAAATGTTCCAGACATCCTGGAACCATTGTCCGATATAAGATTTTGCAGCCATGATTAATTACGCGGGTAATTCTGGTATTGATAGGCGTTCTTCAGACGCGGGAAGGTGCAATAAGGCAGCAGCTGGAAGGCCAGCAGGGCCGCCAGGGCGGGCCACCATACGGCGATTCCTGCCCCGTAGAGGGCTTCGCGCACGAAGATCTGATAGTAGAAGCGCAAAGGGTAGAGATAGGAAAAGCCCTGCAGCCATCCCGGCAACGCCTCGATGGGAAGCGTAAAGCCCGCGAACGAGAAGCCCAGCACGCTGTACAGGGCGCTGATGCACACCCCGAGGCGCAGCGTGGGCACCAGGCTCACGATGAACAGGGCCACCGATTCATAGGCCATCACCATGAAGAACATCGCAACGATCATCCATCCGATGGAGCCCTGGAGCGGATAGCCCAGCACGCCGAACATCAACAGCTGCAGGCAGACGCCCAGTAGGGTGAACAGCAGCGTATAGGGCAGCAGCTTCCCCCACACGGCCGTGAGGATGGAGCCGTCCGAGAGCTCCAGCAGCTGCTTCGAAGTTCCGTATTTCAGCTCCGAGCCGACGGCGTAGGAAACGACCAGCATGATGGCCATCGCCAGGATGCCCGCCAGGATCATATTGTTCAGGTAATAGGCATACGACGTGGGGCCGTTGCCGATGTTGTGGGCGTCCAGCACCAGCGGTTGGATGATGCCCATGATTTCCCGGTCGCTCAAACCCTTGGCCCGCAGGACCTGCCGCTGCACGGCACCATTGGTGAGGTTGACCAGGAACATCACGTCCTTATAGGCCAGCGCACCGCCGATGACCGGATAGAGCGTGTTGGCGTAGATCTCCATCTTGGGGCAATGGAAAGCCTGGACTTCTTCGTCGAAACGCTCCGGAATCACGACAAAGGCATAGATGTCGCCGCGATCCAGCTGCTTGCGGGCAGTTGTGACGTCGGAGAAGGTGACCACCTGTCCCAACTGCGTTGCATCGAGTTGTGCCGTGAAGCTCCGGGAAGTGGAGGAACCGTCCAGGTCCACCACGCCGACAGGCAGCTTTTCGGGAATGCCGCTCTTGAAGAACGTCAGGAAGAACAACGCGGACAAGGCAACCGTGCCCACGGAACCCCAGAGGTACAAGGGGCGGGTCTTCCAAAGCTGAAGTTCCCGGCGGGCGACCGTGCCTATTTGTTTGAAAAGATTCATTGTTAACGATTTATCATCAGTGCACTCATGCCGGGGCGAAGGCCTTCGACCTCGCTGTCAG
>JAEEGH010001163.1_pt1 | contig 78022 bp, 66 predicted proteins | sample 9134181 | NCBI WGS metagenome assembly JAEEGH01 (sample SAMN16246544, study PRJNA631951) | gut metagenome | biome: gut microbiome; feature: rumen; material: DP-attached | host: Bos | place: Iran: Karaj | collected 2018-10 | reverse complement strand
AATGAAAGGCAAGTTCTTCGGTCTTTTGTTCACTGACGGGCTAATCAACGTCCGTGTGTTGGAGAGTGTAGAGGAACACCGCCAGGAGGGAAACCACATGCACCATTGCGTATTCAGCGCATCCTACTATCTCAACGAGGAAAGCCTAATCTTCTCTGCCACTATCAATGGGGAGCGAGTAGAGACGGTAGAGTTTGACCTCAAGCAGTTCCGTGTAGCACAGAGCCGAGGTGTATGCAATAAGAACACCGAGTATCACGACCGCATCGTGAGCCTTGTGAACAGCAATGCAGATGCCATCCGACAGAGAATGAGAAAGGCAGCATAAGTTTAACCAAGGTGGGAGGACATCAGCACCTTCCACCGCTAAAACACCAAGATTATGACAATAAAGATTGAGAGCGTTATCAACCAGTGGAACAGCGAGACAGACCAAGTCATTGTCCGTTTCCTCAACCTGCTGACCCTTGCCAAGACACGCAGGGAACTGGAGCAGGCACTGGACTTTTCTCCTTTCAAGGAGCAGTTTTGGAAACATCTGTTATGGGGATGGGGAAGCCGTCACCTTTGGGTAAAACAGCGTTGCCCCTACAACGGCAGCGTAGCAGAGAACCGGTTACTGATAGTTGAATTTTAACGGGAGCGCATTATGAGACACGCAGGAACATTCCAAATCCCAACCTATGCCATACCAATGTTGGAATATGGCGATACCACGGGACTGACCGACTTAGACATTGAGTTAGTAAACGGCTTTATCGAAGCGAACTTTCCCCACGGCTATGTGGTGGACTGGACGGGCATTGACCAGCCCTATTTTGCAAGCCATCCCGAATTTGGCATAGCAGCCGATGTAGTGGAAGCCAATTTCTATCACGCATAAAAAGGTAACGGTGGGGCTACCACCCCACCACAAAACATCAAAATCAATATGACAACTAAAATGACCGTGAACGGAGTAAGCACCACCCAGAAAGGGCAGGAGCAGTATGAGACCTTTACTATCAGCACCCGACCGAAGCGGACGGCAGTGCAATACGACTACCGCAGCGCAGAGACTGGCGAACTGTTCAGCATTGTGCGCCCTGCATTAGAGCAATGCAGGGCAAAGCGGCACGAATGGTTGAAGCAAAAGCAACTGACGCATTGAGCAAGCAAGCCGGACGGACGATAATTCCGCCCGACTTCTTTCTTTCATGAGCAAGAAAGGGCGAGAAAGAAAGAAGCAAAGAAACCACAGTTCTATTTGTGTAACAATATTTGCAAGATTGTATCTGAAAAATGATTCTAATTGCATCAGTTATATGGAATGTCCTCGATTATCACATTAAAAAGGGAAGTTCCAGAGGACTACTGGAATACTTCCCTTTGAGAACATTTAATATTGAAAGGGATTAATCTATAATGTTAAAACAGCAATATATGTCTTTATTACAAAAACCATCTTTTGTTTCTATTCTAAGATTTTTTCTTATACGATAGATTCCCTTATGATATACATGTTTTACATTCGACAAATCAATGACGAAGTCACGATTATTGTGAGGGCCTATACCTAATGCCAACTCATCAAAAGCCCCATTTTTTAATGGTATCTTAATCCACTTCCTCCCCTCTTTTCTTTCTATAGAATATTCATATCCAGTCCAGCATAGGCAGGATGTGTTGTTCCTTATTGTTAAGTTTACTTGTCTTACTGTTTGTTGCAAATATTGTTTTGAAAGAAACATTTCTATCTTATTAAACGTCGAATCTGAACCGTTGGATATTACTAATGGCTCGTCTTTCAGTGGAACACTACTATACCGTTCGCAAGGCGAAACGACTGCACATTGAGGATGTTTTGTACATCCTGTATTATATACGGCTATAAGGAGGAAAGGAAAGACCAGTTTTATCATAAATTAATATCGCTCAAGACCTAATGCATTTAATGCCAAATCAGCTTTTGTAAAAGCTTTAACCCCAGATATGGTCGTTGTTCCCTTGTGTATTCCTACGGTATATCTAATATTGCTGCTACTAATGTATGTGTAAATTATTCCACCGCTATCTCCTCCAGAACTTGTGTATTTTGCAGTAGTCATGTTTGAAAATGTAATACCATTTATTACGTATGTATAATTAATTGATTTTATGTATCCTCCACTCGAACCAGTTGAGGCCCCCTTTAAGTTAACGTAAGTACCGACTCCAGGACGACTAGTTTGCAAAGATAACTCATTTAATGTTCCTGCAATAGTATTCGAGGGTCTATAATCTAAGCTATCCATAGCAATAAAGGCTGCATCCACACTGCCAGAATACACTTGACTTATGCAGATTCCAACTAAAGAATTTGTGATATACGCACTATCACCAACACTTCTAACATGTCCGGCCGTTACCATTCCAACTCTATGAGTTCCCGTTTTTTCTCTTGCCCTAAAAGCATACGAACCATAATCATCACCTCCCGTAATATAAATAGACAATCTTTGTCCAGGACTTATATCAACGGATTCTTCTGCAAACTCTCCAGATTCAACAAACCTCAAAGAAGGATGACTATATATTTTTTTAAATTCTTGAATTTTATCATTGTTCATGGATTTGAGGCTAATTTCGACCACATTTTCAGCATCCAGTATCCCGTACCCACATACATTTCTCTTCATACTCTCACTCGCTTGCGAAAGACATCTGTCTAAATCTGCCATCACCTTCTGCAACTCATTATATGAATAAGAGCATTTCCTATAGTGGATAAGGGAACTATTTGTTATCGTCTTTATACTTTTCACTCCTCTTAACGAATCCCCACATATGTATATAGTCAGATGTCCATCTGGCTCTATATATGATCCCCCGTAATAATCTGGATACGTCCCCCTCGTGCTACTCTCCAGAACGGTTCTCGTATGATTTGAACTGGTAGACTTGTTTTCTATCGACTTAAGAATAATGTTATTCAATCTGTTGGCTTCCACTTGATTGTCCATCATCCATTCTTTGGAATTAACTACCTTCTGCTTTTGATTAGTGTAATTGAAAGAATCATCTTTGTCACACGAAGATGCTACAAACAAACTCATAGCCATCAAAAGAAATTTGGCAAAATGTTTCATTTTGTTTATCATTTTTAAATTATCAAATAAATATTTATACTATATTCTTTATTTCATTGTGGAGATTCATCACAAATTCACGAATCAAATCACAGTTTTTATACTCTTTATATGCCCATAGATATGGATTCATCAAAGTTGCTCGTAGAACAGTTAGCCCTTGAGATTCGTAATCCTCTTGAGTACATTTCACTCCGCTTCTCTTGAAAAAGTTTGATAACGCCGCATAACTATAGAAAGGGTGTGAGAATGTGGTATTGGACAAGAAGAATGGTTGCCCATAGCTATATTGTCTATTTCCTAATTCTACTTGCAGGCTGTATTTCTTATAGACCTTATTTGTCAAGTCATTCATGTTTTCAAGTGTCGGGGCAGAATTCTTCGGCTTGATGGCAAATACAACCACATTCAAATCTGGTTGTTTGTTTGACAATGGGATTATCTCATAGTTGGCTGTTTCACTTGCACGATGCAAAATAGTATTCCATTGGCTAATCCATGCATACAATTCACGAGTAGCCAAAAGCGAATTTCGTACAATAGTTCCATAGCCATTTACACTTAAAGGGATGCACTTGTTTGTCAGCCACAAAGAAGCAGCTGCAGCCCCAGGCTTAGAACCTTCAAGTATGAATGGCGCAAAGGCACTAATACAATTTCCACGCTTCTCATTAGAATCCTCTCCATAGAAATCGCCTAGGGCATGAAGAGGCGGCTTATGAACAAGGGCCGAATTATCTAGGGACGTGATATAAGGAGCATCTTGGGCTATCAGATGCCTGATTCTATCATTCTTAAACGCAATGATGCCACATGGATACGGCAGGTATCCTTGTTTATGAGGATCTATTGTCACCGAATCAACATATTTAAATGCCAGATATGCAGAGACAAAATTTTCATCATCGCCGCACAACTCGCATGACATTGACCTTTTATAATCGATATTCAATTTGTAGTTTGTAAAATACCGCAATTCTTTAATCCTGTCTTCCAATGTTAAATTAAGGAAAGACATATAGTTCTCTTTTATACGCTTCGCTTCCTCGTCTCCTTTTTTTAACTCACTATAAGATGTGTCGTTCCATAATTCAAATAAATCCAGATAAAAGCCTTTCATGCATTCTAAAGCAGATTCATACTCCTTTCGTTTTGCATAATCTAAGATGAGTTCCAACTCTTTAGCCAACTTGCTGTCTAATTTAAGAATCGAACTGTAAGGCTTTAGAACCTGTCTTTCTTCTTCCAATTTCTCTATTCTTGTATTGACAAATTTGCTAATATTGGCATTCTTCCGATTGCGTTGATTATCTACATACTTTTTCAATAAAGGTAAGGTATCTATAGATTCTTTGTGCTTTTGCACAAACTCGTCCATAGGGCAATCTGTAGTTAAATCTTTGTATTTACGCAACTCAGCCTTGACAATATTATATCGATTAGTAAATGTTGTTTCGTCTTCTGCCGTATTAGGATATTTTGCGTCAATTTCTCCTTGCATCAGGGTCTTCTTGTCTTTGACCATAGCCTCCATACAAGTTTTAATGGCTTTTAAGCTACTTAAAGTATCGGTATAAATTGCATCGTCATTGAATTTGTAATGGAGTTTATTTGCTATAATCCTAAACTTTTGTTCGGGTTCCAGTTGCAGGATGGTCTTGGAATAACCTCCCCATGCGGAATCAACATGAATCCAGAAGCTGAAGTTTCTTTCTTCAAATTCTTTACGCATGTCATATATCTTATGAATCGGGTCAATTGCTCCTTCCTCCGTTGTGCCGACAATCCCAATAACAGCTAATGGGGATATATGTTCTGCCATGCATACCCCTATCGCCTCTCTAAGTTTGTCTGTATCCATCCTGAAATCTGGACCAATCTCAATGAACTTAATATTGTTTCTGCCTATTCCCAACAAATCAGCAGCCTTATGGATACTATAATGCGCAGTTCCAGAGACAAAAATCGCAAGAGGATATTCTGAAAGTAGTTTTCCCATATTATTGGAAAGACTATAATCTGACTTGTTCAAATATGTCATGGCTTCTTTAGCAGCCTTTTTCATATCAATCTTCCAGCCTTCTTCACCAGTATGTTTTTCTTCCACGAAATCTACGTATGCTTGAATATATTTGGATAATAGATAGATTGATTCTGTCGGTTTGATGTTTATCAAATCAAAATTATCGAAATCCAAAATATTTTTCGCTTCACCAGAAGGATTTTTTAGTTTAACTGTCAATTGGGGCAATTCTTTCGAAATCACATCTTTGATTGACAGAGGAAGATATTTTACGCAACGAGCAACCCATAGGGCCTCTATATTGGCTAATGTACCACCAGATGCTATATGCGCCCAACCAAATTCCTCCTTTAACTGTTTGTTATAAGCCTTCTTTTCACTTGACCTGTTTGACTTTGGAGGAAGTGGCGGTTGTTTAAATCCAATCATCTGAAGAATCTTGTTACACGCCTCGATTTCCCATTCAGCAGTAACTGGAGCAGCTTCTGTTGTTACATTATTGGGATTATATAGCAGTCCACCAATATACCCCAGTAATGAGGGCATCGTAACATCGGAAAGCATATGTGCTATATAGCGTGGATTATAAAAGGGAAAATTACGTCTTAGTGCAGCAAGGAACTCATGCACATTCTGATATAATTTGTCATTCTCTTCATCGAAAATATGTTGTTCACTTCTTGTAATCAGCAAAGGGTCATCGGGAAAATAATTCTTTCGCCAATGAAAACAATCATTCACCATTACATTGAGTAAGTCCTCAAACGTAGATGCATTTTCAGCCTTGGGGCCTATAAACCACGATAAATTCTTGTCCATGAAACTATCACATTAATAATTAAACATGTAATTTAGGTGCAAATTTACGAAGATTAATTTAGATAATAAGCCCTAAGTCCGTTGCTTATTTTTGGTAAGCGTTTTTGCCATTTGGCAACTATAAGGTTGTGGTTATCAACAATATACAATAAGATTGTGATTTTTTTGCTGCGTTTCAATTATAAAATAAAACGCAATTTGATATATCATGAAAGGAACTTGATTCTTTTCAAATCATAATTGGTACTAAATGGAAACAACCTTATGAAAGATGTGTCTTCATTTTTCTAAAGCCTTATATAATTATAATACTAATTATTGCTGTCCGATAAGAAATAAATGCCAATGAGTCAGAAAGATAGATAATCCATTATAGGGTCAAAAAAACATCATATTTGGATTTTTAAAGCCGATTCTATTGCGTAATCCCCAATTATTGAGGGATAATTTACTTTTGGCAAGAGATTTTGCATCTGTAACAGCAAATGGTTTCATAGGAGGCTTGGTTTTCAAATTTGCCTGTCCGACTATTGCTAATCAGCAACTTATGAGCCATAGATCACCGTTTTCTATTTTTTTCGGACAGCAATAAATACTAATTAGATTTTCCTTTTTTCGAAATATAATCCTTAATTATAATACGTTAAAATGCGTTTCTTTTATTATGCAAAACGCTTTAGTTTAGCATGTGTCAGTGAATAACTGGCTGAAAGTAAGGTTATTGGATAAATGCACTAATAAAACGCAGACATTGTAGAAAAAACGGGAGGAATATAGTGTGTTTGCATATTTCTCTCTAATTTTGCACTTATAATAAAATTAAATTTTGAATTAATAAAAAAGAAAATGAAAACAAGAACACTTTTAGCACTATTTGCTATTGGATTGTCTATTGCATCATGCGGTAAAGATGATGACATAGAAGACAAAGTAGAGCAGGTACACATCTACATTTCTGCCCAAACGGATTTTTATTATGACCTTTTTGACTCAAGCCAACAATCGCCCTATGAAGGTATGCAAATCCGAGAAGAAGGACAAGCCCAATGGAGATGTGTAAATTTCAACTATATTTCTGGTTTTATTTTCGAAAAGGGATATGAGTATAAATTATTAGTAAGGAAAACAACAATTTCTAATCCTCCTTTAGATGGGGATGTGTATTCTTTTGAGTTAATAGAGGTATTGGAGAAAAACAAAACATATTTATTTCAAAACAAATAAAAAATCACATTACTTATGTATTTAAAAATCAAAAAACTATTATTTATTCCAGTTGGAATAGCACTCTTCGTTCTTGGCGCATGTTCACAAGACGATGCATTTAACATTGGTGATAGTGCAAACCGTTCATTTGCTTCAAACGTTGAAACGCTGCAATCTGGTGCGGTTGTTGAGAAAAGAAATGGGGCATACTTTTATGAGGGAGACATTTGTCTTACTAACGAACAATTGGGTAATTTATCAATTACAGGTTCTATTTTTGGCTATCAAGAAGAGCCAACAAATACAAAAGACTTGATTCCAACTAAAAACATACCAAAAGAAAATGGCTTAACCAGAAGCGTAGGAGTTTATCCAACAGGTTATAATCTTTGGGCAATGGTTAGATTTACATATGATTCTAGTTTGACGGCATTGCATCGTGCTAGAATTAAGGTTGCACTTTTACGTATTCAGTCAAATACTAATGTACGTTTTTATAATGCAACAGGTCAGCCAACCCATGACAATACTTATAACATTGATTATCCATATGTTAATTTTGTATATATTGGCAATCAGGATACAAGCAATTCAAAAGTCGGCAGAGTTGGAGGACGTCAAGATATAAATCTTGCAGATTTTGCTTTCTATTCATGGAATACACATGTAATTGAACATGAGATATGCCATGCTTTAGGATTATTCCATGAACAATGTAGGCCTGATAGAGACAATTATGTGACTATCAACACAACAAATTTGACTGAGTTAGGTCAAGCTAATTTCAAGAAACGAACAACAAACTATAGTTGTCGTGGTTCTTATGATTTCCAATCGGTCATGGGCTATGATTCATATACATCATCAACAAGTGTTGTTTATAATACGTTGCAGCCAATGTATACAAAAATTGATGGTTCAGAGATTCATCAAGGAACTCAATTGTCAGATGGTGATAGGGCTTGGTTAAATTACTATTATATTCCTTATATAGCACGTTCTGATACATATGCAGAGTTGGATAGTATAGTATATGATGGAAACAATAATCGTTTAACTGAAACACAACGGTTGCAGTTGCAAGCTCTGCTAAATAACGGGAACTCTACCCCTCCTGCAAACGGTAGAATTTCCAATGAGTTCTAAGTCTTTTAAAACTCGATAATCCCAGATAAGCATATAGCTAGTCTGGGATTGTCATTTTAAGAGATGTAAAGTAGCGAGAACTCCACATATCTCCGTCGCTCTATGGACTTCACTTTCCTGCCCTTGTATCGGCAGAAGCGCATGTAGTCGTGGAAGATGTTGCGCTTACCAGCATCCAGTTTCCTCATCAGCGTACTTCGTGGGCGTTTGCTGGTGCCGAGTATGGCGTATGGTCCCACATTGTAGGCAAGGACAGCCAAGAGCATCTGATCTTTGCCGTAGCCATCGAATAGTCGGTACATCTTCATCAAGTCCTGACGCAGCAGCCTGTCACCCTGTGCCTTCGTCATTGTCCTTGCACTGTACCGTTCCCCTGGCTGCAACTGGTGTCCCCATCCGACGTATGGATAGTTGCGGAAAGTGTGCCAGCCCTCGAAGTGCTTGATGATTTCCACCGCCAGATTGAAACGCTGCCATTCCGTTATCCGTTCCTGATTGCTTGGCGGTCTCATGTCCTGCGCCATCGTCACCGACGGGCAGAGCATCAGCAGGACGGCTATAACCAGCCCTGCCAATGCACGTTGATGGTTACTGCCTACTCTCAATGCCTTGCCCTCCTTTCTCTGCGGCTTCCTTTTCCTCGTCCTCGTTGTTGAACTTGAATTCAAGTTGCTGGCTCTGTCCGTGATTGTCCTCTATGACCACGATGAAGCTGTGCGAGTCAGACGATGCCGAGGTGTAATACAAACGGAACTCGCTCGTCAGCAGCGGATAGCGGTCGTTGGCTTTCAGGACTTTCTTGTTGTATTTGAGCGTACCCTTGCCGTCGTAGAGAAACCAGCGGATGGTGTACTGCGTGCCGTCCGTTCTGCCATCCGCAAGCAGTGAACAGCGGATTTCCACCGTCTCGCCCTGCGTCACCCTCAGAGGGACTGGCATAGTCTCGACATGAAACGGATAAGCTGTCTGAATATCCAGATCGCTATCGCAAGCAGCGATGCAAAACACGGCGGCTGCCATACAGCCCAGCCCCACAATCTTCTTGATTACTTTCTTCATTGTTGATGTTGTTTTCATTGTTCGTTATCTTTTGGTTGTTATAAACTTTTTGTTGATTCTTCACAAGGAACTCGTTGAGATCCTTGCTTCCTGAGTAGTCGGCAGTGTGGTCGATGACCTTTTCGCCCAGACTTTCCTTCAATGTCTGCACCGCCTTTTTCCCCGCATCGTCATTGTCGAGGTAGGCGTGAACGTTTCCGTACTGGCTCAACAAGTCCGTCGTTTTCCGCAGGTAGATAATGCTGTTAAGTACCAGATTGTCCTTTTGTGCTGCATTATGATTGATGGTAACCGCTGAAAGGAAGTCAAAGAATCCCTCAAACACGTTACACTCCCTGCTTGGTTGTTCACCGCATTGTATAAACGTCGTTCCCTTCGGTGCAATGCAGCCTTTGAAGAACTTGTTGCGCACCTCATAGCCGCCCTTGTCGTTGGGAAAGCCGATGGCAAAGTAACGCTTACTGCGCAAGTCGTAGTGTACCTCCTTGCAGTACCGAGCAGCCACCTCAAAGGGAATCGCCCTTGCCGCAAGGTACTGGCGCAGGGCATAGTGTCCGAGCGGCAGCACCTCCACGTTCGCAAACTGCGGCTCCGTGTCTTCCGCTATCTTCTGGTACTCCGTTCCCTTTATCTCCGGCATCGGCAGTTTCATGGTCTCTGCAATGTACTGCGCCTGACGGATGAAGTCGTTCGACGAAATCAGTTTCCCTGCCAGCGTAAAGATGTCGCCACCCTCACCCATGCCGAAGTCAAACCACTTTTCCTTTCGGGTGTCGAGTTTGAACGACGGGCTTTTGTCACCCCTGTAAGGCGCATGATACCACAGCACCGCACTACGTCTTTTGACGGGATGGAAACCGAGCCGACTCAGGAAGTCGGCAATCGGTGTTTCCTTGATCTTCTCTATATCCATCCCTTCCCATCAGTTGATGATAAACTTCAAGCCAATGCCGTATTGCGTATGGTTCAGCCCGGATGTGTTGCCCCACAGGAAACGCTCACGCACAGTCCCCGTCAGCACCACCTTGTCCGACAGATACCACTCTACGTTTAGCGTAGCTGCACAGCCATAGACGAAGCCGCCCTTTTCCTTCAGCCGTGAGCCGTCATCCAGCAGCTTCTCATTCCAGTTCACTGTCTCGTACCCTGCCAGTGCCGATGCACCGACATAGACGAAGAACGACTTTGAGGCATCAGACAGCACCTGCTTGTAATACCCGCCTTCAGCCGTCACCTGCACCACGGGAATGGTCTGCCTGCCGTCCTCACCATACTCATACTTGTGGTTGCGCTGCAGGTATTCAGCCCCGAACACCCACTTGTTGCCGCCCTTGGTATAGGTGTCCACCGTCATGGTGCCATAGAACGAGTCACTTTTGCCGTCCACCATTCCGCCACCGATGGCGATGCCCTGCATCTTCGGAAGCACTCTCTGAGCCGTGGCCTGCCCCATCGTAAGGGCAAGCACGGCAAAAGTCAATAGCATTTTCTTCTTCATAGTTCTCATTTTAGCATTTTACTGGTTAGACACTTTCAGTTCCGAGATCACCCTTGCCCTTACAAGGTCTGTGTTCTCGATGGTGAATGACTGGTGTCGCCCACCGTTCTTCTCCGCCAGTTCCACTACCAGGCACTTGTCATCAGGCAGCGTAAACTTATCCATCGTCCACACCGTGCGCTCGTTGCTGTTGCCCGCCACGTTCAGCACGAAGTTCTGTGTGCGCAGGGGCTGGATTACCTGCTCCTGAATGGCAGTGCGCTTTGCCACCTTCTTATCAACTATCTTCCATGTGATATAGTCCACGTCGAAGGGCACGTTGCTGGAGTTCTTGATTTCCGTATGGAAGTACAGCAGTCCGTTATGCGTATAGATGCCTTTCAAGAGGAACTGGATGCCAAAGCTCTTACTGCCGATGTGCTTCACACGACGCTTGTTCTCCTTCCAGATGCTCTTCATCACCAGTCGCACCAGTACGGGACTCTCCGAGCCGAGTTCCTTCAGGTAGATGTTCATGGAGTTGTTCGGACGGTTCACCGCCTCCCCGTCGTGGATGAAGTCCGTCATCTCCACATTGAGGATACGAGGCTCACGCGCATACTTCACATTAAAACTGTAGTAGGCACCGTCCTCGGTGATGACGCTCATGTTCGTCTCGCCCTTGAAACCACGCTTGGCGGCTTTCACACGGATGACGTTCTCCGCACCGTCAGCCTTTCCGGCAATGATGTTGGCTGAGCCTAAATCCACGTAGGCGATGGCGGCAGGGAAGATGACGTGACAGGTCTTGTCAAACGTCACCTCCAGCCCGTGAGGGGGTATCATGCGGTCGTAGGTGATCTTCTTGGTATAGCCTTCAAAGAGGTCACCCGTGTTGTCACTTGTCTGTGCCATAGCCACAGACACGATGCCCATCATCAGGGCGAAAACAGAAAAAACTTTCTTCATTGTCATACAGATTTTTGTTTGTGAATAAATGGATTGGTTGTTACTTGGTTGACTATTGCTTGTCTGCATAGAGCATGACACGGTAGTTGGACTTCAGGTGTACCTTGACGGTTCGCATCTTCTTTGCGATATACTGGCTCGTTCCCTGTATCAGCCCCTTGCCTAAGTCCGATGCCAGTTGCGCTTTTGCATCACTGGAGATATTGATGCTGCTGCCCATTGACGTACCCATGTTGGCGGCAACCTCCTTGGCGGCATTCAGTTCCATCGATCCGGGGATGAAGATACCCTCCTGTCCGTCAGTGTCATACACATTCAGCTTCACGTTGTAGATGCTACCTGCATACTCAATCGAGGTGATGCCGATGCCCAGACGTTCGCCAGTGATCCTTGCTGAGCTAGTCACTACGGAGTTGGCAGGGATGATGATGTCACCCACACGCATCTGCTCCAACAGCCTGAGTCGTACCTTCTGTCCGTCAGTGACGGTCTGATTGCCATAGATGCAGGCTGAAATGGTGTTCTTGTCGAGTGCCGATACGATGCCGACGGCAGTATTGAAAGCCATGTTTCGCTCCACGGAATAGTCTGCCATAAATTCCTCGTTGCCCTTCTCCTGCTGGAGAGCCGACACCACCGACTTCTGCACGTTCCTCACGGGAGTCACCTGCACTTTGTCGCCCGATGTTGACGTAACAGCCTGCCCCTGCTGTTGAGTACCGCCCGGCATATACTTTGCAGCCATCTGGTACGACTTTTCCATCAGTTCCAACTGTTCATCAACGGTGCTTTTCGGGTTCTGCAACTCATTGGCTCTTTCCTCCAATTCTGCTACACGCTGCCTGAGTTCCTCGTTCTCACGGCTCTGGTCGTTCTGATAGAAACCTCCCAAAGTCGTGTTGAGGTTGTTGTATGCAGCAGCCGACGAGGTGATTTTCTCCTTTGCCTTGCGACTGGCATCATCCTCATACGCCTCTGCCGTACTGTCTGCCATCAGGCTGAAGTCACCCGTAGCGGACTGGCTTCCGTTCCCAGCCTGGTAGAGTTCACCCAGACTGCCGATAGCCTGTTCCCGTGCCTGTTGCTTGTCCTCCATCTGGCTTGCCTCGTATGCCTTGGTCTTGTCGCCGATGATGTCACCGCTGTTGGCATCGGGCATCTCCGTATTGAAGCCCTTCGTGCCGAGCAGGTTGGTCTTTCCGTCATTCGACGGGGCGAATATCAGCCACATCACGAGGACGAACACAATGCCCATCATGGCATACACAATCATTTTCTTGCGCTTGATGCGCTCTGCCTCCGTGAGCGGTTCCTTGCCCGTCACAGGATTCAGGTCTTTCTTCTTTTCTTCGTTGTTCATTCTTTCTTGTTCATTGTTATAGGTTTCACATGCTTGTTGCCACGTCCCATATAGTCCAAAGCGTCAACAGTGCCAGCACTGCCAGCATCGCCCACGTCACTACACGGCTTTCCTTGTTTGACAGTCCCTTACACCACCTGTAGGCTCCTGCCCTGATAGTCCTGAACATTCTCATCGCTTGATGGTCTGAAGGTCTTTGTTCTCAACAATCGTAAATCCCTCGATGGTAAACCCGTTGGGGTTGTCATCCGAACGGCTGGAGTTCAGCAGGCGGCAGGTCGTCACAAGCGACCTCTCCGTCACGTTACTGGAGCGGATGATCATCTGCCGTGCGTAGGTCTTTGCCGAATACGGGTAATTGTCGAAGTCGCAAACCACGCTGTCAACCCTCACCGTCTGGTTGATGTTGCCTGCTATGATGCGGTTGTAGTAGCCTTTCTCGGCAAAGTCCTGGTAGTAGTGGTAGGCACTCTTGTCCGCCAGCAGCAGGGCACGCTTCACGTTGTGCTCTATGGCGCTCTTCTCTGGTGAGAGAGTGAAAAAGAGTTCGTGGAAGCGGCGCACATGCTCCCGTGCCTCTGCCGGACGGTTCTGCGAGAGGTCTTGCGACAGGGCAAGCATCAGCGACTTGCCCTTGTCGAGCACATAAATTTTCTCCCTCTGCCTCTCTGCGAAGGCGTAGGAACTGTAAACGCTCCATACGACCACCACGGAACACAGTACGAGAAAGACGATGGCAAAGAGACGTATCTGCCTGAAAGAGGTCTCGATGTTCTTCAATGACTTAAATTCCATTTTCGTTTTCTTTCTTGTCTTTGGTTTCACATTCAGAAGATTTTCCTCAACCGTCCTGCGACGTTTCCGGCTGTGGCACCCACGGCACCGCCAGCCAGTGCACCGCTTCGGTTGGTGACGCTGTTCACGTTACGGTTATAGTTGCCCATGCCTCCAGCCTGGATCACCCAGCTTGCCACGGTCGGCACGGTGAAGTAGCCGATGATGCCGATGATCATAAAGATGATATACACGCCGTCGCTGGAGTCCAGTGAGAAATTCGGGTCTGCCTGCATCCGCTCGATGTCGTTCTGGAGCATCAGCACCTGTATCTTCGCCAGTATGCAACTGAACAAGTCAGAGACGGGAAGCCACAGATACACCTGGATATATCGGCAGAGCCATTGGGTGAGTGTGGACTGAAAGCCGTCCCACACCGATATGGCGAATGCCAGAGGCCCCAATATCGCCAGCACGATGAGGAAGAACGTGCGCAGGGTGTCGATGACCAGTGCGGCAGCGTCGAACATCAGTTCAAGCACCTCACGGAACCAGTCGCGTATGCCCTTCTTCAGACTGTACATCCCGCGCTCCACATACATGCCCGTCATGGTCACAAGGTCACCGGGCGACCAGCCCAGTTCCTCCAGTTGCTTGTCAAATTCCTCGTTGCTGACGAGGTAGGCGGTTTCGGGATTCCGCTTCATGGCCTCATACTCTAACTTGTCTTTCTGTTCACGGTACTGCTGCATGTCCAGTTTCTCGCCCTCCAGCATCGTTGCCACACCCTGCACGATGGGTGTCATCACGGCATTGAGCGTACCGAGTACCACCGTGGGGAACATCAGGATGCAAAGTCCGATGGCGAAGGGACGGAGCAGGGGGAACACGTCGATGGCCTCCGCACGGGCGAGGGACTGCCAGACACGGTAGGCTATGTAGAACAGTGCCCCCAATCCGGCTATTGCCCTTGCCACGCCTGCCATGTTCGCACAGAGCGGCATCATCTCGTCGTAGAGACTGCGTAGCAGTGTGTGCAGGTTCTCAAAGTCGATGGCTAATAAGATATTCATCATACTCTGCTTTCTCCTTCCAGGTATTTACCAGTAACGCTGACTTGCATTGCCATATAGTCCGAACACACGGTCGAGGTCGTTCTTCTTCTTGGCACGGAGGTACGACACCGAGATGTTCTTGTTCGTGTAGTACGACACGAGGTTTCGGTAGCGCTTCATGTCGTTGTAGCACTTGTCCACGACCTCCATGCGCTCCTTGTCGGTCATCGACAGTGTGGTGATGTTCACCACGTTCTTCAGTTCCGTCAGCACGTCGGTCGATTCCTCCAGCAGCTTCGTATAGCCGAAGGCAATGGCGGACAGCTCCTCAACGGTGAAGTTCTCGTCCTGCATCATCTTCTGGAAGTTGTTCACGTAGATGTCGGTGATGTCGCCCACCATGACGATGGTCTGCTGCACCTTGCGGGCATCCTTCACCAGATTGTTCACGCTTTTCAGGGCATCGTAGTATTTCTTCGACTGCTCGTAGATCTTCACGGTCTCCTGAAAGTTCTTGATCATGTTCTGCGCCGTCGTCGAGGTCTGTACGATCTCACGGGTGGAGTTCACGATGCCCTGCGCCAGATTGGTAGGGTCAACGACCGTCCACTGCGCACTGGCCCTGCCGACGCACAGCGTCATGCAAAGGCTGATAATCACTAATGCTTTTGTTCTCATTCTTACTTTTGTTTAATGGGTAAATAAATAATGTGATTGACTCACTGCCTGTTCCTTCTTTCATCAGCCAGCCTTTTGATGGCCAGTTCCATGTCGCCGCCAAGGTCTTCAGCAAGTGCCTGTACCTCCATCTTCTCCGTCTCTTCCGTCGTGTAGGCAAGGTACTCTTCGGGACTTACCTCTGTGGCATAGACAGCGGACTGCGTACCGCCAAGTCCTATCCATACTTCCTTGTAGAGCCGTGACGGGTCGTTGGCCTGGTTGATGCTCAGAATCTGAGCCTTCTCCTTGTCCGTCAGCCCGAGCAGTGCCTGGATCTGGTCGAACTTGTTCATGTACTTGCGCTGGTCAAGGAGTATCTTGCAGTCGGAGTTGTTGATGATACTCTCCTTTACGATGGGCGAGGATATGATGTCATCCACCTCCTGCGTCACCACGATGGCCTCGCCGAAATACTTTCTCACGGTCTTGTAGAGATAGAGCATGTACTCCGCCATGTTCTCGGATGCCAGCGCCTTCCATGCCTCTTCCACGATGAGGACTTTGCGGATGCCCTTCAGCCGTCGCATCTTGTTGATGAAGGCTTCCATGATGATGATGGTCACTATCGGGAAGAGTTCCTTGTTGTCCTTCACGGTGTCAACGTCGAAGACCACGAAGCGCTTGCTGAGCAGGTCGATGTTCTCCTTCGAGTTCAGCAGGAAGTCATAGCGACCGCCCTTGTAGTACTGTCGGAGGGTCGTCAGGAAGTTGTCGATGTTGAAGTCGTCGCGTTCCACCTTGATGTCGCGCTCTGCCATCTGCTGGCGGTACACGTCGCGCACATATTCATAGAAGGTGTCGAAGCACGGCACGATGTCCCTGTTCGTCTGTATCAGTTCTATGTAGGCGTTCAGCGCACTGCCCAACTCGCCTGATTCCGTCTTGGTGACTTTCTCGTTGTCACTCTTCCAGAGTGTCAGCAGCAGTGTCTTGATGCTGTCCTTCTTCTCCACGCTGAAAACCATGTCATCGACATAGAACGGGTTGAACGAGATGGGCTTGTCATCCGAATAGGTGTAGTAGATGCCGTCCTGCCCGTGCGTCTTGCGGTTGATCATGGCGCACAGCCCAGAATACGAGTGTCCCGTATCCACCAGCACGATATGGGCGCCCTGCTCATAGTACTGGCGCACCAGATGGTTCATGAAGAACGACTTTCCGCTGCCTGAAGGCCCCAGCACGAACTTGTTGCGGTTGGTGATGATGCCCTGCTTCATGGGCAGGTCACTGATGTCAAGGTGCAGGGGCTTCCCCGTCAGCCTGTCCACCATCTTGATGCCGAAGGGCGAGAGCGAACTGCGGTAGTTCGTTTCCTCGATGAAGAGGCATGTCGCCTGCTCAATGAAGGTATAGAAACTTTCCTCGGCAGGGAAGTCCGCCTGATTGCCGGGGATGCCTGCCCAGTAGAGTGTCGGGCAGTCCACGGTGTTGTGCCTCGGCATGCACTCCATGCTTGCCAACTGGCTCCCGATGTCGTTCTTCGCACGCTTCAGTTCCTCGCCGTCGTCGCTCCACGCAATGACGTTATAGTGGGCACGGACGCTGATGAGACCGCCGGAGTGCGCTTCGTTCAGGTACTCTTCAATCCACTCGCTGTTGATGGCATTGCTGCGCGAGTAGCGGCTGAGCGACTGCATGTTCCTTGATGACTTCTCAAACCGCTGCAGGTTGTCGTCGCTGTTGTCAAGTATCACATACTGGTTGTAGATGTGGTTGCAGGACAGCAACAGTCCCACGGGACTGGCGAAGGACAGGCGGCAGTCGCTCCGGTCTGTGCTCAGTCTCTCATAGCGGACGTCCGTTCCGACCTTTGCGGGGAGGTCTGCCACGTCTGAGAGCGTGAAGAGGCACAGACGGTTGTCGCCTATGCGCATCTCGGCAGGGTCGAGGTCGATGTCCTGCAGGGACTTGTCGCCCTCTGGCTGCAGGGAGAGGTAGCGCTCTATGATGCCTGCCTTCTCTTTCGTGCCGACGATTTCCGCATCCGACAGTCTGCGGAGCCTGACAAAACCGGAGTCGTTCATGATATGCTCAAACTGATCCACAGCCTCCAGATAGCGTGCAGCCGTTTCACGGTTCACCTCCCTGGGGATGATATGCCCACGGCAGAGAGTTGAAAAATTGCTCTGCATACGGTTACGTTCTTTCGTGGTCTTCGTCAGGTAGAGGTAGCACGAATGGTTCAGGAAGGGACGCTCGTTGAAGTGCCGTTCAAAACTGCGGGAGAGGAAGCTCATGCCGTCCTTGTGCAGTTCCGGCTCATACCTTTCACGGACAAACCAGTCCTGCTTGTGCAGGATGCTGTAGTCGGGCAGCACCTTGATAGCCTTGCACCAGTAGCCGTGAATGGCCTCGTACTCGGCAGAGGTCACGGTGTAGAGTTCGGGCAGCGTCACCTCATAGCAGACGGTGATGTCCGCATCCTTGGAGACGATGCAGCCGTTCTCCACAGCCAGCAGGGGCAGCTTGTTCTCAACGGTCGTTGCTTTCAGGATATTTCTCATTCACTCTTTGGTTTAACTTGTTTTTAATGGTCTGGTATGGCTTTTTGCGGTTGATGAGGAAACGGGGCCTGCTTCTCTTTGCCATCAGTTTCATCAGTCCGTACTCCCCGAAGCGTCGGTTGAGGGCGAAGGTCTGCCACACAAGCAGCGAGGCAGACACTACACCCGTACCGATGCACACCCACTGGTTTACTCCAGCGAGGAAGAGGATGACGAACAGGACGAAGATGGCGAGCAGCCCACCTGCGAAGATAAACAGGTACTGCGCTTTGAGTCCCTTGAACTCAACCGACTGGCCTATACCCTTGTTGATGTTGTACTCAGCCATCTTCCTTTTCCTCCTATACCTTATTGTTATATGCGTATAGGGTTAGAGGAAGAAGGAGCGGAGGATGGTTGCAGCCACGATGAGGAAGATGCAGGCGCCAAACCAGCTTGCAGCAGTCTTCGAGGTGTCGGGGTCACCACTGGAGAACTTGCCATACACCTTCACGCCTCCGATGAGTCCCACGACAGCACCGATGGCATAGACCAGCTTCGTTGCCGGGTCGAAGTACGAGGTCACCATCGAGGTGGCTTCATTGATGCCTGCCAGTCCGTTGCCCTGGGCCATAGCGTTCACACTTGCAGCAACTACGAGTGCTGCGGTCATTACGATTCTCTTGTTGTTTTTTGTCATAAAACTAATTTTTAATTGTTAATGAATAATGTTTATTAAATGAAGTTACGGATGTCTATGTCCGTGGATTTCCCAATCATGAAGGACTTGTGTCCTTTATCGGTTGCCAATGGTATTTCATCCTCGGCATCTGCCTTTGCCCTCTCACACTTGTCAAGCAGGTCTCGGACTCTGGCTTTGAAGACCGGGTTCTTCTTCGTCAGGAGATCAAGTAGTTCCGTACCGTCCATCTCTTTGAGTGTCCTGCCAGCCTTCAGTTCGTCGTCCTTGCTGGCTTTCGCTCCGTTGGCGACTGAGACGGCTTTCTCCATATCCTCACTGGTGAGTCCCGTGGCATATCCCTCAGCCGGATATTCATCCTCGTCATCCTGTTCCTCCTTGGAATAACTGAAACTCTTGAAAGCCTCTTTTTCTTCTTCGGGAGTCATCTGTCTGAGTGTCTTTTCCTGCTTTGGCGGTGCAAAAGTAACGTCTTTCTCGTCCACTTCCTCACCTTCTTCCGGAATGGCGGTAAGTGGCGGTGTATTGGCTGCAAGTGGCTTAGTAACACTGGCTCTGACGAGGCTTTTTCCCATGAAATCATGTTCTTGGGCAGGTATCTCTTGGGGAGTTTCCTGAATGGCTCTTTCTCCTTTGCATTCCTTTCCTCGAAACCATTCCAAAGGTTTGATGTCAAACCAGACAAGGTGCAGGAACACTATCATCCACACCAGCAATATGATGATTACTATGTCCATTTCTGTTTTCTTTTCAATGAGCTACTAATTATCTTCAAATACATTTCTGTCCCTGTCATACAGGGTCTTCACCTCATCTCGGTTTTTCTCCCACCATTCATCGAGGATGGAATCAACTATCTGGCCGAGGGTCACCTTGTACACACCCGCTGCAACCGTAAATCGGTTATGGTTGTCAAGACGGATATATGCAGGTTTCCGCTGAATGTTCTCATTGCCGCCTCTCAGCTTACCAAGTGCAGAGCCTTGTGCACTCTGCTTGGCAGTCCTCTTTGACGGTGCCGCCTCCTTGCTTCTTTGTGGAGGTGAGGGAACATCGTTCAGATCTTGTGAAAGCGTCTCGTTGTCTTCTGATGGTACTGTTTCATGAGGTGTGTTGTCTGTTTCCTGTGGCGGTTTTCCCATCCTGACACAGCCGCCTTTCTTGTTCATGCTGACGGCTGACAAAAATTCCTCTTCGTCAATGAAGTCCGTCTTGTTCTTCTTGTCCATAGTCTGCTACTTGCTGATAATGGAAAGGATTTCGTCTGCCAGTTCCTTGATACGGCTTCCACGCAACAAGTGCTGGTCTGGCAGGAATATGGTGGAACGGAACACGGCCTTTTCCGGCTCGGAAAAGTCACGACGGAAACGCTTGCTGTCAGGAATGCGGGTGTTCAATACAGAGATGCCCAGTTCTCCTATGACCTCATCGTAGAGATTATAGATGTCGGTCTTCTCACGACCATCCACCATCGTCCAGAACAAGCATATCTCTTTGGTGACCGCCTTGCCAGTGGTCATGAGATTGTCCTTGAAGTTGGCAACGAACTGGAGCGCACTCTCCAATACCAGCCTGTCGGCACTGATGGGGACAAAGATATAGTCCATCTGTGACAGAGTGCTCAGCACACCCTTACTGCGGATGGTGCCTGGCAGGTCGAACAACACGATGTCAAGGTTCTCGTCCTCGATAAGAATCTCAGCCTGGTCGAGTGCGTCAACGGGATTTGTGGCGACAACGGGAAAGATACGCTTGCCCGTCTTACGGAACACGTCCTTTGCCGCTTCCTTGTCCGCCTCGTTGTTCTTGATGAGCAGCAGTTCGCGCTCTCTTGCATCACTGATGCTGTGCTGGGGATCATCGCAGTCAACAACACCCACATTCTTACCTCCGATATTGTGAAGGTAGTTAGCAAGCAGCATGGTGATCGTGGACTTTCCAATACCGCCTTTCTGTGTAGCTATGGCTACATACAATTCATTAGTTTTTTCTTTACTCATGTCTTTACTTCTTTAATGTTATATGTGTATATTAACTTATTCATTCACTTGCTTGTCGCTTCATTTGTCAGTCTATGTAAGTACACAGTTGAATGCCTATGGATTCATTCATGTACGCACTTGTTCCTCAAAATGAATCGTTGACTATGTATGAATGCGGATAGACGATTGAATATTCATTGCAGTCTTTGTCCAATCAGATAATGGTATATTCATATCAATATTTATTCATATCATTATATCCATATATCAATATCTTAATGTGCATCAATGTGGGCATTCATACAGATGTCAATTTATTCACTTACTTGTCTGGTCACGTATGTGATTATTCGATTCTTTACTTGCTTTCATAATTGCATGTTTTGATGTTTGCGGAACTATTTCCGTATGCAAAGGAACACATATTTAGCCATGCACGGATGGATTACGGGGCAGTTGGCTGTAAGTGGCGGTGAACTGGCTGCAAGTGGCGGTTTGCGCCTATTCCGCAGTCCGTAAAATCACCGTAATTTTGCAGCCGGATTTAGATGTGATACGCAGGTGAGCGAGACCTGACACGTCCATCCTGCTTCCTGTCGGGAAGGTTCCAACCTCTCACGCAAGGCGGAAACAGTCTTTTTCTTTTCACAGAACAGAGATAAGTCCAACCGCCGATGTCGGTAGAAAGAACTAATCCAACCGCATCATGCGGTATAGGGAGCAATCCATCTGACCTGTCCGATAGACCTGTCAGAGCACGTCCGCTTTAACAAGCGGATTTTAATGTTCTCAAGAACATAGCAAGGTATGTTTTGAGCCGCTCAGAACTTCGTTAGCCGCTCAAAACTCCTTGCTCTGCCGAGAGCTGGGGCTGTCCTCCGAAGTCGGACTGCCCGTTGATACTGCCGTAGGCGCACATAGTTCATGCAAGCAGTGAGTGATAACCATATTGTAAAACAAAACAGATTCAAGAATGAACAAGAAACAGAATAAAGGAGGGAGAAATCCCAAGATTGATCCGGCGGTTTACCGCTATTATGTACGGTTCAACAGCAAGGAGCATGAACGGTTTCTGCACATGTTCGAGCGTTCAGGCATGGCGCATCCGTCCGTTTTCATCAAGGCGCAGTTCTTCGGTGAGACATTCCATGTGGTCACTTTCGACAAGGGACTGCACGAATACTACACGAAACTGAGCGACTTTCACGCTCAGTTCCGCATGGTTGGCAACAATTACAACCAGACTTTGAAGGAACTGAGAAGCCACTTTTCCGAGCGCAGGGCAATGGCACTGACCTACAAACTGGAGAAGTACATGCAGCAGTTGGTAGAGATTGCATCGAAGATTGTGGAACTGACAGATGAGTATCAGCAGAAATGGTCGCAAAGATAAGTTTCGGAAACTCGCTGTTTGGCGCACTGGCGTACAACGGGGAGAAGATCAACAAGGACGAGGGCAAACTGCTTGCCACCAACCGAATCTTTGATGACGGTACGGGCAAGGTGAACATCCGAAAGGCTTTGGAGGATTTCATGCACTTCATTCCAGACCGATGCCGCACGGAGAATCCAGTGGTGCATATCTCCCTCAATCAGCACCCAGACGACAAGCTGACGGACACGGACATGGAGAACATTGCCCGTGAGTATATGGAGAAGATAGGCTTTGGCTCTCAGCCCTACATGGTCTATAAGCATGAGGACATTGACCGCCACCACATGCACATTGTCACCATCCGTGTAAAGGAGGACGGAAAGGCCATCAGTTCCAGCAATAACTTCTACCAGAGCAAGAGGGCTACACGCGAACTGGAGAAGAAATACAACCTGCACACGGCTGAACGTGGGCAGGCTATTTCCGAGATTCCTCTCCGCAAGGTGAATGCCAGCGAGGGTGACGTAAAGAAACAGATAGCCAACACGGTCAAGACGGTTGTGCGTGGCTACCACTATCAGACGTTGGGCGAACTGCGTGCCGTCCTCTCCTTATATAATATAGATGTGGAGGAAACAAGGGGTATCGCCCGTAACCGTGAGTATCACGGACTGGTCTATTCCGCCACCGATGACAACGGCAACAAGGTTGGCAATCCGTTCAAGGCTTCCAAAATCGGGCCGTCTGTCGGCTACGAGGCAGTGCAGAAGCGTTTCGCATGGTCGAAGAAACATATTGCCGAAGGTGGCTTAGCCGCTTCGCTGAAAGAAAAGATACTGCCCATACTGGCGGCATCATCCAATACGGAAGACTTCAAGAGCCGCTTGCAGGCGCAGGGCATGGACGTTATTTTCCGCTACACGGACACGGGACGCATCTACGGAGCCACTTTCATCGACCATGACAGCCGTAGTGTACTGAACGGTTCGAGGATGTGCAAGGAACTTTCCGCCAATGCACTGGAGCAGCATTTCAACAATCCCCACGACCACGGACAGACGCAGCAGGGACAAACAACTGGTGGCAGTCCGTTCTCTGGTTCCGACCAGTGGCAGAGCCAGTACACACCATCCCCAGACTACGACCACTCTCATTCAGACTTTGACGGTTTTGGCTTGTTCACCACCGATAACCCGGCGGTTGATCCTGCCGAAGAAGAGTTCAGAAGACGGATGCAGAGAAAGAAGAAACGTCGTGGTCCGAAACTCTAATCATTCTACAATCAACAATTAAAAAGAACTATGCAACAAGAAGACGATTTAAGAGGACTCGCCAAGGTCATGGACTTCATGCGAGCCGTGAGCATCATCCTTGTGGTGATGAATGTTTATTGGTACTGTTATACCAGCGTCGAGGCACATGGCATCAATATCGGTGTAGTTGACCGCATCCTGCTGAACTTCAACCGTGAGGCAGGGCTGTTTCACTCCATCCTCTATACCAAACTCTTTGCTTTGCTCCTGCTTGCCCTGTCATGCCTCGGCACAAAGGGAGTCATCAACGAGAAGATTACCTGGTCGAGAATCTGGGCAGTCCTCGGTGCAGGCTTTGTGTTCTACTTCATCATTAACTGGTGGATGCTGCTGTTGCCCATCCACGCAGATGTGGTGACGGCACTCTACATCCTCACGATTTCCATTGGCTACATCTGCCTGATGATGGCTGGTCTGTGGATGAGCAGACTGTTGAAGCATCATTTGATGGAGGACGTTTTCAACAACGAGAACGAGAGCTTTCAGCAGGAGACACGGCTGATGGAGAACGAGTATTCCGTCAATCTGCCTACACGTTTCTACTACAAGAAGAAATGGAACAGAGGTTGGATCAATGTGGTCAACCCGTTCCGTGCAACCATTGTACTCGGTACGCCAGGCAGTGGTAAGTCGTATGCCGTGGTGAACAACTTCATCAAGCAGCAGATAGAGAAGGGCTATTCGCTCTACTGCTACGACTACAAGTACCCCGACCTTTCCACCATTGCCTTCAACCACCTACTGAAGCATTCGGACGGCTACAAGGTCAAGCCGAAGTTCTATGTCATCAACTTCGACGACCCACGGCGCAGCCATCGGTGCAATCCCATTCACCCAGACTTCATGACGGACATTGCCGATGCCTACGAGAGCGCATACACCATCATGCTCAACCTCAACCGCACATGGGTACAGAAACAGGGTGACTTCTTCGTGGAGTCGCCTATCATCCTCTTTGCCGCAGTGATATGGTTCCTACGCCTCTATCAAGGTGGTAAGTACTGCACCTTCCCCCATGCCATTGAACTGCTTAACCGCAGGTACGAGGATATTTTCCCAATTCTCACGTCCTACCCGGAACTGGAGAACTATCTTTCTCCCTTCATGGACGCATGGCTCGGTGGAGCGCAAGAGCAACTTCAGGGGCAGATAGCATCTGCTAAGATTCCACTGTCCCGTATGATTTCCCCTCAACTCTATTGGGTGATGTCTGACAGCGAGTTTACGCTTGACATCAATAACCCCGATGAGCCGAAAATCCTCTGTGTCGGTAACAATCCCGACCGACAGAACATCTACGGTGCAGCCCTCGGACTGTATAACAGCCGTATCGTGAAACTTATTAACAAGAAGGGTAAGTTGAAGTCATCGGTCATCATCGACGAGTTACCCACCATCTACTTCAAGGGACTGGATAACCTCATTGCAACCGCCCGAAGCAACAAGGTTGCGGTATGTCTCGGCTTTCAGGACTTCAGCCAGTTAGTCCGCGACTATGGCGACAAGGAGGCAAAGGTGGTGATGAACACCGTCGGCAACATCTTCAGTGGGCAGGTAGTGGGTGAGACAGCCAAGCAACTCAGTGAGCGTTTCGGTAAGGTACTCCAGAAACGCCAGTCGATTTCCATCAACAGGCAGGATGTTTCTACCTCCATCAACACGCAGATGGACAGCCTTATCCCGCCCAGCAAGATTTCAGGTCTTACTCAGGGAATGTTTGTCGGCTCTGTGTCCGACAACTTCAACGAGCGTATTGAACAGAAGATTTTCCATGCTGAGATTGTGGTGGATTCTGCCAAGGTGGATGCAGAGATGAAACGCTATGAGCCAATTCCCGTCATCGCAGACTTCACCGATGCCGATGGCAATGACATCATGGAGCAGACTATCCGCGACAACTACAATCGCATCAAGGATGAGGTCAAGCAGATTGTACGTGATGAACTGGAGCGTATCAAGAACGACCCGACACTGCAACACCTGTTGCAGCAGAAGGGGTGATAAAACAAAATTTCGGCAATAAGTCCGTCTTATTGCCGAAATTTTGCTGTTGGTGATGGTGTATTATTTCCTTGCAGCCTGTTTGCGGTCATCCTCCTTCATCCGCAAGTTCAGTTCATTGGTCATCTCCTGCAGGAAGGTTGCACGGTTGTCAAGCAACCGCATCTTAATATCCCTGTAGGTGATGTAGCAGTTTGCCAAAGGCTTCTCGAAATCCAGGAACTGCATGAATGCCGTGAGCATATCCTTCAGCGATACGTTACCGTCGTTGATGCACTTCTTGGTGTGGAGTCCATAGATAAGTTCTATAAAGTCCGTGTTTTGTCCCGTCCATCGTAATCCTAATGATTTATTTCTCCTTGTAGAGGCAGATGTTATTATCTTGCCTTCAATAATGAGTTTGAGAATTTTCTGTACAAAGGCCAAAACTTTCTTTACATAAACGAAATCCCTTCTAAAATTGTAGCTCTAGCTCTACATAAGTAAGTGCTATTGCATTATAATAATCATCCTTCTCTTCGCATAGATTAATTACTTGACTGACAAATTCTGAATAGGCGGCGTCTATGTCCATTTTTGCCTCTTTGTGTACCAGTCTGAAAAACTGTTTTCTTTTAATACGAAATAATTCATTGTGTCCTTGCTGTTTGTATATCAACAATGTTTATTGAAACATCATTGTTCTTAACATAACGGATATCAACGACAAAGAGTATGTTATTGGCTTTTCTTTACAACAACTATATTCATTAAAAATCTTGAAAAAGGAAGCAAGGAGATGTTGGAAGAATAAATAAGGTTCCCTTTAAACCAATACGTCTCTAACAAAAGGATTATTTTTGAAAAAACGCAATGCTTGTTTGTTAGCATTGCGGATTTATAAGGGGGGCGGAGCGCAGTAATTAGCTAATTAAAAAACATAAAACTTATTCGTAATAGATAACATTGTTTTTTGTGTCAATGATTACATAACCCTTGTCAAACAATGATGGACCAATCAACCCCATCGTATTGCCGATAGATATCTTATTGCTAATCCCAACAGTCACATTCCTGACAGTTCGCTTGCCCATCCTGCAAAGGGGAGCAAAAATTCCATGTCCCATGGTTTCTCCTGTATATCTATCTTGAGCAGGGAGTATTTTGAAGTTATTGCTTTTTATGAATCTTAGCATGGCGGGATTTCTCGTTGTGATATAGAGTGCAGAAGAATTCCCAAGGTCAAAAACGAACTTACCTGATATCAGACCGTTGTTTCCGTATTCATCTGACAGAGACAGAGTTGTTTCTATGATCGGTATCGGATTGTACTCTGTCATCTTGTATTGATGCATTTTATTTGTATTGACAACATTGTCGCCGACAAACTCTAATGTTTGATTCTTAAAATTGAAGCGTATCATATTTTCTGTGGAATCTTTCTCGTTTTTGAGAAGATGTACAGGAATCGCCGTTTTCTCATATTTGTCAAGAACAAAGATGTCGCCTAGGTAACTCAAGTCACCGAAAAACACTTTCCCACGCAGAAGCTGAATGATTTTATAGCTGCCATGGGAGAATCTTACATTGGAGTATTTAGAATCGACTTTTTCATATAGACTATCATCAAATAATCTCATGTAGCTTTCCTCATTGATGAACAGTCCTGGTATTCCAGACTCGACAAACACCCACACACTATCATGACCATTAACCACTGTATTGATATAATAGTGCCCCTTGTCTTTGGTCATTGTAAAACTTGTCTGCCCAAAAGCAACAAGTAAGGAAATGCAAAATAGCGACAAAAGGCCCATTTTCTTAAAGTTTAGTCTCATCCCTTATACAGATTACTGATTATTTTGTGAATTGAGAAATTCCCTTATTTGCTTTCGGATAATTGCCCAGTTATATACTTACCTTGTATCTAAATAATTTTCTTTCACATAAATTAGACAATAAACAAACACGCACTATGGTTAGAAAAAATCATATTGAGTTCAAAATGGAAAACGATATGAACATTGGCTACCTGATATAAATTTCGCCTTCCTTTTTTTTCTTTTCGTTAGCTTTAACATTTTCCTTGTATCTTCGTATTATAGGTGTAAGAAATTTCTTCGATTTGGTTGTTATCCGTATTATACCTCCAACACGAGGATAAAAATATTTTAAGGCATTGGTATCCTTTATCACCTTAAGTTCTACAATATCTTCAATACATACGCTATCCAAACTTTGGACTTCAACTCCATCAACCAAGATTACGGGAATATTCAGAGAATCTTGTGAAGTTATTATTTCTTGAGCATCAATTGACACATTAAGAAAAAGAAAGAAGGCTACTATAATACTTTTTTTCATTTGCTTTGTTTTTTTTGATTATAAATCCACTTTAAAAGTGATAGTTGATAATTTTACATCCAAGGTAGTCTGTCTTTGGCACAATTACACATTAACTATGCCGAAGAACTTGCCCCATTGAATTCCTTGTTTTGTGTTTTGGGTCATTTGCACTAGGGGATACTCTTAGTTATCTGAGTTGCAAATTTACAAAAAAATCACGGAAGACAAAATTATCAAAGAAAAAAACAGATCAATTTATAGATAATTAACAACAATCTTGTGTATACTTTTAAAAGATAACACGATTATTGTGATTACTATGATGTGGGTATTATAAACCTCTATCGATTATTAGATTTTGATAATTTGTTGTCGTGTCTGCAAGTTCCTAACCTCAACGACTAATAATTTCAATTTTTAATAATGATTCATAGGAATCCATTATAAACTACAGGTTTATGCCCTAATTATCGATTTTGTTTTACAGTACCCATCATCACTTTGTTTAAAAAGCTATTCTTTTGCTCCATTAACTGACCAACCTTGGATATAATCTCCTACAGCGCCATTGCCACTTTGACCAGTTTCTGGATCCCAATAATAGACCGTTCCATGATCTTCGTCATAACCAGTGATGACTACTGCGTGTCCATCATCTTTTATTCCATTTCCATCAACGTCACCAGGATCCAGAACTCCATACACAGGTCCATCCTTTAAAGCCTGTGATAAGCCATCTTTATCCACGGGGGAAACTCCATTAAAGAATTGCTCAAGAAGTCCTTGCATATTTTCTAATAAGATTCCATCAAAAGAACCATTCAGTATAGAATCTGGGTTAATACCATTGCTACTTGCATAACTAAATGCGACGCTAAACCAACCTAAATTGCTTACATGTCCATAGCCACACAACATTGCGTATATAGCAGCAAAGACACAATTATTTCCTACTTGGGGTTGTGCATTTTCGAGCATGTTCTTTAAATCAAAGCCATCTTTATCGCGGTCTTGATTACCATCTTGATTATTATCATAATCATAATCGTCCCCGTAATCCAGATAGTCATCGTCACGATCGTAATCAGGACATTCTGGTTTTGTTTTCTCCCCTATAACTTCAACACCGGAAATTTCCCCTCCCCAGATGTCATCACCATAACCATCACCACCCATCAGGGTTTTACATTCACTGCTGTCCAAAGTTGGTATGGACAGATTCAAAACTTTTAAATCTTTCATTTTTTGTTTTTTAAATTAAATTTAATAAACAGGATGAAAATCATCCCTATATAGCTCTTCATTTGATTCAATGTCAAACAGTGCAAGATACCTATATTTGTATATGTATATATAATACGACTTTATTAGCGACAGATACGTCATATACGACTGGCTATACTGTGACTTCAGCCTTATGTATTGTTCCATGTTAATTCTTCCATAATCCATACTTAATTTGACATTGTTCATTTGCGTAGTGAGCAGGTTCAATGTCTCCCTATGGTTATTTATTGATTCAATAACTACATTGACATTGGATAGGTCTCTTATTATATCCACTGCCGCAACAGACTTATCGTACTCCCTCTGCTCGTCAAGTTTCTGCATTTGAATCTGTGAAATCCTATACCTGCTTTTTGAGATACCGCCGTTATACAAAGGAATGGAAACAGAGAGTGAAATGCTTCGGCTGGCTAACCTGTCATCTAAAGCACGTTCAAAACTCTCGAACTGGGTATTGTATCCTCCTCCCAATTCTAATTGAACAAGTGGGGATATTTCCGCCTTTGCTTTCTTAATTTCTATGTTTTGCTGTATTTCCTTCAGATTGTAGTTTTCATCATAGCCATATTTTAGGCATCTTGACAAAATATCGGAAGTATTAAAGCCTAAATGATGAAAGGCTTTTAGGGAGTCGGCAAAGATAACATGGGGAGATTCTCCTGGAAGTAACCGCAGCAGGATTCCTAACCTGGTTTTTGCAGCATTAATATCTGTTTCATTGTTATAAATGCTGTCACGCATATATTCAATCTCGGCATCGAGATAATCCGGTTCCGATATGCGCCTATCACATAACAAAACCTTTGACTTTTCATAGACGTACCTGGATAGCATGAGGTTTCTCTTGTTAACTTCTTTATTTTGCTGCTGGATAAGAAGATCAAAAAACGCATCGACTACTTCATACCTTGCTTTCTCTTTTTCCTGTCTGTTGGATATTTCCTCAACTATTTGTTCTTGATGATCTTGTCGCTTTGCCCATTTATACGCATTAAAAGCGAATAGGTTTTGACTGTATGAGAGTCGGCCTAAGTTAAGATAATATGCATGAGTATTGTCGTCATTAGTCAGATTATCCAACCTGTTCAGGCCAATGGAATATTTCAGGGTCCCCCCAGTCAGAGGTATTAACTGACTAACTTCGATGCTTAGTGAAGATGTTGCATAGGTCCTGCTCCGATACTTATAGCTGCCGTCGTATTGTGATACCAGACTTATTGATTTTTCATACTCTGGCAATTTCATTGTAAGCTGTATATCGGGCTTTATGCCTCCTTTAAACATTTTATGCCTCAGGTCATTTATCAAGGAGTCTTTGACCGACTGCCTATATCCATGTGTTTCTTGAACAAGACATAATGCTTCCTGCAAGGTGAAAGGCCTTTCTTGGGCTTTAGCCGTAAGGCACAAAAAGGGTAAGATAAATACCAACATCAGCGCTTTAGCCATAGAGCAACTCATATTTCTTTTTGTAGCTGGAGAATTTTATTTTTATTCTCGTTCCATCGTTGAAATAAGCCACGTACCCCTCTTCATTCTCCTTATCGACTTCCAGTAACTCATTCCAGCTATTATAGTAAGGGATTTGTCTGACTTTGGGAATACAGATGTCTGTGATTTCTTCCAAAAGAATGTCCCTTTGCCCTATATTATCATAGGCTCCTATAAGGAATAGGTCTTCCGTGTTGCCATAGTCAACAACGTGTCTGTCTTTTGGATAGACTATCTCAAAGAAATAAGTATAGGTGTCCTTCAACTTATGTATTTCCTCAGAGTACTTTGTATATAGGATTCTAGTTCCATTTATTGCCTGCAAAGAGTTAAACGAACCTCGCGTCGCAATATGCGGGAGCCCATCTATCCAATACAGAATGCCGAGTGCACCATCTTTCTTTTCAAAAAGTTGGAATTTGTCAGTATCCTTTGGAATGAAATGCCTATACATCTGCTCTTTTTCAAAAAACTTCTTAATGGGACGGTATTTTATGTTGTTATTGCAGTCCGTGATAAGTCCTCGACACCAGAAAGTGATTTCATCCCATATTCTGTCTTTCTTGCATCTTGTTGTATAGTTATAAATGAGCAAATCCGCCTCATGGTGTTCTACCTTTGTAAGATAGCCATTCAGGCATAGCCACTCTGATGCGCGGGCAGGAAGCCTGTGGGCGTTCAAGTGTAAAAGTACAGATTGTTGTGAGAGCTGGAGACACTTTTCTGCCTCTACGTAGTCTAAAAAGCCTGCCCATCTGATTTCTGTCTGGTCGACAGGGATGACTTCCGGGTACTTTTCTATTCTTGCAATAAAATATATGATGCGTCGTTGAAACGCTTTCGTTTCTACATTCATCAAGAAAGGCTTGGTATTTACATCATCGGGAGAGACCCTGATACCCGTTTCCTCAAAAGTCTCCCTTATGGCTGCTCTCAGTGGGGACTCATTAGGCTTGATAAGTCCCTTGGGAATAGAGAGATGGCGACCATCGTTGTCCTCAGTCTGCCAGACCAGTAGTATTTTTTCTTGGCATATAATAGCCAACCCAGCTGAAACATGCTTCATATCCTATGATTTCAAGTAACGTTTCTTCCAATTGATTACTATCGACTCGTACACATGCGGGTGTTCGAATCTGTATTCTATGTCAAAGACTTCCTCCTGCTGGGGGCGAATGCTATCCCAGTTTGTTATTAACTCTGCATCAGTCTTTCCCAGAATGTCATTTTTAACCTGACTGAGCCAGTTTTCAAATCCCATGAGATAATAATATCCCGGAATCTGACTTCTAAGGGAGCAGAGTTCATAGTCACCATTTGCCATGTTTCTCCACACATCGATGCTTGAGATCCTGATTTCTTGCAAATTCAAAATATTGCGAAGAACCTTCTGTTTGTGGTAAATCCTCTTATGGTAATCGATGATTGAGTCAAGCAAGGAGTGTGCTTCTTGATACCAGGGAAACTTGATCTTAAACATTTCCCCGTTTTCAAAGTATAGTACGAACCCCTCCTGATTAGGTGTGTTTAGAGCAGCAAGTTCATCAAAGTTAGTGATGCTACCATATTGGGAAGTATAGTCTCTTGCCTTTAAAAAACCAATATCAGGTAGTTCCATTGGCATACATGTCTGCTTGTCAATCATCCCTATCAGGTATAGATCCCGTGTGTCACCATAATCAATCAGCACATTGGATTCGGGATAGACCGCTTCAAAAATATAGGTGTATTTCTTATCAAGTTTATGAATGTCCCCCGAATGTTTTTCGTATAATATTTTTGTGGCTTCCATCGCCTTTGAATTGGTAAAAGAACGCTGAGTCGCAAGAAAAGGCTTGTCATTAATCCAATATAAAGTACACATAGTACCATCTACCTTTTCGAGAATCCGGAACTTCCCTTCTGGTATCCGTCTTATCTGATTATCATTCAACAATACAGTGTTCTTATTAAGATATTGTTTGTATGTCCAGAATTTTTTAAATGGTTGTTCAACCACATTTCCTTTTCCATCAACTATCAAGCCCCTACAATGTATTGAAATCCCATCCCACACACACGGTTTCTCTACATCGGAATAATAGCCATAGATATACAAGTCTGCATCAGGATGCTTCTCTACGCAGACGATGGTATTCTCTGCATATTTGTTTAAGGTGTCAATATCAAATTTCATTTTTGATAAAATTTATGCAATAAGGAATATACGAATGATAATAACTGGCTATATCAAAGGAGTGGAACAGCTGTTCTATAATCTCAGATACAATATCTTCTTTGCTCACATACTCATCTTTCATTTCCCTTATACGCTTTAGTTGCTTGAGATATGAATGATATTCTTTTTTACAGTTGTCATAATCCTTCCATTCCTGAATCATGTCCGCATAGTTGGTAAACAAGGATTGAGCATTTGCCATACACAATGTTTTATACTCTCTTGCAATTTTGTTTTCAGCTTGAACCACAATATTGTGGCCTAATAGGTACTTAATTGTATCGGATACTGTAGTCCAAGTATATCGCTTGTAAGTCATATCATTGAATGACTTGAAACTTGAATAATCTAGATAGAATACTTTCGCAATTAAAGTGTAGGCATAAAGCATTTCTGTCATGATTGCATCAACCTTCATTCTCTCTTTCCCACCCGAGAGGATAATGCTCTGAAAATCAAATGTTAAGCTCAATATCTCATCATATAAATCTCTGCATTTAACCTTAACCGTACATGGTATATAGTAATATGGTATCCTGATTTTCCGACAATTAAACTCAGATGACTGGAGATATAACATTTTTTGTATTGAGAGCAAGGCTTGCCTTCTTTGTTTTCCATTGTTGAAACGAGTAGAGTACACAGCGTCCTTCCTGCCGTTTATGCTATAGAATTGCAAAAATGGCGTATGTGTGTCCGCACAACTTCTAACCATGTTTTGAATAGGAATAAATTCATTGAATACAAATGAAATGTCGTCCGAAATATCATAAAAACGCATAGCCAGTTCATCATCAGGTGATGCAGGCTCACTTACTGCAACATCCCATATCTGGGATATAGCGGGAGCTTTTCCCATGTTATTGTATAAGAGAATTGGCTTTAAGGATTGTAATATCTTGCGGCTTATATCTAAATCATCTTTCAAGCACACTGTTGTTGAAAAAAGAGCATTCAACAAGATGTCATGGGACAGGATAAGCGACATACAATAATCCAAACTTATCTCATATATTTCTATTGTAATCCCTCCACTTTCAAAACATTCTTTTTTTGCACGAAAAACCTCATGGCTTATACCAATAAAAGTAATGTTTTTTGCTTCAGGGGATTGTTTTAAGAACAAAGTAGGGAAATGAAAATATTCAATTCTTTTGCACTCGGAAATTGCTCTCTCCAAATTATACATTCTATTTAAAAATTTATTTCTTTTGCACTTTTTTCTTGGGGGCTATTCTGAATAGCAGGATGCATACTGTCTTCTTGCTTTTTATTGGAAGATGTGATTGCCTTTAGCCTGTTTAAAAGCATAAAAATCAGTTTTTTTCTGACAGTTATAATTTCCGCTTGTCCATACATTGTTTCAGCGAAAGACAGTATGTGGTTATTGTCGCTCTTCAATCCATTTGGCATTTTAATATATAGCAGATACCCCTTTTCAACTGAGTTCATGGATATTCTCTCAACATATCCTCTTAAAGAGCCATATTCCTGATATGGATAAAGCATCATTCTCAAATTTACCGAATCGCCCTTAGTTACATTACCTGCCCCGTCAGAGGGTAAAACAGCGACTCCAAAATATGAGCTGTTCCTATAAATGATGTTATATATGGGTTCTCCTGCTGTTACAAAAGTTCCTTCTGTAATGAGATTGGCAAATTCGGCTTCACACTCATCTGGCGCTATAAACACATATGTCTTTTCCCAGTTTCTTATCTGGTTCATCAGTTTATGGTAGGCATTATTCAAAGAGGTCTTCGCCTCGTCCTGCGCATTGTTGATACCATCGACTATCTGGTCTCGCTTGATGACATTCTGTACGGTAGAATTCTCTGTCTGGCTTATTTCCTGCTCAATAGAAAGAATCTTGTTTTGCGTTTCAATATATTGGATATTGGATTTATCAAATTCATCTTTCGGTATAATGTTCTTTAAATACAGTACAGAATCTGACTTCAAATAATAAGAGCGGATTTTCTTTTCTGCGATACACGATTTCAATAACTCTTTCCGGTTTTTCACTGACATCATGTTAGCTTCTATCTGTTTTTCTATCATTGACAGGGAATGCCTATAGTCATTACGTCCGTTCTGTAACTGATCATATTTGAGGAGAGCAACCTTAAATGCGTAAAAATCGGCTTCTATCTCTCCCAGCGCATAGGAGTTTCCCAACAACTCATATATGATGGAATTTTTACTCCAGATATCATTTTGCCCAAGCCATGATTTGAGTGCAAGAACATCTTTGTAGTTGGCAGAATTCTCAATAACAGCCAGATATTGTCCTTTATGGCAACTTAAGGACGGCTTATTGGCAATAATATGAATTTTTCCACTAATCTGGGCATTTAATGTGATGGGGGGATTGGATGACATTACCTTGGCTTCTGCATAGACTCTTTCAGGGACCTCAACTATGAATCCCATTATGAAGATTGACAATACAAAAAGGAACAATCCATATATTACATATGTGCTGTACTTTCCCGGCATGCTTTGGGCCACATCATAGAATTCTTCTGAATGTCCGTACTTTTCATTCATGCTTCGTTTTCCTTATTGCTGAGGTAAAAGGTCCTCGATCACAACTTCTTGGTTCTTGAATAGACTGTAGTATGCACCCTTTTTCATGTATAATTTATTGTGTGTCCCCATCTCAACTATGCTTCCGTCTTTTAATACGATTATCAAATCGGCGCGTTTGACTGAGGATAAGCGATGGGCAACCAGCAATGTAGTAGGATGATATGGCAGTTTCTTTATGGCATCGATGATGGATAGCTCATTGTTTGAATCCAATGCACTCGTAAGTTCATCTAACAGTAAATACTCCGGATAGCTGTATATGGAACGTGCAAACAAGATTCGCTGTTTCTGTCCTTCACTCACACCTTTCCCATTTTCCTGTATCTTTGTATCATAGCCCATGGGTTTTTTCTCTATGTCTGACTTTATATTTGCCAGCTCGACAACTTGTTGCAATCTCTCTACATCGAATACTCTCCCAAAAACAATGTTGTCTAGGATGGTCTCATTTAACAGCCCGCTATCTTGAGATAACAGCCCAATCCTATTCCGCCATTCGGTCATGGGGAAGGAGGTAAGTTTCATATTGCCAACCAAGATGTTGCCTGAGGTTGGAACATATAGACCAGCCAATAGCTTTATAATGGTGGATTTGCCACAGCCACTTTCCCCGACAACAGCAATCATCTTTCCCTTGGGAAGTATGCAAGAAATATTTTTCAGGACATAATCATCGTTAATGCTATATTTAAAATAGACATTTTTAATAACGATATTTTTTGAGAAATCAACCAGTTCTGTCCTGAAATCTTTGGCTGTGGAGCTATCCTCTACCGGCTTGTTAAATATTTCCTGTACCCGCATATAACTGATATTAGCCATTTGTATGGATATGATGAACTGAATAATTCCTTCCATTGGGGCAGACAACTGTCCAACTATATATTGTACGGCAATTAACATACCCATTGACATGTCTCCACTGGTAACGGAAATCGCAGCCAAATAGATGACGAAAAGGTTTTTTGACGTATTGATAAGAGATGAACCAAGTTCCTGTAGCTGGCTTACGTTAAGTAGCTTTATCCTTGTCTTAAATAGCCTTATTTGTATCTTCTCCCATTGCCAGCGTTTGAAAGTTCCATAATTAAAGCTTTTGATGTCTGTCATATTGGAGAGCATTTCTATCCATTGGCTCTGATTCCTGGCTAAATATGTAAAGTACCTGATGTCCATCTTTTTCCTGATGCTCCAGAAGAGCAGCACCCACCCACAATACAATAAGCTACCTATAATAAAAGTCCACAGAATCACACTGCTGTAATAGAATAATATGATTCCAAATACGACGAATTGCAGTATAGACAACATGAAGTTAAACATACTGGTCATAATGAACGATTCCAATCGGTCATAGTCGGTATTGCGTTGTATGATATCCCCCATTAATCTCGTTTCGAAGAAATTCATCGGTAGTTTAAACATTCTGATGATGAAATCAGATTGCATAGACAGTTTGATGTGGACGGAAAAATGTGTTGTTATTAACTGCTGAATCCAATTGCTTAACGAAAGGCTTATCGTTAGAATTATTCCGGAAATGAGCATGACGGTTATAAAATCATAGTCTTTTGAGGGAATGCCAACGTCAATTATATTCTGCGTTATAATTGGAAATAGCATATTCAGAGCCGTAACCACCAGTAGCAAAAGCATGACTTTGATGATGGTGCTCTTGTAGGATGCCATATATGACCAGATAAAATTAAAGGCATTTAAAACTGATTGCTGACTGGTATTCTGATTTGGAGCATCATCTCGCAAAAAGTCATTTGTCGGTTCAGACACAATGCAAACGCCTCGCTTTTTTATCTTGTTCCCGTCATTATACTTGTAAGTCAGCCATCCATTTGCAAAATCACGCAGCGAAAATCTGCATAATCCATTTTGAGGGTCAGAGGCATATATATACTTTGACGTTATTTTATATACCACAATGAAATGGTGATTTCTCCAGTGCACGACACATGGAAGAGGTATTTCGTTCCGGAATTTCCAATAGGACAGTTTATAAGCCTGGCTCTTTAACCCTATTTTCTCAGATGCCTTGATAAAGTCATAGACCGAAATACCTTCTTTCTTGATACCACATATATCTCTTAGGTACTCCATTTCATAGAACCTTTTATAATATTTACAGATCATCTGGAGGCAGGCGGGGCCACAGTCCTTACTTTCGAGCTGTCTTGTAAAAGGAAATCTCGGCTTAAAAGAGAACATCAAGGTCAATTTTTGAACAGTTATAACAAATTGTCATTTTCTGGAAGTTATCCAAAGAAAACATTGACAGGATATGGTTGTATAGATTAAAAAGAATGCTATGCTCTTTCTTAATGAAATAGAATGAATTATATGGCATTTTTTTGCTCTCTAATGATATTCTCATGATGTTCACACTGATTTCCTCAAATTGCTTTAATTCATATGTACCGCTTTTGAAAAAAGCCTTGAAAGAAGATTGCAACATGTCTCTATTGCTGCTGTATGACTCGTTGAGAAATTGAAATAGTTCTTTATAGCGACGGGTAAGTTCTGAATGTTGGGCATGACCGTTTAAATTTATTGCATCGGGCATGTAAATCATTGAGGCATTTATAACAAAATACTTACTTTGCTCTCCGAGGAGACGAAAGAGGTGCAAAGTCGTAAGATACCCCAGCTCTATTCCATTAAAAGGAATATTATTATTTCCCGGCTTAAACATCCAACTAGAACACTTTGTAAAAAGACTATAAGCACACTTTTCAAATTTCCTGTCACCGAACAAATTAAGATTGAAAAAAATTGTGTTATATGGGAAATATAACTGGGGGGTAATACCAAAATCTGCCTTTGCAGTATAATCGTTTATAAAAGAAGATATCTTTTTTTGAGGATAAGGGGATTTTATTATGGCCATATATGAACCACAAGCTTGAATATTGCAATTGCCGACATAGTAAGCGAAGATGTTGATTGATGGGAACCTTTCCACGCAGGATTTAAATATACCCTGAACACAACTGTCCTGTAATTTTTTGTTTGGTATATATATCATCATGCTTTCTGATTCAGGAACGCGTAGCAGAGTATCTGACGATGAGAATTCTTGTGGAATCGTGCAGAACTCATCTAAAACCCTTTTGATGCTTTTGGAAAAGGCAGAAACGTCTTTGGTTCTTATGAAATTAGATAAACCATTATTTATTTCTCGTCTATGGATAGGAAACGATTTCATTACTTTATCCAAATAGCGACTTTGTGGTGCGAGAAAACCAACAATGATTTGTTGTGTTCGAATACATATGTTTAGTGCAATCCCAAAAGCATCTCTGTTTTTCTTCAGATAAGACAGATCCTCTGTAATACTATGTAGCATATTTGCAAGTACATGCTCTGATAATGAAGGGGTGAAACTTTGTGTCGTCTTTTTCACGGAAGACAACGTGCTATCTGTATCTATAATAATATGTCCCTTATTAAACATAGAGAAAAACACAAACTTTTCCTTGAAAATATCGTCAAAAATTAAATCATATATCTTGTTTTGGGGGAAAATAATATAGTGGATACGGATATCGTTCTCTATAACTTCTGCTGTTGTTTGCCTGCATGCATATCTCGATAATAAAACGACATCAATGTCAGAATCCTCGTTTTGCGTCATTGTTGCGCAACTGCCTGTAAGCATAATTCCTCGAACATCTTCCTTTTTGAAGGTACTATATACTATACTGATAATGCGCCTAGCGTCCATGATATGTGATACTATTTTGCAAAGCCTAATTACAAAGATTTGTATTTTATATCAAGATTATTTCTTTTAATGATACTCTAACGCTTGCACAGCAGAGATTCTCAAGTCTTATCACAACATACGAGTTCCCGTTTGATTTTAGATATACATTTCCTTCCAATCCTCTAAGATTGCCGCGTATGACTCGAACCTTATCACCTGTTTTCAAATTAAGAGGTTCTATGTTGACTGTTGAATTTTCATCTCCCAGCATAAATCTCAGGCGTTCAATCTGTTCGTTCGGGACAACTGCTATGGGATGACGATTATAAGCATCAGCAATACCAGATTGATTCACCATGAACCTTTTTATATAGGGTAAGGCTAAAACTTCCATGCGTTGTTCTTCAGTTATATGAATAAAAATTATGCCTGGAAGTAGAATGCTACTATGTTTCATTTTACGTCCGTCTTTCCAGAAACTGATTTTCTCTTGGGTTGGAAGATAAACCTCATAGCCAAGGCATCGGAGTTTGTTGCTTGATGACATTTCCGTATTATTCCTAACAATTGCAATATACCAATTACGCTTCATTTTATAATATGCCTACGGCGTGGCTTGCACATTATGCAAGTCTCTGTCTGTTTTTATTTGTCCATTTGAAACTAACATCAAATGTGTATTATAAAACATCTCATGTAGGATACCCTAAATGAATGTTTTGATTTTCGTTTGCAAAATTATAATATCTTCAATAAAAGTACAAAATATTTCCGTTTTCTTTCTGTTTTATAGGAAACGGTGCCGTTTCCTTAATTGTTTTGGATAAGTTCTTGGTTTATAGGCCGTTTTTGGAAAATAAAGCTGTTCTTTCTCTATAATAAGAAACGGAACTAACGTATTCTGTCGTTTATAAAAAACACATATACTATATTTTTCTTACAATTATGCTCATACTTTTAACTATTGTATCATGTATTCTTATCGATATATTGACAATTATTCTATTTCCTTGCCGCCTGTTTGCGGTCATCCTCCTTCATCCGCCAGTTCAGTTCATTGGTCATCTCCTGCAGGAAGGTTGCGCGGTTGTCAAGCAACCGCATCTTGATGTCCCTGTAAGTGATGTAGCAGTTTGCCAAAGGCTTCTCGAAGTCAAGGAATTGCATGAATGCCGTGAGCATATCCTTCAGCGACACATCGCCGTCGTTGATGCACTTCTTGGTGTGGAGTCCATAGATAAGTTCTATAAAATCCGTGTTTTGTCCCGTCCATCGTAGCCCTGACGGGATATTTCTTTCTTCTTGGGAGAAGGTTATCGTCTTGCCGTCAGTTATGAATTTGAGCATCTTCTGTACAAAGGCTAATGCCTTCTTTGCGCAGAGGTCAATCTCTGCCGATACGCCACTAATGAACTGAAGTTCCGTCTCGGCACAGGTCAAAGCCACTGCCTTATAGCCGTCATCAGCCTGTTTACATAGGTCGATGACTTGCACAACAAAGTCCTGATAGGCTGCATTCGCATCAATATCTGACTCGCCACGTATCAGTCTGAACAAACTGGTTTCTGTCAATATGAAGTAGTCCATTGCTATTCTCTTTTGCTTGTTTGATAATGATGTTTGTTGTGCGCACATCATTATTAGTGGCAAAGCGAATACCAACAGCACTATAGATTTTCAGGAGAGTCGCGTAACTGCCTGTAAAATAGCGAAATAAAATTTTGAAAAATTTTCAGGTACAAAAAGAAGCAAGAAAAAAGTGTAAAGTTACTTTACACTATTGTAAAGCGGCTTTACACTTTTTACACTATCGGACTGTCTTTCGGACTACCTCAGACCGAAATCATCCATCTTCTTGTAGAGTGTCGGACGGCTGATATGTAGTATGTCAGCAGCCTTCGAGACGTTGCCGTTGGCTTTTTCCAATGCCTGTTCTATTTTGCGTCTGTCCTCTTCGTCATCTTTGAGCGTAAGCACCTGCCCCTGTCTTGGTACTGGCTTGAACTTCAGGTGAACAGCCTCTATCCAACCACCTGTGTTTTCTACTAAGGCACATCGTATGACGTTCTTCAATTCACGCACATTCCCAGGCCAGCAATGGGATTGCAGTTTTTCCTTCGCATCATCAGAAAAGCCTTGCACATTCTTGTGGAGTTCCCCATTGAATCGTTTGAGCAGTTCTTCTGCCAATGGCATCACATCTTCAGGACACTCATTGAGCGATGGGACTTCCAACGTGTATTCGTCCACTCGCTGCCACAGGTCAAAGCGGAAACGACCCTCATCAACGGCTTTCTCTATATCCTCATTGGTGGCTGCAATCACACGGACATCACAACTTACTTCTTTGGTTCCGCCCAAAGGCATATACTGCCGTTCCTGTAGGACTCGCAGCAGTACCCGTTGCGCCTCTACGGGCAGATTGCCGATTTCGTCAAAATAGAGGGTGCCGCCCTCTGCCTCACGGAACAATCCCGTTGCGTTGGCATCCGCTCCGGTATAGGCACCTTTCTCATGTCCGAAGAAAATGGATGCAGCCAATTCCTTGGTTATCGTACCGCAATCCACCTTGACAAACGGTTTGTTCCTTCTGGCACTGTTTTCATGCAGGATATGGGCAATGTGCTCCTTGCCCGCACCGCTTTCACCACGGATCATTACGGACAGGTCGTAGTTGGCAACGAGTTCAGCCTTTTGGATCAGTTCCTGATAAGCCCGGCTTACACGCTTGATGATTTTCGTTTCACCTACATTGGGCATCCTTTCTTCCAATGCCTTTTGGATGGTTTCTATGAGCGGAATGTCATGGACTGGCTTCTCAATAAATTCGTAGGCACCTTTCTTTACGGCATCCACCGCTGTAGGAACATCACCATACTTGGTCATAATGATAAAGGGAATCCGCTTGCCGTTCTCGTTGATCCAGTCGAGTATCTTAATCCCGCAACCGTCTGGCAGGCGCAGGTCGCATAGGATGAGGTCATAGTCCGTTCTCTTCAGACGGGTAAAAGCCTCACGGATTGTCGTAACACTGTCCGCTGCGATTCCTGCATCCTTCAGCCAGTTGACGACAAGGCGGCTCAGAATGGTGTCATCCTCTACTATCAGGATTCTTGTCATGCCTCACCTCCTTCCATCTTTTCCCTTGCCAGACGGATCAGTTCCTCTGCCGTCATCACGACCTCGTCTATTGCCTTATCAAGACTGTTGTCGTTCTTCAACGCATCACGGAGTTTCAGCATGGGTTTGACAATACCCAACAGTTCCCAGCGTGACTCCAACTTGTGTTGCAGGAAGGAGATGGCATCCACGTTGCCAGTTTCCAAAGCAGATTTCAACTCACTTACTTCCGACTCTGTTTGTTCAATAAGGAGGTTCAGCATTCCCTTCACATCATCTTCGCCTTGGAGCAGTGTGCTGAAGTCTGCTTTGGGTATCTTGAAAGAATCGTCGTCATTTATGGTATCTTCCTTGATGCTGTTGGCAATGGCTCTCGTCAGTTCTGCGTAGGAGAACGGTTTCAGCAGACAGCCACGGAAGCCTGCCTTGATGAAATCATCGGCACTTCTTTCTGTCCTGCCCGTCATGGCAAGTAGGGGAACGGACTTCGAGTTTCCGATGTTGGCACCGCGCAGGAGTTCCAACAGGTCAAAACCACTCATACCGCCCAGCATGATGTCGGTGATGATAAGGTCAAAGTCGCTCTTGCGCATCCTGTCCAACAAGTCATCCACCGTATGACAACCTACCACCTGCACGTTCTTCTTAGCAAGCATCTCGACGGTCATCCGCAACACGGTCACATCATCGTCCACGATTGCTATGCGCAGACCTTCGGGGAGAATGGTGCTTTCCTTTATTGACTGTTGCAGTATCTCGTCATCACCCTCCACAACAGGGAGAGTGACGGTAAATAGACTGCCGAAGCCGACATGACTTTCCACATCAATCCTGCCTCCTAACAACTCAACAAGTGCCTTGGCGATACTCAGTCCGAGACCGAAGCCCTCCTGCGTGTCGGCATTCTCCAGACGGTTGAACGGGGCAAAGATACGCTTCATCTGCTCTTCACTCATACCCGTACCTGAGTCTTTCACCTTGATGCCTAACGTATCGTCCTCATATTCGATGCCTATATGGATAGAGCCTTTTTTCGTGAACTTGACGGCATTCGACAGCAGGTTACTTGCTATCTGTATGATACGCTTACGGTCACCCATCACCACGGTGTCGTCGCCCGTGAATGTTCCTTCTATTGAGATATGCTTCATCTCTGCCAAAGGTTCATACTCTGTGAGCAACGACCTCAGAATGTCCTTTACCTTGAAAGGCACCATCTCCACCTCGTCCTTGCCCGTGTCCAGTCGGTAGTAGTTCAGCAGGGAATTTAGCAAGGTCAGCATCCTGTCCGACGACTGTCTGATGGCATCCTCATACTGCCTGCACTTCTCATCCTGGGTCGTTTCTGCCAGCAAGTCTGCATAGCCCATGATGGAGGTAAGCGGTGAGCGTAGATCGTGGCTGACCGTCAGCATCATGTTATGGCGCAGGGTTAGCAGTTCCTCATTGTGCTGGTTGCTGATTTCCAACAGGTGCTTGTTCTTCAGTTTCTGCTTGATGTCACGGTGCAGCAGCCAGAAGAAGAACACAGCCAGTATAAAGGCTGCAAGTCCGAAACAGGCAATCATCCGCACCGTCCCCCGGTGATGCTCCATCAAGTGGGTGGATCCTTCCCTGCGCATCTGCGAGTCCTCATCGTTGAAGGCTACGACGAGGCGGCTGATCTTCTCATTCAACTGTCGGTTGCGCCCGATGAGCGTGTCCATGTGGGCGAACAGCCGTTCCGCACCCCGCTCCTGCGACTGCCTGATGTCCGAGGCCAGCGATGAGAGGATGCTGTTGGTCTGCTGCTTGGCACGGCTCAATGCACGGAGGTTGTCCCGCTCCGTCTGTTCGTCGGCCTTCTTCCTGTTCTTGAAAATACCCCTCAGTCCCGTGGTCTTGTGGCGGTTGGCCTGTAGGTTCTCGCTCACCTCGTCCGACAGGCGTTCATTGGCACGGTTCGCCCGCCTGATAATCTCCGGCACTCGTTCCTTCATGAACCCATTGATGTCACGCAGCTGTTCAAGGTCGGCATGTATGGCCAGCAGGTAGTTCTTCTTCTCTGCCACAAGGTTCCTTATCTCGTCCACACGCCGCACCTGTGCCGTGTCGGGCATCTGCCGTCTGAGCGAATCGAACATACAGAGGACAACAGTTTCCTTTTGTTCGTACTCTGCCATCTGTTCTTCCTCCCATGCCGCCACCTGTTCGTCAAGCAGCGTCAAGTCGAACAACCGAAGGAATGCATGTTCCGACAGGTGCCGCCGCTCTATGTTCTCGGCATATCGTCTGTTGGTGTCGTTCAACTTCTTTGTTTCAGAAGTAACAAAAAACGCCCCTAATACAAATATCGTAATTAATGAAAAATATCCACCTATGATTTTTAGGTGGATATAAATTAAAGAGTCCTTTTCTCGCATCCTGTACAATCTTATACCCAAGTCTATTAATACAATTTTTAACGGGGCCACATCATTCTGTCATGTAAATGAAAATTTTCATAATATTTGGAGATAATGTTTTTCCCTAATCTTTCATTTTGAAGTGAAGTGTGTATTACCTCATCTTTTGAATTGTACATTATCATAATTTCTTCTTCATAATTGTACAGTCTAATCCTGGTTTTTCTGCCTACAGCATTTGCTGGATGCTGCCTACAACTTAAAATAGCTTCAATATCTGGCTTTTGTTCAATTTGTTCAATTCTTCTAAATATAACATTTAGTGTGTCATACGGGTCATATATACTATCCAATACATCTTCCACATTGATTACTTCTGCATACTCATATGGATACTGATGCCTTAAATACGATTGAACCTTATCCTCTTGCGAGTTTATACAACTTACAAGAGTGAGGAATTGAATACAAATCAGTATAATGTTACTATTATATCTCATTTGAAGATTATGGTTTTTAAAGGAATTCATTCTTCGTCAATGAAGATAATATATTGAGACAATACTTCGTCATTACTTTCTATTGTTAATAAATATTGGCCCTCTTCATAATTTCCCAAATTAAATATAACGGTTTGTCCAGCCATAACACTATCACTGTCTTCATCAATAATAGCACCGTTGCCTAAAATGAAAATATGAACATTCTCAATTGACCTATTAAATAAGATATACAGATTACCCGTATCTTCATTGATATTTATTACAAAAGGATAACGGGCAGGCATCTTTGGTGTAATCGGTCCTCCCTGAGGAACTGGTTTTATCGTTTGTTCAGCACCAACAACACTATAAACCCTTGAACTTGCTTGGCTCTTAGATGTCCAAAGCATTAATCCAGCAAACATAATTAAAAATATCTTCTTCATTATACCAACTTTTGTTTTTGAGGTGCAAAATTACCCAATAATCTTCATATAAAAGAAGGTTTTAGCAAAAAACTCCCCAAACACCCGTTTTGCCGCAAATCGAGAATAACCGTCTGATTTTCAATGAATAATACTAAATCTGGAAATACTTATAAACGAATAAGCAACGCTTTTTTGAATATATAATACTTATAAAACGTTGTTTTTTGCCTCATATTCTCTTAAAACTTGCTAAAGGCATCTTATTATGGATATTTCTTCGTACCTTTGCACAAAAAATTTATTTGTTATGTACAGAAAGGTCTTGCTATTCTTTATCAGCACCCTTCTATTGTATGGATGCGAGTATCGGTCAAGTTCAACAAAACTGGCCGAGATAGATTCTCTCGTAAAGGAAGAAAAGTATGACTCTGCCTATCAAGAGGCATTGAAGTTCAATAATAAATTCGAATCAGATGAAAGCATGGCCCATTATTATTTGCTTTTAACCCAAACAGGTTTACTGGCAGGCAATCCCTTGACATCTGATTCATTAATCAATATCTCCATCTCATATTATGAGAAGAATACGAATAAGGAAAAACTGTTTGACGCATATTATTATAAAGCAATATACTTAATTAATAATAAAGACTATAACCATGGGGTTATCCTTAGTAAGAAAGCCTATGATATAGCACAACAAAGCAGAAATTATGGGCAACAATATAAAGTCTCAGAGCTCATTTCATACATTAACCGTATTAATGGAAACTATGATTTGCAACTAAAATACGCAAAAGAAGCCGTTAACAATGCACTTAAAACCCAAAGAAACAGATGGATAGCATATGCCTACAATGATTTGAATGAAGCGTATCAATACAATGGAAAGATTGACAGTGCCATCATCTATGCAGAGAAAGACATTGCATACTTGGATTATGTCAATACCAATGACTTGCCTTATGTCTTAAACAACATTGGGTATGCGTATATGGATGCCCATCCCCAAAAGGCAAAAGAATTTTTTGAAAGATCAATAAAGCAAAAGCCATTAACCAGGACATTAGAAAATTTGGCCTATATATACGAGAAGGAAGGCAATGAGGAAAAAGCATATGAGTTATGGAACAATGCGTTATTGTATGAAGATGACATTTCTATAGACAGAATCATTTATCATATCCTTCAATATAACCTATCTCATAACAACTTTGATGGTACCTGCGAAAAATTATACAATATTATGTTAATTAATGACAGTCTGCAAACAGCGTTAAAAGACAGAACTATTCAGAGATTGCAACAAGACTATGACGCAAAACTTACTAATGATCATTATAACTTAACAATACAGAGGTGGGCACTCGCAGTCTTGTCTCTTTGCATTATTATTTTAGCTTTGATAGGCTATGCCCATTATAAAAAATATAAGGCAAAAATAATACTTAAAGAGCACCAGTTGGCTATCAATAATTACATCAATGAAATTGGACAATTAAAAGGGAAGAACGATAATGCAGAACATCAAATAGGCGAACTTAAATGTAGAGTATCAGGGTATATAGAAGACATTAGGAAATTAGAAGAGTCTTGTAATCGTTCTGAAAAACATATTGCGGCATTAAAGGGCAAAATAAAGGAATATACAGAACAGATAGATCAATTGACAGAAACGGGAAATACTGCTAATCATCAAATTGATAGTCTTAATGGTATTATAAAGGACTACAAAGAACAGATTGACAGATTGAATCAGGCGGATAATGCCTCAAGAATCGAAATCAGTTCATTAAAAGGAAAGATAGAAGAATATCTTGGACAGATTAGCAATTTACAAACGACACATAAAGAAGCAGAGCTGCAAATAGTCGATTTGAACCAGAAGATAAAGGATTTAATGGAGCAAGAATCTCCAAGGCTTGCCAAGGGAAAATTATTATATGACCAAATACTACAGAACGGTACAACAGTTGAATGGACTAATGACGACTATAAATGCTTTATTGACTTCTATAAAGCGACAAATTTTTCATCATATTCTAAAGTTATGAAAAAATATTCTCCGAAGACGGCTCATAATACTTTCTTCTTATTATTATATGAGATAGGTAAAAATGATAAAGAAATTCGTCAGATTATGGGAATAACACAGGAGGCAATTCGCTCAACGAGGTTTAGAATACAAAAACATTCCAATAAATAGGTGAGATATGGATTGTGACCACTGAACACCAATAGAAGAACTGACATTTAAGGCATTGTAGATAAAGCACGACCTCACATTCGCCAGTATCGTTAGGTATCTTGGACGGAAACGCGAAGAAGGAACAGAAAGTCCAAACCGCTTATCGGCAGTAGACAGGGCAGAGCAACCAGCCAAGACAAGAGCCTAATCCAAGACAGGAAGAGCGTCACGAGGAATCGCATTATCATTTGTCAGGTTCGTCCATCATCATTCCGTCACTGGGCTTGTTCGACACCTCCAGCCCCGTATATGACCCCGAAGATGAAAATTTCCGCCGTTGTTTACAGCAGAAGAAGAAAAAAAGAAGCGAGGACCGAGATTATAAAGAAAGAGAGTGAAATATGGAGGTTTGAACCTCCATATTTCACTCTCTTTCACTCTGACATCCCTTTGGGCGTTTGACTCTCGCCCTGTTTCAGTTGCGGACGGGGGCGCTCCCATATCTGCCAGTCATCGATTTCCTTGAACAGACGGGCAAGGACGTCCTTGTAGTCGTCGGGATAGACCATCGTATAGACAAACCAAAGTTTGTGATTGGCCATGACCTTCGAGTAATAACTGTAGCTGCCGATAAGACTGCCGCTTTCGTACTGTGGCCCGGAGAGAATGAAGTAATCGCTGCTGAGTTTACGGTCTGTCGCATGAAGCACTTGCGCCAGCGAGTCCATACCGTCCTTTAATGACTGCCCGTTGTTGTGCATCACATGGCTCTCGATGACAATGGTAATCCACTGGTCGCCGTATTCGAAGCGCATGCGGCCTTTCTCCTCCTGAAGCGAATCGGGTTGGGCAGTGAAGAACGACGGCACACGGACAACATAATCATAGTCTGCATCCTTGTACTCGTACATATCGGCATAAGTAAGTTCCCGCCCGAAGACTTCCTTGTGCGACTTCAAGCCGTTGCACGAACGGATCCAGTCGATGCTTGCAGCCACGAGGACGATGGCAATGAATATGAAGATGGCCTTTCTCATTACTTAGTACGCTTTCATGATGGCACTATTGATGTGCTTGTTGATGTCGGTGTCGCCACGCTCCGACTTCTTGCCGTAGCCGAGGCTGTAGGTCACGGTTAGGTTGACGTTCCTGCCGTCGGCCTCGCCGTAGTTCCAGATGTCGCGGCGGTAGCAGCCGTAGTCCATCGTTATGTGCTGCTTCGTATAGCGGCTGAAAGGATTGCGCACCAGTGCTTTGACAGCCCAGTTCTTGTGATTCCAACTGACGAGCCACTCATAGACGGGACGGCGGCTGATGAGGTACGGCTCGCGGATGTCGAGAGCCGTGTAGGCCGTGCGGTAGTTGAAGCGCAGCATCCAGTCGCCCGTGAGGTAGGTGACGGAGGCTTTCATGCGGAAGATATTGCGTGACATGTCGTAGATGTCGCCACGCAGCATGTTGTATTCCTCAATGGCGGTCACACTGAGGCGCAGTTTGTTGGCCAGTGCGCTGTAGGCGTAGGTGGCCGTGAGCATGTTGCCGTAGTAGGTGCCGTCGTTCGTGCGACTGTCGTAGATGGTCTGTTGGTCGGCATCGTAGCGGTGCAGGATGTTGTCGAAGTAGATGCTGTTGTCGTAGGATATGGAAATCTTCGACTTGCCCATCTGTCCGTTGTACGACAGCGTATTCCCCAGCACCTTCAGCGGGGCGAGGTCGGGATTGCCCCTGACGGCCTCGAAAGACGAGGTAGGTATTGTCATGTCGTTCTTGTTCGACGGGTCGAAAAGCGTGTGGGTGAAAAGGCCGTCGATTGCGAGGGAATGTTTCTGGCTCAGAGCGTAGTTGCAGCCGTAGAAGGCCACAGGACTGCAATAGTTGTAATGATTATCATTGAGATTGACGGCAGAGTTCGACACGCCCGCTGACACGTAGTAGTAATACTTCTGCGACGAGCCGCTGAGTTGTACCAGTCCCATCGTCACGTCGGTGGTCAGTCGCTGATGGCCCGCCGAAGTTCCCGTGTATGTGTCCTTGTAGTGGTTGCGGTCGTGCGTCAGCGAGCCGGATAGCGTCAGGCCGTTCTTCCACGACTTGTAGTAGCGGGCGTTGCCTCGGATGGCGTTGTTGTCCTCAGTCACGTCGGAGGTCATCGCGCTCTGGGCGGTCTCCGTGTAGCGGCTGTGGTATCGGTTGTGGCCGAACGAGGCCGACGCCGTGAAGTCGAGCGTCTGGTCCTTGGGCAGCCAGAGCGTGTAGTTGGCATAGACGGCGGGGGCCAGTCCGCGACTGTCCGACGAGGTGAGCCGTTGGCTTGTGCCGTCATAGTGTCCCGTGTAGAGAGCCTTCATCGCCGCCTCCGCATTGGGCACGGCCTGACGGGTCAGGCTGACGTAGGCGTTCAGTCGGTGGCTGTTGCCCGTCGATGTCAGTTTCAGGCGCACGGCCTGGTTGTTCGTCTTGCGGAGGGATGACTCGCTCGAAAAGTTCCTTGTCAGCGTCGAACGGTCGGAAAAGGTGAAGTCCTCGTGCCCTTCCGAATAACTGTGGTCGTGCGCCCAGTCGCCCGATGCCGTCAGCGACAGCGTGAGTCCTTTTTTCGTGAAGTCGGTAAAGGCCAGATAGTCACCCGACTTGTAGGCCAGTCCCTCGGTAGCCGACAGGTAGACGTTGCCGCCGTATTCCAGTTTATAGGTGATGAAGTTCACCAGTCCCGCCTTACCCGCATATTTGCCGCTCGGTGTGCGGATGTACTCGATGCTGCGTATGTTCTTGGCCCGTAGTGTCGCCACGTCCTCAGCCAGTGCCTCCATGCCGTTGATGCAAATCACCACCTCGCCGCCGCTGTGTGTCGTGATGTTCCTTGTGTGTGGCGACACGTCCAGTTCCGCCGTCTGCATCACGCTCAACAGGTCGAAGCCGTTGGCCGAGTGTTTCTTCTCCAGCACCGTCGGCAGCAGCACCGTCTTGTCGGCCATCTCTATCTGTCCGTCGGCGTTCACCACCACCTCCGGCAGCGTCTCGCTTTTAATGCTGTCGTTCTGCGCCTGTGTTACTGTGGTCATCAGGCAAACTATTGAAAATAAAATCAGTCTACTCATTTTAATATGATGTTTTAATCATTATAGCATACACACTTCCTGCGGAATCGTTCACGCTTTAACATTCGCGAGTGCAAAGGTACAATAATTCTGATAATTATTCATTTTTCTTTCCATACATTTGTCCGCTGACATTTTCTTTCTCAAAAGAAATTCTTAAGTTGAGCGAAAGCGTACCCAAGTTTTATTGGATTTCTTTCACTCAACTTTCAAGAACTTAATTACTCCACAAGTTGTTTAGATGAAACTTTCCTTTACGGTCCCCTTAATCGGTCTCTCAATAGGGCACTGGCAGTTACAAACAGAAGTACTGCTACAACTGCTACTACTTCTTGACGAGCCACATGAACCAGCAGCAGCTACTGTGTGTGCTTGACCACCAAGGATTAGAATCAGTGATTCCTTGCTCAGGACCGAGAACTCGTCAGTAACGACTGACTTCAGTTGATTTAATTTTTTCATTGTCTTTAATTTTTTATAATTGCCTACTCTATAAGCTTTTCGGCTTCCGCTTATTCTCTAATGCAATGATTTTGTCGTAGGAGCAATCTCAAGACACAACACACTCGGTATGTGTTTCCAGTCATGGAATCTCAGTAATTGATAGCCAATTCCAGCAAGCCCCATAAAAAGCCCTACCTGGCTATTCCTGTTATCATCACCACATACAATATCATCTCCACTACTTATATGCTTAGCAATTGTATTTATCCATCCATAACAACAAGGCTCTTTGCTTGCAATATGGTTTGATATAGAGCTAAGAACCTCTAAATTTCCCATAGAGCCATGGCAAATAGATAGATTATACCCGATTCGCCTTTCAATCTGCCCTATTGCCAATATCAGTTCCTGCTCAATTCCTGCATCCTCATAACCTTCCGAGCACAAGATAAGCCTGGACAATGCTATTCCGGTTGCTCCATGACACCAACTTCCACTATCTCCTCTAGATAGCGGATCCCTGCCGTCTATCCACCCTTTTTCTTCCTCTGAGTAAAAAGAACGGTCATGGAGTAGCGCCTCATAAAACATGCCAAAATATCGCCTGTTCTTTAGATGCTTGAAAAGTTGGAACATGGCCAATGCCATTGAAGAACTTCCATGTGCAAATCCGCCTAATACCAACTGTTTCTCACCTATTATCTTGTTGCCATCAGTATATGTCCAGTACGTTTGTCCCTTAGTTGTTGTTGCCAACTGGACGATTCTTTCTGCGCACCCTTTAAGAATAGTCTGTTTGTCTTCCTCTCCAATAAGTTTACATTGCACAATAAAGAGTATTAATCCTGCTAACCCGGACATGTAATCGTACTGGTTGGTAGTTGGTATCAGCCTTTTTACTTCTTCAACAATAGAGGTATAGATGGAATGATTATGTAAGTCAGGAAATCTCTCCATCAGATACAACAATCCCGTGATTCCTGACAAGGGAGAAATGGGTATTGTATTCATATCAATGCCGAAATAGCTTTCTTTCCAATGGCCGCATAACTGTTTGAATATCCTATCTGCAATTTGCAAATGCTTTATGTCGTTGCTACAGCTATATAAAGTTCTGTAGAACAGACAGATTCCCAACATTCCATCATACATAGTGTCGTTCATTAAGCAAACTTGGAACTTACCATCGTAGGAATTCTTTGTCCTGCATACAAATCCTATTTCATCGTCAATTTCTATCATTCTCTTTTGAATTTCCTTGTCGATGTTTCCTACTGCATGTAGTATATCTTGATGGTTTAGCTCTTTTGCTTCACTTGGGAGGAGCCGTTCTCTTTTTGTTTTATTCCCAAGGACATCAATGAAGAAGTTTACCGTTTCGTCAATAATACACAACTGCTCCTGTAGCCTTTTTTCGGTTAGCGACGACAATCTTTTCTTGATTGGCTCAACCCCGTTCATTTCAGGGGTTGACCATGCCTCAACAACAATGTTGTATGGCAATGTGTACAATGCTGAAACGCAGGGTTTAGTATGATAATAAGGAATGTTGCCCGATTCTATCTGGCTGCTTATGGACGTTATTAGTGGTTCTTTTATATTTCCATATGACTCCTTCCTTATTATAGGTTCTACAATCTCTCTAACATTTTTTGTACCATGAAGATAAGGTGGTGTTACCGCTTCCCTTAGTATGTGTGTATATATGACTGTTGGGTGCAACAGTACTCTTGTAGATAATCTTGATGTGTCATAAGAATTAAGATATTCCAGAATTTCTTTATCGTGTTTCCTAAAGAAATGACATGCCTCCGTGAAGCCTTCCTTAAAATTGCATAATGTTCTTACTGTAATAGGGCATGACTTGCCATCGATTCGGGGCAGGTGGCTGTTTGTGGTGCCAAATTCAAACAAAACTGATGAAATCTGCGTCCGCTCATTCGCATCATTAAACATCCAGTCGGGCAATATGCCTGTTTGTAGGACAGACTCCTGTAAGTACCTGCTAAGTTTTGAACTGTCCAAATGCTTGAAAATCTTCGAGATGATGGACTCACAATCTATGATATAGGGGCATCCTCCGATACAAAGTATATTGTCTGGAATGATGTCCTGCGTTCCTAATATGTAGAACAAGCCTTGCAACTTCCCTAAATTGTAATAATAGCCCATAGTAGTTGTATCGCAGGGCAACTCCTTGCCATTTATGTGGAGATGCCAAGAATACGTGTCTTTATCAAGGAATAAAGGAATTCCAATGTTTATCCTCAACCCCATATTGCCGAGATATGAGTTTACATCCAATAGGAATTTCTCATTTGCAGCATTTCGCGGCTTGTAGTATAGTTTGATGCCGTTCTGCAATGTTACTGAGGAAACGCATCTCCCCGCATGCAAATCACCTTCAACGATACAAATATCTTTAACTTTAAATTCCCCTATACAGAAATACGATTTGAGTTGGTGGCAGTCTGTTTCTATGGAATTTGCGAAATATTTCAGATGGGCTATTATTCCTTTAGTATATGCATTAAGCATATAGTTCAATTTGGGGTATTTCTCAAAACAATACAAAATCCACTCTTCTTTCGCGGAAAGTGTCTCTATGAAATAATCATTTTTCTCTTTATCTGTCTGTCCTTTCAACAAACCATTATCTTTAGCAAGCCTGTATTCATATGGGTAAACGAATTTAAAATATGTTTCATAGGCATATGATACGACTTGATAAGTAACCTGCTCAACAAGTTCTTTCCTATTTAAGAATGAATCTCCAACTAGGATATCCATGACTTTATAACGGACTAATGAATAGTAGGGGAACATGAAAACATGTGTCTTTTCCTGACATTCATTCCCGTTTGCCTTAATACGTGCTTGATAAAGTAACCCTGCAATCATATTATTTCCACTTTTTTAATGCAAGAATATTTCTATTCCTCAAATCGATATATAGCAAATTATAAAGATTAGAGGCAATTATAAAAATAGGCTATAATTATTGCAACAAATAGTATGGCAGCAATAATGGCTGTGCTATATCGAATCAATAAAGGCGGTTTTTCTATCATAATATTGCGGACTTTATCACTACGAATTTCTTTTTTTTCTAAATCTTTGGCCATATCTCAACTATTTAATTTCCTAATTCTAATTGGTTCTTTACAAGATTATAGTATGCTCCCCGCTTTGCCGTCAAGGACTTATGATTTCCTGTCTCAACCACCTTACCCTTGTCCAAGACGATTATCTGGTCTGCATTTTTTACTGTGCTTAGACGATGGGCTACCACCACAACTGTCCTGCCTTTATAGAACGTGCTTAGTTTCTCTACAATGGCACGTTCATTGCTTGCATCCAAGGAGTTTGTCGCTTCGTCAAGGAAGATGAACTTCGGATTCTTATATACTGCACGTGCAATCAAGATACGCTGCTTCTGACCTTGGCTTAATCCCATTCCGTCCCTTCCGATGTTTGTATTGAACTTCAACGGGAGAGCCATAACAAAGTCTTTGATATTAGCGATTTCGGCAGCTATTTCAAGTCTTTCCTCATCTATCTCGCCATCATCAACCGCAATATTCCTTGCAATAGATTCAGAGAATATGACACCATCTTGCATGACAACGCCGCATTGCCGCCTCCACCATTTCATGTTGTATTCGGAGATATTATGACCTGCAATCGTTATCTTGCCGCTCATGACAGGATAATAGCCCAGCATGAGCTTTATCAGTGTGGTCTTACCGCTTCCTGACGCTCCGACTATGGCCGTAATTTTCCCCTCTGGGATATGGATATTTACCCCCTCAATGGTTTTTGCCAACGCATGTGGGTCATACTTGAAGTCAATATTGCTCAATTCTATATCATGACTTTCATTGTCAAACTCTGTTCTTGAACGATTGTAATCTTCTTCATTGTCCTTTTTGTGAATCTCATTGATACGCTCAAGACTTATCTTTACATCCTGTACAGAGTATATGAAGTGCATCAGTTGCTCTATAGGGCTGTTCAGCTGACCTATGATATACTGGACAGCCAGCATCATACCAAGTGTAAGGCTTCCATTAATGACTGCAGTAGCCGATACGACAGTTATGATTATATTCTTCAATTCATTGATAAAAATGCTTCCAGCCTCCTGCGTCTGTTGGAGTTTCAGACTTTTCATCTGGATGTGGAATAGGTCTGCCTGTATATCCTCCCATTCCCAGCGTCGGCGCTGTTCGCAGTCCTGAAGTTTTATTTCCTGCATCGAGGTCAGGAACTGGTAAGTCTTGTTATTGTTTGCTGCTTGCTGCTCAAACAACTCATAGTCAATAACCTTACGACGTCGCAAAAACAGTGCCATCCATCCGCCATACAGGATGCTCCCAATGAGGAAGACAAAGAAGATAAGCCTGTTGTAGACCAGCAGCACGCAACTGAACACGGCGAAGCTAATCAACGAAAATGCCACATTCAATGTCTGCTGTGTCAGGAATGAGTTAACTCGCGAATGATCACCAATACGCTGCATCAGGTCACCCATCAATTTCGTATCAAAGAACGACATAGGAAGTTGAAGCAACTTGATGAAGAAGTCGCTTACCAGTGAAATATTGATGCGCATGGAGATATGCAGCAAGAGCCACCTACGTATGAAGTCGACAGATGTCCGGCTGAGTGTGATAACAAGTTGCCCAATCAAAATAAGCCAGATGAAACTTATATCTTTGTTCTTGATGCCAATATCAACAATGCTCTGGGTAAGGAAAGGCAATGCGAGTTGTAACAGACTGCCGACAAACAGACCAAGTATTATCTGGAAGAAGTACCTTCGATATTGAGTGATATAGCCGAATAAGAACTTGAAAGGCTTTTCTGTTCGTGGCTCTTGTCCCCCAGCGTTCTCATAGAAGTCCTTTGTAGGCTCAAGAAACATGGCAATCCCCTTTTCGTTTTCTCCTTGCCCCACTTCAATCCAATGTTGCTTAAACTCACCTATCGTGTAACTTAACAATCCCTTTCCAGGGTCGGCTATGTAAAATTTGCTTCCTTTTTTTACTTTGTACAAAACAACAAAATGGTTCTGGTTCCAGTGCAGAATACATGGTAAAGTGGCAGAAGATAGATTTTCTAAAGTAACACGCCCACTAATTGTATATAATCCAATTTTAACAGCAGCGTCTTTTATGCCAAGAAGCGACACTCCTTCTGTTGTGGCATAACAGATATTCGAGAGGAAATCTTGGCTATATTTCTTCCCATAATGCACACAAATCATTTGCAGGCATGCTATGCCGCATTGCATGGAATCACGTTGCCTTACAAAAGGAAACTTCGACATCTCCAATAGGATTTATTCATTAATTAGACCTCTTTTTCTTGCTTGCTCTATCACATAAGACTCTAAAGCGAATTCTGCATTTTTAAATACGCAAGGAATAGGATTCCCAATTTTTCTAGCCTCGTGATTTTTTGTTATACAGGGCCCCATACATATGGGTAATGCTTTGCATTTTAAACACCTCTCGTTGTCAAATGTTGAATGGGCAAAAAGTTCACTTAGCAACTTCATGTTCCATGAGATTATTCCATTGGAATGCAACTTTCCAATCATTTTGTCCTTTCCATAGTCTTGAGCTGTGCATTTGAACACATTCCCATCATAATTAATGGCATAATGATGAAAGCGGTCAGAATAACAACGATTGAAATTTCCTGGTTGATATGCCCAAAAGCCCGAGTTTAAGCCATTCTTTATAAATACTTTCTTCACTTTCTCCAGTTGCTTATAATCGCCAGCATCGCATGAGACTTGCCAAACCCTTTGAAAGTCCATCGTTATGTGCTTCTTTGCATTGGCATTAATTAAAGGTATTATATCTTCGATTCCATATAAAGTTTTCTTGTCGTAATTAACCCTTAATGTAATCCTTACATTTGGTATTATTTCAGACAGCATATTAAGGTTATTAATAATTGTGTCAAATGTACCTGATTGATCCTCATTAAACTTAATTGTATCATGATGCATCTTATTTCCATCTAATGGAATTTGAAAACTTAACAATCTTATATCTGCAAAATCATGAATCATTTTTTCTGTCATATATACAGAATTAGTCGTTATATGATGAGTAAAATGAACATTGTTAGTGTCACATAAATGTATAGCTTCCTTTGCAATAGGCATCATAATATCATCAAAGTACATTAAAGGCTCACCACCAAACCAATCCAAATGTAAATGGGTGGCCTTCTTAGTTTCAACTATGTATTTAATATGTTTCTTGACTGCTTCTACAGTTTCAGAGTCCATAGCACCATTATGCTTTGCTTTCTTGTATTCTGTTGAGCAATACCAACATTTTAGATTACAATCTAAGGTAGGGTTTATAGTAAGGTGATATGTAGAATCTTCAAATGTACTAAGTTTGTTTCTAAATTTTATATAATCCAGCTCATCAAAGTCTTCTATGATGAACCCAGATTGCTTCATCTTTGTAAAAAGAGTAGGATACAGCCTCTCAAAGTCTTTAAGATTGTTGAGCAACCTTTCGATTTCCGCGTATTCATCTTCGGTAAAGCAGGCTATGGAGTTTGACAATGTATTGTACATTATCTGATATATAGGATGCTTTATAATGATGTTGTAATAGCTTTTTTTCATTTTAAATTTCAATTAAGGTGCACCGAAAAATATTGTCATATGATTCGGTGCACTTAGGTTTAACGTTAAATCGCAGCTGTACATGTATCACATGCGGTCTGTGATGGTATGCAGCCACATCCTGCAAGGCAATTGCACAAAGGGTCGCTTGGTTGTTCTTGGCATTTTCCTAAAGCTGGAGACACAACTCCGCATTGGGGCTGTGCATAGTCAAGTCCGCCATATAATGCAGACAACTCACCATTGCTCATTCTTGTGACAATGGCCTCTTCATTTAATTCGTTTTTTTTCATGTTGTTAAAATTTGATGAATATAAAGTTATTTAACTCTTAATAAAGAACTGTTTTGCTCTCTATTAATTTCTTCTTTAATTATTTTGGTCTTGTGCCCGAAATCGAAGGTGTAGGTGAGCGAAAGATTGCAGTATTGGCTCTGGGTGCGGTCGAGGACTTCGCGGAACTGGCAATAGGGCATGGCCTCCATTGTGGTCTTGGTACGACACTTGGTGAAGGGCGACGAGACAAGGGCGGCAATGTAGAGGTTCTTGTGGGAGTAAGACAGTTTCATCGAGTAGTTAACGGGAATCTCGGCAATGGTCATCGTGGCGAAGTCGAGCGTCTTTTGACGGAAGCTGACTGTGGGTTGGATGGAGAACTCGCGCCAATAGTAGGAAGCATTGAGGTTTCCCGTCAGACTATTGGTGTGGATGCTCTCTCGCGCATCAAGCCACGAGTGGGCATAACGGATGTCGCCACCGATGCTGGCCCGTTGCGATAGACGGTAGGACAAGCCGACTACTTCGGAAAAATGGTGTGTGTCGCCATCATTGCTATACGAGCGGATGATGCGGTCGCCGCGCCGGGTATAATCAGTGGTGACGTAGTTGTGGCTGAAGTTGTATTGCGATATGGCTGATAGCGTCCATTTCTTCCTAAACTGCTGCATATAATATAGGTAGGTCACGAAGTCGTAGGACTTATGCAAGTCAGGATTGCCCTTTACGGAGAGGTAGCGGTCGATGGCTACCTCGGCATCATTGATGATGTCGGTGCCATAGTTGGAATTGACATAGTTCACGGTATAGAGCAGACTTCCGCGCGGTATCTGGTATTGCAGACGGACATTTACGCGAGGGGTGACTTGGATTATGTCGTTGGAGCCGTGCAAGTGATATTGCAACCAGTCCACACCGAGGCGCGACGTGAGGCTGAGTTTCTGGCTCAGCCGACGGTTGTAGGACAGGAACGCCAGCGACTCGCCTTTCCACAGATGCTGCCAGAGTTCGGTGTCCTCGGTGTAGTGCGAGTCCCAGATGTTGTGATAATGGTAGAGTTCGGCAGTAAAGGCTCCCTTGGCCAGCGTAGTGTTGTAGATGCAGGCGGCGCGAAAACTATAGGCATCCTCTGATTCTCGGACAAGATTCTGATAGTCCGTTTTGCTGTAACTGCGGTCGTACTTGTTGCGGTCATAGGTGAAGTGTGCGCCGTAGCTGAACGATTTCGTATTGCTGAAACGGTACTCGCCGTTGAGGTCGAATTTGGGCGACAGACTATTTTGCGAGGTCTCGGAGACAAAAGGCTGATTAGCCAGACCTGTCACGGTTGATGTTCCATTGACCCGATTGTAGGGCATGTCGCTGTTGACAAGTGTCAGTTTGGTGGTCAGGTAGTTCTTCTTTCCCTGATATTGGTGGCGAAGTTGCACATATTGGCCGTTTCGCTTGTAGGCAGACTCCTGTTCAATCTGTCGGGTGAGAGGCGTGTCAAAGCGGAAATGTTCTTCTGATGTGGCCTCGTTGCCGCTGACCTTCGTATAGTCAAGCCCAGCAAAGATAGAATAGGTGTTGTGTCCGTGGTTGATGGTCGTTGCCAAATCGTAGATGCCGCGCTCGAAGCCAATGGTCTGCTGTGCCTTTGCCAGCACATAGCCGCCATAGCGGTATTGCTTCACCACGAAATTGATGGCTGTGCGATCGTTGGAATACTTCCCTGATGGGATGTCGTAATACTCAATCTTCTCAATGTCTTGCGGACGCAGCATCATCAGGTCGCGCACGTCGCAGGGCTGGCCGTTTAGGTAGAGCGTGGACTTTGCGCCTATTGCCTCCACGTTGCCAGTCTGCATATCCACCATCACGCCGGGGATGAAGCAGTTCCTTAACAGTTCGTAGGCATTTCCCGAGTGTCGCCGCTGGTTGGCATCGGGGAGTACGAGAATGTAGTTATCCATTCGCTCCATATTCGGAGCCAGCACAACAACATCCTGCAAGGTCTGTTCGTGGGCTATGGAATCAGTGGGTGCTTGTGCCGCAACCCCTATGGGAATAAGGGCTGCGATTGTTAGTGTGGATAATTTGCTTGCCATATTGATTGCTGATTTTATAATCGGTTCTTTTCATCGTTACCAGCACCCGTGCCTTTGTACTTCGAGCGGGTGGTGTTGAATTTATAGCGGATAGTGAGTGTAAACTCACGGCTGTCCCGCCAACTGATTTGTTCTGTCTGCATAACTCCTGCATATAACAGCGTTCCCGTTTTTTCGGTATGGAATATGTCAGAGCCTTTTGCCTGTATGGAAAGGCAATCACCGAGTAGTGACTTGGTGATACTGACGCCCACGCTGCTTTCCGTTTTTGTGAGACGTGTATTCTCGCCATTGCCCTTTGTCGTGAGCCATCCGTTGACTGAGGCTACCCATCCGTGGCCAAAATCGAAAGCATTATCAAGGCTGAACTGGAAGATAGGGGTGTTAATCCTATAGGTAGCAATATCTGTGTGGAGCATCAGCCACTGCTTATGCATAAATACGGAAAACTCTGGCGACCAGATACCGAACTTGGGAGCAACAGACAGGTTGGTGACAAGGCTCTTCAAGGTGGGAATGTTCACATAGGTGATACGCGAAACCGCAAGATTCTCCTTTTGCTGTTCTGCCCAATAGATGATGGCATCGCGGCGGTCGTTGTAGCCGATGGAGAATTGGAGAAATTTCCAAACGCCCATCAGAGAAAGGGTGTGGATGTACTCATGGCTGAGGAATGGGTTGCCAGACTGGAGAAGGAATCGGTTGCCGTAAGTTACGTTATTGCTCAGTTGCTGATACGTGGGACGGCGAGTCTTGGCGGAATAGCCGAGATTCATTTGTACCTTTCCAATTTGAGTGCCGAAGGAGAGGCTTGGAAAAAAGTTGCCGAATGAGCGGCTTTGCTCATCGAGGTGCAGGCTGTTTTCGAAGTAGTCAAAATCTACCCACTCATAACGCAAACCCGCCGAAAACTGGCCGATATGAAACTGCCGACTGTACTCAACAAAAGGTGCGATATGTTGTTCCCGTAACTCGGCAAACGATGTAGGGACATACTGCTCGGCATTGATGTAGTCATCGTTGCGCTTGGTATGAGTATATTCCGCTCCGACGTTCAATTCACCGCCCAACAACGGATAGTCCACAGTAAGTTTTGAGGCTATCAACTCGTTGCGCTCAGCATTGTCGGAAGTGACGATGCGGCTCTGTTTGTCTGTACTTCGCTCGTCATAGGTGGTATGTCCGTTGGTCTTGTTATATAGGTAGTCGGTGTTGAAGTCTATCCCCATTTTTCCTATCTTGCCACGGAAATAAACGTTCAGCAGATGACTTGGATGAAAACTGCTTCTTGTGTCAAGTGTGTTGTCAAGATGGTCGTAAAATGTATTATTGGCTGTGATGTCACTGACTACAGTTGATGTGGTCTTATAGTCTGGGCGCAGAATCATGGTATAGCGAAAGCCGAGGGAATTGTTATCGTTAAAAGCATAATTGGTTCCGATGATGTTGCGGAAGGTCTGCTTCTGTGGGTGGAAGTCCTGCAAAAAGTGCTGTTTCCAGAGGGTATCTGTTTCAACAAGTGTGTTAGTGATGCTGGGATAGTGGCCATTGTCGAGAGCGTAGTGGAACGTGCCAAACACATCGAGACTATTGTGGCGGTAGTTCCAGTTCAATTGCTCCACGAGGTCGGTGTTCTCCGACTGGAAGTAACTGGAGCGCACATCGAATCCGAAGCCCTCGCCCTGCAGTGCCTTGGTACGAATCTTCACCACGGCCTTCACGCTTGCGTCGTATTTGGAACCGGGATTGGTAATGAGTTCTATGCTTTTGATGTCTTCCGATTTCAGTTGATCGAGTTCCGAGACGTCGCGCATCAGTCGCCCGTTGATGTAGATGAGCGGTGTACCCTTGCCGAACACCTCAAAGACACCGTCTTTCTTCGTGATACCAGGCAGGTGGGCAAGCACGTCCTCACCAGTGCCTAGTTTGCTCAATACGGTATTCTCTACGTTGGTCTGTATGCCCTCGGTGGTCATCCGATAGGAAGGAACGTGACCTTTCACCACCACCTCGCCCAGTGTCTGATTGTCAGGCAGCATCTGAATGTCACCCACGTTTCCCTTTCGTGCTTGGATGTATTGGGTCTGATAGCCTATACTTGACACTTTCAGCAGTTCGTCGTTGCGGTCGGTCTCGATGGTGAATGTTCCATCGTCTTTCGTCACGGTTCCCATGATGAAAGCGGAATCGGCACGGTTGAGCAGTACGACGTTGACAAACGACATCGGCTGTGATTGTTCGTCGAACACTCGTCCTGTGATGCATTGTGCCGTTATGGAACATATAGGCATCATTCCTAAAATGATATTAAAAAAAAAGATTTTCATCCTATTTTATGTTTTTGAGATAACAGAAGTACGCTTTCCAAGAAATGGATGTCCTTATAACGGCTACATGTATTGAATGCGCCATTTTCAAAAACATTTTTATATTTATACCATGCACATTGACCACTACAAATAGGAAATACTTTGCAGTTTTTACATTGGTTATCAGAAAAAGGTGAAACGTCATTCATATAACGTCCCAGTAAAGATGAATTCTCTAATGTATCTTTATTTATATATCCAATTATTTTTGAGCAATTGCTAACATCATTCCAACACTTGTATATTTCACCTGTAGGACCAATAATATAGGAGTTGAACTTATTGATCATACATCCTTTTGTCAATATGGATGGAAAATAAAGAAAATCCATTCCATGTTCCATTAGTTTACTGTAAAAGTGTCCCGCATAATTAGAATCTATTGATTTGTAACAAAATGAACATCCATCAGGTGTCTCTTCTCTTATAAATCCGGGATATACGAAGACGTTAGGCAATTTGATTTTATTGATTATCAAGTCATACATTTCAAAATAATCGTCTTCATTGCTTTTATTAATGTTAATTCTTACATGTAGAGATCTGTCAGGTAAGGCTTTTGCCGTTTTAATAATATTATTGAGTATCGCTTGAAAGGTATCTACCTTGTTATTTTTTATAAAGCGCAAGGCATTATGATGTTCTTTAGAGCCATCTAATGTAATTTGTATGTGATCCATATGAGAATCCTTAATGAAATCAATGACTTTATTGTTTAATAAAAAACCATTTGTAACCATACTATGTTTTTCAATCTTGGCATCAATCTCATTTTTTATCCTATTGTAAAGATGAACAATTTTGGGAAATGCTAAAAGTGGTTCTCCTCCATACCAAGTAAGTTCAATAGTTTTAAGGGACTTGTGCGACTGGATGAATGAAATCAAATCATCTTCAACTTGGGGAGTAATTGTTTTATTTGTTTTTCTCTCCTCGAAGCAATAAGAACATGAGAAATTACAACGTGTAGTAGGAACAATAACCAAACCCATTTTTTCTTTGTCATACGACGAAGAAAAGAACCTTATTTTCTGCTCGTTGTAATATGAATATTTATTCTCGCTATTCACTACTATTTTCTCCCTTAACAAATAATCAAGTGTTTCCTTGTCTACTGCGGAGTAATCTCGATTATAAATAATTTCATAAAGATTTGGAGTTATTTTTGCAAACAATCCACTTTCACTATTGTAAAGATAAAAGTTTTTATCTCTTTGAAATAGATGTGTATATAAAGAAGTCTCTATCATATTTTAGTAGGGTTAGCAAGGGTGGACTCGTCCACCCTTGCGAGGTTTAATTTCACTTTCCCTTTTCTGTTTCTTTTACACCATCCTTATTACAGCCGGAATTTCCGAAACAGCAGAGACCCACTTGTTCTGGAGTGGTTCCTCCCTTAATCTCGTTTAAGGACATCGCTTCTAAGCAATCTCCCTTTTTAAAGATTTCTAATCCAAATTTATTCATGACATAATTCATTATGCAAACGCTTACTCATATAGCTTTTCAGCTTCCGCTCCTTTTACAGTCTGGTCTGGATATAATTCTGTCGACTCGATTAATCAGATGCAAAATTACATCAATTGTTGTAAAACTACTATTTTAAAGCGTTTCTTTTCCTGAATTTGAAAAACGATTGCCGTTTTATTTCCATTTTTCTTCCTGAAAATTTTGCTGAATGAAATAAAAACTTTAATTTTGCACACAATTCAGCCTTGTGAGGTTGATATATGAGCATTTTATTCGAAATTATCCTTTCATCAAAACTTGCAAACAAACTGATCTCATAGGGTAATGGACAAGAAAAATGCTCACCCGTTGTGATAGATTGCCCAATAAGGCTAATATCATAATAGGCGTGAGCTATTGTTCGTTATGATGAGATGGTTTTGCAAGACCCAGATGGACATAACGGAAATAGAACACGCCTTTTTATATTTATATGGACGAATTGAAAACAGTAGGCTATAGGCTAAAGCTGATAAGAAACTTTCTGCAACTTACTCAAAATGAGGTTGCTAAATCAACAAATACTTCACAAGCAGCAATTTCAAGAATTGAGCATGGCGAAGAAGTGTATGCATCTGTTTTAATTTCCATAATAAAATACTATAGTACACATATTGATATTGGACGTATCTTTAATCCCAACTTTGAAATCTCGCCAAATTTACTTTTATCCTCACAAGACAATTCTATCAAGAAGGAATTATCTCGCAAAATTGATACAATAAAAGAAGAATTGGACGAGGCACATATAACAGGAATTAGCCATCTTGAGTTTGTAAAAAAACTCATAATGGACATTTGAGAATACCTATTGTTCCTTTTCTTATTCATTATTCTAATCGTTCTATAACTTTATGCAAAGGTACAAATAATAATCAAAAGACAGAAGTCTGGATGATTAAAACATGTTTCAAAAAGCGTTTTGCCATTTCTGAGTATAATGCATTGTTTATCAGATTTTTACATTGTAAGCACTTTCATTCTTACAGAAAAAGAAACGCTTGTTTTGAAAACGAAACGCAATATTTTGCTAATTAGATAGAATAATACGGATCAGCCGATTTCTTACACAGGGGAATCGTATTTAGAAACGGGAAAAGGAATGTATCGGAAGGCATATATATCCATTTCATCTTTCATTTTACAAACCTCAAACAATTTTATTAAACAATGTCCTTTGATTATTTTCTGCTCTGTTCTCTTATATCAAACAATATTGGTATCATTTTCTGCACTATTTTAGCCTTTTTGATGTGGTTTTTGAACATTTTTTTTATTTTTTTCGCCAAAATGCGCTCGAATAATGGATTTTTTACTAACTTTGCCCCCTAAAATATAAATAATGGCAAGAAACAAATATAATGAACTGAAAAAAGCTCGCAAGGCCAAAATGCAAAAACTCCGTTTGCAACATGCAATGTGGGGTACTCTCCTTATTGTGCTGTCGCTGATGATAGCGTATGTGTCACCAGCTTTGTTGGGGGAAATACATTCTTTTGGCGACTTTATGGGAAGTCAAGCCACTGTCGGCGGATTTACTGCAAATATGCTAGCAATAGTCTCTACGACATTCAACAAGATGTCTGCAGATTTCCATGTAAAAGGAAGTACTTTTGGCTATAGCGTATTAGCATTTATTGTTGTAGGGTATATCTATGCGCAAGCTGTCCACATCGGATTGCTTAACGTAACCGATTATTGGTTGGTGTCACCAGTCGCAGTAACCATACTTCATTTGGCTTTCGTTGTACTCCTTTTTGCTTTGTCCTTTTCAAAAGGTATATTTGAATCAAGAAAAGAATTATTGTAAGAGCATATTAAAATGAATTCACTTATTATTATTATAACAGCTTTTGTATTGTTTGGTCTACAGATGTGCATTACATACAAGCGTCGTCTGCGGACAATCGGTCTATTACCCGTGGAGGCTGGCCCTACTAAAGTATCAAGGAAAAATTTCATGATACCAGAACAAGTCCGCGTGGGAACAATGGAGATGGATACACAGTTGGATTATTTTGTTGTGGAAAACCATTGTATGGAATTGCGAGGCATTTATCCTGGCGATGTGATTGGTGTACAGAAGTTCAACGATGAGTTTACTCTTGATGACACAGACGAAAATAGTGTTATGCTGATTTTCTTGAATGATGACAATTTCCACGGCAACAAAATACGGGTCAGGGGAAACGCTGAGTCCGACGGCACCTATTCCACATATTATTTTGAGAATGACGGCTCTAAGCACTTATCAACCAATCGTCACAAAGCTGCTGATATTCGTGGTGTTGTTGTAGAAGTAAACCACTTAAATTAAACTTAGATTGAGGTTTCTCACAGCGGATTGTATAGTTTGAACAGATATATATACGTTATCAACATCGAGAGTCGAGGCATCTTGCCCCGGCTCTCGATGAACTATTAGATGTGCAATCCCAAAGGTTTTATTTCCTTACTTGGTGCTTCCTTGACCTGATTACTTTCTATACCATCAGTACCATTGGCAACCTTCTGCTCAGGCTCCTTGTCTTTCGCCAACTCCAGTTGAATCTTTCTGTCAAGTGCTGCCAGTTCAGACTTCAAGCCTTTCAGTTCGTCTTCTTTCTTCCATTGCTTATTTGCAATCTCCTTCAAGAGCGAAATGTCCTTGGCGAGTACAGCGTTTTTCTCTTTATATTGCTCGATGGTCTGGGGAATGCGCTCCAGTGAGTTGATGAAGTTCCGGGCTGCAGCTATAGGGTCAGACAGGGCGATGAAGCCGTTGTTGTACTTGTATTTGAGATTGCCCTCCACGCAGAACTTGTTTTGGAACATACCCAAACCGTCATTATCCAACGGTTCACTGCGCATCAGGATGGTAAAGCCGTGAATCTCGCCGACACGCCGATACTCGCCCTTGGTGTCCTTTTCCTTGGCAATCTTCTGGAGTTGTTTGCCGATGCTTTCCTCGTCCGTAGGCTTGAAGCCATCAAGACGGATGGGGTTCACGAGGTTGCCCTCGCCATCGAGTTTGCGCTGAGACTTGTGCTTGTCGAAGTCTGCCTGTAACTTGGCTATATAGCCTTCGTTCTGCTCAATCTCTGCCTGCTTGCTTTCCAGTTTCCAAGTAGATTCGTTACGGGCTTTGTTGAACGACTTGCGTTCACCCTCCAGTGCAGCAATCTTCTTCTCCAATTTCGCCTTGTCAAGCAAATCGGTGTTGCCCGAAAGGATAGCCATATACTCCGAGAAGTTCATGCCCGACTTCTCATCCATTGCGCCCTCGTCGATGGTTCGTGCGCCGAGTGCGCCGCTCTTCAACTGCGAGATAAACATCTGCTTGCAGTGAAGAAGATTAAACTTGTAACTGTCGAGCGACTTCTCCACCGCATAGATGATGACATCGACCTTGTTGTCGGCAAAATGCTTGGCAATCTCATTCCTTGCTCGTACCGCACGACCGTTGCGCTGTTCCAAGTCGGACGGGCGCCAGGGTGTGTCTAAATGATGAATCGCCACGGCCCGTTTCTGGGCATTGACACCAGTACCGAGCATGGATGTGGAACCGAACAGTACACGGACGCAGCCCTCGTTCATGGCAGAGATGACCGCCTTACGTGCCTTCTCGTTCTTACACTCCTGAATAAAACGGATTTCGTTGGCAGGGATGCCGTAGTCCTCCACCAGTTTGCGCTTGATTTCCGAATACACCGACCAGCACTCGTTACCTTGCCATGTGCCGAGGTCAGAGAAGACAAACTGTGTACCCTTCTGGGCATTGAAACGATGGTAGTAGTCCGCAATCATCTTGGCACAGTGGGAAGCCTTATTGTCGGGATGATCCTCGTAGTTCGGGTCTATCATGCGCATGTCGAGCGCCATCTTACGGGCGTAGTCGGTGGCTATGAGCATCTTTGCCTTTTCCTCCGTCTCAGAGAGTGGCGGACGACCGAGCAGGGTGGCATCGCCCGACTTGGCGAACTCCATCAATTTCTTGATGAAGACCTCCTGATCGGGTGTCGGTGGAATGCTATGCAGTATCTCGTTCTTCTCTGGTCTGTCCACGCCCACGTCAGCCGCCGTGCGATAGTCCGTGATTTCGTTATAAAACGCCGCCAATTCGGGGACTTTAATGAAGTAGCGGAAACGCTCCTTCTGTACGATGTTGTTAGTGACGTTAAACTCGAAGTCTGTAGTTTTCTTTGCGAAGATTGCCGCCCACGCATCGAAGCAGCGGATATTTTGTCTCTCCAGTTCACGGGGACGCAGGTACTTGAAGAGCAAGTAAAGTTCCGTCAGTGAGTTGCTGATGGTCGTACCCGAAAGGAAGGTTGCACCGAGGTCTCTGCCCGTCCGTTCCTGTATGGTACGGATGGCAAAGAGCATGTTTAAGGCTCTTTGGCTACCCTCAGAGTTGCCAAGTCCAGCCACACGGTCATGTCTTGTATTAAACATCAGGTTCTTGAACTGGTGGCTTTCATCGACAAACAGATGGTCGATGCCCATCTGCTTGAAGTCGCACACGTCATCCGTGCGCGTCTCTATCTGATAGGCAATCCTCTCCAACTTCGCTTCGAGATTGAACTTTCGCTTTTCCAGTCCGCGCAACATCTTCTTGCTTACCTCCTTACCCTGTGCCCGCAGCACTTCAAGATTTTCCTCCACGCTATCAAGTTCTGCCTGTAGGATTTCCTGCTGCAACTCCGGCGACTGAGGGATCTTGCCGAACTGGTCGTGCGACATAATCACGCAGTCAAAGTCGTTGTTCTTAATCGTATTGAAGAACTTGATGCGGTTTGCCGTAGAAAAATCCTTTTCCGAGGCATAGAGAATACGGGCATTGGGGTATGCCGCCATATAGGTGACGGCAATCTCCGCCACGTTCGCCTTCAGCCCGATAATCATGGGCTTGTGAGCCAGTCCCAGACGCTTCATCTCATGCGCTGCAATGCACATTATCAGCGTCTTACCCGTACCCACTTCGTGGTCACAGATGCCACCGCCATTCTGCTTCAGCATCCAGATACAATCCTTCTGTGAGCCGTAGATGCTCTTGATACCATAGCGACGCTCCAACGACTTCATGTCAAGGTCTGGGAAAGTCTGGTGACTGCCGTCGTAGGTTGGACGAACATAGCAGTTGAACTTGCGGTTATACATGTCCGTCAACCGTTCCTTGAACTCCGGCGACTGTTCTTCCAGCCAGTCAGAGAAGCCGTTTCGGATTTCATCAATCTTTGCGTTTGCCAGTTGGATGCCCTCAGCGTCGCGCACCTTGATGTCGTTGCCGTTGTCATCCTTACCGATGCTCTTCATCATGTCTGGGCAGGTGTTATGCAGCGCATGTTTCAGCAGGGCGATACCGTCATAGGAGCGGTAGTAGCCATGCACACAGAACTCTTCCGTAATCTTCATGTTCTTCTCGCTGCAAGCCACCGAGAACTCATCCATGCTCTCCGAGTAGCCGATGCGGATGTCCGTTCCATAGAGTTGGGTCATATAGGCAGAGAACATACCCGTCGGAATCCAACGCTCACCGAAGTTAAAATCAAGGTCGGCAAACTGGATGCGCTCAGGGAAGGATGCTTTGAGGGCTTCCAGCGACTCCGTGACAAGCGGGTCTTGGACATATTCCTCACCATCCTCTTCTCTTCTTTGCTGCTGCATCTGGCTCCATTGCTCAATACGCTCAGCCTTGTCGATGACATTGCCGGCGATAAAGCGGTCTTTCACCTCAAACCCGCTAATCAGCGGATTGTAGTAGATACGCCCCTGCAAGCCCTGTATCAAGTCAGACACGTCCATACTGGTAAGTGATGCCATATAGCCGAGGTTTACGTAGCCGTATTTGTTGAGTGATGCGGACAGGGATTCCTCCGGGGTATCTACCTGTGTCACTTCGTTGATGTTGAACGAAACGGGATGGTCGAAGATGTCCGCCTTGATAAACTGCCCATTCTCCACACGCTCAATGGCGAGGATGTCACGCCCATGTGCATCCATCAGCAGCAGTTTGGTCATCTGTCCCATGTTCAGATGCCCGAAGTCCTTCACGAACTGGTCATAGAGGGTGTTCAGTTCCTCACGCAGTTTCTTGTTCTCTTCGTGGTTGTCAGCCTCGTAGGTGTAGAGCGTTTCATAGGTGTCACGCAGCGGGATGTATGCCGTCAGCCGTGCCGTCTGTGTCGCATTCAGTTCCAGCGGGTGGAAGGTGGCCCCATATTCCGTTACTCCACGCAGGTGACCGAGGTTGCCGTCCTTATCCAGTACGATGGCTCCGTCACGGTAGAATGTCTGCATATCTCCATCAAACGGTCTTGGGGTAAGGTCAATGGTTTTCTGTTCCTTAGGCAGCTTACCCTTGCTGGTCTGTCCCTTTGTCGTTGTTGGCTGTACGTCTTGGTGACTGCCGTATTTCTCCATCGCCTCCTTGGAGGGTAGGAAAGCGGGATTCATGGTGTCCGTCAGTCCCTGACGTTCCAGTTCTGCCTTACGGTGTTCCTCTGCTATGACGCGCAGTTTGATTCTCTGCTCAGGAGTCATATCCATCATCAACTCATAGAAGCCGTTGATAGGCGGATTCTCTTCCCAATTGATGTCAGCATAGATGTCATCAGGATTGTCGGGCTTTGCTTCTTTCTCTTTCTTCCTGCCTTTGTCCATGTTGAGGGTTGCCGAGAAGTCGAGTGCCAATGTCTGCTGAATGACATCGGCATTTTTCTTTTTTCTTGGCTTGGATTCCGATGCTTTCTTTGTCTTCTGCTTGGGTTTTTCCTGTTCCGGGGTTTTCTCAAACTCCATTCCGTCCTCTTCCCAGAGGTCGAACAGTGACAGCATGGGAGAGAATGATGCTTCCTTTGGTTTCTCTTCCTTGGCAGGCTTGGCTTCCTCTACAGGCTTTTGTTCCTCTATGACTGCATTGTGTTGTTCCGCTTCCTCTGGTTCGTTTTTCTCTTCAATGACTTCCGCATCCTCAACGGCTATGCCCTTATACAGCGAATAGTTGAAGTTGTTGCTGATGTCTGCCATTACTACCTTTTCCATATCCGCAGCGATTCCGTTCACTCCGCCCTCATGGATATACTCCATTGCAGGCTTGCCGTATGGATCGGTGTCACGCTTGGCAGAGGTGTGGATGATATGGTTACCATGCGCTATGAAATAGGCACTTGTCCCGATACCGTCCATGTCCTCCACATTGATGAAAAGACTATCCGTTTCCGTCAGTTCCTGCTTGGCTGCATTCTTCTGGAGGATGATGAGGTCACTGCCCACTTCCGTATTGGCATTCTCAGTAAAGAGGTTGTTGGGCAGACGGACGGCACTTACAAGGTCTGCATGGCGCAGCATTTCCGCACGGATGGGGGCTGATGTCGGCGAGTCCATGACACCCTGTGAGGTGATGAAGGCTACCACGCCTCCGTCATGCACAGCATCCAGCGCTTTCAGGAAAAAGTAGTTGTGTACCGCCTTTGCTGCCTGTCGCCTGACAGGTTCCTTGCAGTTGGTGTAGGCAGGATCGAAGACGGCAATGTCGCCAAACGGAATGTTGGATACCGCCATGTCGAAGTAGTGCTCAAACGGCTTTGCCAGTTTCTCGAATCCTTCAATACGTATGATGGAATCCTGATGCAGTGCCTTCAGCACCTTGCCTGTCATGAGGTCTTTCTCGTAGGCCATGACGTAGGCATCCTTGTTTTTCTGCTTCACGGCATCCACGAACACACCAATACCCGATGATGGCTCCAGCACCTTTTGGGGAACAACGCCGAAATAGTTGAACGAGCCAATGAGGGTGTTCACGAATACGCCTGGTGTATAGAATGCCGTCAGCACAGATGATTTCAGGCTGTCCACATAGCGTTTGTACTCCTGTTCAGACTGTGCGTTTTCACGGAGTACCTTGTGCAGTTCCATCGTCTTGGTGAACAGGGGCATTTCCGACTTGGGCCACTTGGTGGAGTCGGACAAGGCAGAGGCAGGATAGAGGACGCACTTCAAGCCGCCGAAACCGCTATAGCCACGCAACACCACCAGTTCCTCGTCTGTGGGTGTACGCTTCTCGCGCTCTATCAAGAATGCCGTCCTGATGGCGTCGATATTCTTCTGAAGATGTTCCTTCCTATTGTATGCCATACTGTCTGAGGTATAGGGTGACGGCACCAGTCAGTTCATCGTGAAGGTTCTGGTATTCGTCACTGAGTGGAAAATCATCATTGGCAAGGTCATAGATGGAAAACACCTTGCCCATGAACGGCAGAAGGTTCTCTGCCAGTTGCTCATGGAGCAGCGGGGGGACGGACTTCTCAAACTCCGAGTCGATGACACCTAAAAGGATGTCATACTGAGAATAGTGCAGTCCCTTGGTGAGTGCCGACATCGCCAGTTCCTGTGCCTGGTCTGGTGTATGCCCGTTCCGGCGTTCCTGTTCGTAAGTCTCTGCCGCTTCATCCGCACGGGTACGGATGAAGTCACGGTCATGCTGTTCGGTAAACTTGTGCTGACGGAGGTAGTCCAGCAGGTAAAGCTCGTAATAACTCAGTTCCCGTGTGGTTGTCTGTGATGTTCTGCTCATGATGCTTCCTCCTTGATGTTGTCAATCATCTTCTTTGTCGCACGGTCGATGGGGACGGCACGCTTGACAAACAGCGTCTCTGAACTGAGCAGTTCACGGACTACCGCCTCCGTATAGTTGCTTATCTGAGCCTTGCCATACAGTCCTAAAGACAATCTCCTGCTGAAATGTCCCATTTGAAGGGGACTGCCGATAATCATGTCACGAATGACGGAGTAGAGTGCCAGTCCCTTTTCTGTCGGAACAATCTCCTTGTCGAAAGCATCGATGTAGCCATTCTCAAAGAGCATGTTGACAGCATCTGCTTTCTCTTTGGTGGTGCCGAGGTCGAAGAGGTCTGCCTCCATGAGCAAGGTTTCTGCCGTATGCAAGGGTATCGGCTGGCTTGTCCTCTTTGTGATGGATACGCCGTAGAAGTGTTCCAGTTCACCTTCATGCCAGTGGTAGTTGGTGTATGGGGTGTAGGTATTGCCAAACTTCCTGTTCGTCATTGCCGTCCATCCCTTTTCCGTCAGGACACTTTTCTCTACCTTGAAGTCATGTCCTTTAAAGATAGCCCAGACGGTTGATGTCATCATGCGGGCATTCTGACCGAAAGCCAGTATCATGCGTTCCGTGATAAGGTCGTAGATTCTCTGCTCGTCCTTTGTGAGTTTGAACACGTCGGGATTGCACTTGCGCTCTGTCAGGCAGATGCCGATGTGGTCACGCTTGCCACAGTAGTCCCAGATGCAGTCCTGATTGGGCTGGTCTATCTTCAGTATCATCTGCTCCCATCGGGAATTACCGCGCAGGTCATGGACGGTATTGCTCCAGAACTGACGGGCATAGTTCTGGCTGATGAGATATTCCTTGGTAAAAGGCCATGTGATCAGTCCGTTGTCGAAAAGCCTCTGCAGGCATTTCGTCGTGTGGACGATGCCGAATCCGAAATGCTTGTTGGCGGCAAGCAGGATGGTATGATAGTCAAACAGTGCAGGTGAATGCAGTTCTTCTTTCTTCACAGAGACATCACTGATAATGACAGGCTCTACGCCCATTGCCTTCCGCATCTTGATATAAAGGGCATTGGCATCTGCCACGCTGTCAAACTGTTTATCGGAAGTGAACTTATAGACTTCACCGTCTTTCTCGATGGAGAAGTTTACCTGCCATGTGGATTCTGGCTTGTGTTCCTTGCTTGCCTTGTAGCGTCGGCAGATCAGTGACAGCAGGGGTGTGGCAATAGGCTCAATCTGATGGGAGCCTTTGCCATATACCTTTTCCAGCAGGTGTGTGGCATTGGCTGATATAAGCCATTCTGTTTTCTTCTTTTTGAGAGCCTGCTCATATTTCTGCTGTACGCCACGTATCTGGAGGCGGTTCTGCAGGCTTTCACGGATGCCCTTGGCTGAGAGTGAACGGAGGTGAAGCTGGAAGAGGAAACCTTTCGGGACGGTCACCAGCATGGGGCCTGCCTTCAGCAGAGTTTCTTGCAGGTCTGAGGTTGCCACATAGACGTAAGTACTGTTAGCTATCAGTTCCGAGAGGATGCGGGCATGGTTTGCCATCTTCTCGCTTGGCTTCAGATGTCCGTCTGCTGGCAGTAGCACGACGGGGTATCTGTCGGGAAAGTACGGCAGTTCCGTTGGTGAAAGACGGTCGAGTGCCTGACTGAGTTCTGGGCTGAAACCGAGGTCTATGCCCTCCAGCCATGTAACGGCATAGTTGTTGCCGACATAGTGACGGGTGTCCTCGTCACTGGCTCCTACTATCCTTGCATATCGCTTTGCTATATGCTGTGTATCTGCTATTATCGTAATCATTTTTTTCTTAATTATGGGATTCTACTGTTGATGTATGGGTATAATGATGGCTCGCCCCCGTCCGTTCCTGAACGGGAACGAGCCAAAAGCAGTGAGTGAAATCAAGGGTGTTATTGCCTGTGGGCTACATCTTCATGCCCTTTGATTTCTTCTTCTCAGGCTTGTCCTGCTTCACGGCATTGTCCTGTTGCTCCTTCTGCTTGGTGTCCTTCGGGGCAGTCTGGCTTTGCTGCAAGGGTTCCTTCACACCCTTGGTCTGCTCATTGGTCTTGCCCTCGCTGTTCACGGCTACTTGTGTCTGACTCTCTGAGGCAGGTGCCTGGGTGACTGCCTTGTCGGGATCATTGGCATAGGTCAGCGGGCGACCTTTTTCCGGGCTGAACTTCAGGTACATCGTGGAGGGTACGCCCTGCTTGTCGGGCACACCGTCGAGTTTGATGGTCTTGCCCTCCAGATAGTCGCGCTTCTGCTCGTCGGTGAACTCTACGCCCTTCCACTTGCCGATGGGCTTGATGTTGCCATTCTCGTCCGTCCATTGGGGACGGCGCTGTTTCTGTGAGCCGTCACCGTCGGCATCCTGTGCCTGGCCCTCTGCCTGCTGGTTACCTTCCTGCCTCTGCTCCTGACCGTTGCGCTGGCGATAGCCACGGGGTACGAACTCCACGCCCTTCTCTTCTACGTTGGCTTGCAGGGTGGTGGTGAACTTGCGGCCGTTGGCAAGCTCAATCTCCTTGTTCTTCAGGGGCAGTCCGGCACGGAGCATGTCCTGTTCCTGCTTCGTCAGTTCCGTGTTGCCGATCTTCTCAGGGATGCGCAGACGACGCACTGGCAGGTCTGTAATCTCGTTTGTCTGGCGGTCGATGCTGATGATGCTTGGCACACGTTCGCCTCGATCGTTCAAAAGGTCAACGACACGTCCCATGTTGCCGTAGTTCTTCAGGGCTGACTTGTCGGCCTCGGAAAAGGTGTGTCCCTTGTACTCCTGCTCCAGATTGGCATCCCTGCGGATGAGGTGAGGCACAAGGCTCACGCTGCCGTCCTCTCCCTTCTTGAAGGACAGACGGGCAGCGGTCTCCAACTGTTCGCCGCCGAAGGTTGGATGCACGGTGATGAGGTTACTCTTGCCGTAGTTCAGCATTTTGTTGAGATCGCCCGACTGTTCCAACTGGTCACGGGTGACACCCCACTTCTGCTGAATGTCTGCCCAATTGACCTTGGTCTCGTCGATGGGCTGGTACTGGTGCTTGTTACTCTCTGCCTGCTGGCTCTGTGCCTCGGCAGCATTGTTGCTTTGGTTCTGTTCCATTTTCTTCTTGTTTTTGTTGTTAATGTAATTGGATGGATTGATGCTTTCGCCCTCGATTTCCGCCTTTGCCTCTTCAGCTCCTGCGAACAGTCGTTCAAGTACGCCTGTCGTGGTCTTGGTGAAGCCGAATCGTGTCGGCTCTTTGCACTGGCGGACGAAGTTGCTGAAGAAGTTGTCGAGGGCGTTGCCGTTCTTGTCGAATTGGAGGAAGGACTGTGAATATTCCTTCCTGAGAGGGAGTTTGATGGGATTGCCTTTGCTGTTCATGCCTGAGACGACTCCATGCTCTCCTGTCTGGTTGTCCGTGACAATCAGCACGTCCTTGTCGGACTTCTGCTTTTCCTGTTCATTTTCTTTTTCCTTGTCCATTGCTTACTGGATTTTGAAAGTTGTTACTAATGTTGATTCACTCTGATTCTATACTTGTTAGCCGGCTGTATAGTCATTTCCATGAAGGGTGCTTCATCTGGTCAATCTTCTCACTCAGTTGACCGCCCTTGTCCTTCCTGTTCTTGCGGATGAATGCCCACACGTCGCTTTCCTTGTAATAGACACGCTGCCGAAGGACGCAGTAGGGAATCAGTCCCTCCGTGCGGTATCGCTGTGAGGTTCGTGCGCTGATGTTCAGTATCTGGCAGAAGTCGGCATCGTCAATCATGCCGTCCCCGTCGGTGTCCGGCGACTGTGCCTTGAGTTGGCGAAGTTCGCCCATCATCTGCTCCTGATACTCAGTGATACGGGTCATCCACTGCTCGAAGTATTCTTTTGAAAGTTGCTCCATTTTGGTCTGATTTTCAAGTTTACGGGTGCAAAATTAGGGGTATCAAGACAACCTGTTTCACTAATAAGTGCTTACTAAGGAATGATTTTCTTGGAGAAGGCCGTTTCAGACGGCTTCCGACCGCCATTTTCAGCCATCTGACCGCCACTTTCAGCCAAATGGGATAGCCGTGATTGGGTTTGGCTTTTTCCTTTGTTACTTTGCACCCGAAATCAAAAATCGGACAACAACATGGAGATAGTGATTATTGAGAAAAAGGCTTTTGAGGACTTCATCCAGACGGTGGAGTACTTTATATCGCGCATCACCAGCATGGATGCACGGACGGAGGACAAGCAGCCGGAGCAATGGCTCGACACGGCTGACGTGTGCGCAGGGCTTCAGTTGGACCGTCGCACGGTCTATTCGCTACGGGAACAGGGCAAGTTGCCGTTCTCGCAGTTCCAGCACAGGGTGTACTACAAGGCAAAGGACGTGAAGGCCCTTGCAGACGGACTGACGGCGAAGTCGCCGAAGAGTGAGGAAACGGAAGTTGAAAACCCATCAAAATAGAATCATCATGTTAGGACAGGACATTATCACGAAGGATTATTTCACCGACCTTTACGGACGCATCCGAAAGGTATTGGAACAGCACGAAGAGGCTACGCAGCATTACCGCCCATTGCTGGACGGTGTGCGATACATGACAGACAAGGAACTGTCGGAAATGCTCAAAGTGAGCCGACACACCTTGCAGCAGTATCGCAACAAGGGTTTGATTCCCTTTACTTATTGTCAGGGCAAGGTACTCTACAAGGAGCAGGACGTGCAGGAACTTCTTGAAAGGAACTACCAGCCAGCCAAGTGGTCATCAACATAGGAAACTCAATCATTTCGTTCATAGATACTTATTACAGAAGAATCCGCACCACCATTGCAGAGGCAATGAGTGATGCGGATTCAAGTTTTTCGTGTTTGCTCTTTCTCTATCACGAAGGAAGTTCCAATGTCAGGCAGACGTTTTCGTACATCGGTCTGCCCATCAGTCGGTTCATGATGTACTTGCGGAACTTCTGGCTGTTGTGGCTGTCGATGGTGTATGCCAGACGGATAACCATTTCAAGGTTATACACGTCGATATTCCAGTTTGGACGATAGGGGAACAGTCGGAACGAGCCATGAGTATCTTCCTCACGCGCGATACTATTATTATATATAGAGCGTATCGTGCGGAACACGACGGCAGACGGGACGAAAAGCATGTCTGCTATCTCGTCAACCGTCATCCAGACGTCCTTGTCGGGCATGGTCACTATACCGCCCTCTGTCATTCTGATGATGCCTCGCTC
>JAEEGH010001161.1_pt1 | contig 78046 bp, 55 predicted proteins | sample 9134181 | NCBI WGS metagenome assembly JAEEGH01 (sample SAMN16246544, study PRJNA631951) | gut metagenome | biome: gut microbiome; feature: rumen; material: DP-attached | host: Bos | place: Iran: Karaj | collected 2018-10 | reverse complement strand
ACGGCACCTTCGAATTCGCATCGAAATACCAGCTCTTCTGTTCGGCTTTTATATACAGCTTATATTCACCGTACTTCAGCTGATTAAAGAGAAGCCCCATATCGACGGGATCGTTGCTGCCGCCGAGCTGGACGCTGCGCCCGTCGACCTGCCTCTTCGGACTGTAAACAACCTGCTCGCTTCCATCGTTCGAGACCTTTGTGATCATGCCCGTGATGGAACTGAGGTCCAGGTGCGTACCAGTGATTTTATAGGTGAGATCGAAGTAGCTTCCTTCGGTGATCGTGCCCGGCTTGCTGCCGCCAGTGACCCTGACGTCGTCGGGGAGGATGGAGATGAGTTCGGTGTCGAGTGCTTTGATGTAACCTTTTTCACCATCCAAATCGACGGAATAGAAGTGATCTCCATTCACGTTGCGGTAGAGGCCAGTGCTCTGGATCTGGCTGCCCCTAGTCAGGGTACTGATCTGCTTGGAGCGTGCGTCCGTAGCGTCGGTGCAGGGGAGGGACCAGACGGTTGCACCCTCAGGCCTGGTGACACGGACGGAGCAGTAGCTGCTGTAGGCCTCACTCACGACGGAGGGTTCATACTGGATCCAAGGTACCTTGAAATGAGCCACCCAACTGCCGTTTTTCGTGCCGTTCCAGCTGCGGGTACCCTTGGAATCAATCTGGGATTGAATCACACGGTTGGCGTTCCAGCCTGTTGTGCACTCAATGATCTGGCCGTTTCCCTGGCCGTCGTCGCCAATATAATAGCCTAAGTGCCCGGGCATGAAGACCCATTCTCCGGGCTCAATGTTGGTGAAGTCCTTGCTGGTGCTGGAAGCCTTATTATAGATGGTTTCCACTGACCAGTCGCCGAGGCCGCAGCTCGTGTCGATATGCTGGAAGTTGCCGATGGTAAAATTATCCGCAGTACTTCCGTGGGACCAGATGATCGCCTTGCCGAGATTGGAGCAGTCAAAGCTGATCTTGCCGTTAGAGTGGTAATAGCCTAGATTATAAGGATACTTACTCCAATACATCGTATCGCGGTCGAGGATCTTCTTGAGCGCATCCACGAACTCGCCGCTGGTCATAACCACCTGGTTAGCGGCTTTCGCGTCCATGGGGAACGCAGGGAGAAGCGCGAGGATGAGGATGAGCGCGCTGAGAACGAGGGAAAGAGTCTTTTTCATGATGGTGTCCTCCTTTTTTCTTTTTGGGGTTCCGATCCGATGTGAGTGATATCGTTCGGTAGGCCCCTTATCTGGCTTCAGGATACCATCTGGAAAAACACTCTCAATTGACTGGCCCTTGAATACCTCTTGAAGCTCACTTGATTTTTACTGCACAACCTTCGGATGCAGGCATTATTTATTGAAGTCAACGAGAATTCGTCATTCTCGGCTATGATAAGTAAGGAAGAGCAATTGTAATGGATGGGATGAGATGCTATAATTATAATACGTTGACAATAACGGAACTATCTGGAGGAGGAAGGGAATATGAAATATCAGATTGATAGAGATGTTTTTTACAATGACAGTAATAACACGCTCTATCAAGGGGAAGGAGACAAAAGCCTTAAACTCTCCCTTCAGCGTCACAGATTCATTAAGTGCCTTTTGGATCATCCTGATGAACTGATTGCTTACGAAACAATCCAAGCAGAGATCTGGAAAGAAGAATACGAGGACAAGGTTAATCCGGATAACATTCCTGATCCCAAAGCGGGTATCCAGTATATATTGAATTACCTTCGAAAAACAGAATTGGGAGCAGTATTGGCTGCACATATTGAAGTGGTACCAAAACGAGGCTGTGTATTCCATTCTTACCAGGGGCCTAAAGGAGAGAAGAATGAAGATTGCAATTACAGCTCGCCTATAATACACACTTGTTCTTATGAACGACTTATTGAACTGGGATTTACACCACAAAGAATAGCTGAGCGATTGGTTGAAAACGATATCGCTCTGTATGGGGATCTTGGTATAGACAAAAACGAAGGTCCCGCATCACTTTGGGAGTCATTCCTCAGTGCTTATCCAGAAACCTTCCAATATGCACTTAATTCTCAGAATGAAATCGTCGGCAACTGGTCTTTGCTTTGCCCGACCGAAAGCCACATTGAACAAATTGAAAAAGGGATGCTTCTGGAAGCGAACTTTGATATTTCTGAGACTGCATTCATCCATTGGCCAGGAGAGTACATTGGGTACATCTTAAACTTCAGCCTGAACGAGGGGTATACTAACCAAGACAATTATTTGCTGTTGTTCGATCTACTGTTGAGACAAATGCTGGCATGGGCCAGAAGAGGTGTGTTTTTTACGAAGTTCTATGTGAACTGTTTCCGTAGCGAACACGAATCCATGTTTAGAGGCCTCGGGTTTCATTTCTTGGTTGATAACCGAGAAAATGGGAGAATCTATTCAAAACCGATGTCACCATTCCCCTCTGAAGAACCTTGGAAGAATCCGTCGGACTTAAGGAGACTTTATGAGCAGCACTTTGGCATTTGAACAGTTAGAGAATATCCGCAATGCATCTAATAGTGACATCACCCGGATAGCTCGGCTGATATACCAGACAGACCCATATATTTATCCGGCCATGTTTCAAACTGAGAGTGATGCTGTCAATTTGATTTCCCAACTGATTCAATTAGGAAATGACCCAATGTTTTGCCTTCAGAATCTTTACGTTGCGCGAGAGAAACAAAACATGGCAGTCATTGGAATCATCCTTTGGCACAAAGGAAGTTTGGAGTGGCATGCCGAAGAACTGCGTCGATTAGCAGAGAAAACTGGCATAATCTTGCAGAATACGCTTTTGAAAGCTGAAGACGAGTACTTTTCATATTATAAGCAGAATGAAGCAGCAGTTATTTCACTTATTAATATCTGCGTTGACAGCAGATACCGGTATTCTGGTATCGGAACTCAAATGCTAAGATCCTTTGTTCAACTACATCGCGATGAACCAATGGAACTTTACGTCTTGGCGGACAATCAGGCGGCAATCGCTTGTTATGAGAGAAACGGTTTTACGACTGTTGAAGAGTGTGATGCATTTACCGTAACACCGGACAAACCCCGTTGTTTTAAGATGGAACGTGGCACTATTTCCTTTAAGACGGCTAACAGCCGCTATGAATAATTGATCTAAATACTTGTTTCCTGCTACTGGTAAATCATTTTCGAATTATCTGGACCGAAGAATTATGAAAATTAAGCGATTACCGGGAAACTGCAAGGAGGAGTTCTTTAGTGGAAAAGCTATCACTGCCGCAACTGCGCGAATATCTTGAGAATGCCAGACTGCTTGAAGCCGATGTCCATGCATTGAAACAGACCATTTCCGATTTAGAAGCGAGAAAGAAGACACCCAAGCCCGCAGCCACGTTTTATCCGCCGAACGAAAACGGTATTCCCCAAAAGCCTCTGCCACCGGGAAGTGATACCTGGGATTTAACGAGTTCCATAACGAGTGCTGTTGAAGACCTCGGAGAATTTTATGTTATTGCTGTATGTCTTGGGCTCGCTATAGCCTTTATTGCTGGGATAATATCAGCAATCAGAGGGAACGGGTTCTGGAATAAGTTTTTGATCACCGCGGCAATCGCCGCGGGCATTTGCCTTTTGGTGACTATCAGTGCTGTCATCAAGTGTGATGTTGAAATGGTGAATTACAATAACAAGAAAAACGAAGAGAAGCAAAGACGCTACAATCAGGATCTGGCTGCTTATGAGAAGGCATTAGAGTCTTTCGAGAAAAGAAGAACAGAGTATCAGGAGAATGTCCGACAGGAGAAAGAACGATTTGAAGCTGAGTCTCTATCCTGTTCCCGTTACAACCAAGGCATTGATGTGCAAATTTCGTTCATAACGGCGCAGCTACAACAAACGCAATCTGCCCTGGATGCGCTTTATTCAGTGGGCGTCATCTACCATAAATACAGAAGTCTTATTCCGGTTACCATGTTCTGTGAATACATTGATTCCGGCAGACGGCATAACCTTGAGGGCATTGATGGTATGTATGACCTTTACGAGACTGAGGTGCTCGGACAGCTGATTCTCAGTGAAATCTCGAAGATCAATCAAAACCTTAAAACGATCAGTGGTCAAATCGGGTTTATCAGCTATCAGTTGGGAGGAATATCAAACAAACTGACAGGAATCCAAAGAAATCAAGTCATGGTGTATGAAGAAGTCTCTCAAGGGAATGCCATCGCTGAAAAGATCTGCGCTCAAACTTGCGATTTGCTTGAGAAGACGAGCAAAACAGAATCATCACTTAAACAAATCTCAGATGAGATTAGCAAAATCAGCAACGCTTCAGATGTTGCATCTTTCAATTCCGGCGTAATCGCTAGAAGAACTGATGCTATCGCAAGAATAGCGGAATATGAATATGCAATTAAGCATCCGATGTTTCCCTCTCCGTAAAATGAACTTCGGGATGAAACATATCCTTAGGTGCATAAAAGATGTTCCAAACGAGGTAAAAATCGGTATTGTCAAAAGGATCTGACATGGCTTGTCCATACAGGTTCTCAGATCCGAGTTGTTCAATGGATGGGGATCTGCTTTGCACTATCATCGTACTTCGTTCCAAATCCACCGATCCCTCTTTGAAAAGCTCGTGATTATTCTACGGTGGCAATTGGGAGGCAAAAGATAATGAAAAAGCTCGGAGAGATACTGTGATTCCCTTTGGAGAATTGGACACGCATCCGCACCAACAACGTCATTGAACGGTTGAACCGGAAGATTCGAAAGCGGACACGAGTGGTCGGCTGTTTCCTAGACGGGAATTCAGCGCTGATGCAGGTCTGCTGCGCTCGGTTGCAGGTACAAGTAATTAACCGTTCAAGGCCCTAGTGGCGCAGTAACGTTTTGCATTGTGAGATCAAAGAGCGAAATGCTGTCTAATACTGCCTGAAGGTGTCCGTTTTCGGAGGCAGGATCATCGAATAATAAAGAGCAGAAGTCGTAGGAATGAGTCCGTCGACTTCTGCTTTTTGCTGACAGAACTTCTTTTACACGGGTCGATATGTCTAATTGTGATTATTATATTAGACACGTTGACGCTATGCTTAGCGAAAGGCTATAGTAGTATTATCAAGCCATGTCTAATGGTGATTTCGTTCCGGTAAGGTCAAACAAAAGCGAACTCAAACGTGGGGTGATAAAATGTCGATCAGCGATAAAGACAAAGAGTTCATGGAACAGGTTGCCGCATACTTCAGAAGTACGGCGGGAGGACCTGACCGAAGCGGGTCGATCCGGGATACCGCGATCAAATTCGGGATCAACAGGAATAAGGTGCGGAAGATCCTGATCACGACGGGAGATATCACCTCCCCAATAACGGAAGATGCCTTGGCTCTGAAAGCACAGGGGATGAGCGTGCAGACAATAGCGGAGAGGCTGGGCGTTTCCACGGCTACGGTCTCCACCTATCTCCCCTATGAGGACACGATCAAAGGCGGACTTGAACCGACGCCGCACGCGAAGGCCGTGAGAGGATACCGTGCCTACGAAAAAGAGCAAGCGGTCCGGCAGGTTCAGCGAAAGATGGACGGGGACAGGGAGAAGAGAGAAGCTCAGCAGGCGGATACCTCCTGGAAGGACGAATGGAAGAAGGATATCAAGCTGTCCTATACTGAGACGGATACCAGGCCGCAGCGCATGACCTGGGATGATGCGGCCGCGGTCAGAGACGATTTCTGCTTTGACGGCGTCCGGGAAATGCTTGCAGAAGCAGAGAAGATTATGGCGAAGAAGACGGAATCCGAGAAAGCGGAGCTTAATGCACTGGAGAAGACGAAAGCTCTGAACAAGAAACAGGCTGCGCGCATGGAAGAACTTCGGACAAGTTACGGAACGTTCCCCGGCGCGCTTGTGAGCAGACGGATCGAGGATCTGGAAGCAGTCTCCGGAGACCGGATTCCTTTTGCCCCCCGGGAAGTGAGACGCCTTCACCTGGAACTGGTATCTCAGACCGGTGCAAAGCGCATTGACGATGAAACGGCTGAAATCCTTAAGAAGTACGGCGGTGTAAAATACGGAGAAACGATCAGCCGCGACGTAGTCGTTCCGTCGGATATCCCCCTTTATGCCATCCATTATCTTATCCAGCGCCTCTTTGGCTGGGAGAACTCGCATCTGCACAAGTTCGAACTGCCTGAAGAAGTCCTGATGACCGTAACGGAGAACAGGATAGAAGTCTGGACGCATTTGGTCGGCATACTCTTCCGCTCACCGTATATGAGTGAAGACGACGAGTTCTGGGCAGACGATTATGAGGGCGGCAGTTTCAAGAACTGGCTGACGAAAAAGTATACCGGGCCCTACCTTTCTCAGTGCCACGGCGAAGGATTCGTTGCCTGCCAGGATGATATGCAGGATGATTACAAGACGATCGAGGAGAACAGAGAATACTACGTCCTCTATACCCGGTATAAAAACGGCGAAGAGCGCATTATAGAAATGTCCCCGGTATATGACGGCAGAGGAAAGAAAAACGCGCCCCCGACCGGCAGCTGGGCTGCGGGTGAGAAGCGCGTAGAGATCATGAAGTACGGTGAAGCACCGATCGGAGGACTTCAGTACGAGCGGAGCTGCTTTGATCTTCTGGAACGGCTGCCTTTGGATACAATTATGGCAGTAGGTGCGCGAGCTTTTTCCGGCGGAGAGATGCTGACCAATTTGTGTTGGTATATAAACCGCGTTATTACGTCAGGAATAGATGCGCCGAATGTCCAGGTTTATCCTGAGGCGTTCACGGATACGCTTTATTACTCTTACGACTTCGGGGATGATTGGAAAATAAAAATCACGGTGATGGACGAATGCCGCGATCTCGTCGGTCAGGGCAGGATCACACAGGAGCAGTTGGATAAGGTGCAGATCAAGTGCCGGGAGTTATACCGGCCGGTCACTCTCGCCGTTGACGGTGAAATGCTTCTGGACGACGTCGGGGGCATACACGGCTTCGCAGACTTTCTTCAGACGATCAATCCTGACCTGGCAGATATGGACCCTTGCGAGAAGGAAGCCGCCAAAGCGGAGAAGAATGAAACTCTTGCTTGGGCAAAGGGCCAGAACTGGCGAAAACTGAATCCTATGATTTAGCAGTGGTTACCACCACTCCAACTGCACTACTTGAATGGGAGGGCATTTTAAATGGTGGAGGCGTTCTTACGAATAAAGGTCAACCTATCCAGCATAAGACAATATGCGTTTTTCTCGAGACTATCCCGAAAATTGTGTAAACCTCCGAAGTGGTGTAGAATAGGAGCACCAGATCGGAGGTTTACTCATGAGCAGCAGAAAGAACCGCAGTCCGGAAGAGCAGGCCCGGCGAGCAAAAATCCGGGAACTCCTGCAGGAAAGCAACATCAGCAGCATGGAGGACATCCAGAATCTCTTCAAGGAGACCATAGCGGAATTCATGGAGAACGGACTGGATGCAGAGCTGGATGACGAACTCGGCTACAGCAAGTACGACTACAAGAACAAGGAAACGGAGAACAGCCGAAATGGACACAGCAGCAAAACGCTGCGCACCAGTTTCGGGGACGTTGAGGTATCTGTACCCCGTGACCGAAAAGGAGAGTTTGACCCGCAGCTTCTGAAGAAGAACCAGACCAGCATCAGCCAGGACATTGAGGAGAAGATCCTTTCGATGTATGCCAAGGGCATGACCACAGGGGACATTGAGACCCATATCCGGGATATCTACGGTATAGAGGTCTCAGATACGACGGTCAGCCGGATCACGGACAAGATCCTGCCCATAGCGAAAGAATGGCAGCAGCGCCCCCTTGAGGCTGTTTATGCGGTGGTATTCCTGGATGCGATCCACTACCATGTACGCAGCGAGGGGCAGATCATAAAGAAAGCCGTGTACATCGCAATAGGCATCGATCTGGACGGCAAAAAGGACGTTCTCGGAATGTGGGTCGGAGAAAACGAGAGCGCTAAGTTTTGGGCGTCCGTGCTGAACAGTCTGCGGAACCGGGGCGTGCAGGATATTTTCATCGCCTGTACGGATAATCTGACCGGCTTTACCGCTGCGATTGAGGCGGTATTCCCCAAAACGGAAATCCAGAACTGCATCATCCACCAGCTGCGCAACTCCAGCAAATATGTCTCCTACAAGGATTTGAAAGCTCTGATGGCAGATTTGAAGATGGTCTATGCGGCAGTAGATGAACAAACCGCTCTGGACGCTTTGGATGTCTTCGCTGAACGCTGGGATAAGAAATACCCCAAAATTTCTCAGTCCTGGCGGGAGAATTGGCCGAATCTCAGCACCTATTTCAAGTACCCTCAGGAGGTGCGGAGGCTGATTTACACCACCAACGCCATCGAGGGCTTCAACCGCCAGCTTCGGAAAGTGACCAAAGCGAAATCCGTCTTTCCCACCGATGACAGTCTTTTCAAGATGCTCTATCTTGCCATGATGGACATCACAAAGAAATGGACGGGTCGGAGGCAGGACTGGAGCACGATCTACGCCCAACTGGTGGTTTTCTTCGGGGACCGGATCCCCGAATAGCAGAAACCGGCCCGCACGTCAAGGGTAAATGCACGGCGGCTGAGGCCGCCGCCCTTGACATGCGTTCCGTTTCCTGCTTATTCTGTTGGTAAGGCGGGCGGCATACGCCGCCCACCAGACCATATACTTTTGCCCTGTTTTTCACCGCTATTTGATGTTTACACAGAATTTGGGACGCTACTTTTTTCTCAAGTGGCATAGGCTCGCCCACGGTTGAAAACTCAGATCCATGAAGAATCTCAGATAGTCTCCATTCAACGGTGTTGCTATCCAAGCCAGATGGTATATCCCAGAGAAAATCCATGCAAACCCGGATAGCTTTGAATTCGCCTTTCTTTGGGATGAAACTCATAATTGCACTGTCGTATAGTGTTTCCGGCACTCCTACTAATTCGCCATTAAGGTTTGCACGCAATTTCCATTTTTCGCGGCAGTGTTTTTGCCATTCAAGAGCACCCCAGTGCACTTCTTCCTTGCTGATATGCTGCTCCGAAGGAAGGTATAGCAGTATTTCCTCATACGGAATAGCCCCAAGCGACCGATAACGCACATTGAAAGGTACAGCAAGGCTGTTTTTGTGGATGTGCGTTATTTCACCGTCTATTCCCTCCAATTCTGAAAGTAGATAATAAAACGCACATAATTCTTCAGCGGTATCAGAGTGCCAAATCCGAATCTTTTCTCCATTACCGAGATACTGTTTGATTCTCTCTATCTCTCTAATCGCTTTTTTCTGCTCTTTTATCTCAAAGTTAATGCCATCAAGCCATTCTCCGCTCATGATGGAATGCACCCAGGCAAGCCGTGTTTCTGAAAAGACACCTTGGCTCAAGTCTCCGAGATGTAAAGGCAAAAAAAGATATGCCACATCGCCGAATTCTTCCGGGTATCTATTTCCGATTACTGTAAGAGTTCCCGCAATAGAGGCACCAAAACAAACTTCTGTCATTCTGCATCCTCCAAACATCCGTGTTATTAGCATTCAAGTTATAGTATTTTTCGCTTGCCCGGATAATTCATTGAAAGCATCAGGCGTCCGTCAGATAACCTAAAGAGTTCACCTGTCAATTGCTTCACGATAGCACCTCTTGAAGATCCTTTACAGTTTCAGAGTGATCTGCAGATTCCCATCGGTGTCCATGCCGGCCTGGAAGGGCCGGATGTGCTTATCAAAGAATTGCTTCTTTTCACCCTCTGACATGGGGACTCTGGTTGCGGTAATTGCGCTGTCAAGCATATCACGGAAATTGAACTGCAGATGCTCTGCCATATAGTTTCGCAGTTCCCTTTGAATGGCGTCCAGCATGATCTTCTCACTCTTCGCGGAATGGAACTCATCGATGTAACAATAGAAGATACCCTTCTCTTCCAGTGCCTCCCGCAAATCAATCCCGATTTTTCCGTGTTCAATCATAAAGAGGAATTTGGCTTCCGGGAGACTTGTGATGACGCTCCAATAGTCTGAGTCGGACGACACCAGCACGAAAGAATCAACTTGGTTCTTGAAATGCTCCTCGCTGATCCGCATGGCCAGACGCATATCAACCAGGGATTTGCTCTCCTTCAGGCGCTCGATAAGGATATGTTCGACGGGAATGGAAACATGGTCCTCCAGTACCCGCCAGGCAGAAGAGGTGTGGATATCGTCAAAAAGCACTATCCGTTGGATCTTGCTGCAGCTCTCTTCGTCGAGGCTCATCAGGGCGGCACAAAGGTTGTATGGATCGGAGTTCTCACAATCAACAACGAAAATGACTTTCTGTCCCTCTTCGATGAAATCGTAAATGTTGCCGGTCACGTAGTCGCTGGCATCCTCAACTCTGTTAAACTGTGTGAACTGGTCATTGTTCCATTCATATAGCAGTGAAACGAACTTCTTGTCGCTGTAAAGAATGTTTCCGCAATCATATGGGGCCCAGTTCATGTAAACCCCATATGGATAGTTATCCAGATGTGAGAAAAACTCGTTTGCTCCGGCCTTGATTCCTTCTTCTGTCAAGCCTTCCGGCATGATGAACAACTGCCGAAGATATTTCCATTCGAGCCATGTCGGGAAGAACGCCTGGCAATTGTTGATCCGGTCTCCGATCAGACGGTTGATTTCAATGATATGCTGCCCGAGGTAAGTGCTGTTTTTCTTGAATACGGTAATTCCGTCGTTTGATAACTGCATTATGCTTTCATTTGGAATGTATTCTGGTAATGATCCGATATGCTTAAGTTCATTACGCAAAGCGTTGTTGATTTTTCCGAAATTATGTTCAATTGCAGTTCGGATAATACATAGATTTCTTATGATTCTGGCGGCTTTCTCTTTTTCCAGCTTTTCATAGATTTCTAAAACCGGCGGCTCATGCGGATTTTCGAATATGCTCTTTCTGACGCCGATTAAATAAGCAAACGCGGAGACGATATCCGTTGTTCGCTCTGTTCGCTGTACTGTTGCATTCATTGAATCTAACAGTTCCTGCAGTTTTTCATTGTTCGTTTGAGATAATGCCATGGTTTCTTCCTCCTTATAAGAGTTGTCGATATGGCTCTTTTTCGACGATCTTCTCCAACTATTATGAGCGCGTTCACAAGCAGCTGCCATTCACCAATCATTGTTAAGGCCATCAAGAAGAGAATACCCTTCCGGCCGCCGGTCTGATACCCCTATGACGTCTCCCAGCCATTCTCCAAGTTCCTTAACATGTCCGTAAGCCATGAGAGACGGGAGAGGATCGATATAGATCCACTCGTCAAGCGAATAATACAGCTTCTTCGTGTGATTGATCGTGTACAGGAATCTCTTGCCGGTTTTTTCGAACAGCCCCTTAAAAGGCTGTTCTACGTCTATCCCGTATTCGTTGTAATGCTCACATCTGCCTTTTTCCTGATACTCCTGAAGATAATAGCCGATCTCTTCCCGGACTCGGGTTTCAGCCTCTGCAAAGAGACAAGATACATTCCTATACGATTCGCAGATCATATCGAATGCATCACCGGGGTTCCCGTAGTCCACGGATTGTTCGTACAGAGTTCGAATTACACTGTAAGGGGATTGGGCAGAAACCGAGGTTTCATCCCCAAACCACACGATACGATCACCCTTCCATTCGCCACTCAACAGTGTATGCAGAGCATGAAGCGGTGTGCTGTCTTTGTTCATCGTCTCGTGAAACTTGTTTCCGTAATCAAAGTCTGCCGGGCAAATGTATTCCCGCTTATCCACATTAACCCAATTATAGTATTCGCCCATGTCTGTTCTTCCTGTTCAATATTCTGTTTCCACCGTACACCTGCCTCCATGATGCGATGCATCTGACCGCAGGCATGATCATCGTCCGGTGCAGCACACTAAGGTGTATTTACTCAATGACCGACAGAAAGCCGCGATCAAGGCTGGTCTGAAGAATGAATTCCTTCACGCCGTATGAGTCGAAACTGATCTTAATTCTCTCGTCGCTGATATATGTGATTACACCGTCTCCGACGAACTTGTGATTTACCCTCAAACCGACACGGAGCTCCGATGCGCTCTGAATAACTGTTTGAACGCGAGCGTTACCATTTTTCGTCGATCGGCTTTTCGTGTTTTGCACCTTTCCGGTCCGGTCCGAAACCCGCTCGTAATAGACTCCCCGCCTCCGGATCATGTCGCTCAGAGCCAGGCACCTGAGGGAACCGTCGGAAAAGCGGATAAAGCAATCGTCCTCACACCGAGCCTCGACCAGCCCGGTGCCCCATTCCCTGTCTGTGTAGTTCTTACCGAGCAGCGGTAGGGCCAGGGGAGCGAACACGCTGTTCTCTTCATTGACCGGTTTCGGCAGCGCAGCAGCCGATTCGCTGATGAACGATGAGTCGGCGTTGAAATTGAAGAGGAACAGCTCGTTTTTCGCCCGCGTCATGGCAACATAATAAAGCCGCCGTTCCTCTTCGTAGTTCTTCTTTTCGTCATCCGTTTCGAGCCGGTCTTTCGGAATCGAAGGCAGAATACCGTCGATAATATCCAGGAGAAATACCCGGTCGTATTCAAGACCTTTGCTGGAATGGATCGTCGACAGGATCACCTTGGCGTCATCTGAATTCTGGTGCGAGGCCGCAGTGTTCTTCAGAGATTCCAGTTTCTCCAGGAAACTCTGGACGGATCCGGAATCCCGGGCCAGTAAACGGAGGATAAAGTACTTGCCTTTATCTAGACTGCGCTGCTCGACGAAACTGCTGTAGTTCATACTCTCCCATACGCGGCGCAGCGCGACAGCAGCCGAATCGTTTCTGATTTTGTCCGCAGCTTCCATCAGGTCCCTGACCGAGTCTTTTGCAAAGCCTTTGATGTCGGGAACAGTCAACAGTTCTTTCAGGATCGGCTTCCCGCTGTCAGCACTGCGTCGGCAGGCTTCCGTGGCGGCCTTTTTTGAGATGGGAATGCCGAATTTGTAATAGATCTTCATGAACAGTTCGTCGTTCAGAGGATCAAAGGCAAAGCGAAGAATATCCTGTATGTCCGTCACGAGTCTGTAGGTAAAGAACAGGTCGTCCTGCTGTCTGCGATTATAGAGAACTCCGTGTTTCTCAAAAAGATCAATAAGCGGCAGTGCACATTCATTGCTGCGGAAGAGAATGGCGGTCTGACGGTCACAGGTCCTAGCTACCTCAAGGAGAATATCATACTGTGACTCCCGATCCATGCATTTGATAAGATAGACGGGTGACCCGCTGCTGCGGGTCGCTTTGATCGTTTTATCCCTGCGGTTTTCGTTCCGGGATACAAAACGGTTGGCGAGGTCCAAGATCTCCGGCGTGGAACGGTAGTTCTCCTCCATCAGAAGGACCCGCGCTCCGGGGTGATCGGATTCAAAAGACGTCAGCGCATCGGGGAAAGCCGCACGAAAACCGTAAATGCTCTGGTCCTCATCGCCGACCATGAACAGGTTCCCGTATTTGGACGCCAGCAGCTTGATGATCTCATGCTGGATCTTAGAGGTGTCCTGCGCCTCGTCAACGCAGATGTATCTGAAAAGATCCTGGAAGTGTTCCAGAACCGCGGGGTATTTGCGGAGCACGGCATACGCGTAGACCAGCTGATCGTCATAGTCCATCTGACGGCGGTTTTTCAGTTCCGCCTGATAGCGCCAGTAGATCTCGGGAAAGCCGTTTATACCGTTGCCGCGTTTGTCGATCTCCTCATCGGTGAGCATCATGTTCTTGACGTACGTGATCCCGGTTCGGATGTCCTTGACAACACTGTCGTCGGGATACTCGTTATCGTTCACTTGCTGATACAGCTGCCTGACAAGGGCTTTCAGCTCTCCCTCGTTGTCCTGAAGAGCGAAAGAACTCTGCCTGGACACTTCTCTGGTGTAGAACTCTATGATTTTTTCCGAAACGCCGTTGATCGTTCGAAACTGGAGATTGGCTGCGGCTTCTTCTCCAAAGAGCCTGATGAAGCGACCGCGCATATCTGCCGTAGCCGCACGGGTATAGGTCATCGTTAAGATACTGGTCGGATCAACGCCCTGGCAGCAGATCATATTTCCGAGCCTTGTCACAAGCACCGTGGTCTTGCCGCTCCCGGGAACGGCAAGAAGAAGCACGCTTCCGTCAACAGCCAGAACGGCATCGCGCTGCTGAGGATTCAGGTTGCTGAGGAAGCGTTTCTCAAAATCGCTGCTGGCCATGGGAACCATGTATCTCATTACCTCCGAAAAGAATCAAGGAATCGAAATAGAAGTTGTGCTCAGTCCTTGGTTCCGCGCAAATGAGAACGGACTTCCATCAGCGCGAAGCCGAGGATATTCTGCCCGCGCCATTTGCTTGAATCAAAACGCTCATCCTCGTTGAGGCGGATGCCGCAAGCCCAGGTGGTATCGCTGTGAGCGCACTCCACGAGCCAGGCGTCTCCGGTATCCAGCAGCTGCCGCTTCAAGTCCTCGTTCTGGGAGAACTTAGCGAGCAGACCGCGAACGGCGACGATCTGGCGCATACCCGACCATACACTGCCGACATAGCCCTTTGCGTTGCGGCCGATGGCCTGCTGTTCCTTCGTGTCTTCCGTGGCGAGGACCTTCTGTGCGGAAGCTGTGTCACCGAAGATTATGCACTTGCTGTACATGATATATTGCTCGGCGGAGGTGAAATGGATACCGTCGAGATCGAAGGGAGACGGATACCAGTTGCTCAGGAAACCGTGCGGTTCAGTCGGCAGGTGGAAAAAGACCGCATCCACTTCCTGACCGGCGACCTTCAGCTTGTCCTTGATCATACCGGACTTTTTTAAGGCGTCCACAGTCTCGGTCAGCCATTCGCCGTAATAATCGTACGAGGCTTCCGTCCACCATTTGAGGAGTTTGTTCAGCTTATCTCTATCCTCATCCACGCTGGTGCATTCATACTGCTCTGGATCGCGGTTGACGGTCACCTTATGATGATTATTCGGTGAGAAGTCGATCCTGTAGATGCAGAATCCGGTCCAGCTCCGATGGGCGAACAGCGTATCGCCCTCCATGTACCAGAACCACTTGTCCTCCATCTCCTGGGGGATATTTCCCTTGCGCAGGGCTTTCATCTGCTCTGGAGTGAAACTGCGGTCGAGGGTAAAGTGATCGTGTTTCGAAGGCATCTCGGAGGTTTGCCAATCGCTCTTCACCGCTGTCGCCATCTGCGGTGCGATTTCCTTCAGCGTTTTCTGCCCGAGCTCGACGCTGCCGGAACTGAGCACGGCGAACACAATGTCGATCCGGTTTCCCTTCGCAAGGAAATCGCTGCAGGCCTGGAGGGCTTTCCGCCAGGCCTGTTCTACCGGGTAGCCGAAAATGCCTGAGGAAATAAGGGGAAAGCCAATGGATCTGCATCCGTTTTTCACCGCGAGTTCAAGGGAACTCCGATACGCACTGTACAGGAGTTTCGGCTCGTCATGCTTGCCGTCCGTCCAGCGGGGACCGACGGCATGAATTATATACTTTGCCTTCAGGTCGAACCCCGGCGTAATCACGGCGGAACCGGTGTCGCAATGCCCGATCTTGTCGCATGCAGCCTGGAGTTTGTCATGCCCTGCCGCTTTGAAGATCGCACCGCATACGCCGCCGCCGGCCCACAGGCCGTCGTTGGCTGCATTGACGATCGCGTCTGTGTCAAGGTCGGTGATACTGATCTTTCTGATTTCTATTGAGCTCATGTTATTTGCCTCCAAATGGCATTTCTGAAGCACTGCTCCTATTTCGCAACAAGAGCATTCACAAAGTCGAACGCCTCATAAGTCCGATAAGTCAGATCGAAAAGGATTTCTTCTTCGACCGCATCGATCATAGAAGCATATTCTTCGTAACTATGGATTTCATATCGCTCGAATTCGCTTACTACTCCATCTTTTTCGTCAACAGGGGCATTCCAGTTGACTGGAGTAAAACCGGTACAGTACATCCATGTGAAGACTGCTCCTGAATCCATTTCCTTTCCAATGGCTTGAAAGACGCTATACCGCATGTTTGATAGTACTGCAAGAAGGCCAGATTCAAGCTCATCTTCATCGAAGAAATCATCCGGATTTGCATTTCGCGCGACAAACTGACCAAGGACAAAATACGGGATCACATCGTCAACTAAATCCCAATAGGAGAAGTTATACTTCATCTCAAAAGCATACTCGCAAAACTCGTCGTAAACACGAATGATCGCGAGAGCTTTGAGGAGCACCTGGTAATACTCATACTTGGTGTCGTAAGTTGTTTCCCCCTGCTTTTCCAGGGCTTCCCATGCCCTCTGATACCAATATTCCTCATGCTCACTAACCCAAACAGTTGCATGTTCAAACAGTATGCAAGCCTCGGAAAAAGATACTCTTGCCATTAGGTGCTCCTCTTTTTAATCCATGCACTTCAACTAATCGCAGGCTTTATCCTTATTCACACGATGATGTGAAGTCGACTCCCGCCGCTTCTTTCCTTCGTAACGACGATCTGCCTGTCGATCCTCTCCTTAAGTTCGGAGACGTGGGAGATGATCCCCACCAGGCGATTGCTCTCGGCCAGTCCCGTGAGCGCTTTCATCGCCTGCTGCAGGGAATCCTCATCCAGTGATCCGAATCCTTCGTCCACGAACATCGTATCCATCCTGATTCCGCCAGCAGATGCCTGGATCTCATCAGAAAGGCCGAGGGCCAGGGACAGGGAAGCTTTGAAGGATTCGCCGCCGGACAGGGTGCGGATACTGCGTTCGGTCCCGTTATAATGATCGATCACGTCCAGTTCCAGACCGCTCTGGGACCGGTTGTTATCCGCCGTTCTGCAGCGTTTCAGTTCATACTGCCCGCCGGACATGATCATAAAGCGGGTGTTGGCGCGGGATATGATCCGGTCGAAGAAGGCCATCTGGACATAGGTCTCCAACATGATCTTCTCCTTGCCGGACAGATTCCCGTTTGCGGTATTGGAAAGGGACCGCACCCAGGTCAGCCGTGTTTCAAGGCCTTCCAATTCCGAACTCTTCGCACGGATATTGCTTAACGCCGTTTCGTTTGCAGCTTTTCTGATGTGGACCTGCTGCTGCTTTTCGTTCAGACTTGTAATACTGCCCTGCAGTTCATCCCTGTGCCCAGACAGCTTTTCGATATCTTTCTGTTCAACGCCTTCAAGCTGCTTCTTCAGCTGAAGGATATGTCCACTGATCTCGGCGGATGCCGCTGACTGTTCCTGATGGGCTTTCTCGGCTTTAGTCAGCGCTTCTTTGAGTTTGTTCTGCTCGGTTTTCAGCCGATTGATCTCGACCGCTGCTGCCTGCTTGTCCGGGAATTGCAGTTTGCTGGCGAAAGCCGCGAGCTGTTTGTCCAGTTCGGAGATACTGGCCTTTAAAGACGCAATGTTCTCCGCCCGTTCCCGGATGGCAGCGTCCAGCAGCTTCCATGCCGATTCCGTATCAGGGATCAGCGTATCCAGTTCCACTTTTCTCCGGATCTTTTCTTCTTCCGCTTCGACGCTTTCTGAAAGCGCACGGAGCTGCTCTTGAACAGCAGAAAGCCCTGCTTCCGAAGCAGATCTGACCGCAGCAAGCTCAAGCTCCGGGAAAAGAACCGCCGCTTTCTTTTGGAGTTCCTCTTTTTTGGCTTCCGCGGCAGCCAGGCATTTGCCGGCAGTCAGGCTCGCAGCAGAAGCGTTTTCACGCGCCGTTTCAGCCTTCTGTTTGGCTTTCTTCAGCTGTTCCTCCGTCGGTGCGGACCCAGAAAAGGCGGCCGGATGCGGGTGTTCGAGCGATCCGCAGACAGGGCACGGCTTGCCATCCTCCAGGCCTTGGGCCAACACGCCTGCCTGCTCGTCGAGAAACGCACGGTCCTTTGCCTCATAATCCTGCCAAAGTGCTTCAGAGATCCCTTTCGCGGTCTTATATGCGTCCTGAGCTTGTTTCAGTTTTTCCGCCAGGGAGTCGTATTCTGAAAAGAGCGTCAGGATCTCGGAAAGACCGTCCTTTTTCTGAGTCACCCGTGTGATCTCACCGTTCAGACGTTCCTTTTCCTCACCTGCATGCTCAAGTGCCTTCTGTTCCGTCTTTAGTTTATCCAGTGTGCCGGACAACACTTTCAATTCTTCCTGGGCTTTTTCATTCTCCCCGGAAGCGCGTTTTTGAGAGCTTTCCGCTGTGTTCCGCTGCCTGGTCAGCAAGTCCCTCTGATCGTATTCCGGCAGCAAGGTCTCCAGTGCTGCCGCAACCTCGCCAAGCTTTTCGGCAGTTTCCTGGTCACCCCGTGCTTTTTCAAGAGCTTCCGCGAGAAGCAGCAGCTTTTCCCCGGCGGTCTTCGCATCTCCTTCAGCTTTCTTCAGTTCTTCCGCTGCTTTTTTCGCTTCCTCCGCCTTGCCGAGTTCGGTGTTGACCGACCCCAGTTGCTCACTGAGCGCGGCCACCTCATCCGAAAAGCGTTTAAGAGTTTCTTCGTCCTGCGCCACCAGTCTGTCCAGGAGTTCTATGGTATCCGATATAGGCAGCGCGTTTTCCTTTGCCTTTGTCAGGTCAGCAGCCAACACGTCTTCGTCGTCGCAAATCGTGCCTTTGATGTACTGGCTGATGCTCTTGCGCGCGTCGTCACATTCCCGGCCCAGTTTCCCGGATTCGTCTTTCAAGCGGTCCTGAAACACCTGATAATACCGTGTCCGGAAAATATCCCGGAAGATAGCCTGCCTTGTTTTCGTATCCGCCAGCAGGAGCCGCATAAAGTCTCCCTGCGCGATCATCGCGATCTGCGAGAACTGGTTGCGGTCGACGCCCAGGATTTCCCGAACCGCCGTGGTGACCTCACGTGACTTGGTGACCCTGCGTCCGTCAGGATAGATCAGTTCTGCGTCAGCCTTCTGCGTCGTCGTTCCGCCGCCCCGCAATGCCGGCCGCTCATACTCTGGGTTCCGCTTAACGGAATAGGTCTTGCCGCCGTTGGAAAAGACCAGTTCGACCTCGGTCGGCGTTTCCGGCGCGGCGTACTTTGAGCGCAGCATCGTCGGTTCACGGCTTTCCCCGCTGGCCTCGCCGAACAGGGCAAAGGTGATGGCGTCGAAGATCGTGGTTTTCCCTGCGCCGGTATCGCCGGTGATCAGGTAGATACCGCTGTTTCCGAGTTTCTCAAAGTCTACGGTCGTACTGCCCGCGTAGGGTCCGAAGGCGGACATCGTCAGCTTCAAAGGTCTCATTCTTCCGCCCCCCAGATCTTCTCGATAAGGTCCTCACAGAAAGCGCTCTGCTGCTCACTCAGCGGCTGGCCGTTCTGCCATTCGTATAGTTCGCCGAAGAGCTGCAAAGGCGTTTTCCTTTCCGTATCCTGGACGGTCAGGTCCCCGCCTGCTCTGGTGCGCAGGTTATCGTAGTCAAGGCTCATCAGGTTGGGATAGATGACCCTCAGCTTGTTCATCACGTCGGGGATGTCCTCTTCGTCGGTGAGCGTGATATGGATGTAGTCTTCGGTATTCGTCCCCTCATAGTTTGCTTTGGAAGTCAGCTCCATGTAACTGCCCCGCAGGTTTCGCAGGTCCCGCTTCGGAATAAGGGGAACGGTCCTGATATCTATTGTGCCTTTCTCCGCAAGTTCAACGACGGTCACGGACTTCTCATGATCCGCCTCGGAGAAGGAGTACTTCAGCGGTGTCCCGCAGTAGCGGATATGCCGGCTGCCCTCGATATCCTGGGGCCGATGGAGATGGCCCAGGGCCACGTAGTCAAAAGAAGAGAAGACGGACGCATCGACGTTATCTGCTCCTCCGACCGAGATTTCCTCTGAGTCGGAACGGCTGGCCCCAGTTACAAATTGATGTGTCACAAGTACGTTCCGCGCTTCCGAATCAATCTCCATGCTATCCAGAGCAATACGCAGTGCGTCCGTATAGGTGGTGATCTCCTCGTCAGGATAGTAGCGTCTGACGTGGGTCGGCTTTATGAACGGCAGCATATAGAAGTTCACCGGTCCCCATGTGTCTGTCAGCGTGATCGGCGTTACCTTGCCGTCGTAGACCGGGGACATATGTATGCCGCTTTCGTCGATGATCCGGGATGCGAAAGCGATTCTTTCAGGAGAGTCGTGGTTCCCGCTGATAGCAAAGACCTGGAGCCCACGTTTCGCGAGGCTGCAAAGGAAATCATCGAAGAGCTTTACCGCTTCCGCTGACGGAATTGCTTTGTCATATATGTCACCGGCGATGATTATGGCACTCGGCTTTTCATCATCGATGATCATGAGGGTCTTTTTGAGGATATACTCCTGATCTTCGAGGAGATTAAATTCGGACAGCCGCTTGCCCAAGTGAAGGTCAGATAAATGAATCAGTTTCATAAAGGAAAAGTGCTCCTCTTACGTATATCTGGCAGCAATAATCGTGTGAGTTGATTATATTGTCGAATAGTTTCATCGCCGATTGTTAATCTGCCTTTCCATGCTCATGGATAACATGCTATATGCGATACTTGTGCTTTCGAAGATCAAATGCCGACTGTCCACCTTCAAGAATATCGCAGATTTGCTGTTGAATACCTTGCTTTCCTAATGTGTCGGTACGCCCAACTTCTTCCGGCATATCATCTTCGATTGATCCTGATCTGTATTCAAATCGGTGTTCTCGGTTAGGAGAATTCTTACCAGTCTGATTTGCAACTATTATTTCATCAGCATCAGCACCTAATACAACGTTGGCATTATGAGTCACAACAATTACTTGTCTCATGAGCTTCTTTTTCTTGAGGAAAGGTATTAGTTCATCAAATATTGAACGATTATCCAAGTCGTCCTCTGGCTGATCGACTAGAATCGGGCATGTGCTTTCCGCTAGGCTGATAAGCATTTTGAGCAACACTAAAGCCTTTTTTCCTGGAGACATTTCGTCAATTTGGTCGCCATCCATGCTTACTCTATATGCAGAGTTGTAACAGTCACTCAGAATTTCCCGTAAAGCATTCTCCGGAGTTTTATTCTTAGTAAGATGTATTGTCCCATTAACGATGGAGTCTATCAGTTTTGAGATGTTTACTTCTGTAATCCACTCTTCGGTACAAGTATCAACATCAACGACGGTCTTAAACGATGTTCTACGATCAAAGCAAGAATGAATTGCTTGTACGAAGGCTTCCCTTCTAAATGGGGTTTCAACAGAGAACTCCAAGTCTTCAGCTGCTAACGAAGTATTAGTATTTATTGAGTCTGCGTACGTCTGATGAAGCTCACGATATTTGATAAAGCTAACAACAAGCTGTTGCAGCAGTCCATCATACTTTTCTTTGCTTTTTTTTGCTTGCCCCTCTATCTCGTTGAACCGCACCAGCTTTGCTTCTTCGGCATGTAGTGAATTCGATAGTTTATTTATAGCCTCGTTTTCGGAAATTTTAACCGCTAATGGTTCCGCAATCGAAACTTTGGACTTATGCTGTTCTTGTAGGGATTGTAGCTTGTTTTTCAAATCATTCAACAGCGCTTTCTGCTCGATTTTCCAAACATCATCTGCAGCCCTAATTGCCTTTTCTCCAGAAAGCCTCAGCTTCTCTACCAAATCATCGGATAATTCATAATCTATTTCAAGCAAAGCCACCAGGGTCTGGATTCCTTGTATTATTGTGATGTACTTTTCTAAAGATGATATTTCACTACTTAAGGCAGCAATAGACCTCGTTGCTTCATCATATGTTGCGATTTCTTCTTCTGATAATGATAGCTCTTTTGATAACCGATCTTTCTCACCCTCTAACTTTTTGATTTCTTTCTCAATTCCAGATCGTGTACCAATTTCTGCAAGTGTTTCGATTTTTTCTTGCCAATCGGCATACTGTTGAATCAGTGTGTAAATTGCTCTGTCAATCTCCATCTTCAGAGCACCCAGGCTCTCATTCATTTCATCAAACGACTTTTTGGCATCTGCGTTAATCATTACGATATCATGAATGATCTCGTCTATCTCTGTGAGTTCTTCATGTTCATCCGATAGTTGATTTAAATAGGTTTGAGGGATGTACACAATTTTGTGTTCCTGAGAATTTGAGCCATTCCGGCTGATAGCCCCATCTCTCCAGTATACTATAATGTCTTTTATAACTTTGCTTCCGTTGCCAGTTACGTCTGCCTTTTCCTTAACCTGATCAGGGTCAATGGCTAAAGCCATGTTGTGTAACAAAAGAGATTTTCCCGTTGATTTACCACCAATAATACAAGTCAATTTATCATTGAAGTAGATTGGTTTTGAGGAAAATTCCTCGTTACAGATTTCAACCCTATCTATCACTTGATAATCTGGCTTTGCCTCAGGCATGATTGGAGAGATTCTAACTCTATCTGTAGGTTCATATAAAACTTGCCGTAATCCATTAAAGGTCGGATCTGCTTTAATCCAGCAGTACCGTTTATCATCTGGCTCAAACAGTTTTTCGCAAGAATGTGCATCTGATCCATGGATGCACGGCATTAAGGATCCACATTTGCTCTTTACTGTATTAACGTCATCAACAGATACCCCAGCAAAGTATCTAATATCAGAGTCATTTGCAGAGAAGACCATGTCAGAAAGCTGGTATATGGCTCTTCGTGTTGCATCCATCTGTGATTCACCACCAGTGAAATATGAAGAGTGTTCAACAACTCCTGAAGCACCATCACCGCTTCTGTTTGAAACCACAATGATGCAATGATCTCGGAGATCTGAATCTCTATCAAATACGTTTTTTATTGCAGAGTACTCTATGATGAATTGTGTTATGCCAGTTGCATAAGCAATATCTTCTGATAAGCTTTGATCACCCTTATAGTCCCTTCCAAGTCTTATCAACTCATCATGAGACGCACTATATGAACTACCATTAAGTGAAAACGTTAGCTTGCTAAAGAAACGGCTTTCTAATCCTTTAACAATACTGGGATCGAAGATACAATGAATGTTGACTGGAGAGCTTTTTGCAAGCGGCACCATTCGTAACTCAACATTGGGAAGTATAAGGCTAACCGTATCTGGAATCCTTTTATCTTCAATCACCTTGAGATAGTTATCGAGCGATAAATAGTCAGTAATGCCAATAACCTTAATAGCCTTCAGTGTATCGGAACCATCGCCGATATATGATGAGATGCAATCGTAAAAGTTGTCCCATTTTTGCTCAATGGTAGCCCCGGCAAACAGGTCGTTCTTCTTTGTTCCTGGGGTATGAATGTGTAAGTCCCACCGTCTCCATTCGGAACCTCTTTCGTAATTCAGCATGAGCTAACCTCCTGTTATTCCATCCCCAGCGCCTTGACAATGGCGTCTTCCGGGCTGCTGTAGAAGGAGATCTGGAACTTCGCAAACAGGTCTGCAGGTACAGTGGGAATGTCGGCAGCACTGCTCATCGGGATAAGAATCCTCTTCGCGCCAGCATCAAATGCCACCTGCAAGGTGGAGGCCAGCTCCTCAACTTTGTTGATCGTGCCACCGATGGACATCGATCCCAGAACACACAGCTGCGCCTGCACAGGGCGGTCGAGAGCACAACTGCAGTATGCCGTCATCGCCGCAAGGGAGATATTGCTATCGAGTCCCACGCCTTGGCAATCCTGAATGTGCATCAGGTAGTCCTTGGAATCGACAGAGATGGAGGCGCTGATCTGTTTAGCGTTGGCTCGGAAATAGTTCTGAGCCGTTTTCACGGATTCCTTCGTCTCCTTGGCGCTCTGCATGCCGGTCACATCGAACTTCCCGGAACCATCGGTCATGGTGGCCTCAAACTTGAAGAGGCCTTTCATGCCATTGGTGCCATCAGCAACCGTGTACACATGGCCCGGTTTCCCGTTACCCTCTGGGATCAGCTTGCCGCCGCCCTGTTCCAGAACGGGCACGAATACCTCTTCCATGTTTTCAAGGCGAATGAAGGAAAACTGAACATCGTAAAACTCCATACCGCCGATCTTCTTAAGCTGCTCCTTGACGCGCCTGCGGCCCTCTATGGCGTACTTCAGAATTTCCTCGATCTCGTCCTCGGTATATTTCCCATCCGGGTAAAGCAGCTTTGTCAGGCCGGATACCATTTTTCGAACTGCAATGGTGTCGCGCTGGTTCAGGCAACGGCCCAGCCGGAAGTATTTATCGAAAGCATCCGTCTCCGGGACCTTGCGCATCTCCCGCATGAATTCAGCAAAGTAATCAGAGATAAAGCCGTAGTTATCCGTGAAATACTCCGGACGCATCTTGGGAATCTCCCAGCCGGGAATGTAGCAGTGCATACGGTCAAAGAATGCACTGTCGATCATTGCCTCCGGGAAGGGCTCAAACAAATGCGAAGTCTTCAGCAGGTAGTCCACGCTCTGGTTGATATTGCCAACGAACACCATAGATGCATTCGCCTGAATCGCTTCCTTGCCACGAGCGAATGACCCGGATGCCATATAGTCCTTCATAATCTGGACGCCATCTTTATCCTTGAAATTAATGCCCGCTACCTCGTCGAAAGCGACACAGTCCCACAGGCCCACGAGACCGATCTGGCGGCGACCCATGTTGTAGAAAAGGTTTGCAACTGTGGTTTGGCCACCGGAGATCAGGATCGAGTTAGGAGAAAGCTCCTTGTAAATATGTGACTTGCCGGTACCGCGAGGGCCGAGCTCGCAGGTGTTGACGTTATTCTCGATCAGCGGGACCAGACGCGCCAGCAGGTGCCACTTCACCCTGTATTCGAACTGGGTCGGCTCCATACCGCAGGAGCGGAGGAGGAAGTCGATCCATTCTTCCTTGGAAAAGCTGCTCCGTGCTTCGATAATTTCATTCTTATCCAGATTGGGCATCTGGATCGGAGTGATGTCGTTGATGACGAACGGGCTCTGTTTTTTCTCGTCTTCGTTATAGAAATAGGTCAGGTCAACGATGCACCAGATGCCACCGGCCAGCAGCTTATCGTATTCCCGGACATACTTCGGGTGAACGTAGATGCCCTTGATCCCGAGGAACAGGAAGTCTGCCTCATACTGGTCGATACGCTCGTTGAGCTTGACCGAGAGCTTATCGATGACGGTATAGGTCCCGTTCTCCTTGATTTTAGCCTTTATCTTTTCCGCTTCATCTGGACGCACGTAATTGTCTGCCAAGATGCGCTTTACTTGTTCGATACCGGCCTCAATCTCTTTCTCATCGTCCGAGGTGCAGTAGGTCCCCAGCAGGTACTCCAGAACGTAGGTCGGAACATTGGCGCTGTCTTTTATCTTCTTCGTAGCGCCTTTAGGCACGACTCGTCCAGAGAACATCTCAAATGCTTTCTTGTCGAGAGAATCCATACATCATCCTCCTCAAAACATCTTGAAACCGAGAATGTCGATTACAAACTGTTCCTTTTCAATGAATGCCTCGTCCTTTTTGTCGACGTTGCGCAGGATCAGGTAGTATCGTTTGTTCCGGTCAAACTGTATATTCATCAGCGTGAAGCGCACACTGGTTACGCGGGTCGCGGCATCGTCGCTGGTCGAGGCTGCCACAAACGGGTAGGTCCCGGAGACTTTCTCTCCATCCTCGTCCACGATATAGGTCTCGCAGCTTACAGCCAGCTTCGATCCTTCAACCTTTTCTGTCTGCTCGAAGTCGAGAGAGAAGCTGCGGTTGGTAATCTTCCGGGTGATGCTCTTCAGGCGTACTCCAACCGGCGCTGCCGCGTCACGGTTTTTCGCCGAGCTCAGTTCACCGATCTGGATGATCGGCACCACGGTCTCTTGCAGGGAAGCACCGCCGTGGACATATTGCAATCCGGGTCCCGGTGTCTTAAACAGATCATAGCTATAAGGCGACACCACCTTGTATACGCCATCGGCGGTGGCCAGCGGATACTCCAGCGTATAGGGAATACCAAAGGACGGATCGTTGGAGATGGCATACCGCTTAGACGCCTCTGTCGGGTGCATGGAGACCACATTACTATATTTGTCGGAATCCTCTACGTCATTTTTCCGGTACACGAAGCCGTGGTCAGCTGTGATGAAGAAGTTGGAGATCTGCAGGTCATTGAATATTTTCTTGACCAGATCGAGGATCTCCTTAATGGCCGTCGCAGCCACGTCGAAAACCTTGCTCTCATTGTGCTCACCGGTGTTATCGATCGCGTTGTGGTAGATGTACACCAGCGATTTGTCAGACATGTAGCTGCGGAGCTCCTGCCGCTTCATTCCCGCGATATCCTCGTATTGGATAGCGGCATAACTCTTGCGCTTTCCCTTCAGAATCGTGTCCCGTGCAGCGGTACTATTCGTGGGCTGGCCGTCAGCATACACGTCGCCGTTCTGGTAACTGAGCGCCTGATGCGGCAGCAGTGCCGCCATACCGAACCGGGTCTCCGAGGGGAGCGGAGATATAGCATAGGTGATTTTTTCGCTGCCCTTCAGAATAGCATCCGCCTGAATCATCTCGTACAGCTCGTGGGCCATCTCGTAGCGGAAGCCGTCCGATATGATGACGATGCACTTTTTGTAATTCTTGCCTTGCACGGTACGGTAGAAATCGCTGGTCATTGGAATGCCGGAGAAACGCCATTCCTGCTGACGGACCAGTGCATCACTGTATTCCTTGCCAAGGACGTCGAGGAACTTATTCTGGTAAGTCAGATCGACCCGCTCCATGAGCCATTCAAAGGCGTCCACAGGTTCTTCGATCTGCCGGAAGGCAGCGCATGCATGACGGAACTCGGAGTCCACACGATAGTATTCGTCGGCATATTTCTGGACATAGTCCGCAGCCAGCAGCTGTTTGGGGATCGGCTTCTCCAGCAGACGGAAGAGCGCAATGGAGGAGGACAGGAATTCATATTCTGCCTTGTAGTTGTCGTACCAGATAGAATTCCGGCGCAGGGCGATAACCCGCTCAAAGGTGTCGTAGTCCAGACTCCCGTTCTTCAGGCTCTCTCCAATCATGCGGACAACGTGGGCATCGATGCACTTAAATACGTCGGCCTCTTGCACACAGGAAATATCCCGCGAGACGAGAATTCCCTCTATCTTTAAATCTGCGGCAACGTCCTCCTGCAGGACAGGATAGCGTTTATCCGATTTGATCTTGTCCACGAAGAACTTAGCGTCCATCTTGCCGATGTCCGTGATGGTGTACTGCTGGTAGAATGACGGCAGTTCCCCAAAGTCTGCCTTCTGCTCCAGAAGGGCAGTGAACAGGAACTTACGAGTCAGAACCGCAATCTTCTGATCACCCTCGTAGTTGTAGTAGCGGGAGATTTCATCCCACAGGTATTCCTCAAAGCCAAACTTTGAAACATCTGTGTACTTGGACCCACTATCAAAAACCAGCTCCGTCAGGACGCTCTCGATGGAACGGGAGGATGCCTTGGTCAGCACGCACAGCATGGCCATCTTCAGATCGTCGCCGGTCATCTGGTCGTTTACCTGAACATAGTTGCTCAGGCGATTGATGCGTATTTCGCTGTCGAAGAATTTGGAGTACCGCTCGACCACACGGCGCAGGTCAGTATTCGTCAATTCGAGCCGCCGCATGATCAGGGCCACAGTATCCGCGTAGTATTCCTCACTGTAGGTCAGGATATCCAGCAGCCAGTTCTCCGTGTCCACCGGCTTGTCGTGGGGGACGTAGATAAGGAAATTACTGTCCGGGTCGTCGTGCTCGATGGTTTTCTTGATGCTGAATTCATTTTTATCGCAAACCAGCACCCGGCAGCAGTCCAGACTGTCTGCCGTGATATCATCTTTGAAAATTGCGGGAGCGTCGTACCAGAAAAGGATCTTCCGTCCGCTGCCAGTCTGTGCGCGGAACATTTTGATGATCTCTTTCCGGGCTTCCCGATAATCTATACTCGCCATATGTACCTCACTTTATCGGAGCCAGAAGGTCCTTCTTCACCTTGTTTCCGCTATCTGTTACCATTTCCACACTCTGGAACTTGGCGTAATTGGTCTTCACACCATCATCCAGATCGATTTCGATATACTGGTTAGCCATGTGGTCAAGGACCTGCCCGTACTCAATGGCCTCATTGTAGGATGCTGCCAGCTTCTGGCGTTCCTTCTCTAAACGGACTCTGTCACGGCCTTCTGCCTTAGCAAGTCTGCCATTAAGCTCTTCGAGATCATTCTTTAGCCGGGTGGATTCCGGCAGGAAGTAACGACTGTTGATACGGGCAAGAGTGTCATTGTGGTATCGGTGCAGGTAAATCAGGCACTTGAATCCACTGTTTTTACCACTTGAGAACAGCCAGTAGATCGGACGCTTTTGGTAAACCTTCAGGTGGTCTGCAAAGAATCCATCGTTCAGATAGCGATTCAACGCCTCTTCAGAAGATTCGTTATTGTTGCGTCCGATGGACTCAGCAATGAAATCAATGTTTTGGCGGTAGGTATCATCGCCGTAAATCAGTTTAAGCAAGAGAATCAGCTGCGCGGTCAAGCCATCCTCCATACCAATACCACGGTAGATGGGGACTATGCCGTCATCATCGGGATGATATGTTTTGTACTTGGAGGAATCCCATTCACCCCCTGCATATGCCAGTCCCGGAACATCCAATGAGTAGCGGCCCATGACGATGCCGATAAGGTAGGAAATCAGGGATTTCACATCCCGCTCCCGATCTGCCAGCCGAACGGATACATCCTTGTCTTCAACCTCCGGTGTCAGCTCATCCTGCAACCCGTAGATGTCGATAAAGATGCGGTTGAGCTTTTCCTCATTTGACTTTAGGGTGTTAAAACGGTCCTGACATTCTTTTTCCCATTCCTGATACTTATCAGAGATAAGCCTTCCCATATTGGTACCTCCAACTCCAACTAACGGATGTATTCTGAAATCCCAAGAGATATCAAATGCATCCCAGTCCTCTTTTGATATATTCACACATTCAAGTACAAGCTCCTCAATCTGTCTCTTTGAGGATACAATAACTGGGATTGCAGCAACATTATTAATATTGAATGTTAACGTCGGATTTAAAACATTAAGGATATATGTGGTTACCTTGCTCGCCAACAAACCCAGCAAAAATAATCTATCTTCCTCCGAGCAAAACATCGAGGCTCCGCGCCCATCAAAAGCAAAGCCTTTGGAAGATGTTCTTACGCCAAAATTAGAAGAACTGACATCTGACCAATTGATAGAAGGCTTGAAGAAAAAACCAGTACTGGAAGATCTATATCCAGACAATGATTCCATTCGTTTTCTTGCTTCAGAAGAATAGGCGATTACATAATCATTATTTCCATACCAGAGGCGAAACTCACCGCCCTTTTTGTAAGGGGCATATTTGCCTTTCTTTTTGTCAAAATCTTCCTTTGATTCCGCGTCGAAACAAATGTCCTTGTTTTTTACCTCGTGCCAAAGCTTTAGGCATAAGTCGTTGTTACCCGTCGACATACCATGCCTTGGTTCTGCATAATCAGATATTCTTTTGTTCTCAAAAAGGCGACTGAATGAATCACTTACCCAGTATGCAATAGGGGTACCGGGTATCTTGGTATATTTCTCATAGCTGCAAACATACTTAGTCATAGCCATATCTCCTACAATAGAGGATGTTTCTTGAAGTCCCATGATTCCTCAAAAGAATCCCAATCATCCCTGCAAATCTTGATACAGTCTGATGCAAGGGCTTGGGCTTCTTCCCGTTTTTTATCATCTTCTATAAGGGGCATTTTCACCATGTTACCTGCCGTCAAATTCAGTGTAGGTGAAATACACTCAGATAAACGATAAGCCACTTTTGAATTTACAAACGCCATAATGTACAAGAGCAGCTTCTCGTCCTTGGCAAACATAGAATCACCGGCCTGATCAAAAATAAAATCTGCCGGAAGATATCTGAATGAGAAACTCCCACTTGATATTCTTTTCCAAGTAATACCTTCATTGAAAAACTGTCTCTCGTTTCTTATAACGGAGCTTTTCTCACTTCGAATTTCAAGTCCATTATTGCTCCAGTTAACGAGATTGAGATAATTACCATACCATTTTCTGCTCTCTCCCCCGCAGTTATATCTGAACCACTTGCCTTTCTCATTTGCTAACTGAGTGTTTTCGTATTCAACCTCAAACCACAAACGGATGTATTTACTATTGTTGCCTGTCTGCATCCCAGTGCAGCAATCTGCATAATCCGATAGCGGGTTACCATTTTTAAAAGAAGCCTTTTCTGTGTCGGATAGCCAGTATGCAATTGGATTTCCGGGAATAGTGCTGAAGTCCTCTGCACTTACAACATATTTTATCTTCATAATAATCACGCTCTCAGCTTACAATCGCTGACAAGAAATCTGATTCTTTGTCTAAGCTATCAACAAGGCGGAAATATGTGGCATTCCCGCCCATCTTACTATTTCTCATAACAAAAGACGTGGTTTGCACTACTTCGCCACCAATTGCTTCAAAAGCTCTCGCGCCAAGGTGCGCCATAGTGACAATTTCTTTAGTTGAAAGCAAAACACCACGCAGCCTTTCATAACTTGACAAGAACATCCAGCTATGCATATTGATCATTGCTATGAAGCCGTTCGGTTTAACAAAGCTGTTTTCCATAAACATAGCAAACATGTCCGTCTTGCTGTTAGGATAATTCTTTGATGCATAATCCTTTACCGGTCCTTCCATGCTGGAAATACCAATGTAAGGAGGATTAGTAATCATTACATCATATTTTGCAGAGAGAGCTTTTGCCTGATTCAGCAGCATCTTCAACTGTGCTGCTCCGTCGGATACAAAATAGGTATTGAAGGTAGTAGGGACCACCTCGTGTTCCAGCTTGTATATGACGTTTTCGATTGCCGCATAATCCAAATCTGGTACTTTGACAAGAGAACCGATAGTCTTTCCGTTTTCAAAGACCTTTACCAGTAACGAAACTGCACGAATATCAGAGTCAGAGAATACGGCCAGCTCCTTCATATGCTTACGGTATTCCAGTGACTCCATCTCATGAGAATCTTGCAGTTCATACACTTGCGGCAGGGTATAGTACTCCTGACGGAAGAATCGGTTGTTCAATGTTCTGGCCTTCATTACAAGTGCAAAAGAGGCGAGCTGTGCAGCACGCTTGTCCACATCGAGACCAACCAGATTGTTCTTCAAAATCAGCGTGGGGATATTCCGCTTACTATAGCCTTTCTCCTCATACATCTTGTACAGTAGGTCCATGACATAGACGAGAATATGGCCCGAGCCTGAGCAGGGCTCGATGATACGGATTTCCTCCGGGTTGACATTCCTGTATTTGATTTCATTGAGCTTTCGCTGAACTTCCTCTGTCTGCTCCGGATCGTCAACATAATAGTTCATTGAGCTGCGGAGAGAGGACTGCGGATAGCTCTCCATCCAAATGCGGCCCACGGAGTTCTCCGCCATGTAACGCACAATCCAGTCCGGCGTAAAGAGCTGTGTCACTGCAGGAAGCGTATCCTTCGTGATCGTTTTCTTTGCTGCCATGACGGCATCTTTCTTCGCAGAGATATAGAACTGGTACATCCAGCCGATGATCTCTACGTCGTTCATGAAGTTCTCTTCAGGAATCTCGACCAGTTTCGTCAGCACGGTCTCGCCAATCAAAAGGGACTTCGGAAGCAGGAGCTCCATATATCCCAGATCCCGTGAAAACAGCATCGGGAGAATACCCGACAGTGCATTGCACTGGCAGATCAGTACATATCGGAAGAGCTCTTCAGTCTTGTTTTGGCCCTTGAGTTCAGCACAGTTATTCATATCCAACCGTAAATCGTCTTTAACAAGACTGAGGTTTTTCAGAATATCCGGTTCGATGCTACCGCTGGTGCTGGACAGCACATGGAACCCATGTGGAAGGAAATCGTGCAGCTCCATAAACCGCAGCGCCACAAAGCGGTTGAACCAAGTGTAGGCAAACTCCTCGATGATGTTCCGATAGCCCTTAAGACGGACTTGGCTAATAATATCCAGTCTCTTTCCATACAGGTCTGCAGGATAGGAATTGGAGTCGCCATCTATGACGGTATACTCACCGCTCCTCTTGGCCTGACGGAAATCATTGTCTCCGTTGATGCCGAGCGTCTTCAGGGACACTTCAATCTGTTGTTCCAAATTATCCTTCGCCCATACAGCGTAGGTCTGCAATACTCGCTTATCCATTGATACTCTCCTTAATGCAGGTCAACTTCGTCATTGTTTTCGAGCTCGGCCAGCAGCTTGGTGCGGATCGCATCCAGTACCTTTTCGACGTCATCTGCCGAGGTCACTTTCTTGCTGGCAGCAGGGACGCATTCGATAATGGAGATGCGCTTACTACGGACCGTAGTAGACGTTCCTTCGTTAATCACGGATGTGATAAACTTGCGGAATCCGGAAACGGAGCTGCTGCTTGCCGTAATGTAGGAATCCATATTGGGGGTAGTCTTGGACAGGGAGGACAGCCATTCGGAATACTGATCAGCAAGCTCATCGGCTTTTGCCTCAATGCGGGAAAGCTGATCGTCAGTGAGCTCCAGATCCAGTGCTCCCTGAAGTTCATGGTCTATCGCTTTCCGATCCTGCTCCAAACGGCGAACAGTGGCATTGTACTTATCCTGCAGCACCTGATCCCGGAGCTCGTTGGCCTTGAACACAAGATTGGCAAGGTCATTCATCTTCTGGAACGGCATCTCCATATCGACGATGGCCTGCATGGCTTCTATCACAGAATCAAGACGGTTCAGGTCTTCAAACATGCGAGTAGTGTTATACCAGTCGATGATTTCAAGAGCATCCTGATAGTTTTTCTGCTGATGACTTCCTTCCTTATAGAAACCCTCCAGCTGTTCCAGCGTTTCAGCATTATCCTCAAGGCTGTCGGCTCGGTTGATGATCTCATTGAAAACGGTGAGGGAGTCACTGGATTTCAGGATAGCGCTGAAGTCCTGATACAGTTTCGCGGCCACTTTGCTGCCAGCGTAATCGGTGCCATATTTTGTCTTCAGATCAGACAGGAACTGCTTCTTCCGCTCGAAGAAGGCAATGACCCCGGATTTCAACTGCGCCTCATCCAACGGGAGGTTCTCTGAATACACATCGTTCATGATGCGCTTTACCTGATAGAGAACCTTCTCATCGATGATCTCTTTCGGACGGACCACCATCGTGTCAACGTTGTTCTTGCGAACAAGATCGTTTTTGAAGCCGGTATTGTTGTCATCAACCACGTGATCATGGATGGAGATGATCAGCGACTGGTATTTCCACAGACGCGCAACCATGCCGAGAATATCGAGGTCGCGCCAGCCATAGGGCTTTTTGGAGAAGTACTCCAGAAGGCTCTTTACTGTCGTATTCCGGTACACATTCTTGTCGTCGCGGACCTTCTCAAGAATCTCGTCATAGGCCGCCTTGTTGCTGTCGCCGGACAGGTCATCACCGAAAATCAGGTTATTATCGGTCAGCAGGCTGAAGATGCTCTTCTGGTCGGGGTAGTAGTAACTCACAAGGCCGATCTTGAAATAGTTTCTACCCACCATTTCCTTCAGGGCATCCTGCATGCGGTCTTTGCCATCTTTCTTCTTGATATCAAGAAGTGAACCGCCAAGGTAGATGGGAGCCGTAGTCAACGCGGAACGGATCATATCCTCAGCACGACTAATACGGTCAGACATCTCGCTGGCCTTTTTACTCATAATCTCCGTCAGGGAAGCTGACATAGTCGCGCTGTTGTTCCTGCGGAATGTTGCGATTTTGTTTGCCCGGATCAATTCATCGATGAAGGTTCCGTCAGTCAGATCAATGATAATAGCGTTATCGCGGATGGATTCTGACTGATAATCGGAGGCATCTTTGGAGCCGGAGAACTGCGTGCGGATACGGATCGTGAGCCCGTCCTGACTGAAGGAGCCTTTCGATTCAGAATCCACAAAGCGATTCAGGGCAAAGTCGTACCTACCTTCATAACGGTACTTATTGCTCTCGAAGATTTTATCGAAAATAATATCAAGGACTGTCCGCTGAACTTCGCCTTCGTTATAGGCTGAGTTGTTGATCTGCTTGTTGACGTCCTGCTCTTCGTTGGTCAGGAAGTCGTATTCCTCGCCGTTCTTCTGAATCAGGGTTTCGGCTTCCAACCGCTGCAGGGCCTCAAGGATGCGAGCCTTCAGGGCTCCCTTGTCCACATTGATGTTATCTACCAACAGAGTGGCAAGACGGTCGATGGTGGCAGGCATATCCTTCACGTGCTTGATCATGAACAGAATGCGAAGGACACGGATATCAAACTCATCCAAGCTGGGCTTACGGGCAGCGTTGGTGAAGACCGTTTTGATGTCGTAATCGATAAACTCCTCAGCAGTGGCATAGAAGCTGTCGAACGGAACCAGCAGGCCGGATTCCATATCCATGACCTTCTTCGCTGAGGTCTGGAAGGCGTCCAGCAGCGAGCGTTCGTTCTGAGAAATGTGCTTGCCCTCGCTCATTCCGTGCTCACGGATGGATTCAAAGACCTTCTGCAGCAGCTCGAACTGATACGACACGAAGGGATAAACGTCCTTGAACTCCTCGGCATCCTTGTACCCAGACCATGTGGGCTTCGCAGGGAAAAGGATCACATTGGTGAGACGATTGCTGTTAGCATCATAGAGGGCACGCAGCGGAGTTTCCGCGTTTTTCTTCTTTTCCAGAATACGGCGCTTGATAACCTCGTCGGCATTGGCACCGGAGAGGAGGAGACGGGTGTTGAACCGGCCCTGAATCTTGGAAAAGTCGTGCTGCTTATCCTTGGTGCTGTCGATCATGGCTTTCAGTTCCTGCTGGGAGGTGATAACCACCCACGCTTTGCCATGAGCGAACTTACCCAAGTCCTCTACGCAGGTCTGAAGGTTCAACATCAACTGTGTGTTGTCGCCGATGAACTGTCCGACCTCGTCCATCAGGAATATGACGCGGGCATTGTGCTTCTCACAGTAAGCATTGACGATCTTTCCGAAGTCTTCGGTGGTATTGGTGAAGTTACGTGTCTGATCCTCGATGAAGATCTTGGCGCTTTCTTCTGACATCCCACGCACGGCGACAAGAGCCTTGATCATGGAGTCGCGATTGAGGAGTGCCTTTGCACGGTTCTGAGTCCAGTTGCGGCCAGAAATCTTCTCGAACGTATCGACAAACTCCTCCAGCTTTCCTTCCTCATCCAGAGTGCGCTCCAAGTCTGCTACCCATGGGCTGGCACCGCAATAACCGACAGCCTCGTTGAAGGCGCGAATCATGATATCCATGATAGCCTGCGTCTTCGTTTTAGAGTCGGATTTCGCTTTGCTATCGATATTGAAAAGGACCACGAGGTTGTTGGCTTTGGCGCTTTGCCGGATGTCTGCAAGAACCATCTGGTCGCTGATCTTGTCCTTGAAATACTCTGATGCACGGACACCGGCCACCTCCTCGTTCTCCAAGATGTAGCCGAGGATCTTCAGGAAGTGAGATTTACCGGAACCAAAGAAACCGGTGATCCAGACACCCGTTTTCTCGGTCGGCACGGTCAGGGATTCCCTATACTTACGGAAGAAGGCGCGGAATGACTTGACGATCTCATCTGTGCAGACGTATTCTTCGAGCTCCTGCCACTTCTGCTCCTCGTCCTCATTGCCAATGGTGACGACACCCTGAATGGGTCTGTCGATTTCCTTCTGAAAGAGATTTTTAATAATCATTTCCGCGTCTCCTTTCCACCAGTGGGAATGCTCTGTAGTAGTTATCGTCGTCCAGCCGTTCAAACAGGCGCAAGGTCATAGAGTTCTTTATCTCGTATCGTCCCGGATACATCATCACAACCGGCGTTCTTCTGAAAATGCTCTGCAGGTTGTTCAGAATAGTATGGCTCCGGATGATCGGGAAGGCCTTACCAACACCTGTAATCAGCACGATAGATTTGCCGTCATCCGGTACGGTATTCTTGAATTTGTCCAGAAAGCTGTTCTGGTCTTCCTCTACCGATAGGAGCGGTTGGAAAACCTCTCTAAGCAGCAAATCCTTTTCATATTCGGATTCCATCCTCTGGATGTCTTCGAGGTAGCCTTCCTCTTCGATGATGTCGAGCATCATTTCATACAGGTCGAATTCTACGATTTCCGGATTCCGGGATTTCAGTTTTTTCACTTCTCGGCGGACCAGCAGTTCATCCTTCGGCGCGTAGTCGAAAATATAGAACTTCATGTCATTTGCCGTACCATACCGGGTGAGGGAAGCCACGCTGATCATCCGGTCCTCCAAATCAACGAAGCGCTCATTCAATGATCTTTCTGCCACGGTTTTTACCTCCCAAGCATGACCTGCAGAAATTCCTGATCACCAATCTCTGCAATGTGTTCTTCTATTGCAGGGTGGATCATCATCCGTTCCACCACGATGTTCCGACGCTCACGGGTACCGAGTCCGGAGTCAACCAGAATGTTTCTGTAACCTTTTGTCAGGCAGCGCAAAGTGTGCTCGCCCCATTTCGCAACGATCAGGTCCGTCTGCTTTTTTGTTTCAAAGAACTGATCGAAGTCATCAATGGAGAGATAGTTCTTATCCCCAAGGAGGGCTTCTCGATAAACCTCCATCATGAAGTCGTAAAACAGGGTGTCGGTTTTGGCAATGGCGTAGGCCAGAATGAATTTGGAGGTGGCAACATCTCCGTTGTAAAACTGAGAGAGGAGAAACGGATCGAGGATAGCGAGGCGGTCGTACAACACATTGGTAATTTCACGGCGGCGCTCCAGCGACTCGATCTCGATGTAGTTGTTATCAAAGCATTCTGTGTATACTTCTTCCCGGTCAAGACCGTCCAGCATCAGCTTGGCGATTTTCTTCGCAATGGGATACTTAAACGGAGTCTTCTTGATGGCAGAGGAGTAGGGTTTTCTGTTCATCTTTAAACCTCCATGGTATAAACGACGTCAAGATTGCAAGGTACATTCTATCACCGGCAACCTCTTTTGTCAAGAAAAAGCGTTCCTTTTGAACTGCAAATCTGATTTTGATAATATAAGGGCAAATCTGCTAACGATAGCAACTGAACCTCTTAACGATAGCTTTTCAATCGTTACAAAGTACAATCGTTAAGGGAGTATAATCATCCGCGACAAATGGTCCTGAACCACAGCGGTCAAAGATGCATGCAGACAATAAAGAAGCCCTTGGAATCAGCTAAAGTGCCTGATTTCAAGGGCTTTTGGGCTATCTTGGCTATATACACATTATATCAATTACTCGATGTTGCAGATCGTCCGATGCTCCGGAGATGAAAACTTCTGGCAACTCGGAGAGCGTTCCTGACACGGCCAACTTCTTCAGCCAGAATCACGCCGCTGAACTCCGCAGGGTGCAGGCGCAGGGATTGCTTTCCCTTCACCGCATAATCGCCCTCACATCCGAGGCCGGGGATAATCTCCCAGCCGGCGCAACGAAGCAAGCGTTTGGCTTCATCCTGGAAAGCGATTCTGGCCGTCCTGTCTGGAAAACCCTTGCCATGCTCATACATACTGTCAATATAGAAACAGACTTTCTGATACATACCGTCTTCCTCCACTTATTCCTTCGGGGAATAACTCTCCTTGCGAATGTATTCTTCCACGAACCTGAGTGCGACCTGCGCCATGAGTGCCTCCTCGTTCGGCTTGTCAGCCTGAACGGTAAGGCCGCCGGCCGGCAGGTCCAGCGAGATCAGGAGGGCGCGGTTAATACTCCGCAGTTCTTCCTCCGTCACATGGCCGATATAGTCGCCGAAACGCTCAATACTCACGGATGTGATCTGCTCACAGAGAGCGAGCGACTGCCGGCCTGCGGACGTGACCGGTGCGTGCGTAGGCAACGGAGTCTTGTCCCGGGTAGTGAGGAAAACGACCTCGACCACGGAACTTTTTTCGTTGCATTTCTCGTTGGAAACGACGACCGCAGGCCTGCCTGCCCGCTGTTCCGAACCGCAAGTCGGCTGCGGGCAGACGTAGAAGATATCGCCTCTTGTTATTGCCATAATACTCAGCCCTTTCATAATAGCCGGGAGCAGCCGGTGTTTCTTCGGCCGCTCCCGTGTACTTTGCTTGTTATCTGACTGGTTCAAAAGTGATAGTCGACTATCCCGCCGATATAGTAGGACTTGGACAGGTCCGCTTCACGGAGCCAGTTGTCCAGGGCCTTCAGCGCATCGTCGTCACGGTCATAGACATAGAACCCGAACTTGTCGTTGTAGGCATTGTTCAGTTCATAGATCGTCATGTCCAGGGCCCGGTAGCCGTCCTTTCCGCAGAATGCGTCGAAGGAAAAGGCACCGAGCAAAGACGCGGACTTCAGGAAATCCCCGAACTGACGGCGGAAGTGATACTCCGCCGCTTTGTCAGTAAAGCTGATCCTGTCACCGTCGTTTTTGCATTGTCCTGCGAAGAAGCCGACAAACCATTGGATCTCATTATCGCGGCTTTCGTCCGCAATAACGTCCGCATAGTCTGCGACCGTCCCGTAGAACCAATCGGGGAGCATATCGTAAGTATAGCGTTCGCCCTCAGGGATCGGTTTCTCACTGATCTCAAAAATCCTGCTGTGCATGATCAATTCTCCTTAGATTTCAGTTTTTTGCGGATCCGACGGAAGCGTTTTTCGATCGCTTTCGGCCGCACGCCGCACAGTTCCGCGATCTCCCGGTTCTTATAGCCCTGGTTCCGCAGATATACTGCTTCACACTGCTTGAACGTCAGCTCCCGCTCGATCTGCTGCCAGAGGGCGGCGTTGACCGTCTCTTCACAGGTAGGGTCCCAGGGCGGCCGGTCGTATTCGGCTTCCACCTGCTGCAATCGCTCCTGATTCCGGATATTGGACAGTTCAGACCGCAGATGGTACCAGAGGACCGTGGAAAAGGTATACTGCCGCAGCGTCCCGTCCGTCAGATAGCGGACGACTGCATGCAGATACCGAAGCGCGAGCCTGTCGTAACAGTCCGCGTCCAGCCTTTGCCTTTCCATGAACGTCAGCAGAAGTCCGTGGTTCTTATCCGCGAACTCCCGCTGTTCGTCGGTCATGGGGCCGTTGCCGGGAACGTCCGCCGGATCGGGCTTCATTAAGCGATCACCCGCAGACGTCTTACTGTCGGCCGGCATTTCGGCGGCTCTCCAGGATCTGCTTCGCCTCGCGGATCACTTTCGGGCAGTTGGTCAGTTCCCAGGTCTCGATATACCGTACGGTGCGGTACATGAGGCCGAAGAAGTCCTTATCGTTGATATTGACGTAGACCTGGTTGGTCTTCCGGTAGGTCCCACTCTTGATATGGATCCCGCCGGTCTGCGTGCCCTCTTTGACCGCACGGCCGTTCTCTACGATGATGCACCAGGGATAGTTCCTGGGCTTCTTGTCCTGACCGTAGGAAGCGCGCTTCACCCAGAGCCTGGTCACGCTGCTCAGTCCGTTCTCATCCGGCTCGCCGAAGATCTTCTCCTCGGAGAACTCAAAGTTCTCGACGCCGGAGCTGGCCTTCGCCAGAAGGAATGCGAAGATCCCCGGCGACAGGTTGGCCGTTACCCGGATCGTCGCACCGCCCGTTCCAGCGGAATAGTCCTGGAGGACCACCCCGATACTGGAATAGATACGCCCGTTCTCCGTCTTCTCGCCCTGTGCGTGCATGTGTGCATAGTTCTCGGGTGGCGGGACGTTCAGCTTGTCGTTGAACTCACAGAGCTTCTTGTTGGTCATGTAGATAGCGATCTGATTCTGAATACGGTTTTCGTCCATGGTCACACCTCTTATTATCTTTGACTCGGTCAGATTCGTCCGACCGGCACTGTACAGTTCGGCTCTGCGTTCCTTTCCGGGACCGCAGAGCCTGCATTTTAGATTTCATCATTCCTAAGACTCAGTGGGGCAGAAGCCTCGCGATCAGGTTCGTGAGCATGACCGGGAGGTCGTTCAGGTCCGTGATGTCCAGATACCCGTCGCCGTAGATCCGCTCGATATTCGGGCGGTCGTCGCCGATGGCTGCCGCGTAGATCTGCACGCCGCGCCGGGAATACTCCAGCTTGATGCCGCGCAGGTCTGCCTCGGCCGCGCTTCCGGAGTACCCGTCGTCGTTCGGCTGACCGTCGCAGATGATGATCAGGATCTTAATATCGGATACCTGCCTGGCCAGTCTTTCCGCCAGGAACCTCAGAGCCGCTCCGTCCCGGTTACAGTCCCGTGCGCTCATGTCCATGAGCCGGTATCTGTCGTTCTTATCATGGGAGTCGAAGTCGGAATAGGAGAACAGCCGGACTCTGGAGCTCCAGGCGGTATGCCCGACGATCATCAGCGGGATGCCGAGGGATTCGCAGAAGTCCTGCATGACGATCGCGGTCGCCCTCGCGCGGGTGATCCTGTCACTTCCGCACATCGATCCGCTTTCGTCCACGAGCAGGCCCACGGACAGATTGACCGGTTCGGTCGGGAGCCGGGTATTGCAGAAGACGCGTCCGTCGCTGCGGTACAGCGCATGCTGATTCAGCCGCTTGCCGCAGAACAGTCCCGTCTGCTTCCCGCCCTGGCGCTTGTCCCGAAGGACCGCGCTTACGCTCCGCTGAAGACGCTTCGACAGCGTCAGCAGATCCGGCGCGACGCGGTTATAGCTCTCGATCATCTCGGGAGTCACGCGGGTCATGCGGTTAACGGTGATATGGATGTTCCGATGCGCGTTGCCGTAAGAGATACTGGCGGCTTCACGCTGCAGTTCCTCGGAAAGCTCCTGCTCCTGCTGCTCGTTTACGACTGCCTCGGCCATGGTATCGAGCAGCCGCTCGATATCCTCGGCGGCGCTGCCGTATCCGCTGCCCTCGTATCCCGTGTTGGTGTCCAGACCTCCGTCGCCCTCGCTGACGATCCCGCCGGTCACATGCGCTTTCATTCGTTCGGTCTCTTCAGCCAGGACCCGGGCCATCTCGGCGAGCACGGTCCCCTGTCCGCCCTCTTCGGGAGCTGCGGATTCTTCAGCGGAAACCGGCGCGGACGCCAGGGTGAAGTTCGGCGCGGACTTCGGCAGCTGACTGGAAAGCTCGTCTTCCACAGCCTGACCCGCCTGCGTCTGCGCTGGCTGGCCGCCGTCCTGCTCTTCGGTACTGCCTGACGGCTGCCGGCCGGACGCGTCGCCCGGACTGCCGGTACCGGCGTTCGCCTGGCCGGGGTCCTGAGCCGCGTTCACGGCCTGGTCGTACTTCGTCCGCAGTTCGTCGAAACAGCGCTGCATGACCGGCCACAGGTCGACCAGGATCAGGTTGACCGCCTCACAGCGGTCTCTGGCGTCGTCGGCGCAGATGCAGCCGTCGACCAGGGCCATGAAGGACTTCAGGTAATCCAGAAGCTCTCCGTCGTACCCGGACAGGTTGTTCAGGTCCCGTACCCGGACGTACTGGATCAGGAGATTGAGGACGACGTTGTGGTCGTAGATCTTCCTGTCGAGCATCGACTCGATATCCGGCATGAGTTCGGCGTACCGCAGGTTGTTCAGAGCGATACCGCGCGCAGGCGTGCCGGGATACTGGCATGAGCACTTCAGGTCCACGTACCCGTCTTCCAGGATATTGCTCAGCGCGCGTGCCGTGCTGAGGATCACGCTCAGGGGCACCGGGTCGCTTTCGTCCAGTAATGCTTCTTGGATATCTCCGGCGTACTGCTTCTGAGAAGCAGTCAGGCAGTCGGGCAGTCCGGGATAGAACCGTCCGGACTCAAGACTGAAGAAGAAGCTGTGCCACACGGGATTGTCCGTAAAGAGCATATGCCCGAACTCGTGGGCGTTGAGACCCTGGAGACTGAGTGACCGGAGCCGCCTTGATGGGAAGCTCCAGGTGATCTCGTTGCACGCGTTGATCATGATCCCGCTGAAGTCCGTGAACGCCACCGTCTCATCGTCGTGGTCGGCCTTGACGGTCACACGAACCGAGCGGTTATACCGTTTCGTCGCGGACTCCGCGATATCCGTCAGGAAACCGCTGTATTCACGGGAGGCAAAGAACTGCTCGTCCGTGATCTTGCTTTTTTCCTCCAGGATCCGTTTCCGGATCGACAGGTGTGAGGTCCTCATTCCGAACCACCCCCACACTCAGGCCGCATTGCCGAACACACGCTCGTTGAGGTCGCCGAGTGCACCTGTCAGCTCATTCCTCATCCGGCAATCCGAGGCGTAGGGATAATACCAGAACAGGTACTCATCGACTCCTTTTACGCGGATGACCAGCGGGATCTTGCTCCCGGCAGGGTGCTTCAGCGGCTCGACAGTTACGTCGCATCCGGTTTTGGCCAGTGCGAACTCCATTACGCTCTGGATGTACCGCGTAACGGTCTCAGGCGTGGCGCGTGCCTGTGTGGGCCGCCTGTTCACGCTGGTAGCCACGGCACGCATCCCCATCATTACGTAGAAATCAACGGGAGAAGGCTTTTTCCTTGTCATGTCAATTACCTCATTTCTTACAGTTTTTCATTGAACTGGGCCTGCAGGCACGACGAGATCAGGTCCGCCCGGTTATCCGGATCCGCCGAAGCGGAGGATATGACCGTGGAGAGGGCTGACTCATAGGGGTCGTCCGTGACCATCGTGGACTGGATCCAGCTTTTCAGTTCGCGCATTCCGCAGCTGCCGTCCGTGATCATGGTCTGGCGGCAGCGTTCAGCGATATCCCGGACGACGATCGCCATTTTCGTGGCTGCCGCTTCGTCCGAAAACCCGGTCAGATTCATTACGCGCCTGACCATGGTCGGAAGATCCGGAGCCTCGATATCGTAGAGCAGATCCATTCTGGAGATGATGCTCTGGTTCATATCCCGACATCCGGCGTAGTCCGAGTTCGTCGTGACGATAATGACCGTGTCCGGATGCCGCTGCACCCGCTCACCGGTCGGCAGCGTGATCACCTGGCAGTTGTCCAGAAGGGAGTTGAGACCCACGAGGACGCCGGGATTCGCGATGCAGGACGGCTCCTGTACCTCGACCACGTATCCGTAGCGGATGGCTTCGATCAGCGGTGAATCCACATAGCGGATCCGCTGCCCTTGCCCTTCCGAGGGCGTCAGGCGCGCCACTGCGATCTCGATGAGCTTCTGCAGCACGTCGTCTTCCGTCTTATCGTCGTCGTATTCGCCGGTCAGCATCTGATAAACGCTGGGCGGATGCATGACGATATCCGAGATCCTGGGCAGCTCCCCGCCTCTCGGCCGGGTGCCGTTCCTCTCCTGCGCGTCGGGAATGAACTGCCCGATCAGGTCCGTGATCTCCGTATTGGCGTTGCAGGTCATGAGCGTATACGGCAGGTTCAGGCCTGCCGCGATTGCCTGGGCCGACATGGTCTTGCCCGTGCCCGCGACGCCGCGGAACATGAAGTTGCGCATCGGCTGGCTGGAGCCCGTAGTCGACTGCGCGTGTTCACATACGCGGACGACCTCTCTGGGCACGATATACCAGTCCGGCAACACGGGCACCATCGCAGACTCCCTGGCACTCAGCGTCCTCGCGGACAGCAAATACCGGCCCGCAAGTTCTTTCGGAGTGATCGAGGAAGTACTCAGCGGCGAAGCGTTCCCGCTGCGGGGAAACAGACTGAACTCGCCGTAGAGGACTCCGGTCGGAGAGTAGGTCCCGTTATCCAGCGCCATCTGCGTGATCGCGGCTATATTGCCCGTGACGGGGATATTGGTCTTGATCCCGTCGGAGCCGAGCGACTTGGCGTTCTCGATCCTGCGGTAGACGTTATCGCAGAGAGTCAGCGCCGTTTTCTGAGCCATGTCCATGTCCGGCCAGCCGACGTTCATTTGGGCCAGGAATTCACTGAAGCAGGCCTGGAACTCGCTTTCCTCCATCAGATACGGGATCAGGCAGAAGAGCAGCGCGGTTCCGGAACCCATTCCGGAGCCGGGTCCGAGAACGTACGGGTCCATGCCGGGCGACCCGTTCTTGACGCACGCGACGTAAAACTTGCCGGTGTTCTGATTGAACACGACCATGTCGGTCTTGTCGGAGGACACGTACTCCGCGATACGGTAGGTCGTGCCCTGATGCCCGACTGCTCCAAGTCCGTCCACACTGCCGCCCGCGTCCGTTTCCTGCACCAGCTTCGCGTAAGCGAGCAGTGCCCGGAGAGTCGGCCCGTGCAGCGTGGCTTTCGGGATCCCGACCGTGTTGTACCGGGACATACCGAATGACTTCGCGCCGGCGTATATGGGATCGTCGAAGGGTGCCGGCAGCGGTAGCTTGTAAGTGAAACTGTCAAAGAGTTTGGTTCTGGCCATATAGCACCTCGGTTTAAAATAATCTGAATTGTGTCCGGCTGACGCTTACCAGGCGACTGCGAGCTGTGAGCCGCTGACCGACGCCCGGATATCGTCCTCGCGGACCAGGGTGCAGAGATCCTCCCACGCGGATTTCGGCGGGAAGTCTGCGATCGAAGAGAACAGAAGCTCACCCCCGGGTCTGCCGATCAGAACGTTACCGCTTTCGCTGATGACCAGCTTTTTGTAGCCCTGGGTATTGAGTTCCTCAACCATGGCGCAAAGGGCTTTCTCGCCGGTCTCGGCGTACCATTTCCGCAGATCATAGCGGTCGAGGAGCTCACTCTCGCGCAGGTCGTTTTCATCCCGTTCGGGGACTGCGGTCGAAGTTTCACCGAGACGGACCAGCTGCATGAGTGAGATGGCCATCGCACCGGAACTGCTGAGACTGACCTCCGCGTAATTGAACGGATCGGCATTCTGAAGGCTGATCCGCCATGTGCCGCCGAGCCTGACGTCTTCCGCACCGGGCTTTTCGAGCCACAGCCAGGAAACGTTGGGGTAGGTCGTGCTGAGCTGCTCCGTGATCCGGTAGTTCACCTGCAGAAGCAGGCTCCTTCCGTCGTCCGGGCCCCGGCCTTTCAACCTCTCACGCTCGGACTTCCCAACTGCCGCCCGCTTCGGTTTCTTTTTCGCAGCACGGGCAAGCAGTTTACCGAGCTCGATGACTGCCCAGATAAGCAGCGCGGCGAGTGCGATCCAGTGGAAAACCGTCTTCCGGGTGATCGTTCCGAGCAGGACACAGGGGAGCATAACGATCCTGATCACAGACCAGGTTCCGATTCGGCTTTTTGCAGCCACATTTTTCATTCCTTTCATTGTTTGATGGTTCCGGGAAGGAGAAACGGCTGGGAGTCATTGCATACTCACAGCCGTTTCGCTGGATCCGGATCAGAGGGGGAGTTCGTCATCGTCGCTGGAGATGGTGACTTCCTCATGGATCTTGCCGGTAGTCGCCGGTACGGGTTCCGCAGCGGTTTCGCCGGCCTCCTTCTGTTTGGGCCCGACGAAATGCCAGTCCAGGATCCCGACGTCGACCGAGGTGCGTACGGTACCGTTTCGGTCCGTATACTCACGTACGGTCAGGTTCCCGACGACCTGGAGCGGCTGACCTTTGGCCAGTTCCGACTTCCGGAGCCGCTTCGCGATGTACTCGTTGCCCGTGCAGTTGTAGAACGTGGCGTTCTCCTGCGGGCCCAGCTTCTGATTGACAGCCAGGCGCAGGGTGCAGTACTCACGGTCCTCCTTGCCGACACGGAACTCGGGATCCGCGACGAGCCGCCCCTCCAGATTGATGATTGCGTACATATACACTCTTCCTTTCTGCCTTTCGGCCAAAATATATCCAGACGCCTTCCGGCGAATGGTCCAGACAGGATCCCACCGGTCAGACGGGATAAAAAAGAGGCAGATGCGTACAGTAAGCCTGTAAACGCAGCTCTGCCACATACCCCGCGATCACTTGCGCGGGTTCACACAACTTAGGAAGCTCCAAAAGGAGAAAAAATCTAGTAAGAACGTCTATAGTCTATCTTTTCCTCCCGCAGCCCGCCACAATACCCAAAATTCCCGTCCGGACCGAAAACGGTATGTTCAGGAGATCTCCTCATAGCCCAGCAGGGTCCTGCCGGCTCCCAGGAACCCGGCCTCCTGCGGGATCTGTCCGGTCAGCGAGTTTACCGGAGACAGGTAGAGCCGGTATCTCTTCCCAACGGCAAGCGCGGTCCGCCCTTTTACGCTGATTTCCGTTTCCTTGCCGGCATCGTCTGCAATGACCAGGAGCTGGCACTTCCTGACGCGGTTCCGCCGGACTGAAAGAAGAGAGCCTTCCATGGTGACGTATTCGCGCTTCCGCACAGCACGGACGAGAAACAGCGTTTTCAAGCCGCCTGCGACCGCAAGGGAAAGCGTAAGAAGCAGCAGGATCCTGTCGTGTGACGCGAGCGCGTAGATCACGCCGAAGATTATTGCTCCAAGCAAAATCACAGCCATGCGTGCGATCCGTTTGTGAATTGCCTCGGGTATCATGTTCAACCTCCCATAATAAACTCGGCGGAGGCCGAAGCCCCCGCCCGCGGTCACGCCATGTCCAGCATGACCTTGTGGTTCAAATAAAGATTAGCCGTCGCCTGGAGCACGGCAGCCCTGTTTCCCGACCCGCGTGACAGCTTCCGGATCCGTTCCTGGTCATCCTCTTCGTCAGTGTAGATAGCAGAGATGACTTCGTCCGGCGTATTCAAAGGGCCAGCGAATCAACCTCTTTCAGCCACTCACATTCTTTTTTCAGTGGTGCAGGCGTGTTGCGCAGCATCTTTCCTGTTTCTTTGTAGCAGGTTATCTTATCGGCAAGCAGCCGATCGTAGACGAAGCGCACACAACCGAATGTCTTTGCAAACATAATTTGCTGTTCACCGTTAGGGTACAGTCGGAATCTGTAGGCTTTATTCGCTTTCATCGTTCGCCCTGACTTTCTAAGTATTTACGGATCACCTCACTGGGAGTATAGCCAGTGCTTACCCGTGATCATTCAAATCTGTTGCGGTGTAAACAAGGGAGGAGCCGTGTACCGAACGGTACGCATGGTTCTGTGGGAGGTCGGTCGCCCCACCTAGGGGCGGCCTCCTACCCGATCACAGAATTCTTTTTTGAAGCGGGCTTATTTTGTCGAATATTACGGTTTTCTCTGCTCGATTGGTTGCGGTTGTGCGTCGGGTGAATTCAACCAATCCCAGTCGGATAAAGGTCAGCCAATCGAAAAAGGGCCCAGTTGTATAAAAAAAGGCTGAAGCAAAGCAAACGCAATGCTGCAGCCTTTAAACTCCCGACTCATACCCGATTAGGCATCGGTTATCAGGGTTTCCTCCATCACCTATAACAAGATCCATGTGAAGATGGAGACCGTCACACGCATTAGGCATCGTAGTCGAAACGTTCATCGTTGAAAACGAACAGCTCTTTCCCATCGTACTTTTTGTAGATAGCGTATATGGTTTGAAATTCATCGATGGTTATAGCGTGGTTACCAATCGGCTGGGCTAGGCAGACTCCCGGCATTCCATATGCATATTGCTTGCGCGTGATGTTAATGTGCGCCCACCAGCAGCCATAGTTCCCATGATAGCCGCCAAAAGTGAAGCCCTCATCACGCAGCCACTCGAAGAACGGGGCATCACATTTTTCCAGAGACTTATCGCACACGAGGAATGCTTCTGTTTTTCCACCGCCGATATGCAGGGTCTTTTCTTCCATAGGATAAACCTCCAAGCATTATTCCATAAAGAAAAGACCCATCGAATGACGGGCCTTCAAGCATCGGTCTCGACCCATCGTTCAAGCCTTGGCACCTTGCCGCCATGCGGTAGGTTGTCGTGCGGTCATCGAGCTTGTCTCTCGCGCACTCTTTATGGTGGTTCGAGTATACCACAGGGGTCCCGGAAGTGCAACGGGTAGGACGGTCAAAACCTCTACAGGCCCTGCTGCCGGGGAACGGCGCGGGGTCTATTATCTGGTGCAATCAGCGGTAGCTGGCAGCAGCTGATGAGGCAATATTCCATATCTGGTGGAATGTGGCATCCGTTCTTCTTGACAGGTACTGAATCTTGTGCTAGATTTTTCATAACCAGGGAGGGTTGAAGAGTGGAAAAGACAGAGAATTCGGAGACATCCACTGAACCGGCAGAAATAGAAACCGGAACGAATCCGGAGCCGAATGAAGACATGTTCTTTGAACTCCTGGCAGAAATCCGATACTGAATGCTCTGAGGCCTGTTGCTTTGCAGCCGGCCTCTTTTAGCACCCTTTCCTGCACCAAGTTATGTTCACGGTGAAGAAAAAGCCCCTCAGGCAGATGGTCTTCACTGAAAAGAGTCAGTTATGCTCCGCACGGATGAAAAAGGGCACCGGCTATCCCGGGAAAAACGGGAAGGCTGGTGCCTTTCTTTGGTTTCCGACAGCCCAACACAGGACCGTGTAGCGCGGCAATTCCAAAAGCATTGAAGTCGTGTCATGCCATGTCCAGCATGACCTTGTGGTTCAGATACAAATTAGCCGTCGCCTGGAGCACAGCAGCCTTGTTTCCCGACCCGCGTGACAGTTTCCGGATCCGTTCCTGGTCATCCTCTTCGTCGGTGTAGATAGCAGAGATGACTTCGTCTGGTGTGTCAATGTTCATCACGCCTTTATCGAAGCAGCGAATCAGTTCACTCACACTCAAAGGCGTCTGCCGGACAAGACCGAGGACCCGGCGCTCCTCTCGGGGTAAACTTTCCGGTCTCAGTATCCTGCCCGTTTCGCTGAGCGTGATCCTTCCCTTCAGGAGCATGCGGATCGCAGATCCGAGCTTCTTCCCGCCGGACAGACGGACCGGTATGACGAATGCCTCGGACAGCATTTCGTACAGGGCATCTTCGCCGGTATACCCGACGCCCTTGGCGACCAGCTTCCTGTCGACCAGCATTCTCAGTCCCTGATTGAGATCAGGAAGCCGAACGCCAAGCTCCGCTGCTGTGCGGAGATAGTGCTCTTTGATCTCACTGTAAGTTTCGACCTCCCACAGGAGACGGCTCCAGATGAAGAACTCCGGAATCGATACGGGTTCATATCTGCCCATGCGCAGAATATAGGGCATGCGGCGTCCGCCCTCCATTCGAAGTTCGAAACTGCCGATAGCAGTGTAAAAAGTAACCATCAGATAGACCTCCTTAATTCTCGTTTGCTTCTTACTACGGACGACGGCCCGAAATAACAACAATCTTTCCCATCATTTCCCGAATTTCTTCTTCCTGCTTCAGTTTTTTCCTGGCGCGGGAGATCCAGGCGTTCACATTGTTCACATTGGTGCCGAACCTGTTCGCGATCTCTTTCGAACTGTAGCCGAGCAGCTTCAGCTCGATTGCTTCCACACCGAGCCTTGACACGCCCGCATATTTCTTTTTGTACCGGCTCAGAAGATGCCCAGCACCGAGGTCATCGGCGAAACTGCCTGAGTTTCCGGCTTCTGCCTTGTCGATCAGGTCAAGGGAAATACCGCCAGTCCCGCTGCCGCCGGTCATCCGCATCACCGTGTTTTCATTTCTGCAGTGGTCGATGACCGCATTGTAGATGCATTTACAGGCAAAAGGCGCAAACGGACCGGACTGAGGTCTGTAATGTGCTGCCGCCCTGCACAGAGCCTCCCTGCCGACAGCCTGCAGATCCTCGAACGTCATCAGGACGGAGGAGGAGCGCCACGTGATCCGCGTGCATATCACCTTGTCCACAAGATCGAGATTATCCATTACCAGCTTGTTTTCAAATTCTGTCATGATTTGTCTTTCCCTTCGTTCAAACTCTGCTCCGGAGGAAAACGCTGCGCTCAGGCGCTTTCGCGTTCGTGTGATAAACCGTTTCTTTCCAGGACTTCTTCGCATTTCCTGATCAGGGCCGTACACCGGTATTCGCTGAAACTGCCGATGTGGGCATCCCTGAGCGGAATGCAGAAAAGATCGGCCATCCATCGGTAAGCCTGGTTCCTGGACATGATCCCATTCCGCCAGATCTGATCGAAGACTCTGTGAGCACGGATCCTGAGGTTTCGCAGGCGTCCGTCAGCCGGCAATCCAAGCGGCGTCTTTGTTCCGGGATGTATTCCGACATAGGCGTCGCATCTGGGATAGCTGTTGCAGACGTACAGCAAACCGTCAGCCTGTTTGTCCCCATAGACTTCTGAAGCCGGCCGCAGTGACATTGCCGATCCGCAATACGGACACCTCATCGGTTTTCTGCTGTTCTTCGTTTTCTTTTTCTGGTTCATTTCGCATTACCTCCTTTCCTGGTGAAATGAGCGCATAGTTCCTCCGGATTAACGCTTCTGCAAGAGTTCACTAAGGGATTTCAGAAGCCCCCCCCTTTTTTTGAAAAATAATTTGTAAACAATTTGTGAACGAGCGTAGGCACAAAAAAAGACCGCCGTGAAGGCGGTCAGGTTGTTTCAGGAACCGTGTACTTGTTATCCATTTAAGTTGTGATGAGGTTTGTCTGTTATTTCTTGTCGGCAGCCAGTTGAAGTTGTTCGTGGTTTTGGGATATAATTTTACATAAAGGTCGGTTGTGTGTGTATTGTCCATATTTGCGCAAGTCGTGACAAGACGCATACCAGACTGAAGAGTATAGTTTTTGTGGAAATGGGGATTCCAATGAATGGTAGAGAGAAATTCACCAGGGCAGTAGAGAAGATCGAACTGCTCTCTAGTCAACCAGAATTCAAAGCACAGGAAATAGGCATGGAAGTTGCCAAAGACTGCGGACTGCAGTTCAGGGACATGTCTCGTGTTTTACTTGACTCAAGCAAGAATGAGTTATAATAAACACAGACGGATCAAAGGGTGAATAAGCAGTTTTGGTCCACAAAACGAGTCCCACCGTCGAACCTGCCTGCGAATACAAAAGGGTCTCTACAATAGCGGGCAGGTTGCTTTTTTACCTTCAAGTTACTTTGTTTTGTACTCGTCGAACCATTCAATATAACATTTAGCAATATCGATATTTACTGCATCTTCAAGGGATTCAATGCCATTGTCTGCCATCAACTTGCTTATTTTTTGAAAACACTTCTGTTTTGAAATCCGCCTCTGTGTTTCCCAATCATCTAATATTTTTAAAACTTGATCCGAAATATCGGGCACCAAACCTATATTTGACATCAACTCTTTTGCTGGTTGTTTCCTCCAAGATGCAAGAATGCTGATTGCCGTTTCACAATCGGCTTCCCGATCGGGATCAATATGGGAAAACGTATGACGAAGCTCACCGCCATCTTGATAATCTCTAATCTCGCGGCTTCCTGATGCGCTTATGCTAAAACTGCCATATAACACATGACTAAATGAACGAATACCCGTATCAAGACATGCAAATCCGATAACTATTGGGCGAAATTCGTACTCTGCCAAGATATAAATCCCATAGTTATCTTCTACACCAAATCCGGTGATTTCTGACATTTTAATTGTAGGGATATAATTCTTAGACCCTTGAATGCATAAGTAGTCCTCCGAGTCAATAAACAACTCTGCCCAAACAGATTTACCATATACCAAACGTGGTGGATATTTACATTGTGACAGTATCGTTTCTTTTAGAAATCTCACTGAATCTTTCATCACTCGATATTTCCTTTCTCCCACAACAAGCGATTACTGCATGATTGTCCGCCAAGACATAGAGTTCCATTGTTTCATTGCGATGTAAATGAATCAAGAATCTCAGCATTTGAGTTCCGATACCAGAATACAGGTATTTGCTGTCAACGCAAATGTTCTTATGTTTTACCTGTCCTTCCCTCTACTGCAATTCCCACTCATCAATTATTATACGAGATTTCACCGCCGCATCAAGTGTTCTTCTGAGTTTTTCAGGGAAAAAGCGAACTCTTTTTTGAGTATTCGGGGAAATCATTTGAAGATTATCGGCAGTATGAAATAGAAGATGCAACAACGCCGGAAGAGTCATCGATAGCAGAGGACAAAATTGAATGTAGTCGAACGAAGGAGGAGACCATCCGTTGAGGGTGGTCTCCTCCTTTTCTGTTATGCGGCTGCTTGAGTCCGGATGATTAATACCCGGTCCTGGGCAGCGGCGTTGTGTCGGCGGGTCGGAAGACGACAGTGAGCCATTGGGCAGTGGCCGTCTGCCATTCGTTGAGATACTGTCCGCCTACGTCCGCGCGGTTGACTATATTGTACCCGTCCGTCACGTCACCTTTCACCATGACCTGCAGGGTGGGCTTCGTCACGGAAGCGAATCTGCTGGGGACCGTGCCGAACTCGAACCGGATATCCGTCACATACTCGCCGGTCCCAAGGCCGAGCGCCTCAGCGGAGAGGGCGACGGAGTAGTTGTTCGTGGTCAGCAGGTCCTTCGCGAGCAGCCGGTAATCGTTCACGTTGGTTTTGAACATGATCCGGTAGTACAAGCGCTGGTTATAGGTGCCGGTGGTCAGGCTGACGGCATTCGTCGCGTCCGTGGGGATGCGGTCATGCCAGAAGAAATTGTCCAGCGCCACGTTAGAGGTGTTGGCAATATTGGAGAAGTCGTACCGCATCGTATTGGCGGGCATGACCTCCTTGTTGCCGACCTTGCTGATCGTGACGCCGAGCTTCACGGGCTTGTTGTAGCAGGAGAGCTTGATGATCTGGCCAGGGTACTCGATCTCGGCGATCATGCGCTCACCGCTGAGTTGGTAATACGCAGGTGCAGTCACCTCAGTCACATAGTAGCGGCCGAGGGGCAGGGGAGCGGAGGCTGCGACACCGTGTTCGTCGGACATGATGTACCCGACGACAGCGCCGCTGCGAGCGTTCGTGATCTCAAAGACCGCGCCGGGCAGTGCGTCGCCCGCCTGCTGGCCGGTGATCTCGTTGCGGTCGGAAGCGTACTTGCGGACCTGGATCTGACCCGTGACGGCGACGTTCTCCCAGGTGATCTGGGCGGTCTTGCCCCGCTCAATATACACAGTCTTGTACTGGTCGTCGAGCACATAGCCTTCCGCGGCCTGAAGCTCGCGGATGAAATATTTGCCCTCCGGGAACTCGTTGCTGATCCAGATATAGCCGTCCTGGTCGGTGGTGTACTCGCCCAGCGGGTTCTTGCCCTCGTCGTAGAGGACAAACTTGACACCGTAGATGCCATTCTTGGTATTGGCGTCGATCTTGTGGATCATAATGGAGGCCATGCGCCTGTTTGTCAGCATGAGATGCGTCGTCTGGCCGTCCTTCACGCATACCTGCGCGGGGGTCGGGTCCAGCTTATAGCCGTCGGCCGCCTTGAGCTCCGTCACCTGGTACCAGCCGGCCTCCAGAGAAGGCAGCTCGATCAGGCCGTGACGGTCCGTAGTATAGGTGCCGATAACATCGCCGGACAGCTTCCGGACCTCGAACTGCACGCCCTTGATCCGCTCACCGGTATCCTCGTCGGATTTGGTGATCAGAAGCCCGCCGGCGGGAGAATTGTAGAACGTGAGCGTGGTCGTGGCGCTTTCGCTCACAGTCGCGGTCTGGGTGCGTTCGCCCTCGCTGATGGTATAGCCGGGGATCGTTTGCTCTTCGGTCACGACGACCGTCCCGGTCAGACCGGCAATGCGGATCTCGCCGTTCCGGTCGGTGAGGAAGAGCCCGTTGGAATTGAGCTTGCCGCCTTCGGCCGCCACATAGGAGCCGTCGGCGTAGGTGATCTTGAACTCCACACCGCAGAGCGGCTCTTTGGTAACGGAGTCCAGTTTCCTGATGACCAGGGTGCCCTGAAGGCTGTTGCGGAAGATGAGCTCATTCACCTCGCCGCTGCCCCTGATCTCGATGGTCTGGGGCATTCCGTCCAGGACGTAGCCGTCCAGCGCTTTGGTCTCCCGCACGGTCACGGTCAGGCCGGCTTCCAGATCGGGGATACGGATCTCGCCGGATTTGTCCGTGACGTAGGTGCCGGTGGCATTGCCCACAGGCGCACCCGAGCCGTCCGTGATCTTGAACTCGACGCCTGCCAGCGGTTTATTCTCAGTGCCTTCCTCGTACTTGCGGATGACCAGCGTATTGAGCTGCCCGTCAGAGAACGTCAGCTGATTCCCGCCGCCGACAGTGCCGGCAGTAGTACCGCCGCTCCCGTCGGCAGGGGTACCGACGATCGAAGGAACGCCTGCGGATGCACTGTGGGTCTGGCCGTAAGCGCCGGTGACGGTGATGATCTGCGGGGTCGGATCCAGGGCATATCCCTTGACGGTCCTGACCTCTTTGGCTACGACGGTCGTGCCGGCGGGAAGGCCGGTGATCACGATCCTGCCGTTGGCGTCGGTCGTGAACTCACCGCTGCCGCCGCCCACGGGCATCCCGTTTCCGTAAGTGATGAGGAACGTGACGCCTGCCAGCGGTTTACCGGTATTGCCGTCGACCTTGTTGATGACCAGGCTCTGCAGGGGACTGTTTTTGAACTCTACGGTCTGGGTGTCGTTGCCGTTGACCTTGACGGTCTGAGGCCGGGAGTCCATGACATGACTGGCGTCCGTCGTCAGCTGCGTGATCTCATACGTGTCAGCCTCAAGCAACAGCATGCGGATCTCGCCGTTCTCGTCAGTCCTGTACAGGCCCTTGGTCGAAGTCAGGCCCTCGTTGTCATCCACATAAGCGCCGGCGATGGTGGTGATCCTGAACTCCGCGTTTGCGATCGGCTGCCCGCTCGCGCTGTCTTTGAGTTTAATGATCAGATTGCCCTTGCGCTCGTTGAAGAACGTGAGAGTCTGCATTTCGCCGCTCTTGATCAGGATGCTCTGCGGAGTGCTGTTAAGCACAAACCCGCTGATGCACCCGACTTCCTGAGCGGCGATCGTAGTTCCGGGCATCAGCCCGGTGATGGAGAACTGGCCGTTACGGTCCGTGACGTACTCGCCGTTGGCATCGCCCACGACGGTGCCGTCGCTGCGGGTGACCTTGAACACAATACCGGCCAAAGGATCTGTTGTGCCCTTTTCGAACACACGGACGAGCAAGGCTTGTGTCGGGTCACAGTAGGCGGTCAGTTCCTGCGTGTCCATAGGATTGACCACGATCGTCTGGGACCGCGTCGCCTCGTGGATGGAATAACCGGGCACGGTCTCCACCATGGACACAACGAAAGTTCCGGTCACGCCGGTGAGAACGATCTCTCCGGCTTCGTCGGTCTTATACAGACCGTTGGAGCTGATCTTACCATTCTTGTCCGGCACAAACTCGCCGGTGGCAGTTGTAATTTTGAACCACACGCCTTCGATGGGCTGCATGGTCGCACTGTCCAAAGCATGGATCGTGAGCGCGCCGCGCTGTGCGTTCCAAAACACCAACTCATGCACGTCGGAAGATTTGATCGTAACCTGTTTCGGAGTCCCGTCCAAGACATAGCCGTCGACGGTTTTGACCTCGCGCACAGTGATGACCATGCCCTTCTCAAGGTCGGGAATCACGATCTCACCCTCGGAATTGGTATACCAGACGCCGTCGATATTGCCGATAGCGCCGCCGTTGCCGTCCGTCACGAGGAATGCGACGCCGCTGAGAGGCTCCCGGTCCGTGCCCTGGATATACTTCTTGATCACGAGGGTGGACAGGGGTTCGTCGTAAACAATGAGTTCGTTACTGCTGCCCGCAGTGCCGACCGATCCGTCAGCACTGCGCAAGGTCTGCGAGGGAGCGCCGGTCCCGACAACGATCGTCTGTACCGCGCCGTTGATGGCGTAACCTTTGACGGTGTGGGTCTCTCTGACGAGCAGAGTCGTGCCGGGGGTGAGCCCCGTCAGCGTAATCGTGCCGTTTTCATCAGTTACGTGCTTGCCGTCAGCGGAGCCGACGGGAGCGCCGGCAGAATCGGTCACCAGGAAGGTGACGCCTGCCAGGGGAGTGGTAGTGCCTTCCACATACTTGCGGATGATCACGTTCTGCTTGGGGGTGTTTGTAAACGTCAGATACTGGGTGTCATTCGCGCTGACCTTCACAGTCTGCTCGCCAGAGTCAAGGACATAGCCTTCCGGAGCTTTGGTTTCCCGAATGACGTAGGTATCCGGGTCAAGCTCAGCCAGGCGGATCTCGCCGAACTCATCGGTGTAATACAGGCCTTTTGTGGACACCCGGCCGCCGTTATCGTCAACGTAGCTGCCGTCCGCACGGGTGATGAGGAATTCGGCGCCTTCAAGGGGTGCGCTGGAGAGACTGTCCACTTTCCGCACGACCAGGCTGCCCCGGCGCTCGTTATAGAATGTCAGGGTCTGGCCTTCACCGCTGACGATCTTGATGCTCTTCGGAGTGCTGTCGAGAACGAAGCCTTCGGCTGCGCGGATCTCCTTCGCGGTCACGGTCACGCCCGGTTCAAGACCGTCGATAACGATCCTGCCGTTCCGGTCCGTGAGATATTCACCGTTATGGGCTCCGACGACCGCGCCGGAAGAGTCCGTCACGAGGAAGAGGGCGCCTTCTACAGGCTCGGTTGTGCCGTTCACGTATTTCTTAATGGTCAAGGTTTTCTGAGGCGAGTTCCAGAACACGATCTCATGAACTTCGCTGCTTTTGATATGAACCTGTTTCGGAGTGCCGTCCAGGATGAACCCGTCAACGGTCTTTACTTCCCGGACATTGACAACAGTGCCCTGTTCCAGGTCAGTAATAACGATCTTGCCCTCGGAATCCGTATAATAGACGCCATTGCCTGGGCCGATCGCGCCGCCGTTACCGTCAGTGAACTCAAATGCGACGCCGCTGAGAGGCTCGTTTCGAGAGCCTTCTACATACTTGTAAATAATCAAAGTGGAAAGCGGGTCATCGTAGAAAACAAGGGAATTGCCTGTGCCGGTAGTAACAGAACCGGCATCCAAGGCTTTCGCGCTGTTCGCGGTATAGAGGCTCTTCAGGACGGGAAGAGAGGAAGACGCGATATTGCTTCCGCCGTTTACGCCCACAACAATGACCTGGGGAGTGCCGTTGAGGGCATAACCGTCAATTGTTTTGATCTCACGCACCAGCAGCGTAGTGCCGGGGGTGAGGCCGGTCAGCACGATTCTGCCAGCTTCATCGGTCATGTGCTTGCCGTCAGCGGATCCGATAGGATTGCCTGCTCCGTCGGTGACAAGGAAGACGACGCCTGGCAGAGGCTTCGTGGTCCCGTTGATATACTTCTGGATCACGACGGTCTGCAGAGGCACGTTTTCAAAGGTGACATACTGGGTATCGTTGGCATTCACCTGCACGCTCCGCTCTTCGCCGGCAAGCACATAGCCTTCGGGGGCTTTGGTTTCCCGGATCACGTAGGTATCCGGAGCCAGGCCGCTCAGTCGGATCTCACCGTAGCGGTCAGTGTAGTAAATACCCTGGGTAGAGGTCTGCCCCTCATGGTCGTCGACATAGCTGCCGTCGATCCGGGTGATGAGGAATTCTGCACCTTCCAGAGGATCGCCGGTCACACTGTCGGTCTTACGAATGACCAGCCCGCCGAGCCGTTTGTTATAGAAGGTCAGGCTCTGCGCTTCGCCGCCCACGATCCTGATGCTCTGCGGAGCGCTGTCCAGCACGAAGCCGTCGGCAGCACGGATCTCCTTTGCGGTCACAGTCACTCCGGGAGTAAGCCCGGTAATGACGATCCTGCCGGCGCGGTCGGTAGTGAATGCGCCGTTGTTGGTGCCCAACACCATACCGGTAGAATCAGTCACCAGGAAGATAACGCCTTCGATCGGGTCGGTGGTGCCTTCCTCGTATTTCAGGATGGTAAGCACCTGCTCAGGGGCGTTCCAGAAAGTCAGGGACTGAGTTTTACCCCCAACAATGCGGATGTCCTGCGGCGTGCCGTCGAGGATATAGCCGTCCACAGTTTTGATCTCCCGGACCTTGACCGTGATGTCAGGCTGCAGGTCGTTCAGGACGATCTCACCCTTGGCGTCGGTGTAATACACGCCGCCGTCAGGGCCGAGGTCGGTGCCGTCGCTGGAGGTGACTCTGAAAGCCACGCCCTTCAGCGGCTGGTTGTTCGTGCCTTCGATGAACTTGCGGATGATCAGGGTGCCGAGCTTGCGGTTTTCGAAAGTGACCGTATTCGGCTCGCCGCTTCGCAACATAGCCGTCTGAAGGTCGGAACCGTTCCAGTAACCCTTGGGAGGTTCATCTTCGGAAACGACCACGGCGGTGTTCGGCTCAAGGCCGGTCAGGGTCACAGTGCCGTCTTCGCCGGTCACATACTGGCCTTCCTGGCCGATCGGGCTGCCCGCTGCGTCTTTGACCGTGAAGGCGGCACCGGCCAGCAGTTCGCCGGTATCGATGTCCCTCTTAATAATGGTCAGGGTGGCCAGAGGTTCGTCGTAGAATCTCACAGTCTGCGTATCCGCAGGGTTGACCACGACGGTTTGAGGCATGGGGTCCAGGACGTAACCCTCAGGGGCTGCGTTTTCCGTCACGATATACGTAGCGGGACTCAGTTTGGAGAGAATGATCTGACCATTCTCGTCGGTGGTATAGATACCGTTGGTACTGGTCAGACCCTCGTTGTCCGCCAGCAACTCACCGGTGGAGGCAACGATCTTAAACTCAGCGCCCTCCAGCGGCTTGCCGGTGGCTTTATCATATTTCTCGACGATGAGGGTGCCCTTCGGGGCATTATAAAACGTCAGGGTCTGCACGTCGTCGGGATCAACAACCACAGTCTGGGACCTGGTCTCCGGATCGATCACATAACCGGGAATGGTCTGCTCTTCGGTGACGACCAGGGTGCCGGTAATGCCGGCGATGACAATCTGGCCGTTCCTGTCGGTAGTATAACGGCCGTTAGAAGAAAGATTGCCGTCGTCCACCACTTTGCCGTCGGCATAGGTGATCTTGAACACACAGCCTTCCAGAGGCTCGCCGGTCAGGGAGTCCAGTTTGTTGATCACCAGAGAGCCCTTGGGCGGGTCGCGGAAGAACAGAGTCTGGGTATCTCCGGGGTTGACCACGACCGTCTGGGGCTGCGCAATGAGGACGTAGCCTTCGGGCGCTTTGATCTCGCTCACGACGTATGCGCCGGGATCGAGCTTTTCCAGAACCACCTGACCGTTACTGTCAACGCGGTAGATGCCGTTAGAACTGGTCAGGCCTTCATTGTCCGGGGTAAGCTCGCCACTGGCCGCCGTGATCCTGAATTCAGCGCCGGTAAGGGGCTCGCCGGTGGCCGCGTCGATCTTCTGGACGATGAGCGTGCCCTTCGGCTGATTCCTGAACTCCAGGGTCATGGTCTCATTCGCCTTGATCTTGATCGTCTGCGGGGTATCGTCCAGCACATAGCCGGAAACGGTCCGGGTCTCCTTGGCCACGACGGTTTTGCCGGGCTCCAGGTTGGGGATCAGGATGCTGCCGGCATAATCCGTGGTGAAATAGCCGTTGGAATTGCCGACCACAGCGCCGTCACTGTCCGTGACGAAGAATTCAACGCCGGACAGGGGTGCCCCGGTCAGGGCGTCCTTCTTGACGATGAGCAGGCTGCCCATCTTCTGGTTGCCGTAGGTGATGGTGATGAAATCCTGGCTCTCACCCGCCAGATAGACCGTCCGGGTATTGGCTTCGCTCATGACGTAGCCGGCGGGGGCGGAGATCTCCTCCACGATATACGTGCCCTCGTCGAGATCGGTGATCTCGATCTGGCCGTTTTCGTCGGTAACGTACTCGCCCAGAGTGCTGCCGTCCATGGCGGTCATCTCGTTGAGGTGCTTCAGCCGGAACCATGCGCCGGGCAGAGGCTTGCCCGTCTCCTCGTCCATCTTCTGAATGAGGATGGTGGAAAGAGGCACGTTCTCGACGGTGATCACTTTATCCGTACCGGCAGCGATATAGCACTCGTACACGCCGGTGTCCTGGATCCGGTAGCCGTCAGGGGCCTGAGTCTCCGTGATCTGATACCATCCGTCCCTGAGCTTGTCCAGATGGATAATGCCGTCAGCGGCGGAGATATAGTCGCCCAGGTCGTTGACCTCACCGGTGAAGGTGTGGTTGGAAGCGTAGATAACGTGGAACCGCGCGCCTTCCACGGGCTTTCCGGTGGCGCTGTCGATCTTCCTGACCGTCAGCGTGGGTTTCTTATAATCCTGGAACTGTACGACGCCCAGCTTATTGGGCTCCAGGGTGATCTGCTGGGGGACAGGATCAAGGAGATAATCATCGGGCACGGACTGCTCGGTGATCTCGTAAACGCCGGGCTCCATTTCCTTAAGATAGATCTCGCCGCCACTGTCCGTAGTCTCGGTGGTCAGCGTTGCACTGTCCATTTTCCGGATAGTAAAGGTTGCGCCGGCAATGGGCTCGCCGGTGACAGCGTCCTTCTTGATGATCTTCAGATCGGGCTTCTTTTCGTTGTTCACGATGAGTTGGGAGTCCTTGCCGGGGAACAGCTCCACGTGGTACTCGGTCTTGACCAGCACATATCCGGTGGGTGCGTCCATCTCCATGACGGAATAGACGCCGGGCTCCAGGTCGTAGATCGTGAAAGAACCAGTCGTGTCAGTGATGCGGTCCAGATAGTGGGAGCCGTCCTCGATCTTGGCCACCCGGAACGTCGCACCGGGGAGCCGCTTGTCCAGGTTGGGATCGTACTTGATCACGGTCAGGCTGGGTTTTTTGCTGTCAGTAAAGACGAACTGCGCATTCTCGCCGGCGTTGATCCGGATCGTGCGCTGCGCGTCATCGATCAGGTAGTGTTCGGGAGCCGCCAGTTCTTCGCAGATATAGCTGCCGGGCTCCAGGTCCGTGAGGTCGATCTCACCGTGGGCATCGGTCACGTATTCCTTGCTGAAGGTGCCCCCCACCAGGGATACACGGAATCTGGCGTTGGGCAGGGGCTCCTTAGTCTCAGCGTCCAGCTTGACCAGGTGGATACCGGGCTTGACCAGGTTCAGGAACACCAGAGTATAGCTTTCATTACCCGCTTCGATCTCGATCTCCTGGGGCGTGGAATTGACCACATAGCCGGGCTTGACGGCGACCTCTTTGACCAGATAAGTACCGGGGACCAGATCATACAGCCAGATCTCGCCGTTGGCGTCGGTCGTATAGGTGCCGATCAGCTCCGCGTCCCTGTACACCTCGAAAGTGGTATCCGACAGGGGCTGCATGGTCTGCTCGTCATACTTCACGATCTTCAGGCCGGGCTTCCGGCTGTTGGTAAATGTCAGGCTGTAGTCCTCTTTGCCTGCCCTGATCTCGATCTGCTGGGGAGTAGGATCTAGAACGTAGCCGTCCTTGACGGCGGTCTCCTTTACGACGTAGGTGCCGGGCATCAGGTCAACAAGCATGACTTCGCCGTTATAGTCCGTAGTATAGCTGCCGATCAGGGCGGAATCCCTATAGACCTCAAACGTGGTATCGCTCAAAGGCTGCTGAGTCTCGGCGTCGAGCTTGCGGATCTTCAGGCGCGGCTTGGAACTGTTAGTGATCGTGAGCTGGGGATCGGCGGAGGAGGCGGGATCGTAAGGGTCGATATAGATGCCATGCTCCGTGGAATCCAGAACATACCCTGCCGGGGCAACGGTCTCAATGACCGTATAATAGCCCTCGGTCACGTCGGGCACGGTGGCGACGCCGTTGTCGTTTGTCGTCACGGTAGTCACCAGCTGGCCGTCACGGTAGACTTCGAAAGTCGCGCCGGGCAGGCAGCGGAGATTATCCGTGTCGCACTTGTAGATCACGAGTTTGGGCTTGCGGACGTTTTTGAACGTAAGAGTCACGTCGTTCCGACCGTTCCAATCCACGGTCTGATGGGTATTATCCAGTTCATACCCTTCCGGTGCAGAGACTTCATAGACGTCGTAACTGCCAAGAGGCAGCTGATCGGCATCCAGCTGGATGAGTCCGGCGTGATCGGTGGTCGCGGTGGTGAAGTAAGAACCGTCGATCTGCCTGAACGCGATCACAGCACCCAGAAGCGAGTAGCCGTTCTGCGCATCGATCTTATGCACAGTCAGAGTCTTCTCGGTATCGTCCCTGACGGTCACGTAATTGATCCGAGCCGCCTGAATGGTGATATTCACCGGATCAACGATGGCGTACCCGGAAGGCGCCTCAGACTCGGTCAGGGTGTACTGTAAGTCGGGTTTGAGGTCGGTCCACAGGACCGTGCCGCTCGCATCCGTTGTTCCGGAAATGCTGCTGCCGTCGGAGCCGGACAGAGTGAACCGCGCGCCTTCCAGAGGCTGTCCGCCGCCGCCGACCTTCGTGATCTGGAGATCTCCGGTCTCGGTCTGCGGGCCGCCCCATTTCAGCATGGCGTCTGCGGTGAGGGTGCCCTTGCTTGGATCGGCGATGATATAGCTCTGCTCAGTGGAAACGGAGTTGTAGGCCAGGTAGATCTGGTACTGCATCACGTGGGATCCGCAGTTGATCGTGATCTCGCCGGAATTGGGCACCGTATCCGCGGGTATGCACAGCTTGGCTTTGCCCCAGTACTCGAAGCCGTTGTCGTTGATGCCGGTCGTATGGATGGCAGTGGGGACCCGCCAGGTGGAAACGTCCCGGAAACTGCCGCGGGAGAGCTCCTGATTGTTTTCATCCACGAACATGTATCCGGACGGCGCGCCGTCGGCCCACACTTCGATGTTATAGTCATCGTAGTAGGTCGAAGTTGCGGACGCGAAGAGATACTCGCGGGTGTAATAGGACCGGCCGTTGATGACTTCACGCCTGAGCCCGAACTGCTGGGAATCGGCAGCGTACTCCAGAGTCATGTCGCCGGGGATGGAGATGTTGCCGCCCAGTTCGTTCTCTTTGAGCCTGATGTACATACCGGTATGGTAGATCCGGTCCCACTGCTCGGCCGAATGAAGGATCAGCTGGACTGCCCGGAAGACACGGATCTGCTGCGCATCCCCGGTCGGTTGTGCCACATATTCGCTGCCGCTCGTAAAGACGCTGCCTTCAATACCGAGCTGACCGAGAGTAGCCCAGACGGCGATCTGAGTCGCGTACATATACTCCTGTTCCGTCAGACCGTTCAGCATGGTTTCGCCGGGGAAACGGCTGAGGAATGTTTCGAGGGAATGCTGGGGGTATCCGTTGGCGAACGCACCGGCGGTAGCGGGGCTGGCGTTATACTCGCCGCGGATCTCCAGCGTGTGCTGGGTCATGTTCAGGACGTGATCGATACAGTACGCGGAGCCGGTGAGGCCGTCATTGGTCGTGTATCTGTATGCGAACGCGCCGAGTCTCTTGCCGGCTGTAGTAGTCAGCAGGAACTGGCGCTGGTTGATGGGGACCACTTCGCAGGTGGTACTTCCATCTCCGATAGTCTCTGCGCTGGCGTTCATCAGCGGCATGACGCCGAAAACGGCGAGCATGGCGAGGATGAGCGCAATCGCGCGCGTCAGGGATTTGAAATGAGTCATGTTTTCCTCCTTCATGACATGGAAAAAGCACCGCCCGTATGAGCGATGCTTCTTCGGATTTGCGTTGTTTACTGGTCGATGGTTGAGCCTGGAACCATGAGTTCCTTCGCCAGTTCCGTGAGCCGGGGTTGAGATTGCGCAAAAGTACTGCCCTGCAGTTCGTCTTCGGTCTTAAGCACCGGAAGTTTTGGCCGCAGACCGGGATCCGATATATCCGCACCGCTCACATTCACATGCCACCATTGACCTTCCACATAAACCAGATTCCACTGGTGGTTGGAACTGTGCGTGAAGATGCAGGGAATATCGGCCAGGTCGCACAGGAACTTGAAGCAGCTTGAGTAGCTGGAGCAGTTGCCCTTGTGTACTCTGTCATCGGCAAGTGCTGTGCGGGGCGTGGATGTGGCGTCGGCGGAGTATTCCAGACAGTCGCAGACGTAGAAGGCGATCTGACGCACTTTTTCCCGGTCTGACAGATCCGCCAGGCTCTCGAGGAACGGCTGGCAATACGCGGCGGCTTCCTCATAGGGCTCGGGATACCTGGCTTCGAAGCTGAACATACGCTTTCCGTGCGATTCCAAATCGAAGACCGGCCAGCATCCGACAGCGGCAACTGCCTCTACCATAGCCTGGTAAGACTCTTCAGACAAGTAGACCGGGTCGGAGCCTCCGGTCACGATGGCACTTCGGAGCGCCCTGAAAGCCTCTTCGGTATAGGCTCCGGTCAGGACGGCAGGATTGAATTCCTCGTTGATGGGTGCTTCCGGATCCTCTGTGCCGGGTACTTCCGGTGCAGCGCCGGTGTAGGGCTGGCTGCTGTTGATCTGCACGGTGCGGGTAGTGTCATCCCAGTAGACATTAAAACCGACAGCCTCGCCGACGTCCCGCAGTTGCAGGTAGTTGTGACCTTCGATCAGGTAGGCCTCAACCTGTACTTCTTTTCCGTCGACGAAGACACGCTGGGTGCTCGGTTCCGCCAGGATACCCGAAGCGCATACCGCACCGCCTCCGAGCAGAACGCTGCCCGCCAGGAATCCGCAGATAAACGATAAACTTCTCTTCATGTTATTTTCCTCCAAGGAGTGATTTCCAGCCCTCTCCGGAATCCGCAGGCGGCGGAGCCGATTCGGTCAGGCGACGATGTCGTCCATACCCAGTCTGAAGATTTCTTCGCAGCTGTATCCGCGTTCCCGCTGGATGGATTCCAGAAGTTCGCGATCTGACCTGTTCAGTTTCAGCGTGATCTTCTGAGGAGTGCTGCTGCCAGGGCGGGCGCGCCGTTCGCGGCTGCGATTTTTGCTCATGTTCCGGTTCATTTTTAGTCCTCCATATTGATTATCTAATCTCCACCGCCTGAACGCACAGACGGAGAGAGGGCTGGTCAGCGATGCACGTGGTAAGGGTGAGGCGGTTGTCGCCCATCTCATTGAGATAGGTGTGGTCGGTGTAGGAGATCGTACCGACGAAGACGACCTGGTAGGTGCGGGCGCCCTGATTGGTCTCGTAGGTCACGATGTCCCCGACTTCAACGTCCTTCAGATGCTTGAAGTGGGGATGGCTGCCGCGGTTATGCCCGAACAGGCCTACGTTGCCGTCCCACAGCGAAGTGGTCTCGTAATGACCGGCGCCTTTGGCCATGGAGTCCGTGGTCGCGCCTTCGTACACTTTCGCTTCCAAGCCGACGGCTTTAATGGAAACAGTGCCGATACTGCCGTCGGATCTTGTAAGATCGTCCAGGGTAACATCCGGCACGTACTCCACTTCGATGGGATCCCCGTCGTAACTCACGGAGAAGGACCCGGTTTCCACGGGATAGCTCACGGAGCTGCCGCCGGTTTGACTGTCGCCGGAGTAGCTGAGACCGTACCGGGTGCCGTTGCTCAGGTAGGGATTGTAGAGCGAGGCCTCCAGGAACTCCTGGGCGAGACCGTACTGGACTTCAGGGATGTCGTAGTCGATCTCGTTCATACCGCCGTAGTTGTACGAACTGTCGTAATAATCGCCGTATTCCGTGCTGCCGTAGTAATTCGTTTCACCTTCCGTAACGAACTCGTAGTCCGCTGCTGAGGCGCTGAGGGTCAGTGCGGCAAGCAGGGCGAGCGAGATAATGAGTCTTTTCATTGAGTTTCCTCCTGCGCGCAGGGCGCGTAACCGTCCGCAGGAGCCAGATTCAGTTTGAACCAGTAGGATGAAGCGTTCGCGGTTCCCACGGTGTGCTGGATGGTCTGATTGAAATGGCGTATACTGAGCGTCTTGCCGAACAGCCTTTTCGCGGTTGGCCCGTCGATCTCGACTGCGACCCGGCCTTCCGGGATCTTCTTGAAGCGGTCGATACGGAAATCCGGGTTTTTCGGGTCCAGACGCAGGCTGCCGATCCGGTCGTATTCGTCTCCGTTCCCAGTCGCTTCGTATACTGTAGTATTCTTACGGAGCAGGAACAGATATAACAACAAACCTGCGGAAAAAATCGCGATTCCCGCCAAAATATAGGGCCAGGGGCTGGGTCCGGGCTCCTGCACAGGCTCCGGCTCGACATTCGTCCGGTCAGGAATGGGCTCGGGCGTGGCTTCGGGCTCGATCAGAGTGCCGACGTAAGTAACGGTGTACCGGATTCCGGAGATGCCGGATGCGGTCACGGTGCCGTTGTACTCGGCGGTGGTGACGTACCCGGTCGCTTTGTTGTAGTACGCGGTGCCTGTGTAAGTCGCCACGGCGGAGTAAGACGACGGGATGAGTTCGTCGCCCACCAGGGTGGTGCTCTCGATGGACCAGACCACGTTGCTCAGACTCAGGGTCCGGCCGTCCTTCTCGGCGGTCTTGTCGATATATGAGCTGTCGTTCCGGTCGAGGCCGGTGTAGTTCCTGGTCGCGGTCACGGTATAGCTGCCGCTGGTATAGCCCGCGACTTCCGTCTTGAGGGAGTTGTGGTCAAGGGTCAGGATGCCCCTGCAGGTCCCGTCGTCGTATTCAATCGTGGCTTCCAGGACCGCCAGGATATCCTCCAGGTTCTTGCCTTCAGTTTCGACCGTGACGGTCTCCTGGTGCTGGCTCTCGGTACTGAAGGTCAGTTCCTCCTTGACGATATCCGCGTAGGTGTAGTGATAGCCGCCGTACTCGAAGTCCTCTTCGATGAGTTCGGCGGGGTTCTGGTCGGGCAGCAGGGTAAAGACCTTGATGGCCAGCTGCTGACCGTTCAGGTTCTGGTACGTGACGTCGTCGGGGATGTACGGAACCGCGCCCGCGCTGAGACACAGGGACAGGCTCAGGATCAGCGCGAGTATAAAGGAGATAATCTGTTTCTTCATGGTTTGTCCTTTCCAGCGGTCACGCGGCCGGATCGGTCGGATGCCCGCTTGCTGTGACGCGGTGGATGCCGCGTTTGTAATCTTTGATGGTCTTCTTCAGGATCGGGAACAGGTCCTCGTAGGTGAGGGCCATGCTGAGCCATACGCTCTGCCGATACATAGGGATCACACTACCGTCGCTGAGCCTGACGGAACGCCAGCCCGTGACGGGACTGGCGTTCACTCTCTGGAGCGCGAGGAAAAACTCCTCATTCTTGTTCTGCTTGAAGGCAAGCTCATCGGCGAGGACAATGGACAGAAGCGGCAGGCTGCGGAGCTCGGTGACGAAGATCACGCAGTCCGTGTCCTCGTCACAGTGGAGGGCTACGTAAGTGTCTCCGTACTGCTCTGCGACGTTGAGACACTCATAGATGAGCTCCCGGTAGTGGGACTCCAGCCGCTGACGGTACATCCAGGCATTTCCCATAGCAATCACCTCAGCCTGTCATGTCGCTTGATGATCCGTGTAATGAATCCTTTGGCGACCATGCTCTTTTCATCCAGGCTGGTCACATGGAAGCAGACGGTGTCCAGCTTGCTGGGATACTCCTTGCTGTGGTATATCCTGGTCTTAGCGTTCGCTCCGTCCTGGAGGCGGATGAAGAAGAGCCCGTGCTGGGAACCGGTGACGACGCCCAGGTAATTGGTCCGGGGGACAAGCTTCTCGAAAGCAGCCTTGTCCGGGTTCTCCGTAGCTTCCTTGATGGACAGGCTCACGGAATATCTGCCGGTATCTTCGTTCTGCTTAACATTCATGACTTTGGCGACGACCAGGTCGCCGGTAGAGTGTTTGTCCGTGATGTCCGGGAACCATTCCCAGGAAACGTCGCGGGCGTAGATCTCTGCGTCTACGCCGCAGGCCTCGACCGTCATCGTATTGTTGCCGACCGCGAGGACCCGGCACGCGACCCGGATCCCCGGCTTTACTTTGCCGGATGCGTAATACTGCTTCTGGCGCTCAAGCATGGCCGCGTTCCGGCTTCCGACGGCGGCCCGGTTCCGGACGTCGACGCCTGCGGGAATGAAGTCCACGGTAGCTCCGAGGATCCGCTGCATGAACGTGTGCACAGACCTGGGCGGCAGTTCGTTCGCCGGCCATTCCCGGAAGGTCATCTCCCGGTAGGGGACCAGTACGCGCATGCCCTCGAATTCCACCGCGCAGGAGCGGTTGCCGGATTCTGAGGGTACGATACTGCTGACGACCCCGGTGAGGATCTGTCCGCGTCTGGCTGCGCCGGCGAGGTAACCCCACTTTACGTCTTCGCTGTCCTCGGCGGTCAGACCGACCTCTTCTTCGGTCAGCTGCAGAATGTCTTCCGATACCCTCCTGCGGACAGACTGTTCGGGAGGGGGCGGTTCGGCCTGAGCTTCGGGGACCGCCCTGCTGACCTCAGGTTCGGGCTGAACGGCTTCGGACGGCTGGGAGTCGGACTCAGTTTTCTTTCTGGGCATTGAGAACTATCTCCTTTCTAAAAGATATCGCCTGCGTTCACGCATTCGAGCTGGTCGGAGGTCTTCGGTGGGGCAGGTGGTTTCTTCTGGCCCCGGTCGGTGTCCGGCCGCTTTTGCTGCGGTTCAGGCTCTGATAGCTGCAGGGCGATAGAATCATGAGCCCGTCTGGATTCCCAGTCGGGCTCATAGCTGATCGCCTTCTCGCTTTTCAGTCGTTTGTAGTCCGGATGGAGCGAGTAGTCGAAGCGCCTGGCGCGCATGACCTTTTCACCTCTGATGAAGATCAGCTCCTGGTCCGGGGGCATGCGCAGGACCTCGTCCGGCGTGAGCAGCTGGCGCTTGCCGAGAGAATTCGTCCTGCGGAATCTTGGCGTGTAGTCGCTGATGCGCACGGTACTCATATCGCGGGTGGTGCCCTCGATCTCCACGGAAGCGATACCGACGCGGTCGCTGATGTACTCCGCCGTCAGGATATCCGTGCAGCCGAGGAATACGGTCGAGTCGCAGGCACCCAGGATCTCCTGCCACTGATCGTCGGGGTAGCGGTTCTTCATCTGGCCGACGTTCTGGAAGAAGACTGCGACGCTGCAGCCGCGGGACCGGATCGTACTGCACTTCTTTGTGAAGTCCGGGATCAGGCAGCAGTTGGGGAACTCGTCCAGGATGAACTTCACTTTCGGGTCCAGGACGCCGCCTTCACAGTAGTTGTCCGCATAACGGATGAGCCGGATGAACAGGAAAGAGAAGAAAAGGCTGCTGAGGAAGTCGAAGGTGCTGTCCTGGTCGGATACCACGCAGAAGTAGGCGCATTTCTTCTTGCCCGGAAGCTCCAGATCGATCTCGTGATATGACGTGATGTCCCGGACCTCCTTCGACTGCATTACCTGAAGCTTGCTGCCGAGCCCGATGATCACGCTGGTGCGTACGGTCTCCGACGACTGCTTGAAAATCGCGAAAGGCGCTGCCGCGGGGGACGGGGGCAGGAGCTCGCCGGTAAAGCGGTTCGTGTGTTCCTTGCGGATATCGTCCATGATCGCGGAGAGGCTCCGCTCGCTTTCGCTGCACAGGAGATCGTAGACAGTGCCCAGGTTCCGGCGCTCAGGCGGCAGTTCCAGGGCAACGTAGAGAATGAGTGCCTTCAGCAGGTTCAGTTCCGCGTTGTACCAGAAGGGATCGCGCTGATCGCCGCTGGTGTTCTTCAGAATGACGTCGGCGAGGGTTTGGGCCATCAGCTCACTGGAGCCGACTTCGTCCAGGCAGTTCCAACTGTCGCTGTGCGCCATCTGGACAAGATTGAATACCCGCACCTCATAGCCCTGATCCCTGAGGTATCTGCTCATGGATTCGTAAAGCTCGCTTTTCGGGTCTGTGACGATGACCGATTCACCCCGCCGCGCCGCCTGGAAGATAAGGTTGCGGGATACGGATCTGGACTTGCCGGTACCGCTGGCACCGCATACGGCCAGGTTGCTGTTCAGGCGTGTGTTTGCGGGCAGGGTCAGGACTCGCCCGTCCTTCACCATGCCGAGGATGTCCTGCGTTGTCTTCTTCGCTGAGGTGACTTCAAAGCATGATTCGCTTTCCTCTCGGTTCATGAAGCTGGCAGTCCCGTAGCTGCCGGATCCGGATACGATGAGGTTGCGGTCGGAATCGGTCGTGCCGCCGCTGTCCCAGCCGACCCTGAGTCCGAAAAAGACGAATGCCAGGCCGAGCAGGATGACTCCCAGCGCGATGAGGTTCTCCGGGAATTGGATAAGCGCGTGCAGGATCGGGCCGACGGACAGGGACGGAAGGCCGGGCGAAACCTGGTAATCGCCGCCGGCTGCTTTCCACGCGCGGACATTGATAATGAGTTGGGCCAGGATCCCGGTAATATACAGGACACCGGGAATGGCGAGAGCCAGGCCCAGTATGGTTCTGATTTTCCTTTTCATACGGTTTCGTTCCCTGTGATGATCCTGACTTCAACGCCTGGGCCGGTGATGTGCTGGATCGTCTGTGCCTGATAGTCCAGGCAGAGCATTATTGGACTGTCGTTGTAGCCGAAGGGGTTCAGATCTATTTTCATGATCCGCTGCAGGTCGCACATGTAATTGAGGATCACGGGCCGGTTACCGTCGGGGTCGATCGCGTCGTACGCCCTTGTGTTCATCCTGGGCGGAAGGAAACCTGCAAGCGCCTGGCGGTCGATCCGGAGGGCGAGGTCGGGATCAACGATCAGTCTGAGCAGTTCGTCGCCTTCTTGGTCGTTGGTGACGAAGAAGCAGTTGTTGAATTCATCGGAGACGACAAAGTATCTGCTCCCGTAAGTGTTCGGACTGTGGCAGAGCTTTTCTGCAATGCGCATCCTGCTGCCGATTATGATCTGGGAAATCGTCCGAATCGGGAAGCCCCGCATCTTCAGATGCCTGACGATCCCTCCGACGTAGTTCTCCTCCGCATGCTGGAGCCAGAACATACGGGTCCCGCCGGTGAAGTACATGAAATAGCAGCGGTGTCCGCGGATGATCACGCCGATGAGGCGGGAACTTTTCATGGTAAGACGGGCCTCCTTTTCCTCCAGAGCCGACCGCAGTTCGAATGGGGAATAGTAATACACGGTGTCAGGGTCAGGGTGCAGCGTATCCACTTCTCTGCCAAGCGCCATGAGCGAGGGCTTCTCGTCGGGAGGATACACCGCTCCGGCGGCACACGCCATGATCAGGCCCGTCGCTACCGCATGGAGCCTCCGGATCTTTTCTGTCCATGAAGGATAGATCCTCATGCCGTCGTCTGTCCTTGAGTAGATCATTGCGAGCGCCTTCGGGTCCCGTTCTGCGATATAGCTGATGCCTTTCTCAGTAATGTGCAGAGACCGCAGGACATGCTTCCCGTCTTTCTTCCGGAGCAGAGATACATATCCGTCCTCTATAGCTTTGTACATGACGTGCCGGTTCCAGTCCCAGTGGCCTCCTATCCGCTTTGCCAGATTGGTAGGAAACTCTATGGAATACCCGACCATGATAAGCAGCGCCAGTAATCTGTCGTTCTTTCCTGCCATGAAATCTCAATTCCTCCTGACCCAAAATGATGAGCCGGACAGACGGCTGATCCGGCTGACCCGGCTGACGGAGGTGCTTGGCTTCCGATGCTGAAAACTTACCAGACCAAATACACCCCGTAAGAAAACGCTTGAAAACAGGCATACCCGAAATGACCGCCCTATGGTCAGGTAAGAGAAAACCGAGCTGCCGGATACCTTTTTCGGCTCCTCGTTTTTTCCGGTTTCAGGTATGGATTTTCAGCTGTTTTGCAGTCCATTTCGGTAGCGTTTCGGGCAGCATGAGATAGAAATCCGTCTCGTCGCGGGTGGATAGTTCCGTGCACTGGAGCACGGTACAGAGCAGTCCGGAGTCATTGGTCAGAAGCAGCGACTCGATCACGTCCAGGTACCGTTTGGTCTCGATATTGTCGTAGTCGCGGACCCGCAGGACCCCCAGGGCTTCATCGTATTTGTGTACGATGCAGATCGCACATTTGCTGAATCTCTCCATGGGATTCTCTCGCATAAAGGCCTGCAGAGAGTTTTTAAGGGGCCGCATGAGGAATGAACTGTTGACCTTATGGTTCCGTTTCGGGAGCATGCCCGGAACAGTGATCTTGATCCAGTCGTGCTCCTCTGTGACGCTGATGCCCATAACCCTCGCGGATTCTTCGTAAAAGTAACCGGATTCTTTGTTGACCAGCCTCCCCGTCAGACTGCGGGCCCTGACCGTTGCCATCTCCAGCGTACTGACGATCGAAATCATCTTATGGATGGGGTTATAGAACTCGACTTCTTCGAACGTTTTTGCGATCTGATACAGTTCCTTGCTCGCGCCGTCCAGGTCTGTCGCTGTTTTGTGCAGACTTTTGATATACTTAGGACTGACCATCGTTTCCTCCTCTTAGTCTATAGATCTGCTGAACACCGTCCTGACCCACATGAACGAGGAAATCGTTATCCTTCCGTGCTTCGACCTTTTCGCGGATATCCACCGTCTTCGTCACGATAAGGCGAACAGTCTCATCGGGAACGGAATACATCTGCTCATTGATCGCAGGCAGGTTCTCGTCACTACCGGGGATCAGATCGTAGTCTCTCCCAGAGGCGGTAAATGTGAGTATCGAAGGAGGATCGCTGGCGCAGAAATCCGTTATCCTGTCCCGCAGGTGAATGAAGGCCCAGAATGTCATTACGGACTCCAGCGGCTTCTTGTGTGCCATCGTGTATCGGCTTGAAGAGATGAACTTGCCGTCGGCTGAGATAAAGACAAAGCCCTCTCTCTTAAGTGTGAAGAGTATCTTCCCATACTCATTGTCCGACAGAAAGTCGAAGAGAAGCCGGAGCTGTCTCTGTTCCACGACCCCGAATATGGTCAGGATCTGTAAGGCTACAGGCAGCACCCGGCCTTTGTTAGTCCTTGAATACTTCATTGCTGGGCTCCTATTCTTCAGCCGCCGCAGTACCCTGCTGCTTCCGCTCCGAAACGATCTGGTTCAGTTCCATACGGTCGGTGGTAATGAGCTGTTTCTCCAGCGGCGATGACTGGAACGCGACGGTGATGTGGTTCGAGTTCGTAGAAATCAGGCCCTGGCCTCGTTCAAACCTGGTTACGGACTGGATCTCCGCATCCGTCAGGTGCAGACTGTCCTGGACACGCCTTGCCTCGTCATCCTCCAGATTCAGAATGATCTTCGTCTTCGCGACGTTGAGGATTCCTTTTCCGGTCCGGCTTCGTTCGAGGTCGCCGATATCCTGTGTCGCGGCGATAGCTGCACCGCCGTAGCCGCGAATCGTTTTGAATATTTCCTGGACCCATTCGCCCGCGAGCGCCTTGCCACTGCTGGTCGGGGAAAGGGCTTGTCCGGCCTCGTCGGACCCGATTAGTTCCCAGGCCTCGTCGATGAAGATAGCCTTCTCTTTGGTTCGGTCCTCCTTCGCCTTGTCCCAGACGTAGTCCAGGGCGACGAACATGCCGACGGGCAGAAGCTCGCCGGTCAGTTCGGAAATGTCCAGTACGGTATAGGGATTATTCAGGTTCACGTTCGTCTGCTGATTGAAGGTCTTCGCGCTGCCGTTTACGAGCCGGTTCAGGATGTTGCCCATCCGCCGGGTGTCCGGAGCTTCCATGAGGATCTCATAGACGTCGCCGAGCAATGGCATCTCCCGGTAGCTTCCGGGGTGATCCGGGTCCGCGAGCGAGTCGTTATTATGGGTGATCCCCTTGCGAGCATACGTCCGGATCAGCGCCTCGTCCAACAGCTGACGTTCCTCGTGCGTGATGTCCGGGATCAGCAGAGAAAAGAAAATATGGAGCTGCTGGATCTTCCTGGCCAGGATCGAGTTGTCGTTCGCGACGCCGTCGATGATCTCATTGGACCGGAGATCCTGTTTCCGGATCTGCATGATATTGATGCACTGCCGCGAGCCGGGACTGATGGAGATGTATTCGCCGCCGATATTGCGGCAGGCGCGCAGGAACTCGTGCCCCTTCAAAGGCGCGATAATAAAGACCTGGGTCCCTTTGCGGCGCATCCTCAGCGCTATGAGCTGCAACGTGAAGGTCTTGCCCGCACCGCTGGTGCCGAGCAGGACCATGTTCGCGTTCTTGTACGTGCGGCTGTTGAAGATGTCCACGATGACCAGGCTGTTGTTGTGCTGGTTCACGCCCAGCAGGATCCCGTTCTCATCGGACATCTCATAGCTGGTGAATGGGTAGCAGCTCGCGGCTGCCGTGGTCAGCAGGTTCCGTTTGCTGCGCTCATACAGTTTCCGGTCAAGCCTGCAAAGAGGAAGAGCAGACAGAAGCGCCTGCTCCTGATAGAACCGGCAGAGCCGCAGATCCATGTCCTGGGATACTGCCAGGCGTTTGAGCTCCGCGATCCGCCATTCCAAGTTCTCAAGGCTGTCCGCGGTTACGGTCACGAGGATGTTCATGTAGTAGAAGTCCTCATAATTCGCGAGTCCTTCCTTCAGGTAATAGCCGGACTGGATCGCGCTTTCGAAATCGTCGAAGTCCGTATTTGTGTCCGAAGCGTCTTTAATACGGCTGCGGTTGATCCGGATCTGTTGGCCCAGCTTGGTCTGGATCCGCTCCTTCGGCTCCTTGTTGAAGAAGAAATCCACATCGATCCCTTCGCCGGCGTTGATCAGGATACTTGTCCAGCCTGCCGCCACACGGGGGTTGTATCCGTCCGAAGGGACGGTCAGATAGGCGTGATAGACGCCGTCCATGACCACATAGCCGCCGTGCGACAGGTCGATGCTCTCAGGAGCCAGGAGGCGGCTCAGGCCGCTTCTGCGGTCCCCGGCAAGCAAGCCTTCAACGGGCCGCTTTTCGCATGTAGCCCGCTGGAAGACCGTGTAGAGCACTTCGGTAAGGAAGGCGTTCTCGTCTTCATGGGCTACGACGGCGTTATCGCAGCGGAGCAGATAGTGCCTCGCGGTCTGGGCGGCGGTCTCCAGTTCTGACAGTATCTCCGCCCGGTCAGGCTTCCGGTTATTGACCGCTTCATATTCGAAGACCAGCAGGAATCTGCGAGTGATCGCCTCCCGTGACCCGATCGTCTGGATCAGGCGGTAGTAGTCCATCTGGAGCGCACGGCATTTCTCATTGCTCTCCTTCTCCATATCCCGTTCGATTGCACGCAGGTGCTTGCCGATATCCGCCTTCTTCGTCAGGACCTTGATCTGTACTTTCACAGGCGAGATCTTCATCCAGGCGGCGAAGAACGCGATAATGCTCTTCTGTTCCCGCGGACTGCGGAGCAGGAAGTTGATCGGTTCCACCTCCAGGATCTTGATGTACCTCCCATCAGTCGTTTCGATAATGCTGTCCCGGATATCCGAGACCGGAATGAAATCCTCAGCGGACTGCGGCGCTTTCCGGCTTGATGTGGCCTTTGCCGGATCTCCTTCCCGATGCCGGAACAGGCCGGTCAGCCTGTCCTGCCAGCCAGGCCTGTTCTTGACCTTTATGCCAAGCTCGCCCGGAGGCGCATGGCGCTTCGGGGCCTGCCGGATCCTTATGCCCGGCCTGCCGGGAGCTCCGTGTTCTGCGATCCTTTCTGCGTCGGAACGGTACAGGACACGCCGATGCGTGACCCATTTAAGCCAGTGTGCCGCGAACTCGGACAGGGATACGCCTTCAAAGCCCGCAAGTCCGAAGATGGCCAGCGGCAGGGTGACCAAGCACAGGAGGATGATCCTGGTCGTAAGAGGGAAAGGAAGCCGGAAAAGCGGAATACCGGTCATGAGCGCGAGCATGCCTGCTTCGACCGCGTTCCGCATGCGGATGCTTCCGCCGAACAGACGACCGCCTGTCAGGAAGTTTGGAGGGATATAGTAGACGTCTCTCTCTTCATTTTTTGCTGCCATCGTACCCTCCGCCGTTCACTGCATTGCTTTGCCTTTCCAGGCTGTTGAAGTATTCCTCCTCTCTCCGGGCGACCGTTCCAGTCAACTGGAACATACACATCACTGCGATGCCCAGAAAGCAGCCCAGGACCGCTCCCAGAAGAAACAACACCATTCTGTCTTCACCTCAGTTTCCGATTATCCAGAACGGGGAACGGTTGACCGCGTATCTGCTGGCCTCGTCCAGAAAAATGGACAGCTCCCATTCCGTTTCCGATCTGCTGTAGCTTACCGGGTCCGCAACGAGGATCCGGCCTTCCGCCGTCACGCCGCGGAGCACGATGAAATGCCCCCCGCGAGTAAAATGACCGGGACCCATGATGGCGACCACCAGTTTGCCGGAGGCAAGCGCGTCGACCAGTTTCTGCGGATCATCGCGGGAGCACGGCTCACAGTTGAGCCCCCAGGCTTCAGCCGCACCGGGCACGACGGAATGGTAGGATCCGCTTTTGCTGCACCAGTGGCCGTTCTCATAGGCCCATTGGGCCATGTGCGGAGGATCGACGGTCTCGTCCGTCAGACTGGACACCACGATCGCCATGGAGGTCGGCCCGCAGGCGTAGTGCCCGATATCATCTGTACCGTAGGGCAGATCCTTCCATCGTTCGTCCATCTGGTTGTAATAGACGACCTGCGTTTCGCCGTCAGAAAAAACGACGCCCTCATAGGAAACACCCAGGTCTGTGAATTCGGACATCGACAGCACCTGGTAACTGCCGTCCTGAAGCAGCATGGACAGATTCTGCGCGTACTGCGCCGCCAGGTCCCGCTGTTCCTCGCTGATGCCGAAGACCTCGTCGCCGAAGTAAGTTTCGCCGCTGTAGGAGATCGTATAGGTCCTCGTAGTGACCTCCACGTATTCCGGCTCCAGCGGCACGGCTTCGGGATCGGTTTCTTCATCGCCTTCTTCCGGCTCGTTTTCGACCTCCTCCATGCGCGACGAGTCCGAATAGGTGAAGGAGTACAGACTGCCCTTGCTGGCCTTGAGTTTGGAGATCATATCGTCTACCGAGATAGACATGACGTCGTCGCTTTTGCTTGCGCAGTACAGGGAGATCAGGTAGTTCGCATTGAAACGAACGTCCGCACCGTACGGGTTGTTGATCTCCTTTTCATCGCGGCCGGAGGTGATGAAGTCCTCGTCGATCCTTGCGAGCGTATCTTCCAGCCCCTCGGAGAGGACGCCGCTGATCCTGTCGTTCATATCCAGAATGGTCTGGGTCAGCACTTCATCGCTTACGATACCGCTCGGTTCCGTGCTCTCGGGATCGACGGTCAGCGGCGGCCCGAAGATAATGGAAGGGAGCATCGCAATGAGGATGACCGGCAGCAGCAACAGAGCAACGGCCGGAACAAGCCATTTCTTTGAAGATGCGGCTGCGGCAAGGGCTGCCCCGTACATTCCGCCGTGAGCAGCCCCTTTTGCAATATTCGCGATTGCTTTCCCGGTCTTTGCCGCGGCAGCCACAGAGGACGCCGCGGAGTTCTTTTGCCCGTTATTCCTGCTGTCCATCATACCCGGTCCTTTCTCTTCGGGATCTGTGGCATCTCGAGTACGATCTTTTCATCATAAGCGACCTTTCCTTTTGACACCTCCCTGGGCGTCTTCTTCACCGCAGGTTCGGCGTACTGCTTGTACCAGCTCGCGCCGTCGACCGTCTTTACAACGGTATAGTCGCCCGAGGGTTCCATATACTGATCGGTACTGTACATGGCGAATTGCCTTTCATTTCCGCCCGGCCCGGTTTCATACCCCGTTATGCGGCCACCGCCGATCTCGACATTTCGGTACGCCGGGGCGCTGCCCACTGCGGGAACTGCCTCAGGTCCTGCTTTGACGGAAGGCGTGGATGCAGACCCGGTAGGAACGCCGTCTCCATAGTCGGAACTGTCATGAATGACCGCCCCATCCTCTGTGACTGTCCGGGTAACATCGAAAGAGCCGCCGGAGAACCCGGGGCCGGCGTCTAAGCCGGACACAGACGCAACGGAGACCGGGGTCTCCACGGACCCGCCCTCAACCGGCTGAGAGCCTGATCCCCCGTGATATCCGAGGTAACTGTTCAGGGCTTCAGAAGCCCGCGGCCCGGTGATCGAACCGTTCTCAGCGATACTGCCAAGCGCGACTGAGCTTATAACACCGGCCGCCAACGATCCGCCTTTTGCCAGGCTGGAATTGAATACCGCATTGCCCAAATGGCCGCGTACTCCGTTTCCGGTGCCGGTCGCTGCAGACGCTGCTGCCCGACCTATGGCTCTCTGCGCCACGCCGATCACACCGCGGCCGCCGACAACTCCGGCTCCCGCGGTACTGCCTGACGCTCCGGTACCGCCGCCGCTGCCCTGGTTCCGTGAATAGCCTTTACCTCCGAAGATGTTGGTTGCGCTCTTGACCGCCCTGCCCGCCAGGAGCAGTTCAGCCATCATACTGCCGCCGGTCCTGCCGACGTTGACCCCGAGCGAGGCCATGAAACTGTCTATCTTCTGACTGACCTTCAGAAAACCGATCGCGCAGAGGAACCAGATGAAAATGTTGCCCGCGATCCCCTCCTTTCCGGAGGATGCGATCGCGCTTTCCACTTCGCTTTCTTCGAGCGCAAAGGCGGGAAAGGCGAGGACGAATACCAGGATCAGGATCGCCCCCGCTGCGGCGAGGATCTTTCTTCTTCTCATACGCTCCCTCCTCATATCGAAAGCGGATTCGCCAG
>JAEEGH010001160.1_pt1 | contig 78115 bp, 62 predicted proteins | sample 9134181 | NCBI WGS metagenome assembly JAEEGH01 (sample SAMN16246544, study PRJNA631951) | gut metagenome | biome: gut microbiome; feature: rumen; material: DP-attached | host: Bos | place: Iran: Karaj | collected 2018-10 | reverse complement strand
TTATCCTCCTGCTCCCAATATTAGCGATGCCTACATCTTCCAGGACTGCGAAGAGCCCGAAGAGTAAAAGCCAAGAGTCAAGGGTCTAAAGTCTAAAGACAAAAGCTCAAAAGGTCAAAAGGTCAAAAGCCACTTCACAAAATGCGTGAGGTGGCTTTTGCTTGTTTCTTTGCATCTTTTTGCCTGATAATGTGAAAAAGTGGCGAAAAAAGCTCTTTTTGCATCACAAATTGGAAAAACGGACAAAAAATTGTATATTTGCGTTGGAAAAACGGACAAAAAGTTGTATATTTGCGTTGGAAAAACGGACAAACATATGCTTAAACGAAAAATTGACAGCTATTTAGAGCAGTTTTACAAGCGGACCAACCAAGCGCTTCTGGTGACGGGTGCCCGCCAGACAGGTAAGTCGTTCTCTATTCGTCAATACGGTAAAACCCATTTTGAGAATTTTGTAGAGATAAACTTTATCGAACAACCCGACGCTGCAGAGGCGATGAGAGGGGCAAAGAACAGCCAGGATATTATTGTAAGATTATCGCTACTGACCAACATACCACTTGTGGCAGGAAAGACACTCGTGTTCTTTGATGAAGTGCAGGAGTGTCCCGAAATAGTGACAGCCATTAAGTTCTTAGTGGATGAGGGAAGTTATCGCTACATACTTAGCGGTTCTTTGCTTGGCGTGGAACTGAAAGATCTGCGTTCAGAACCGGTGGGCTATATGGATGTAATGGATATGTATCCGCTCGACATGGAAGAGTTTTTCATGGCGATGGGTATATCTGATCAGGTGACGGATAGTCTGCAACAGGCTTTTGAACAGCGCCAGCCCGTAGATGAATATGTTCACAAGAAAATGATGGAGCTGTTTAGGCTTTATCTTATCGTCGGGGGTATGCCTGCAGCTGTGCAGAAATATATCGACACACGTAATCTGCAGGATGTGATGGCTGAACAACAGGCGATTATCAGGCTCTATAAGCGTGATATTACCAAATATGACAAAGACCACAAGCTATACATCGATGATATCTTCGACATGATTCCATCGGAGTTGAATGCCAAGAATAAACGTTTTATATTGAAGAATCTCAATGAAAACATAAAATTCTCTCGTTATGAGAACAGTTTTCTGTGGTTGAAGGATGCCGGCGTGGCACTACCTACCTATAATGTGGAAGAACCTGTGGTGCCGCTGAAATTATCACGCAGCCGTAATCTGTTCAAACTGTTCCAAAGCGATATCGGGCTATTGGCCTGTCAGTATGCAGAAGGTATCCAACTGCGTATCATCAACGATGAGAAAAGTATCAATTTCGGATCTATCTTCGAGAATGCGGTGGCTCAGGAACTCCAGGCTCACGGCTTTGAACTATATTATTTTAACAGCAAGAAACAAGGCGAACTGGACTTCATAGTAGAGAAAGGTGGCCACACATTGCCCATAGAGGTGAAATCGGGCAAGGATTATCAGCGCCACAATGCTTTGACGGGTGTGATGAGCAATGCCGACTACGCAATCCCCCAAGCCATTGTGTTCTGTAATGACAATGTGAGCATCAGCGGTAACATTGTATACCTTCCCATATATATGAGTACCTACCTTAGAAAAGAAACTATAGGTGATATCATTTATGATATTGATTTGACAGGTCTGAATAAATAAAGGCGCTTGCGGGCGCCTTATTTTATTTCGGACAAACGGACAAACGGACTGGTGAATTTTGTGTGACCGCCCTCTTTCGGCCATATCGGCCACTCGGGCCACGCGTATTCAGAGTCCCCCTCGGGGAATAAAAAATGAGGCTACTCTCACGAGCCGCCTCATTCCAAACAAATTAACTAATTAACTACTTACTATATCTTGAAAAGAATATAGCCTTCTTTATACAGTTTAGAGTTTAGTGTTTAGAGTGTAGAGACAGTTTGTGAGCAATCTCTCATTCTTCACTCTTCACTCTTCGATCTTCACTCGGAGCTCCGCTCCGCATCACCATTCTTCCCAAGCATCGGGAATGTCGATGACTTCGCGGGCATCACCCGTAAGAATTGGACCACCTTCTGCTTCTGATGAACTGTTTGATACTTCTGGACCAGATGCTCCACCAGGAAGCGATACTTGGTTAAAAGATGGGTTCATTATATTTGTTCTAACATTAATGGCAACGACGGTCATTCTTGGTTCAATATATATCTTTTTCATATTTAGTATTTTTTAGCCCCCTCCAACTCCCCCTCAAGGGGAGAGTGGAAAAGGGATTGGTTATTATTACTTCAGGATTTGACCATTAGTACTATATTTCACACCATTCTTCACGATGATAATCTGACCATTCTCAAGGTACTTGCCGTCCTTTTGAGCATCGGTTCCGGCCCTGGATTCTTCAACAACGTTGATAGCAGTTTCATTACCATCGAGATTCACGGTTATGACACTACGTGCTTCTAACTCGTTGCCTCCCGTATTGAAGTAAGCACGGAAGGGATTCAAAGAAACATCACTGTCCAACTTATACAGTTTGCCACCGCTCAACACATAGTTACCATGGTCGATGGCATCAATACGAGAATATGTGCCCGTCATTTTGATGCCCGTACCATTTTCAACAGGGCTAGCTTTTACTTCTGTATCAGAGCCAGTCAGTGCCGTTACAGCGTCATCAGCCTTAAACAGATATGAGTTACCTGCCTCAGGATTAGTCTTTACTGCGAAAGACAATGTTCCGGCATCCAGTGATGATGGCTCATAGAATGAACCGCCTTCTGCACCACCGCTAATTGCAAAAGGAGCACAGATTGTTGCGAAATTACCTGTACCAATGCTGCGATAAAGCGTCGCATTTGTTGCTTCGAAATCGGCAGCGGCAGAGAATTCATAGCCGTCGTAGAGAACAAGATTTGCTACTGTTCCACTAACAAGGTTGTTGTTCAATTGCTCCTTGGCTGTTTCTACTGCCACATTTGTACTAATTATAATGTTGGGATTTGTAACAATAATATCCTTGGTTATTACATGACTGGTGTTATTATAAGTTACATTTGATGAAAGTTCACCCAGTGAGTGCGCATAATCATTATTGTCATCGCTCATGTAATAAAGATGAACATCATCAAGACAAGCCCAACTGCCACTATTTGCCTCCATCTTAAATGTCATAGTCAAATCACCGTTTGACGCCAGTTCTCCAGTTACAGATACCCAATTCCACTGTGTGCCACCATCATTGGCATAATTCATATTATTCTTCGTTATGTCGGTAACGGGCATTACCACACCGTTCTTATTTATCATCTTCTCATTTGTTCCATACCAAAAACTGCCATTAGTACCAGCTACTGACGGACGAATACCAAAAGCCCTACCACGCATTGCTGCGACCAACTTGTAGGTTCCTGCGGGCATGTTTTTTATAGTTTGGGTTATTGTATACCAGCGATTGTTACAATCCACATAATAATTGTTTCCGCCACGCCATGAGGACCCATTATAGCGATCTATTTGCGTTCCAGAACCGCTTTGATTAGTAAATGTCCATCCATTAGTATTTTCATCGAATGTTGGATTAATCACTAACGAAGTAGCATCACCATTTGCTGCGACAATAACTTCTTTGTTGGCAGCTGCAGCAACATCCGGGTTAACTTTGTAGTAAATCTTGAACAAGCCAAAGTCTTCAACAACATCGGTGAAGAACTGCTTATTTCCGGCCATATTGCATGCTTCGGTCATATCTGCGATACCACCGGACCATCTTCCCCAATATTTATCATTATCTCCGTGATATTTATAATCTTCAATGGCATACGCTCCATTTTGGAGAATAGTGAACAAATACTCACCCTCTTCAACAGCTTCTGATGCATTAGCCATCAAGTCCCATTTAGCAGAAGGATTCTGAACGAAAGTAGATGAACCATTATTCTTAAGCGTTATTCCCTCCGTGGATGAAGAACTGGCTGCACGAGCAGAGGTTGTCCATAATTGATAATCGCTGTTTGCATTCAATGGAGAATAACGCAATCTGCGGTTATCTGTTGTTGACTCTGCATCTACAGCATAATCCTTATAAGCATCGATAATAATTAAATCGTATCCCAACGAAGAGGTTGGATCGTTATTACTATTCGCTTCCGTATAACCATCAATGATTAACGACTCACGAGCCCATGAACGCATGTCCAGTTTTGCATTGTCAGAAACAGAAGCATTAGAGCTTAGTGTCGTGCCGTCTGCAATCAGATAGTAGTTACCCAACTTGACCTCTATCTTTCCGTTTACGTTGTATAAAGTTACTGCGTTGGCAGAAGCGACATCTGTTACAGCTGTAACAGTTGTGCCGTTAGCCGCAAGATAATGAGAACCGTTTGTCAGATACGATGCTCCATTGTTGTAGGTCAGATTCCACTTGACATTTCCTTCTACTGCGTCTGCCGGACTCACAAGAGAAAGTGTACCACTGTTATTTGACAGAACGTAGCCACCTGCATCTGCAAGAACAACAGGGTTATTATATAGATCCATACGGGTAACCAGGAAATTATCAAGCATCTCCTTTAGTTTTGCGTTATCTGTCTCTGATGTTGTTGATTGAGTCGCTGCGTTATAGAGTGTCGCCAAGCTGATTGTAGATGGACTAGGAACGCCAAACCATTTGTTCTCGTTGTTGTTTTTGTCGTTATTGTACGTTCCTATGCTAGTACTTGAATATCCGTTAATGTATTTTGTCGGTGTCGTATTATCAAAGCCATATACTCCGAAATACCATTTATTACCGTCAATCTCCACAGTTGTTTTTGCAGGATATACCTTTCTTGAGTAGAAACCACCCGACTCGTTCGAGGTTGGATTCTTTGACCATGCAAATCCTCCTGTTTGAACGTTGTAAAGATAACTGTCACCATTAGATGATGTATAGCTTGCGAAACGGAAACGATTTACATAGTTGGCATTATAAGCACCGCCGCCCAAAGTTGCGCCATTTCCGTTAAGGAAACAGTTGCGACTAGCTGCCTGTAAGAATGTGAATGTTGGCACTTGACCCAGTTCTACATAAAGATTATATGCTGCATTCACTATTTCCTCTACTGTATTCGAGCTTGTGATTGCCTTTGCTGCCGTGTAAGCACTGCTACTTGTTTCACCTAAATTATCGGCTAAGGTTATGGCAGAACCAACTAATGCCATGCTTTGATTCTTTTGATAATCATCTTGTCCAACGAATCTCCAAACATTATTATTGGTTGTGTTTGCAGCAATAGGTTCATTGTTATTTGAATTGGCAACACCTATTGTGCCACTTTGGAAAGTGATTGTATAGCCACCTTCTACTGAAGCAACTGTGGCAGCATTTGTTCCAGAGGTATTATAGTCAGTATAAATGTAATGATCTGTGGTCTCAAATAAGATATCTTTATTTTTGGCTTTATTCAAGGATGTAAGAGTGTACTTTCCATCTGCAATCGTTACTTTGAATGGTACACCAGATTCATTTATGACAGCTTGGGTGTCCCATGCTGCTCCACGACTGAGGAACTTACCTGTTCCCACATTATACAGATAATATGTACTCCCAGATGTAGGGGTGCTGCCACTTGGTGCGACAACATGTTTAACAAGCGAAACTGAGTTTTCTTTTATCTGGAACCAGTTTGCCTTTCCATCTGTTTTCTCAAGGCCAAATTTGCATGTAGTATTGTTTTCTGTGACAGAAAAATTAAATGTTATATCATGAAAGGTTCCATCATCAATTGTAGTGTTTGTAACATCTACATTGTCTGCACCTGTACAAAAGGCTACGACATCTCCTGCAGAAGGTGGTGTTGATGTATCTGAAGCGTTGTTAGAAATTCCTCCAAACGCCTTAAACGTCAACGTGTAATTTCCTGAAGACAGTACAACTGTTCGTCCGATTGCTACACCAGTAGAGCCATTCGCCGGTGACCAGCTTTCGTATGCACCTGCCCATGTTCTGAAAGAATGTCCGGGGCCGGGGTCACCAGGTAAAGTTTGTGAATTCCACCACGCACCGGCATCTTCGTTGTCATGGTTGTTTTCACAATGATCAGCCCAGTCACCATTAGAAAAAGAATTTAGGTTTCCTAGATAGGACGTAATATTTAAGTCCTCCGCGTTCACGCTCGCTACAAACCCGAGCATTAGGGCCAATAAAAGAAATAATTTTCTTTTCATAGTAAAATGATTTAGTTAATTAATTAGTTATTTTGTTTTCAATTCTCTCTCGTCACATCATCCTCAAACACAACGACGTGCAGAAAGAACTGCCAAAACAACTCACGGAAATGTCTGGTGCGGGAAATCAGATGTCTGACAACCTCAAACAAAAAAGCGTGAGAGCCTGTCCTTACTTACCATTATTCTGGTATCGCCAAACACCATTAGAGAAATAAGTAAAGATAGCAACCCCACGCCGTGTATGCAATTGCTATCGCGGCGTAGGGTCACCACGTGCTAACAATAAACACACGGGAAGGGCGTCGCATACTCTCTATCCTTCTCTGATTTATTCATGTGAAATTGGCGATTTCGAATAATAGGATAAAGCGCGGAACGCCTTGTCTACCTGGATGTCTTGCCAGGATTTTTTTGCCTGCCCTTGCCCTATGTCAGGGTTTTACAGGCTGCCACCCGCGCTCGGGTGAGGTTTAGTGCAAAAATATGCGGAAATGCACATTTGCGAGAACAAAGATATACCTTTTATTATATATGTTGTTCTGTCTTTTTTGATTTTTTTGCAAAAAAGTGCTGTTTTTGCATTTTAGAGCCATTTTTTTGTAAAACTTCACACTGAAATCACGGAAATCACAGATATGTCCTAGTGCTATAAAGAAAAAAACCAGAAAAACCATTTTTTGAAATCTTCAACTCCTTAAAACGGTTTAATATTGCGCTAAAACCGTCTTTTTTGAAAAATAAAACAACAAAAACGCAGGGTTTTGTCTTCTATAAAAGATAAAAGTGGTATATTTGCACCAAAATCTAACTATAAAAGATGCAGATATGGTTGTCAGACAGAACTATCTTGATAAGATAAAGAGATTTCTCGGCAAGGATACAATAATCATTCTCACGGGTCAGCGACGTGTAGGGAAAAGTGTGATTTTGCGTTTGTTCCGGGACGAAATCCTGTCGAGTGGAGATGCAAATGTCATCTATGTCGACAAGGAGAAGAAAGAGTTTGACAGCATTCAGACCTATCGGGATTTGAATGCACATATTGACAGCAAGCGTGTTTCAGGAAGAAAGAACTATATCCTCATTGACGAGATTCAGGATATCTCGGAATTTGAGAGAAGTTTGCGCAATTATTATGAAGAACCTGATGTTGAGATAATAGTAACGGGCTCCAATTCCAAAATGCTAAGCAGCGACTTGAGTACAATCATAGGCGGTCGCTATAAAGAAATATACATACAAGCGCTAAGCTTCGATGAGTTTTTGAATTTTCACCAGTTGCCGGAGTCCGATGATGCGTTGGCTAAATACATCCAATGCGGAGGTCTTCCCGGACTGATGAAGATAGGTCTTGACGAGGCTGATGTACGGGAATATCAGACAGATGTTTGCAGCACGGTGTTGCTCAAGGATGTTGTTATGCGTAATCAGATACGCAATGTGCCGTTTCTGGAGAATCTACTGCATTTTCTTGCCGACAACACAGGTAAGATAATTTCCTCAAATAATATTGCAAAGTACATGAAGTCGCAGGGGGAGAACGTCACTCCCACAGCAGTGATCAACTATATCAAGTATTTATGCGAGGCTTATGTTATACATAAAGTAAGCAGGTACGATATTCATGGGAAGAAACTTTTCGAAAGCAACGAAAAGTATTATTTTGAGGATCATGGGCTTCGCAATGCTCTTGTCGGAGGTTCCCGCGAGGGTGACATTGAGAAAGTCATCGAGAATATAGTATATAATCATCTTGTCCGTCTGGGGTATGAAGTGACTGTAGGGCAGTTGCAAGCCGGAGAGGTGGATTTTGTCTGCACTAAACCGGGTGGAGGCCGGGTCTATGTTCAGGCATCGTATCTTATCGCAGACGACATCACACGAAATCGTGAGTTTGGCAATCTGCAGGCCATAAAGGACAATTACCCCAAATACGTCATCTCAATGACCCCTCTTGTCACAAGATTGGATTACGACGGTATCACACACTTACATCTGAGAACGTTCCTTACAGAAGGTTTATAGTAGATATCTTCGGCCATATCGGCCACTGCGGCCAAGCGTATTCAGAGTCCCCCTCAAAAATGCTTAGTGCCTAAAAACAAAAACCAAGAAATACAATGTCACACAGAAATCACAGAAATCACAGAAACATTTTCCGCAAAAATACTCTCATTGAGGAAAATATTTGTCTTATGGCAAGAGCTTTGCTCTCCTTGTCGGCAGACATTTTGGCGAGATCAAAAGCGAGCTTTCATCGTCGCCCAAAGTCTGCCACCTTGCCTCCGTCGCGAATGGGGATTCGCTCCCCTTTGTGGGGCCGCAGCCACATTCAGTGGCAGCTCTAAAGACCCCAGTCGCCATTGCATGGCATCGCCATAATCCAAATCAAAAATTGTTCCGGCCTTGCCTCCACATAAAATTGCTTCATTTCCTACTCAGCTCGTGCCTCGCATTCGCTCAACGAAAATGTGCGCATAAAATGATTTACTCAGTAGACGAGTTCGCTTCAACTAAGTTCGCTTCGGCAAAAGCCTCGCGCTCATTGGCCAGACAAAAGTACGCATCGGCTGAAGCCTCGCGCTCATTTGCTGTGCAAAAGTAGACAAGTAATAGCATCAGGACAAAAAATCCGCAAAAAATTTGGAAACGGCGAAAAAATGTCGTACCTTTGCATTTATTGGGGGCATTTTATGCACAAAAACAAACAGAAAATATATAAAGATATGGCAAAGAAAGCACTTTTGATGATCCTCGACGGATGGGGAATCGGTAACAAGGGAAAGGGTGACGTGATCTACAACACACCGACACCCTACATGGACTATCTGGCAGAAAACTACCCCAACAGCTATCTGCTGGCATGCGGTGAGAACGTGGGACTGCCCGACGGACAGATGGGCAACTCCGAAGTGGGACACCTCAACATCGGTGCAGGACGCATCGTGTATCAGGACCTCGTGAAAATCAACCGCGCATGCAAGGACGGAAGCATCCTCAAAAACAAGGAAATCATTTCCGCCTACACCTACGCCAAGGAGCAGGGCAAGAACGTACACCTGATGGGTCTGACCAGCAACGGCGGTGTGCACTCCTCGCTCGACCACCTGTTCAAACTCATCGAGATAGGTAAGGAATACGGCGTGAAGAACACCTTCGTGCACTGCTATATGGACGGTCGCGACACAGACCCGCAGTCCGGCAAGGGCTTCATACAGCAGGTGACGGATGAATGCAAAAAGGCTGGAAACGCCGCCATAGCAAGCATCGTGGGCCGATTCTACGCCATGGACCGCGACAAGAGATGGGAGCGTGTGAAGGTGGGCTACGACCTCATCGTCAACGGCGAGGGAAAGCAGGCCACCGACATGGTGCAGGCAATGCAGGAGAGCTATGACGAGGGCGTGACGGACGAATTCATCAAGCCCATACACAACGCCACCGTGGACGGCACCATCAAGGAGGGCGACGTGGTGATATTCTTCAACTACCGCAACGACCGCGCCAAGGAAATCACAATAGCACTCACACAGCAGGATATGCCGGAGCAGGGCATGAAGACGATACCCGGTCTGCAGTACTACTGCATGACACCCTACGACGCATCGTTCAAGGGCGTGCACATTCTCTTCCCCAAGGAGAACGTGGAGAACACGCTGGGCGAATACCTCTCGCAGAAGGGACTGACACAGCTCCATACAGCCGAGACGGAGAAGTATGCACACGTGACATTCTTCTTCAATGGTGGTCGCGAGGCTCCCTACGAGGGCGAGGAGCGCGTGCTGGTGGCTTCACCCAAAGTGCAGACCTACGACCTCAAGCCCGAGATGTCGGCCTTCGAAGTGAAGGACAAACTGGTGGCTGCCATCAAGGAAGACAAGTACGACTTCATCGTGGTGAACTTCGCCAACGGTGACATGGTGGGCCACACGGGAGTGTATGAGGCAATAGAGAAGGCTGTAGCAGCTGTGGACAAGTGCGTGAGCGAAGTGGTGGAGGCAGCGAAGGCTGTCGGCTACGAGACAATAATCATCGCCGACCACGGAAACGCCGACAACGCACTGAACCCCGACGGTACGCCCAACACGGCACACTCGCTCAACCCCGTGCCCTTCATCTACGTGACCGAAAACAAGCAGGCCAAGGTGGAAGCCGGAGTGCTGGCCGACGTGGCACCCAGCATCCTGCACATCATGGGTCTGGAACAACCGGAGGAAATGACGGGCAAATGCCTTATAAGTGACTAGTGGATGTAAGGATAGAAGATAGCTGGAAGGCTCATCTGGATAAGGAATTCGGGAAGCCGTACTTTGAGGAACTGACACGATTCGTTCGCTCGGAGTACGGCTCCTGTGTTTGTTATCCGCCGGGACCGCTCATCTTCAACGCCTTCGATACCACACCCTTTGACAAGGTGCGCGTGGTGATACTGGGGCAGGATCCCTACCACGGCGAGGGACAGGCGCACGGCCTGTGTTTCTCTGTGCCGGAAGGGGTGCAGTTCCCGCCCTCGCTGCGCAATATATTCCAGGAGGTGAAGGACGAGACGGGGGCGGAGATACCGCAGTCGGGCAACCTGACACGCTGGGCCCGGCAGGGAGTATTCCTGCTCAACACATGTCTCACGGTGAGGGCACACCAGGCATTCAGCCACTCGGGACGGGGCTGGGAGACATTCACGGACGCTGTGATAAAGACGCTCTCGGAGGAGAGGGAAGGGCTGGTGTTCATGCTGTGGGGTGCACCGGCGGGAAAGAAAGCGTCGCTCATCGACGGGAGGAAGCATCTCATCCTGCAGAGCGCGCATCCGAGTCCGCTGTCGGCCTACAGGGGATTCTTCGGGAATCATCATTTCGAATTGTGCAACCGCTATCTCACGGAGCACGGAAAGGAGGCGATACGATGGTAAGCGAACTGCCTCCTATGCTGCAAGTGGGCGATGTCATCGTGCATACGGACATCATCACGGAGAAATTTGCGTGCGACATAAGTGCCTGCACGGGACGCTGCTGCGAGGAGGGCGACGCGGGAGCGCCCGTGACAATGGACGAGATAGCCCGGATAGAAAGCGTGCTGGACGACATATGGCCCGCAATGAGAGCCTCGGCGCAGGCCGTGGTGGACCGCCAGGGCGTGGCGTACGCCGACCCGGAAGGGGAACTCGTGACAAGCATCGTGGACGGGGGAGACTGCGTGTTCAGGGGTCCGAAAGGATGTCTGTTGCCCGAGAAACCGATATCCTGCCACCTGTATCCCATCAGAGAAAAGCGCTTCGGCGGAGGACTCGTGGGGCTGCAGTATCACCGGTGGAACATATGCGAGGCAGCGCGCAGGCGCGGAGAGAAAGAGGGAGTGGAATTGTATCGCTTCCTGAAGGAGGCGCTCGTGAGACGGTTTGGAGAAAAGTGGTACGACGAACTGTGCGTAGCCGCGGAAATGATAAAAAAAACTATGATAAACGAGTATAAGGAGGATAAGAAATGAAAAACCTACTAATGACAATGGCGCTGCTGCTGAGCGTGGCAGTAGGAATGAAGGCACAACAGGTGAGCGGAAAGGTGATGGACGCACAGGGAGCTGTGGAGGGAGCCACCGTGATGGAGGTGGACAAGAGAGACCGCGTGCTCAACCAGACAACGACAGACGGCAACGGACTCTTCCTGCTGCCCGTGCAGAGCAATAGGAACAAGGTGCGGGTGTCAAAGAACGGATACAAGCAAATCACCGAACCCATCAACGGAAGAACGATGGTGAGAATCACGATGCCGTCGAAGAAAATAGTGGATGTCAACTCGCTGCAGACGGTGAAGAAACCGCGTGGAGAGGATTCGAAGGCAATAGTGGAAGGACATGCAACCAACGGACAGGCATCGGAGCAGTGGGTGAGACTCGAGCAACTGACCGACACATCCTATATCTTCGCTATTGCCCTGGCATCAAAGCCGCAAGCGCCCACTTATCCTGCCGGAAGGGGACTTCTCTTCCTCGACATAGCGGACCGCAGAATACTGAGAGCAAAGTGTATTGCCGACAGTTATCCTGTAGTGGGAACGGGTGAAACACCCGACCTGGAGTCGATAATACACGGCGACGGAGGCGTGCCGACAACATCAGGGGATTTGCAGTTCCGTGCAAACCAAACTACCGGCCACAGCCCGAAATACTGGCAGGTGCCTTGCTTTGAGATATCCGATAAGGGTCTGGAGATGCTATTAGAAAAAGGACGCGACCTGTTTCGCGTCGCTATTGAGGTTCCCGATGCCGACGGATACTGGTTCGTGTATCCGTCGGAGGGATGGGAGACCGAGCTGAGCTCGATTATTTCACGTATTCGGAAAAATCGGTAAGGCGCATATCGCCCTTACGGATGAATGTGTCGTGCATGGCGAACGCTGCTGAGAGGCAGTGGTGCGTGTGACCGCCGGTCTTCTCTGCGTACTTCAGATAGTCGCGGAGCATAGGCTGGTAGTCGGGATGTGCAACGGCGATGAGAGCCTCGGCCTTCTGCATGTCGCTCTTGTGGCGCAGGTCGGCAACACCGTATTCGGTGATGACAGCATCGATGAAATGGTTGGTGTGGTCGATATGGCTGGCGAACGGTACGATGCTTGAGATGGCACCGCCCTTAGTCGTGGAACCGCAGGTGAAGATGGAGAGGTAGGCATTGTTGGTGAAGTCGGCACTGCCACCGATGCCGTTCATCATCTTCGTGCCGCAGATCTTGGTGCTGTTGACGTGGCCGTAGATGTCGCACTCGATTGCCGTGTTGAGAGAGCAGACACCGATACGGGCAATGACCTCGGGACAGTTGGAAATCTCAGAGGGACGGAGCACAAGCTTGTCCTTGAAGAAGTCCATATTGTCGTAGATGTCCAGCAGACACTCGTTGGTGACGGTGAGAGAACATGCGCTGGCCGAGAGCACACGGCCCTGCTTCATAAGTCCCACGGGAGCGTCCTGAAGCACTTCGGTGTAGATATTGAAATCGGGCACCTCGGAGCACTGACCCAGAGCGCCGAGCACTGCGTTGGCACCGCTGCCCACACCGCTCTGCAGATTGAGGAACGAAGAGGGGATGAGGCCCTGCTTCATATTGTGGAGCAGGAAGTCGGCAACGTTCTGACCAATTTGCGACGTGATGGGGTCGGGATCCTTGAAGGCACGTGCCTCATCGGGGATGTTGCACTCCACGACACCTACAATGCGGGAGGCGTCCACCTCAACGTAAGGCTTGCCGATACGGTCGCTGGCCTTGTTGATCATGATGGGGGTGCGATGCGGGTGGTCCTCAATCTCATAGACATCGTGAATACCTTTGCTCTTGGAAGAGTGGAAGGCGTTGAGCTCCACAATGATGCCCTCTGTGGCGAGACGGCACACTGTGGGAGAAATACCGCCGGCTGCGGTGAGGTAGATGTGAGCCTTAGTGCCGACACGCTCGATGTCGCAGGCTTCGATGATGGCCCAGTTCACGGGACCGAGATATCCCTGACGGATCTGTGTGGCCATGTTGGACAGGTTGAGGTCCGAGTAGTTCAGGGTGTTCTTGTTGACATTCTTGCGGAAATCGGGATTGGTGGTGTAGGGAGCGCGGAAATCAATGGCACCGGCGTTGGAGAGCGCACCGTCGCAGCTCTGACCTGTGGAAGCACCGGTGAAAACGCTGATTTTGAAGGGACGGCCGGCAGCGTGTTCTGCCTCTGCCTTCTTTGCTATTTCGGCGGGAGTGCATTTGGGCACACCTGCGGGAGTGAAGCCGGAGAGACCGATGGTCTGACCGTTCTGAATGAGTGCTGCGGCTTCTGCAGCGGAAATCTTGTTAAAATCCATAGTGTGTGAGTTATTTGTGTTGTTTGATATTCATGGAACAGGGTCGTAGCCGTGACCTCCCCAGGGATGGCACCTCAGGAGACGGCGGACAGCCAGATAGAGCCCTTTCACGGGGCCGTGCTTTTCAATAGCCTCAATGGCATACTGACTGCATGTCGGAGTGAACCGGCAGGAGGGCGGTGTCAGTGGAGATATGCACCGCTGATAGAATCGTATGGGAAGAATCAGGAGTCGGCGCATGAGATTTTATTGAGCAGGGAAGTGACCTTCCTGGTGATGACTGTCGTGGGAAAGAAATCCTTTGAGAGCCAAAGGAATGCTATGTCGCACGGAGTGGTGACGGAATCCTTGTGCAGGCGGTAGGCCTCGCGTATCTGGCGTTTGATGCGGTTGCGGGCAACGGCTCTGCGATGCTGCCGCTTGGAAACAGAAACGAGCAGACGTGATGTCGGCTCGGATGTGTTGCGCCAAATAACCTTCAGCGGGAAATCTGTTGCAGAACGGTTTGTGCCGGAGAAGAGAGCTTCTATGGCCTTCAGGCTTTTGAGCCTTTCTTCCCGAGGAAGGCCGTTAATCGTCATTGACTTGGAGCAGATAGGAATTGAGGGCAGACGACATGCTGGGATGCTCGTCGTTGGGAGCCTGGAGGTCCAGACGCAAACCGGCGTCAATGACACTCTGTGCAGTGGTGGGGCCGTAGGTGGCGATGACGATGTTGTTCTGTTTGAACTTGGGGAAGTTCTTCAGAAGCGACTGAATACCGCTGGGTGAGAAGAAGATGAGCATATCGTAGTCGAAAGGCTCGTCCTCCTTGAAATCGTTGGACACGGTGCGATACATGACGGCTTCGGTGTGTGCGATACCGGCCTCGTCGAGCATATTGGCAATGGAGTCGTTGTGCACGTCGCTCAGAGGAATGAGGTAGCGCTCGTTCTTGTGTTTCGACATCTGCGGCACAAGTGACTCCATCTTACCCGTTTCACCGTAGAACACCTTGCGCTTGCGGTAGGGGATGTACTTCTGGATGTAGAGTGCAATCTGTTCGCTCAGACAGAAATACTTCATCGATTCAGGGATATGTACACGCATTTCTTTGCAGAGACCGAAGAAATGGTCGATGCTGTGGCGGGAAGTGAAAACCACGGCGCTGTGCTCAAGAATACTGATGTGCTGAGAACGGAACTCGGTGGGCGTAAGACCTTCCACCTTGATGAAGGGACGGAAAACGACCTCTACTCCATATCGTTGGGCAATCTCATAATAGGGTGATTTTTCAGTGGCGGGCTTAGGCTGCGAAACGAGAATTTTCTTAATCATGTCCGGTCCAATATTTTTACCTTAAACTTCTATTCTGTGATGCTGAATAATGTAGAAATTATGAGCATTGGTGTTACTTCAAGGGTGCAAAGGTACACAAAAAAGTGCAAACAAGAGCTTATTTTTGAAAAAAATATGGGATAGGTCTTAAAGTAAAGCCAAATTCGGCATAAAATAAGCCCGTAGAGTAGGACTGAAGGACTCCACATATCTGGTTTCGCATAGAATAAATGCCAACTGAGAAAAAGACCGAAAAGTATATAATCAATACGTAGGGAAATGTTGTATGTCGGTTCCCATTGTAAAATTTTTTCATGGGTAAAAAAGACCCAGTTGATGAATCTTCCCATAATTGCGCGATAGAGATAATAAGACAGGACAGTCAGCCAGCTGATGTACAGAAGAGAGGGGTCGTTAAGCAGATAGCGGAGCGTGAGTCCTCCGAAGAGAGAGAGGGGAAGATACCACGGCAGGGAGCGTTTGCGGCAGAAAAAGAGAAGCGGCACGAATAGTATCATGCACACCATAAAGAGGCATACAAACAGGGGATCTTCAGATGGAGTGTACTGCAGAAGTGAGAGATTATTCAATGGTGCTTCGAACTTAAAATAATGTCGATGGCTTCTTCCGGTGTGGATGCAACGTCCCAGACGATTGCGTTTTGCCTGCGCATGAAATGTTCTCTGGATGCACGCTCAAAATAAAGCAGCAGTTCGTCCCAGTATCCGTCCGTATTGATGATGACAATGGGTTTGTGGTATATGCCGAGTTGTTTCCAGGTGATTACTTCTGAAAGTTCGGCCAATGTGCCGACACCACCCGGCAGGGCTATTGCTGCGTCGGATATTTCGGCCATCTTTGCCTGTCGTGACTGAATGTCGGGTGTCTGAATTGTTTCGGATAATCCGGGATGATTCCACCCGTATTCCACCATGAAACCGGGAATGACACCTACCACACGGCCCCCGTTGCAGAGAGATGCATTTGAGGCTGCCCCCATGAGTCCTACGCGACCGGCGCCGTTGACCATGGTGATGCCTCTCTCTGCCATGAGCTGACCGAGACGCTCTGCCGCCTTGAAGTATTTTGCGTCTATCTCGTCGCTACTGGCACAGTATACAGCTATAGTCATAGTGCGAATGCCTTTTTGATGCGGTCAACGTAATCCAGTTTCTCCCAGGTGAAGAGTTCCACCTCAACGGTTTTCCTTCCTCCGTTGTAGAGACTCTCAAATGTTTTGGTGACGGTTTGTGGAGTGCGACCCATGTGACCATACGCAGCAGTCTCCTCGTAAATGGGATTGCGCAGTTTGAGACGCTGCTCTATCTGGTATGGCGTAAGGGTGAAGATTTCACCGATCTTTGTGGCTATCTCGCCGTCGGGAAGGGAAACGTGTGACGTCCCGTAGGTGTTGACATATATGCTCACTGGCTGGGCCACTCCGATAGCGTAGGAAAGCTGTACGAGCATCTCGTCTGCCACTCCTGCAGCCACCATGTTCTTGGCGATGTGGCGTGCAGCGTATGCAGCCGAGCGGTCCACCTTCGAGGGGTCTTTTCCAGAGAATGCCCCTCCGCCGTGAGCACCCTTGCCGCCATAGGTGTCGACAATGATTTTGCGGCCTGTGAGTCCGGTGTCGCCGTGCGGGCCTCCTATGACGAATTTTCCCGTAGGATTCACATGGTAGGTGATATCGGAATCAAAAAGAGCCCGTATGTTTTCATTCTTGATGTTGGCCTTGACACGCGGAACGAGAATGTTGATGACATCGTGACGAATCTGCTGCTGCATGCGTTCGTCGCTGTCGAATTCGTCGTGCTGTGTGGAAAGCACAATGGTGTCGATGCGTACGGGACGGTTGTCGCCGTTGTATTCCACAGTGACCTGACTTTTAGCATCAGGACGCAGATATGTCATCTCACGGCCTTCTTTACGGATTGCGGCAAGTTCAATGAGAAGACGGTGGGCGAGGTCGAGAGAGAGAGGCATGTAGTTCTCCGTTTCGGAGGTGGCGTAGCCGAACATCATACCCTGATCCCCGGCACCTTGGTCCTCCAGCTTGGCACGTTCCACACCCTGGTTGATGTCTGCACTCTGCTCATGGATGGCAGAGAGGACACCGCAGGAGTTCGCCTCGAACATATACTCACTTTTCGTATAACCTATACGGCTGATGACCTCGCGGGCAATACGCTGGAGATCCACGTAAGCCTGAGTCTTGATTTCTCCGGCGAGAATTACCTGGCCGGTGGTGACAAGTGTTTCGCAAGCCACCTTGGAATTAGGGTCGAAGGCCAGGAGTTTGTCCAACACAGCATCACTGATCTGGTCGGCAACTTTGTCGGGATGACCCTCTGAAACACTTTCGGATGTAAAGAGATAATTGTTCATTTGGTTTTTAGCATTTTTTCATGTGGTTGCAAGCGCTCAAATCTGTCCACATGTCAGTGAGTAATTTCTTTTAAGGGAATCATTACGAACTCGCGCTCATGCATTCTGGGGTGCGGCAGAGTGAGTTCCGGGGTGTTGATATTTAAATTGTCGTATGACAGCAAGTCAATGTCTATCGGGCGATCCTCGTAGCTGTCTACGCTCTTTGCTTTTCGGCCGAGTTTCCGCTCGATTTCCTGTGTGATATTCAGGCATTGTTCGGGTGTAAGAGCAGTCTCCACCAAGCAGGCTGCATTGAGAAAGGTGTTCTTGCTGTCAAACCCCCAGGGCTCAGTTTCAATGAATGATGAAACACGGCAAACGTGTCCCACCAAATCACCTATCAGTGAGAGGGCATCTTCGAGATTCTTCTTTTTGTTCCCGAGATTGCTGCCTAGCGAAAGGTACAATTGATGTGTCAATCCTTCAGTATGAGCATAGCATCCCCGAATGTACCGAAACGATAGCGGCGTTTGGGATCGGCCTCGTTGTATTTAAGAGCTTCCTTATATGCCTTCATGACCAGGTCGTATCCACCGAAAGCGCACGACAGCATCAGAAGGGAAGAATAGGGAAGATAGAAGTTGGCAATCATTGCGTCAGCTGTCTGAAACTCATAGGGAGGGAAGATGAATTTATTGGTCCATCCGTCGAATGGCTTCAGTTTGCCGTCAGCGCTGACTGCCGTCTCGAGAACACGCTGTACGGTTGTTCCGACAGCAATGACATGATGACCTTCTTCCTTGGTGCGGTTGATAATGTCGCAAGCGGTTTCATCAACGTGCATTTCCTCGCTGTCCATCTTGTGTTTTGTGAGATCCTCCACATCAATTTCACGGAAGCATCCAAGTCCGCAATGCAGCGTAACGAAAGCTGTTTCAATGCCCTTGATTTCCATTATCTTGAGCATCTGCGGCGAGAAATGAAGTCCTGCCGTGGGCACCGTGACAGCTCCTTCGTGTTTTGCGAAAACACACTGGAAGTCCTCAAGGTCTTCCGGTTCGGACGGACGCTTGATGATTTCACGGGGAAGCGGTGCTTCTCCCATAGCATAAAGAATACGCTTGAATTCATCGTGCGGACCGTCATAGAGAAAGCGCAGAGTGCGCCCTCTGCTCGTTGTGTTATCGATAACTTCTGCCACAATAGACTGGTCTTCGCCAAAGTACAGCTTATTTCCGATACGAATCTTGCGCGCAGGATCCACCAATACGTCCCAGAGATTCTGATTCGGGTTCAGCTCACGCAAAAGAAACACCTCAATCTTGGCACCGGTCTTTTCTTTGTTGCCGTAGAGGCGTGCGGGGAAGACCTGCGTGTCATTGAAAACGAAGCAGTCTTTCTCGTCAAAGAAATTTATTACATCGCGGAATGACTCACGATGCTCGATGATTCCGCTTTTTGCATGAATCACCATTAAACGACACTCATCGCGATGGAAGTACGGGCGCTCCTCTCCGGGAGAGAAGGGAGTTGGATACTGTGCAAGACGTTCTTCCGGTAACTTGTACTTGAATTGAGATAGTTTCATATTGTTTCTTCAAATTTATCTAATGTAAGACAGTCGTCAACGTGCCATTGACCGATTCGTGTGCGTCGAAGGGCTATAAGGTGGGCACCGGACTGCAGGGCTTCGCCGATATCTCGGGCAAGTGCCCTTATATATGTGCCTTTGCTGCATACAATGCGCAGGGTCAGTTGCATGGTTTCTGCAAAGAAGTCTAGAATCTCGATTTCATCGATAATCAGACTTTTCGGTTTTAGCTCCACGTCGCGTCCCTTCCGGGCAAGGTCATAGGCGCGCTTGCCGTCAACCTTGACTGCGGAAAAGACAGGAGGAATCTGCTCTATATGCCCGACAAACTGTTTCAGTACGTCTTCAATAAGGGCTTGAGTGATGTGATTTGTAGGGAATGTGGCATCAATAGGTTTCTCGAGGTCGAAACTTGCTGTTGTCGCACCAAGCTGCAAGGTGGCAACGTATTCTTTCGTTTTTGCCTGGAGCTCGTCGATTGTTTTGGTAGCCTTGCCTGTGCATATAAGAAGGACTCCCGTAGCTAAAGGGTCGAGAGTGCCGGCATGTCCCACTTTGAGTTTTTTCTCATGCAGATGCTGGCAAAGCGTATTTCGCACTTTGCTTACAAGTTGGAAAGATGTCCAACCCAGCGGTTTGTCGAAAGCGAGGACGACTCCCTCCTTGTAGTCTATCAAAGCAGAGAATAGATTAACAGGCTACTGCCGACAATTGCACAATATATGGCAAACCACACAAGGCGTCCTCTCTTGACGAGCGCAATCATCCATTTGCAGGCTATGCATCCGCTGATAAAAGCGGCGATAAAGCCAACAGACAACGCTGTAAGGGAAATACTTCCTATTGCAGCTTCCGTACCGCCTTTCAGCATCTTAAGAACATCCAAAAGTGCTTCGCCAAGAATGGGCGGTATTACCATGAGGAACGAGAATTCGGCAACATCCTCTTTCTTGCATCCTACCATTTGTCCTGTGGCAATAGTGCTGCCGCTACGTGACAGACCCGGCATTACGGCCGCAGCCTGGGCCAAACCGATGATGAAAGCTTCTTTAAGTCCGATATGTTCCTTCTGACGGGGACGTGCATAGTGGCTCATTGTCAGGAGGGCTGCCGTAATAATGAGGCAGCAACCGACGATGGCTAAACCGCTACCAAACACGTCTTCTACATAATCCTTGAAGCAAAGCCCAATAATACCAACGGGAATCATACTGATAAGTATGCAGGCGGCATAGCGGCGTTCTTGGCTCCATAACGGAGTGGTGGTATCAAAGATACCTTTCAGGATAGCCCATATTTTTTTTCGCAGTATGACCAATGTGGAGAGCACGGTGGCAACATGTACGGCGATGGTAAACGCCAGATTATCTTCACCGCTCAGACCAAAGAACGTTCCGCAGATAGCCAGGTGGCCACTTGAGGAAACGGGTAGATATTCGGTGAGTCCCTGTATGAGACCCATGATAAGTGCTTGCAGTTCGCTCATGATGGACGGTTGTTTTTCGTTTTATACATTATACCAAAAATAATGCCGATGAATCCGATGAAACATACAACAGGTGCCACTTTGATTCGGGTGGGAGAGAAGATATCCTCATTGAAAGATGTCTCTGTGCTCCCGCTACCGGCCATAAGAATGAACCCGGTGACGATAACCGCCATTGAGGCGGCGAGTATGATGTAGTTAATCTTATTGAATGTCATTTTCGTCTTAATGTTATGATGTGACAATAAGGGATTATTTATAAAGATTAGATTCACGCATTCTTAGGTAGTGTGTCACGCTTACATAAGTGCAGATAAGCGTTATTGCAAGTCCGAAACTTACGACCACAACGACAGCGATTCCGAGATTCTTCCAGGTGAGGAAGTTCTCAAGGTCAATCTCGTAAGTGCGCAACCAGTTTACTCCGGCCGCGAGTATGAGTACAGCGAGAGCGGATGCAAGCAGTCCTATCCAAAGACTTCTCAGGAGGAATGGCCTGCGGATGAAGCTCCAGCGTGCTCCTACAAGTTTCATGTTGTGGATGATGAATCTGCGTGAGTAGACACTCAGACGTACAGTGTTGTTGATCAGGCTCAGTGAGATGATGCAAAGCAATGCGGTGACAACGAGCAGTACGACGGTGATATGCTGCAGATTGCTGTTGAGCGTTTCCACCATATCCTTCTGGTACATAATCTCTGAAACGTTCCTTTCCAGTCTCAGTTCCTTGGTAATCCATTCCAGGGAGTCGCTGCATGCATAGTCTGCGACGAGATGCAGTTCCATAGAAATAGAGAAAGGATTGGCGCCTAGGAATTCAGTGGGGTCAAGCCCCATTGTCTCTACCTGTTCTTTGAGCGACTGTTCGCGGCTTATGTAGTCGAGACGTTTGATGTATGGGAGATGTTCCCACTTTTCTTTAATCGCCAGCGCCTTTTGGTTGTCGATGCCGTCTTTCAGTACAACCGTGACAGCAAGATCCTCTCTCACTTCGTCACGTAATTGTTTAGCGGTCAGGACAAACAGTACCAGAATACCCAATAGAATGAGCACCATCGTGGTACTTATCGTACTCGTCAGAGCTTGCCAACGAAATAAATCCTGCTTTCTTTTTTTCATTATCTTTCGCATCTCTCTATTGTTCTTGAATGCCCTTTAATGTTGCTGAAGTGCTTTCCGTGATACGCACCATTACTTTGTCTCCGATGTGTAGAGAACCTCTGTCTACAACTACGACCTTGTTTTGCTCCGTACGTCCAAACAGTTGCTCGCGACTGCGTTTGCTGGTTCCTTCAATAAGCACCTCGAATGTCTTGCCGATACAACGTGCGTTTGCTGCTGCAGAAAGTTCATTTTGTAGTGCAATCAGTTCGTTGAGGCGTCGGGTCTTGACATCTTCTGGAATGTCGTCCGGGAAATGTTTTGATGCGTATGTTCCGGGACGTTCGCTGTATTTAAACATGAACGCAGAGTCGTAGGCACATGTTCTCATCAGGGAAAGCGACTGCTGATGATCCTCTTCTGTCTCTCCGGAGTAGCCGCAGAAAATGTCTGTAGACAGGCCACAGTCGGGGACGATACGTCTTATGGCTTCGACGCGTTCGAGATACCATTCCCTGGTGTATTTGCGATTCATGCGCTTCAGCACTTCATTCGAGCCGCTCTGTACGGGCAGATGTATATGCTTGCATACGTTCGGCTCTTCTGCGATGACATGCAGAGTGGCATCACTCATGTCTTTGGGATGGCTAGTGGTGAAACGTACTCTCATTGAAGGTACTGTGTGTGCCACCTCTCTCAGTAGCGCAGGAAAGTCTACATCGCCGCAACGGTAGGAATTCACATTCTGTCCCAAAAGTGTCACTTCCTTATAGCCTCTTTGTTCCAGATCACGGCATTCGCGAAGGATGCTTTCCACGTCTCTGCTTCGTTCACGACCTCTTGTGTACGGCACGATGCAGTAATGGCAGAAGTTATTACATCCTCTCATGATACTGACAAATCCTCCTATGCGTGCTCCGTGAAGTCGCTGAGGGACGATGTCCTTGTATGTTTCCGAGAGTGAGAGTTCTACATTAATGGCCTTGTAACCGAGTTCTGCCTGTGCGAATAAATCGGGCAGGGAAAGATAGCTGTCCGGGCCGCATACAAGGTCTGCGCCGTGATGTTCCAGCAGTTCGTCTTTTACCCGTTCGGCCATACATCCGAGAACTCCGACAATGAGTTTTTTCTTACGTTTTACGCTCTGGAGGAATTCCAGACGGGCATGGATTTTCTGCTCTGCGTTGTCACGCACAGAACAAGTGTTCAGGAGGATAGCGTCCGCTTCCTCCTGAATATCTGTTGTCTCATACCCGGCTTGTCCCATGATGCTTGCCACCACTTCGCTGTCGGCGACATTCATCTGGCATCCGTAGGTCTCAATGAAGAGTTTCTTCAATACTTATGTGACGTGTTATGAATGTATGACTGATTATTTTTTAGCTGGGCTGCTTGCCGATATATGCGAGGATACCGCCGTCAACATAGAGCACATGACCGTTCACGGCATCTGAAGCGTGAGATGCCAGGAATACTGCGGGACCGCCCAGTTCGCTGGGATCAAGCCAACGACCGGCAGGTGTCTTGGCGCAGATGAAACTGTCGAAAGGATGGCGGCTGCCGTCCGGCTGACGCTCACGCAGAGGAGCTGTCTGAGGAGTTGCGATATAACCGGGGCCGATGCCGTTGCACTGGATGTTGTATTCACCGTATTCTGAGCAGATGTTGCGGGTCAGCATCTTCAGGCCGCCCTTGGCTGCAGCGTATGCACTTACCGTTTCACGTCCCAGTTCAGACATCATAGAGCAGATGTTGATGATTTTACCCTCGCGGCGCTCCATCATCTCGGGAATCACGGCGGCGCTCACAATGTAAGGAGCAACAAGGTCGATGTCGATGACCTGCTGGAACTCCTCGCGCTTCATCTCGTGCATGGGAATGCGCTTGATAATACCGGCGTTGTTCACCAGGATGTCAATCTGACCCACTTCCTCGTGAATCTTCTCAACAAGAGCTTTCACTCCTTTCTCGTCGGTAACATCGCAAACGTAACCCTTTACGTTGGTGATACCGGCTTCCTTATAGTTGTCCAAACCGCGTTGCAATGCGGCTTCGTTGATGTCGTTGAAAACGATGTTCTTAACACCTGCTGCCACAAATGCCTTGGCGATGTTAAAACCAATACCGTAAGAAGCACCGGTAATCCAAGCGTTCTTACCTTCAAGAGAAAACATGTTCATTATTAAAGAAGTTTAAGGTTACAGACTTTCCTGTTGTTATAAAGAGAGTTGGGCTATCCGGTTTCGAACCAGAACTAAGACGACCAAAATGTCTTGTGCTACCATTACACCATAGCCCAATCCAAATGCAAATCATTACCGTAGCGGCATACATTTGCGAGTGCAAAGATACAACATTTCTTGCCTGTTTGCAAGAAAACGTCTGTTTTTATTGCCTAATAGTAGTTTTTTTACTTAACGATGAGTAAAAAGTACTTCTTTTTACCTTGCTGTGCAAGCAGATATTTATTATCCAGCAAATCACCGGTTGTAATCATCTGATCGAAGGCCTGGAGCTTTTCTTTGTTAAGTGAAACACCGCCGCCCTGACACATCTTACGCATCTCACCTTTTGAGGAGAAGCACTGCGTCTCGCCGGCCAGGAGATCAACGGCCTTAATGCCTTCACCCTCCAACAGACTGCGGTTCACTTCAAACTTATCCACACCGTCAAATATGTCCAAAAGGGTCTTCTCGTCGAGCTTGATGAGGCTTTCCTTTGTGGCCTTGCCGAAAAGTATATTGGAGGCCTCCTGTGCCATCTCGAGATCTTCTTTGCCGTGCACCATGAGAGTTACCTCCTCAGCAAGTCTCTTCTGCAGTACGCGGCGTCCGGGATCCTGTTGGTGTTCTTCGATGAGAGCATCAATAGTAGGCTTGTCGAGAGATGTGAAAATCTTGATATACCGTGCGGCATCCTCGTCTGTCACATTCAGCCAGAACTGGTAGAATGCGTAGGGAGTTGTACGCTCGCGGTCGAGCCATATATTTCCCTGCTCGGTCTTGCCGAACTTCTTGCCATCGCTCTTTGTTATAAGCGGACAAGTCAGAGCGAAGGTTTCCACGTCATTGCCCAGAGTGCGGCGGATGAGTTCCGTGCCGGTGGTCATATTACCCCATTGGTCGTTGCCTCCCAGTTGGAGTTTCACACCATAGTGCTGATAGAGGTAGAGGAAGTCGTAGCCCTGAAGGAGCTGGTAGGTGAATTCCGTGAAACTGAGGCCGTCTCGGGCAGTACCGTTCAGGCGCTGCTGCACACTTTCCTTGGCCATCATATAGTTCACTGTTATATGTTTACCTACTTGGCGTGCGAAGTCGAGGAATGTGAAATCCTTCATCCAGTCATAGTTGTTCACCATGACGGCAGCATTGGCTTCTTTGCTGTCAAAGTCAAGAAACTTTGCCACCTGAGCCTTGATGCACTCCTGATTGTGGCGCAGCGTTTCATCGTTCAGCAGGTTTCGTTCCTGGCTCTTTCCGGAAGGATCGCCAATCATACCTGTTGCACCTCCCACGAGAATGATGGGTTTGTGGCCACAGCGTTGGAGGTGGCGCAGCATCATGATTCCGCACAAGTGTCCGATGTGCAGAGAGTCGGCCGTAGGGTCAGTGCCCAGATAGGCTGTTACCATTTCTTTCTGGAGCAGTTCTTCCGTGCCGGGCATCATTTGTGCCAGCATTCCACGCCACTTCAGTTCTTCTACAAAGTTTTTTATCATCTAATGACTATCGTGTTGTTTATTTTACTTCCCAGATGTCGTTTGTCTCAAGCAATTCGGCAAAAGTGTGGTAAGGCTTCTTGGCTTTCACCTCTTCTATCTGAGCCTCCACGGCATCATTGTATGTGGGAGCCTCTACGTCGCGTATCACGCCAAGCGCAATGGGGAATCCGTCTCCGTCGCCCATAAGTGCAAGCTTGAGTTGCAGGGTGTTGTCCTCGCAATGTGCATCGTGCACGAGGATATCGTCGCGTGTGATACCGTTCTCGCCAATCTTCACAATCTTCAGGCCGAAACCTTCCTGCATGATGCCGAATTCCTGGTTTTCACCGAAGATTAGGGGCTCTCCGTGCTTAACGTAGATGGCATTCTTAGCACGTCCTTCCTTCGTGTACACGCTCTCGTGTGTGCCGTTGTTGAAGATGACACAGTTCTGCAGTATCTCGCAGACGGAAGCGCCCTTGTGAGCCTGTGCAGCCTTCAGAATGTCCACAGTGCCGGTTGCATCGGTTGCAACGGCGCGTGCGAAGAAATGTCCACGTGCTCCGAAACAGAGTTCGGCAGGACGGAACGGGTCTTCCACAGTGCCGTAAGGTGATGACTTAGATACGAAACCTCTCGGTGAGGTCGGTGAATATTGTCCCTTGGTCAGACCGTAGATGCGGTTGTTCAAGAGTATCATATTGATGTCGATGTTGCGGCGGTTGGCATGAATGAAGTGGTTGCCACCGATTGCCAGACCGTCACCGTCGCCGCTCACCTGCCATACGGTGAGTTTGGGGTTTGCCACCTTGCATCCTGTTGCGATAGCAGCAGCACGTCCGTGGATGGTGTTCATACCGTATGTTGCCATGTAGTGGGGCAGACGGCTGGAACATCCGATACCGGATATTACAGCGGTGTCGTGAGGTGCGATACCGATTTCTGCCATTGCCTTGTGGAGGCTACTCAGGAAGAAGTGATCGCCACATCCGGGGCACCAGCGCGGCTGGCCTTTCTTGTAATCTGCAGATGTATATTGTGACATAGTTGCTTACTTGTTATAGATTTCAGTGAATGCGTTGACTAACTCCTCTACCACGAAAGGCTGACCCTTTACCTGGTTGAACTGCATGGGCACGAAATTGTCCACCTTCATACGCAGCCATGCTGCGAGCTGACCCATATTCTGTTCTGCCACCACCACTTTGGGATATTTCTTCATCACCTCGGCTGTGTTTGCAGGCAGGGGGTTGATATAGCGGAAGTGTGCCAGAGCTACTTTCTTGCCGCTGCGCATCATCTCTTCTGTGGCTGCGCGCAGGTGACCGTATGTGCCTCCGAAGCCCACGATGAGCAGTTCGGCATCATCCTTGCAGCCTTCCACTTCAAGGTCGGGCACGGGGATGTTGGCAATCTTCCGGGCACGCTTGCGTGTCATCAGGTCGTGGTTCTCAGGTGCTGTAGAGATGGCTCCGGTCTTGTCATCTTTTTCCAATCCACCGAGGATATGGGTGAATCCTTCGCGTCCGGGAACAGCCCAGTAGCGCGTGCCGTTCTCTGCTCTCATGTAAGGTGTCCACGTGCCCTTCATCTCTTCGGGAACGTATGGAGGATTGATAGCGGGATAGTCGGCCAGATTGGGCAGACGGAATGCTCCGCTGCCGTTTGCCACGTATGCATCGGTGAGAAGCACCACAGGAGTCATGTGCTCAAGGGCTATCTTCGAAGCCTCGTATGCAGCGTTGAAGCAGTCGGTGGGACTCTTTGCTGCCATCACGGGCATGGGACTTTCACCGTTACGTCCGAAGAGAGCCTGCAGGAGGTCTGTCTGTTCAGACTTTGTGGGAAGACCGGTGGCAGGACCGCCGCGCTGTACATCGAGCACCACAAGGGGGAGCTCCATGATGACGGCCAGGTTCATCGCCTCGCTCTTGAGGCAGATACCGGGACCGGAGGTGGATGTCACTGCGAGTGCGCCGGCGAAACTTGCACCCAGAGACGATGCACAACCGGCAATCTCGTCCTCACACTGCACGGTAGTCACACCGAGTGACTTGTGCTTTGAGAGTTCATGCAGCACGTCGGTGGCAGGAGTGATGGGATACGAACCCAGATAGAGTTTCAGCCCGGCCTTCTCTGCAGCTGCGATGAAACCGTATGCTGTGGCCTTGTTGCCGGTGATGTCCATATAGCGTCCGGGCACCTTGTTCTTCGTCTCGATGTGACGCACGTTGGCCACAGAGGAGTGTGTGTTGTGTCCGAAGTCGTAACCGGCCTGCACCACCTTGATGTTTGCCTCTGCGATAGCGGGCTTCTTGGCGAATTTCTCACGCAGGAAGTTGGCCACGATGTCGAGGTCGCGGTCGAAGAGCCAGCATACCAGACCCAGAGCGAACATGTTGCGGCACTTCATGATGCCCTTGATGTCCACCTTGCCGTCTACGATGAAAGCGGGCTCGCTGGAGAGACAGTCCTTTACCATCTGTGTGATGGAGCATGCTATCACGCGGTCGGGATCTACGCCCATTTCACCGAGATAGTCTTCTGTCTTGAACTGTGCTTTCTCCAAATCCTTTGGTCCGAAGGCATCTGTGTCGATGATGATGGCCGCGTTCTTCTTGGCGTATTTCAGCTGCGTCTTGAGAGCTGCGGCATTCATTGCCACCAATACATCGCACAGGTCACCGGGTGTGAACACCTCGTTGCTGCCGATATGTACCTGGAATCCGCTCACGCCCGTCAGCGAACCTTGCGGGGCGCGGATGTCAGCGGGGAAGTCGGGGAATGTCGAAATACTGTTACCTACAGTGGCTGACACCGTAGAGAGGATGTTGCCGGCCAACTGCATTCCGTCTCCGGAGTCTCCGGAGAAGCGAACGACCACTTCGGTCTCTTCTGCTTGTTTCTGTGGTGCAAAACTTTCTGCCATATCTGAATACCTAAATTTATTCGTGTGTGTGCGCTTGCGCGCCTGTGTACTCCCGCCGGGAATCGAACCCGGATCAAAGGTTTAGGAAACCTCCGTTCTATCCATTTAACTACAGGAGCAGCCTGCCCTCTCCCGGCGGCAGTGCTGCCGCCGGGAGGTGTGGACAAAGTCTTTATTCCTTAATGGTCTTACCCATCGTCACATAGGCGGTGGGAACGGCCACGAAGATTGAGCTCAATGTGCCGAAGATGACACCGAGTATCATGGCGAAGGAGAAGCTGATGATGCTGCCTGCACCGCCACCGAAGATACCGATGAAGAATATTACGGCCAGCACGATGAAGGTAGATACCGAGGTGTTGATGGTACGGTTCAAAGTGCTGTTAACAGAGTCGTTGAAGAGCTGCTGACGGTCGCGGTTGGGGAACAGTGTGATGTTCTCGCGGATACGGTCGAATACCACCACCTTATCGTTGATGGAGTAACCGATAGCCGTCAGGATGGCTCCGATGAATGTCTGGTCGATTTCCAGTGAGAAAGGCATGATGCCCCACAGGAGAGCGTATGCACCCAGAATGAAGATGATGTCGAAGCCGAGAGCCACGATAGCACCGACGGAGAATGCCACGTTGCGGAAGCGTGCCAGGATGTAGATGAAGATAGCGATGAACGCCAGGATGATGCTTATGATGGCACCACGTGTGATATCTTCTGCCACAGCGGGACCCACCTTCTGAGAGGAGATGATACTGCCGCCTGCACGCTCATCGCGGTTGATGAAGTTCTCCAGCGTCAGGTCGTCGGAGAGCACACCGCCCTTCTTCAGAGCCTCGAACAGACGCTGCTCGATTTCGCTGTCCACTTCGATACCGTCCTCGTCGATGCGGTAGTTGGTGGAGACGCGTATGGTCTTACCCTCTGCACCCAGTGCGATGGCGCTGGTGTTGCTCTCGGGGAATGCCTCGGCCAGAACACCGCGCACCTGCTCGGGCTCAACCTGGTTCTCGAAGAGGACAACAAAGTTGCGACCACCGGTGAAATCGATGCTCTTGGAGAATCCGCGAGTCACGATGCCGGCAATGGCAACGATGCAGATAGCAACGAATACCGTGAAGCTCTTCTTGTAAGCGCTCATGAACTTGTATTGAGGGTTCTTGAAGCTTACAGCCTTGCCGATAGGACTGGTGAATGTGAGACTCTGCCACTTCTCGCGTGCCATCATTGTGGTGTAAACCAGACGTGTCAGGAACACAGCGGTGAAGAAGCTCACGATGATACCGATGATAAGTGTCGTAGCGAAGCCCTGGATAGGACCGGTACCGAACTTATAGAGGATGATACCTGTGATAAGGCTGGTGAGGTTGGAGTCGAAGATGGCAGAGAATGCGTTGTCGTAACCTGCTTTCAGGGCCTCGCGTACTTTCTTGCCGGCTCTCATCTCCTCCTTGGTGCGCTCGTAGATGAGCACGTTGGCGTCCACAGCCATACCCAGTGTCAATACCATACCGGCAATACCGCTCATCGTCAGGGCAGCCTGGAAACTTGTCAGGATGCCGACGGTGAAGAAGAGGTTGAGCAGCAGGGCGCAGTTGGCAACCATACCGGGGATGATGCCGTACATTGCCATCATGTAGAACATCAGCACTACGAAGGCGATGACGCAGCTCCAGATACCCAGACGGATGGACTCGGCACCGAGTGTAGGACCTACGATTTCCTCGCTCACAATCTTTGCGGGAGCGGGCATCTTACCGCTCTTCAGCACGTTGGCAAGGTCGCGGGTGTCCTCTGTTGTGAAATTACCTGTAATCTGGCTGTTACCACCGGTGATTTCGCTCTGCACGGTGGGAGCGCTGTATACGTTGTTGTCCAGCACGATGGCTACGCTCTTGTGCAGGTTGGCCTTTGTCAGGGCAGCCCAGCGGCGTGCACCGTCCACATTCATCTTCATGGATACGCAGGGACGGCCGTTGTTGTCGAACTCATCCTTTGCATCGGTCACAACATCGCCCTCCAAAGGAGCACGTCCGTTGCGTTCTGTGATGCGGATGGCATAGAGTTCGTAGATGTCGGCAGCGGCACCGTCGCCCATACCCTTTACGCCCCATTTGAGGCTGAGGTCGGAGGGAAGCACTTCCTTTGCTTCAGGTGTATCGAAGAGAGCGGTGATAGCATCCATATCGCGCTTTGAAGCGTAACCTACCACGCTGCCCATATCCTGCTGCATCAGCTGCAGACGGGAGAGCAGGGGATGCTGCTTGCGGACAGCTTCGAGTTCGCTTTCGCTCATCGTGCTCTTGGTGTCCTGAGAAGCACTCTTGCCTATAGCGGCAGCGAGGTCGGCCTTCACTGTGTCGGCAGCAGCCTCTTCTTCCTGAGCTACAGCAGCTGTGTCGGCCTTCTCGTCAAGTGCGCCTGCAGAAGCGGCAGCGCCCAGCTTCTGGTCGAGTTGCACGAGGAAGGGGACAATCTCGCTGGTGGAGTAGGTCTCCCAGAATTCGAGGTTGGCAGAACCCTGCAACAGCTTGCGGACACGTTCCGGCTCCTTGATGCCGGGCATTTCCACCATGATGCGGCCTTCCTGACCCTCGAGAGCCTGGATGTTGGGCTGCACCACGCCAAAGCGGTCGATACGGGTACGCAGCACGTTGTAAGAGTTGTCGATGGCGCTCTTCACTTCGCTGCGCAGCACGCTCTCCACTTCCTTGTCGGTACTCTTGGTGGTCACCTTGTCGCGCAACTGCTGAGTGGCGAACAGCTTGGCAAGAGAGCGCTCGGGAGCGAGCTCCTTGTAGTCCTTGACGAAAAGTGTGATAAAGTCCTTCTGGCTCTGAGTGGCTTCCTTGGTGGCTTGCTCAACAGCCTTGCGGAACGTTTCATCCGTCTCTTCCTTGTGGTCGGAGAGGGCCTTCACAACATCGGGCACGCTCACCTCGAGCACAACGTTCATGCCGCCCTTGAGGTCCAGACCCAGTCCGATACCCATCTCGCGGCAGTCCTTCAGCGTCCAGATGCCCAGATACACCTTGTTGTTCTGGAGCGAATCCATGTAGCGGTCCGCAGCGTCCTGGCCTTCCGTGGCAACCATCTCCTCGTACTTGCTCTCGAAGTGGTTTGTCACCACAGAGAAGCTCAGATAGAAAAGACATACCAACGTCAGCAATACCGCGAAGAACTTAACTAATCCTTTGTTTTGCATTGTTGTTTATGAAATTTTGTAGTTTTATTTATAAAATTCGGGCACAAAGATACGAAGAAAAAGTGAAAAACATCATTTTTCCTCCTAAAAAATTTGGTTTAGAGAGCAGAAATGCTCTTTCTGGAGAGTGTCGTGACGATGGGGAAGTGGTCGGACGACGGGTATTTGCGTACAACACGCGTCCGACAGCTCTCCCAGTCGTCGCTCACGAAGATGTGATCGATGCGCACCCAGAAACCGGGACGTGAATACGTCAGTCCCAGCCCTCTGCCGCTCTCGCGGAAGCAGTTCTTCAGATGCCGGTTCATCTTCCTGTAGGCGTTTGAAACAGGTGTGTCGTTGAAGTCGCCGCAAAGCACGATGCTTTCGCCCTTGTGTGCGGTCAGAAGGCTGTCCAGCTTGTTTACCTGCCCGGCTCTCGTGACGGCAGAAGTGCTCAGGAAACCGAGTATCACCCGGCCGCTTTTCTTTATCTCGTCCCGATTGTGCGTCTGTATGTGTTCGCCCAGCGCAATGCGTTCTTCCACAGGGATATGCGAGCTCTCGAGATGTACACTCACAACCAGCAGCGTATCTTCTCCGTTCTTTACCTTGCAAGCTATGATTGAATAACCTGTGTTTCCAGTGGGAATGCTGTCTCCGATGAAGGGCAGTTTGCTGCATATGGCCACGTTGCTGTTTGATATCCATTCGTAGCCCATATCCTTCAATGTGGTTCCCGCTTCTCCATTTATGCTGCCCTGTTCCTGCAGGCACAGGATGTCGGCATTGAGTTCCTGCAGCAGCTGCGGCGTGTTCCACTTGCCGTCAGTGCTGTCCTTGACAGCCCAGTTCCCGCAGTTGAAGGATGCCACCCGAAGTGTCTGCGTGCTGTCGGGGGTGTCGTCTCTTGAGAAGTTCAACGGACAGTAATCCAGACAGATGCTGTATACGGGAAGTATACCTATGAGCGGAAGCAGGATGCCCTTGATGTCGATGACGAACCACAGGAATACGAACGCCAGATTTGCTCCGAGGGCTATCGGCATGAGCAGTCCGGCCTGCGCCAGTCGGGGATACAGCGTAGGACTGAGCCAGGAGGAGAAGCACACCGCCCACAGTATCAGTATGGTGCAGACATTCGCTCCTGCGAGTAGAGTGACAATCAGGTTCTTCACGACAGCTCTGAAAGATAATGTGTCAGCGTACTCTCATCTTGCGCCAGTGACGCAGCAGGAGGAATCCGAAGAGCATTCCGCCCAGATGAGCACAATGGGCCACTCCGTCGCCCCTTTGGGAGAGGGCAGAGACGAGTTCGATGACGGCGTATCCCACCACAAAGTATTTCGCACGTATGGGCACTGGCAGAGGAAATATGAACATGCGCTCGTTGGGCAGCAGATAACCGAAAGCGAGAAGTATTCCGTAGACGGCTCCCGATGCGCCCACTACGCTGACATCATAGATGACGCCCGTCAGCATCGACTGAATGAACTGTGCCACTTCCTGCGTGAAGGCAGCTCCGAGTCCGCAGGCGAAATAATAGAAGATGAAGTTCCTCTGACCCAGCAGCTGCTCCAGGATGTTGCCGAACATCCAGAGGGCAAACATATTGAAGAAAAGGTGCTCCAAACTGCCGTGCATGAACATGTAGGTGAGCGGTTGCCAGAAGTGGAACGAGGGTGCGAGCAGGAAGTGCAAACCCAGGAATCCGTTCAGGTCGATATAATACATTCGCCCCACCACCATCGCTGCAAAGCATAGAATATTGATGATGAGCAGGTTTTTTACGACAGGAGTTAATTGTAGCATTGTTTTTTGCGCAAATTTTGTGACAAAGGTACGCCAAATCGCAGAAAACAGACCTATAATACACACATTTTGCACTTTTTTTTGCTTTTTTTTCGAAAAAAAACTGTTTTTCTCTTCGTTTTTTTCATATATTTGTGATGCAAAACGTGATGAAACAGTGTATTTAACCTATTAATAACCCCAAATCTAATTTACTTAGTTATGAACAAGACAGATTTGATTAACAGTGTTGCTGAGAGCGCCGCTCTGAGTAAAGTTGATGCAAAGAAGGCTGTTGAGGCTGCTCTCGCTGCTGTTGCCGGTGCCTTGAAGAAGGACGAGAAGGTTCAGCTCGTTGGTTTCGGTACATTCTCTGCCAGCGTGCGTCCCGCCCGCGAAGGTGTTAACCCCCTGACAAAGCAGAAGATCACTATCGCTGCCAAGAAGGTGGTTAAGTTCAAGGCTGCTGCAGATCTCGTATAAACTGCATTTTCCTGCGAACAGACAGTAAGGAGGAGCTTCGGTTCCTTCTTTTTTTTGTGCTTTCGGACGTACCCGATGTCCGTTCTTCCTCCGACGTTCCCCTTCTCTTCCTCCTGCTGGAATACGAGTAGAATGCGTGTAGAGTACGAGCAGATAACGAGCAGTTAACGAGTTTTCTCGTACACCACTCGTTATCCACTCGTTATCCACTCGTATACCACTCGTTAACTGAAGGCACTCTGGTAAGGCTCTGCAGGGACTCTGGGAGGTCTCCGGAGTATGGCGGGAAACAGCGGGGAGAAGGAGTGGCGACATTGGGGCAAAACGGACGGAAAATGAAAAAAAATGCTTCCGACGGATGAAAAAGGTGAGGAAAAAGACAGTTATGTGAGAGAAACACTGTAACTTTGCATGTGAAAAAGCAAAAAACGACACTTAAGACGACATCGGATTATGAAACTGAAAATGTTTTGTGTTCTCGCCTTGCTGCTGATGGTGCTGCCTGGACGAGCCGTACTGAAAGAGAGGGACCTGGCGCGAACGCTCGGTGTGCTGCGGGCAGAGCTGGCAGCCGACTACGACAAGCAGCAGATGTTCATGCAGATGTATGAGCAGCAGGGAGTTGCACAGCATCAGCAGTTGGTGTCGTATATGAACCAGTGCGAGCAGATAGGTCTGATGCTCTATTCACAGTCGACGGACAACACCTTCGATATGGCCTATGCCTGTCAGCAGGCTGTGGACCTCTATCGTCAGCTCAGCACCAAGAGCGGAAATACGCTTCCCTACGAGAAAATCATCGCCCGTATGAAGACGGAGATAGAGCGCTACGATGCGCTCATCGCTTCCCTCAAAAGTATGCCTCCCGTAGCAGAGAGCGACGGGGAGGTACTGACCCAGAGCGACAGTATCCTGCTTTCGGCCATCGATTCCCTGGCTGCGGCAATAGGGCCTGCGGATGTCGACGAGAAAGCCCTCCTGCCGACACCGATGCTTGACGACGAGGCGCAGGAAAACCGCGAACCGCTCTATCTCAGCGGACAGCAGCTCATCGACCGCAAGGAGTGTCTGGAGTATGCGCAGACCTTGAGGGACAATATGCAGGTGTTCCTCGAGAGTCTCGAAGCCGAGAGTTCCTATTATGAAAGCGTGCGCGACAAAGTGAGCAATCTCAACAGGTTTGCGCAGATGCGCTATAAGATGCTGCAGGACAACATATTCAAGAGCGGCGGCACGAACTATTTCACCATCCTCGCCAATCTGCCCCGCTATGTCGCTTCAGCTCAGAGGGCTGCCGTCACGAAATACAAGCCGTTCAAGCAGCACGAGCACACATTCTCCGAGTGGAGAGGTATGTCGGTGCTCTTTATCAGTATCTTCGTGCTGTTCTATCTCTCTGTGGCACTTGCAATCACCTACGTGGCTCTCCGCTGGCTGATGCCCAGGCGCTGGCGCGGAGAAGACTACGAGACGAAGCGCCGCATACTCACGTGGGTGGTGGGTGTGGCCCTCTTTGCCGTCATCGTGATGGCGATACGTTCGTTTGTCAAGTTCAACTTCATCTACATGGGTACGGGCCTTATTATCAACATCGCCTGGCTCCTCGAGGCTATATTCCTTTCTTTATATATACGCCTGAAGGGCAAGGAGATGATTCACGCGGCTCTCATCTACACTCCGCTGATGATTATGGCGACCATAGTCATCATGTTCCGCATCGTACTCATCCCCAACGGAATCCTCAATCTCATCTTCCCTCCCATACTGCTTGCTTTCGCATTCTGGCAGATAAGGATGGTGAAGCGCCATCAGGACGGGCTTCCGATGCTGGATGTGATATACAGCTACGTCACAGCTGTCACGATGGTGATAGCCACAATAGCTGCGTGGTCGGGCTATACACTTATGGCTGTGCAGATTATGGTGTGGTGGACGTTCCAGCTCGCCGCAATCACCACAATCACCTGTCTCTACGACATCATGGAGATGTATGAGAACAACAGTCTCATCCGCAGGGTCACGTCGTCGAAGGCCTGGGTGACATCCGACGAGGGTCAGGAGGAGCCGAATATGAAACGTCTGCTGAGGCATATAAGGCAGGGAAGATACATCACAAGCACCTGGCTCTACGACCTCTTCAACCGCACCCTCGTGCCCATTCTGGCCGTTCTCTCCGTGCTTGTCAGCATCTACTGGGCGGCAGAGATATTCGCGATGACGAGTGTGTGCCAGAAGGCATTCTTCTACAATTTCATCAATCAGGAGGACCTCATTCAGGTGTCGCTCTTCAAACTGTGCCAGGTGGCTGCGCTGTGGTTCATATTCAGTTATCTCAACTACGCTGTCCGCAGTTTCTACGTGCACTACAGACGTATCATGGCGGAATCCGACGAGACTCCCAACCTCACTCTGGCGCGCAACGTGATAGCCATCCTCATGTGGGGCATCTACTTCATCATCGCGCTCGTCATACTGCATGTGCCCAAGAGCGGCATATCCATTGTGACGGCAGGTCTGGCAACAGGTCTCGGCTTCGCGATGCAGGACCTCATCGAGAATTTCTTCTACGGCCTCTCCCTCATGACGGGACGCCTTCGCGTGGGTGATTTCATCGAGTGTGACGGCATCAGGGGCAAGGTGGAGAGCATCGCCTATCAGAGCACTCAGATTATCACGAGCGACGGCTGTGTCATCGCTTTCCTCAACAAGGCCCTTTTCAGCAAGAACTTCAAGAATATGACGCGCAACCACAGCTACGAACTCATTTCCGTTCCTGTCGGTGTGGCTTACGGGACGGATGTGAAAAAGGTGCGTGAGATGATAATAAAGGCCGTCGAACCCATTTGCGGGGAGGAGACGGAGTCGGGACTCCCGATCAGCGACACCAGCCGGCCCGTTCAGGTGCGTTTCGAGGACTTCGGAGACAGCAGCGTCGACCTTAAAGTGCTGGTATGGATGCTGGTGGAAGAGCGCGCACCTCTCACGGCCCGCATCAAGGAGGCAATTTACAACACGCTGAACGAAAATGGTATCGAAATACCCTTCCCGCAACGCGACGTACACATCATTTCACACTGATTTTTGCACACTCTGACGCAAAATGTGCAATATTAAATAAAAAATGTGAAAAAAATGTTGCTTATGTGCTATAAACGTCGTACCTTTGCGGCGAAATTGAAAATGACGAAATAAAAAAGTATACTTATTAAATTGTACGATTATGTCTGAAATTGAAGCAAAAGTAAAAGAGATTATTGTTGACAAGTTGGGTGTTGATGAGGCTAACGTCGTTCCCGAAGCTAGCTTTACTAACGACCTGGGTGCAGACTCTCTGGATACCGTTGAGTTGATTCTTGAGTTCGAGAAGGCTTTCGAAATCACTATTCCCGACGACAAGGCAGAGAAGATCTCTACTGTTGGCGACGCCATCAAGTATATTGAGGAAAATAAGTAAACGGCAGCCGCTTTAGATTCTACTAAAAATCCGTTATTTTTTAACATGGAATTAAAGCGTGTCGTTGTGACGGGCCTTGGTGCTGTCACACCGCTCGGAAATTCTGTCGAGGAAACTTGGCAGAATCTTCTCGTTGGTAAGAGCGGCGCTGCGCCCATCACACATTTCGATGCCTCGCGTTTCAAGACGCAGTTTGCGTGCGAGGTGAAGAATTTCAATCCGGAAGATTTCGGTATGGACCGCAAGGAGGTTCGCAAGCTTGACCCGTACTGCCAGTACGCTCTCGCTGCTGCCTCGATGGCTGTGGAGGATGCCGGTGTGGCTGCTGAGGGTATCGACAAGAATCGCGTCGGCGTGATTATGGGTGTCGGTATCGGAGGTATGACGACCTACGAAGAGGAAGTGACCAACTATGCGCTCACAAAGGATAAGATCGGACCTAAGTTCAATCCCTTCTTTGTGCCCAAGATGATTGCCGACATCTGTGCCGGACACATCAGTATCAAGTACGGCTTCCACGGTCCCAACTATGTCACTGCATCCGCATGTGCCAGTTCTACCAACGCTCTGGCCGATGCCTTCAACCTGATTCGTCTGGGCAAGGCTGACGTCATCGTGAGCGGCGGTGCCGAATCTGCTATCACACAGGCCGGTGTGGGAGGTTTCTGCTCCATGCATGCTCTCTCTACCCGCAACGACGATCCCGAGGGCGCTTCGCGTCCCTTCAGCGCTTCGCGCGACGGTTTCGTAATGGCTGAGGGCAGTGTGAGCCTCGTTCTCGAGGAGCTGGAGCACGCCAAGGCCCGCGGTGCGAAGATTTATGCTGAGATGGCAGGTGCCGGCATGAGTGCCGATGCTCACCACATCACAGCCTCTCACCCCGAAGGACTGGGCGCAATGCTCGTGATGCAGAATGCGCTGGACGATGCCGGAATGAAGCCCGAAGATATCGACTACATCAATGTGCACGGCACATCTACGCATGTGGGAGACATCTCGGAGGTGAAGGCCATCAAAGAAGTGTTTGGCGAACAGGCCTACAAGCTGAATATCTCCAGCACGAAGTCAATGACGGGACACCTCCTGGGTGCCGCAGGTGCTATCGAGGCAATGGTGAGCGTGCTCTCTGTGCAGAACGATATCGTGCCTCCCACGATCAACCACGAGGAGGGCGATGAGGACGAGGAGATTGACTACAAGCTCAACTTCACGTTCAACAAGGCTCAGAAGCGCACAGTGCGTGCCGCCCTTTCCAACACATTCGGTTTTGGTGGACATAACGCATGCGCTATCTTCAAGAAATACTAAGGCTTCACCGTATTCTCGGTTTCTGGCCTCGCAGGATATCACTCTATCGCCAGGCGCTCACTCACGTGCAGAATGAGCGCCTGGAGTTTTTGGGTGATGCCGTGCTGGATGCCGTTGTGGCGGATGTTGTCTACAAGCGTTTCCCTACGCGCAGAGAGGGTTTCCTGACGAATACCCGTTCCAAGCTCGTGAAGCGCGAAATGCTGGGGCGTGTGGCTGACGAGATGGGAATCACGTCGCTTGTGAATGCCCCGCAGATAAAACAGCAGCAGCATCACAGCCATGTGGGCGGCAACACTTTCGAGGCCCTCGTGGGTGCTCTCTATCTTGACAGGGGATACAAGGCCTGCAAGACCTTCTGGGAGAAGAAAGTGATGGGCCGCTGTCTCAATGTGGACAAGCTGGCCTTCGAGGAAATGAATTTCAAGTCGAAACTCCTGGAGTGGAGTCAGAAGCACCACGTGGAGATAGACTTTGTCGTGGAGACACAGCAGGAAGACGGACACACCTCTCCTCTCTTCGTTGCTACCGCCATAATAGGAGGAGAAGCTATGGGCGAGGGAAGGGGCTACAGTAAGAAGGAGAGCCAGCAGAATGCTGCGAAGATGGCTCTCAAGGCGATAAGAAAACGTAATTATGAGTATCACCAGTGTAATAAGGCCGCTGTTTAATTCGCGACTGCGTGAATTGGACCTCTACAGCACACAGGCAGAGAGGCTTCAGACGGATGTCATGCTCCGGCTTACGGCCAGAGCTGCGCAGACGGAGTGGGGCAGAGCACACGGTTTCGCTGGTGTGAGAACTTACGAAGACTTTGCCGCTACGTCCCCGATAAACAGTTACGACGACCTCAAGGGTTACGTCGAACGTATGGTGCACGGCGAGAGCGATGTGCTGTGGCGGGGCAGAGTGACGCATTTCGCGAAATCCAGCGGTACGACCTCCGACAGGAGCAAGTTCCTGCCTGTATCCAAGGACGCTCTCCGCGATACACATTATCGTGGCGGTCAGGACTGTGTGGCATGTTATCTCAGACAGAATCCCGGGAGCCGCATTCTCGACGGCAGGGCTCTCATACTGGGAGGCAGCCGTTCTGCGGCCGACAGCACGAAGGAATCGATGGTGGGCGATCTGTCTGCCATACTGATTGAAAACATAAGTCCTCTGGTGAATCTCATCAGGGTGCCAAGAAAATCTACGGCTCTTCTGCCCGACTTCGAGGAGAAGCGCGACCGCATAGCACGGGAGGCAATCGGTAAGAATGTGAGCAATCTCAGCGGTGTGCCCTCGTGGATGCTCTCTGTGATGAACAGGGTGCTGGAGATTTCCGGCAAGGACAACCTCACGGAGGTGTGGCCCGATCTCGAGATGTTCTTCCACGGAGGTGTGGCCTTCACTCCCTACAGGGAACTCTACCGCCGTCTCATTCCTTCGGATAAGATGCACTATATGGAGACATATAACGCGTCGGAAGGATTCTTCGGTGTGCAGACAGATGCCGGTGACCCGGCAATGTCGCTGATGATAGACTACGGTGTGTTCTATGAATTCATCCCTCTGGACGAACTGGACAGGGACAATCCCAGAGTGTTGCCTCTCTGGGCAGTGGAGACGGGGCGCAACTATGCGATGGTGATATCCACCTCCAGCGGTATGTGGCGCTATCTTATCGGTGACACCGTACGTTTTACGAGTTGCAATCCTTACAAGTTCGTCATCACGGGGCGCACGAAGAGTTTCATCAACGCCTTTGGTGAAGAGGTCATTGTGGACAATGCTGAGAAGGCCCTCCACGAGGCGTGCCAGAAGACGGGCGCTGAGGTGCTGGAATACACCGCAGCTCCGATATATATGGATGCCTCCGGTCATTGCCGTCATCAGTGGGTGGTGGAATTCACTAAGGAACCGGCCGACGAGGCGCAGTTTGCACAGATTCTCGACGAGGCGCTGCAGCGCATCAACAGCGACTATGAGGCGAAGCGCTACAAGAATATTACGTTGCAACCCCTGCAACTGGTGAAAGCCCGCAAGGGACTTTTCCACGACTGGCTCGACAGTAAGGGACGTCTGGGCGGACAGCACAAGGTGCCGCGTCTTTCCAACAGCCGCCAACATATTGAGGAACTACTGGCTTTGAACGCATGATGAACCTGAACCATAATAAAGGACGGCGTCGTATCCCCATCAGAGAGGGAATGATGGGAATGCTGGCATTTCTCCTGGTAGCGTGTGCCACTATCGGTACTCCCGACGGAGGTCGCTACGACGAGGAGCCTCCCTACGTGGTGAAGAGTAATCCCGGCGACAAGGCAACGGGAGTGACTACGAAGAAAATACGTATCAATTTCAACGAATACATCAAACTGGAGAACGCTTCGGAGAAAGTGATTATCTCACCTGCGCAGCTCGAACCGGCCAATGTGCGTGCCGACGGGAAGCAGATAAAGGTGGATCTCTACGATTCTCTGAAGCCCAACACCACCTACACGATAGATTTCTCCGATGCCGTGGAGGACAACAACGAGGGCAACCCGATGGGCAACTATACCTTCTCGTTCTCTACGGGCGATGTCATCGACACAATGGAGGTGTCCGGCAATGTCGTTGCGGCATCCAATCTGGAACCGGTGAAGGGCACTCTCGTGGGACTGATTCCCTGCGACAGCACTTGGCACGACAGCCTCTTCCGCACCATTCCGCTCCTTCGTCTGGGACGCACCAACGGCAGCGGACGTTTCACCATCAAGGGAGTGAAGCCCGGTCGCTACCGCTGTTTTGCCCTGAAGGACGGTGACGGAAACTTCCGCTTCTCCCAGAAGTCGGAGGAGATAGCATTCGACACCACAGTAATTGTGCCGACCGTCTACTACGAAAACCATTCCGACACTATATGGCGCGACTCCCTGCACATCGACACGATATTCTATACGCCGCGTCCGAAGTTCGGTCCGTCCGACATTATCCTGCGCAGTTTCCTGGAGGACGGGCAGGAGCGTCATTTCCTCAAGAGCGAGAGACAGGAGCCTGATTGGTTCAAGCTCTATTTCACGGCACCTCTCGATTCGCTGCCCACGGTGCGTGGCCTGAATTTTGACGAAAACCAGCTGGTGGTTCTCACCGTTCCCACTAACGATACCATTACCTATTGGTTTACGGACACAGCCTATGTGCATCATCAGGATACCGCCCGCATCGAGCTGACTTACATGGAGAGCGACACACTCGGGGGATTCTCTCCCAAGACTGACACTCTCGAACTGATTCCCAAAAACACGTGGGGCAAGAAGCACAAGCAGATGCAGAAGAAGATAGAGGACTGGGAAAAGCGCCAGGAGAAGCGTGTGAAGCAGGGCAAGCTGCGCGAACCCGATCGAACGCGTCCCGATGTGGTGCAACTCAAGTTCAGTATCACACCGTCCCATTCGCTCGACCCCAATCGCAATGTGCGCATCACCATCGACGAACCCCTTGCCGAATTCAATGAAGATGCCGTCCACTTCCAGCGCTTCAATCAGAAGGACAGTATCTGGCAGGACGAACCGTACGTTCTTCAGGAAGACCCTTACAACCCGATGGCATGGACACTTTTTGCCGACTGGTTGCCTAAAGAGGAATACAAGGTGAGCATAGACACGTTGGCTGCCCGCAGCATATTGGGACATCGCACATTCCCATCCTCTGTGGAAATGAGGGTGCGCAGTCTCGATGAGTACGGCACGCTGTTCATGCATCTCAAGGATCCCGATACAGGTTTTGTCGTGCAGCTTCTCAATAAGGACGACAAGGTGCTCTACACCGCGCGTTCCAACGAGAAAGGAGATGCCGATTTCTTCTATCTGACTCCGGGCAGCTACTACGTGCGGGCCTTCCTTGACGTAAACGGCAACGATTTGTGGGATACGGGCGACTACGATGCAGGCCGTCAGCCCGAACTGATGTTCTATTTCCCCCAGCCTCTGAAGGTGAGAGCCATGTGGGATATCGAACAGGATTGGGAGCCCAGAGGCATTCCCGTAATGCAGCAAAAACCGAAGGACCTTATCAAGCAGAAGGCCGACAAAGTGAAGTTCATTCTCGGCCGCAATGCGGAGCGCGAGCGACAGAAGCAAAATAAGAATAATTAGCGCTTCTGCGGTTGCCTTGTAAGCCCGAAACCGACACTTTCTGTCACAAAAAGTGTGAAAAGTTTATAAATAATTGCCCAAGAGGGTAGTTATTTCATAACTTTTCTCTAATTTTGTACGCGCAATAGATATTTTAACCCTATAAAAAGTTTATAAGAAAATGGCAAAATTGGATTTGACCAAGTATGGCATCACAGGTTCTACCGTGATTGCTCACAATCCATCGTATGAGACTCTCTTTGCGGAGGAGACAAAGGCTGGCCTGACCGGCTTCGACAAGGGTCAGAACACCGAGTTGGACGCTGTAAACGTTATGACCGGTATCTACACCGGCCGTTCTCCTAAGGACAAGTACATCGTGAAGGATGCACAGAGCCAGGACAAGGTATGGTGGACCACCGAGGAGTATAAGAACGACAACCACCCCATGTCTGAGGACGTATGGGCAAAGGTTAAGGAAATCGCCATCAAGGAGCTCTGCAACAAGGAGCTGTACGTTGTTGACGCATTCTGCGGTGCCAACGAGGCTACCCGTCTTGCTGTACGCTTCATCGTGGAGGTTGCATGGCAGGCTCACTTCGTGAAGAACATGTTCATCCAGCCCACAGCTGAGGAGCTGGAGAAGTTCGAGCCCAACTTCGTTATCTACAACGCTTCCAAGGCAAAGGTAGAGAACTACAAGGAGCTCGGCCTGAACTCTGAGACTTGTGTTGCTTTCAACACCACAAGCCGCGAGCAGGTTATCATCAACACATGGTACGGCGGTGAGATGAAGAAGGGTATGTTCTCTATGCAGAACTACTACCTGCCTCTTCAGGGTATCGCTTCCATGCACTGCTCTGCCAACACCGACATGGAGGGTAAGAACACCGCTATCTTCTTCGGTCTCTCCGGTACAGGTAAGACTACTCTGTCTACCGACCCGAAGCGTCTCCTTATCGGTGACGACGAGCACGGATGGGACGACGAGGGCGTATTCAACCTCGAGGGCGGTTGCTATGCAAAGGTTATCAACCTGAGCAAGGAGAACGAGCCCGACATCTACGGTGCTATCAAGCGCAACGCTCTCTTGGAGAACGTAACAGTTGCTGCTGACGGCAAGATTGATTTCGCTGACAAGAGCGTTACCGAGAACACCCGCGTAAGCTATCCTATCGACCACATTGAGAAGATTGCCCAGAAGGTGAACGGCAAGAGCGCAGGTCCTGACGCTAAGAACGTTATCTTCCTCTCTGCCGACGCATTCGGTGTGCTGCCTCCCGTTTCTATCCTGACTCCCGAGCAGACGAAGTACTACTTCCTCTCCGGTTTCACAGCTAAGCTGGCAGGTACAGAGCGCGGTATCACAGAGCCCACACCCACCTTCTCTGCTTGCTTCGGTCAGGCATTCCTCGAGCTGCACCCCACAAAGTACGCTGAGGAGCTCGTGAAGAAGATGGAGAAGAGCGGTGCCAAGGCTTATCTGGTTAACACCGGCTGGAACGGCACAGGCAAGCGTATCTCTATCCCCGATACACGCGGTATCATCGACGCTATCCTCGACGGCAGCATCCTGAAGGCTCCTACAAAGAAGATTCCTTTCTTCGACTTCGAGGTTCCCACAGCTCTGCCCAACGTAAATCCCGCTATCCTCGATCCTCGCGACACCTACGGTTGCGCATGCGAGTGGGAGGAGAAGGCTAAGGATCTCGCTGGCCGCTTCATCAAGAACTTCAAGAAGTACGAGGGTAACGAGGCTGGTAAGGCTCTCGTTGCTGCTGGTCCAAAGCTCTAAAAACAATAATCTGGAACGGTTGGTGGCCAAAGGTGGCTGCCGACCGTTCTTTTTTTTACACTATGTTTACAACACTTGCCAACGAAATCTTTCTTCGCTCCATCGAAGATTACCATGTCACCGATGATGTGGACGCGCCTATACAGAATCCTTACGAAGAGGGTTCTATCGAGCACGACCTTTATCTCAAGAACTGGATAGACACAGTGCAGTGGCATCTGGAGGATATCATCCGTGACCCCCACATCGACCCTGTGGAGGCTCTTGCCCTCAAGCGTCGCATTGATGCCAGCAATCAGGAGCGCACCGACCTGGTGGAGGCTATAGACTCTTATTTCCGCACACTCTACACAGATGTGCAGGTGCTCCCCGACGCCACCATCAACACCGAGTCGCCCGCGTGGGCAGTGGATCGTCTTTCAATCCTTGCACTCAAGATTTATCACATGAAAGAACAGGTGGTGAGAAAAGACGCCACCCCCGAACATCGTGCACTCTGTCAGGGGAAGCTCGACGTGCTGCTCCAGCAGCAGGAAGACCTCTCCACGGCCATCGACCAGTTGCTCACCGATATCCGTGAGGGACGTAAGTACATGAAGGTTTACAGACAGATGAAGATGTATAACGACCCTAGCACGAATCCCGTGCTCTATGGCCAGAAATAACCATCTCCTCCTTTTGCGCTTCAGTGCGCTGGGCGACATCCTCATGACAGTACCCGTTGTGGATGCGCTCGCCCGACAGTATCCCGAGACTACAATCACTGTGGTCTCGCGTGCGTTTGTGGGCAGCATATTCCGTCGCCTGCCCTCTAACGTGAATTTCATAGGTGTGAGGTTGGACAACTACGAGGGTGTGTTGGGCCTTGCACGTCTCGTCAGGGAGCTCTGTGAGAAGACGCATCCTACACATGTGTGCGACCTGCACGATGTGCTCCGCACGAAAATCATGCGTCCGATGTTCCGCTTGCGTGGCGTTCCCACTTTCCATATCGTGAAGGACCGCAAGGCGCGCAAGGCATTCGTGAGGCAGCGCCCGCTCACTCAGCAGGAGACATCCTTCGAGCGCTATGTCAAGGCTCTGGAGAGTGCCGGTTTCCCCGTGAAGCTTGATTTCTCCATGCGTCTGTGTCAGCAGGTGGAAAGGAAGGATAAAGACAGACTGTGTGTCGGCATAGCACCTTTTGCGGCGCATGCCACTAAGATATATCCCCTCGACAGGATGGAGCAGGTGGTGAGCCGGTTGAGTCAACGGGGTGCCAAGGTGTATCTCTTCGGAGCCGGAGGAGGGGAGGAGGCTGTGACCCGCGTGTGGGCTTCACGCTACGAGAACGTGGAGAGCGTTGTGGGCACACTGCCGGATATGGCGGCTGAGATGGAACTGATGGCTTCGCTCGATGTCGTTCTGGCGATGGATTCGAGCAATATGCATCTGGCCGCACTCACCCCCACACGACTCCTGTCCGTATGGGGTGCCACACATCCAAAGGGCGGTTTCCTGCCTTGGGGGCGTGACGAAAGTTGCTGTGTGCAGCGCGACCTCGAATGTCGCCCGTGCAGCATATACGGAGCCAAACCGTGCAAGTTCGGTGATTGCCGCTGCATGGACATACCTGTAGAGGAAATAGTGAACAGAATATGCGAATAGGATTTGACGCAAAAAGATATTATCACAACCACACGGGGCTGGGCAACTACAGCCGCACATTGGTGAAGGACCTGAAGCGCCTCTATCCCGAGCTCGACATCAGGCTCTACGATGAGAAGTCGTTTTCGCGCACGTTCCGTATGGGACACAAGGCCAGTGAAGACGGCTGCCAGCTGTTCCACGGACTTAGCAACGAGCTGCCTTTCGACCTCCTGCATGGTACGGGTGACGACACACATAGGCCTCGCACCGTCGTGACGATTCACGACACGGCATGGCGCACCTTCCCCGATATGTACCATTGTGTGGACCGCAAGATATATGAATTCAAATACGGTCACGCGGCCCGCTATGCCGACTGTGTGGTGGCCATTTCCGAATCCACCAAGCGCGACCTCATCAACTTCTACGGAGTGGACGAGAATCGTGTCAAGGTGATATATCAGCCCGTGCAGCGTATGTTCTATGAGGAACCGTCCGTTGTCAAGGAGTCGGGTGTCGGGGATGCCCCCTACCTGCTTTCCGTGGGTAGCATCAATTCCCGCAAAAATCTCATGGGTACACTCAGGGCTTATGCCCGCCTGAAGCCCGAAAACCGTCCCCGTCTGCTCATTGTGGGGCGTGGCAGGGGCTATGAGCAGAAGTGTCGCCAGTATGTGATAAGCCACGGCTTGGAGCGTGATGTGGAGTTTCTGGGCAGCATCAACACCACTGACCAGCTCCATGCTATCTATCAGGGAGCTATGGCGATGCTCTACCCTTCTTTTTATGAGGGCTTCGGACTTCCTGTGGTGGAGGCTCTCCTGTCCGGATGCCCGGTGCTCACCTCCACGGTCAGTTCCCTGCCCGAGGCTGCCGGCCCCGGTGCACTGCTCTGCAATCCCACAAACACGGATGAGATTGCCAGTCAGATGCAGCAACTGGTGGACGACGCCGCTCTGCGCGAACGTCTGGCACGCGACGGTGCAGCCTATTGCCGTGAGCATTTCGATCCCGATACGCTCACTCGTCAGATGTATGAATTATATCAGTCATTATTGTAATGCTTAAGAAAATATCTTCTATATTCACACGCTACACCAGCCTTTTCATCATTCTCACGGCTGTGGTGGCTTATTTCTTCCCCGACCTCTTCGCTTGGGTGCAGCAGGGGCAGCGTGCCTCTGTCATTCTCGGTCTCATCATGCTCACGATGGGTCTGACGCTTTCTCTTGAGGATTTCCGTATCATGTTCTCGCGTCCTATGGACATCTTCATCGGTGCCGTGGCGCAATACACTATCATGCCTCTTATGGCCTGGTCGCTCTCACGTCTGTTCCATCTCGACCCCTTTATGTCCGTGGGAATCATTCTCGTGGGGTGCTGTCCGGGCGGTGTGTCGAGCAATATCATGAGCTTCCTGTGTCGCGGCGACGTGGCGTATTCTGTGGGTATGACCACAGCCTCCACGCTGCTCTCTCCCTTCGTCACTCCGTTGCTGGTGCTCAGGTTGGCCGGTGCTGAGATAAATGTCGATGCCGTGGGCATGTTCCTCAATATCCTCTATGTCACGCTTCTTCCCGTAGCGCTGGGTGTGCTGGTCAATTTCCTGCTGTCCCGCACGGAGAGTCTCAAGCGCTGGAATGCGGAGATCCTCCGCCCCATGCTTCCTGTGTGGAGCGTCCTGTGCCTGGCGTGCATTGTGGGCGGTGTCATCTTCACCGTGCGTCCCCAGCTCATTGAGCAGGGCTGGCACCTCATTGCCCTCACGCTGGCTGTTGTCACGTGTCACAACTTCTCCGGTTATCTCTTGGGCTATGGCGTGGCCTCCCTCTATCGCTTCCCCACGCCCAAGAAGCGTACCCTGTCCATTGAGGTAGGTATGCAGAATGCAGGTATGGCCACTGTGCTTTCCCGCAACTTCTTTGCCAATCCTGCGGTCATAGCGCTCAATCCGATGGCAGCTCTTGCCGTGGTGCCTTGCGCTGTGTCGTGTGCCTATCACAGCATCTCCGGCACACTTGTCGCCACCTATTTCCTGTGGCGCGATTCCCTTAAGAAAAAGTAAAACATTCAGATATACATACCATGAAGAATTTTGTCCTGTGTTGCCTCACGCTCCTGGTTTCATTCTCCGCCAATGCCAAGACGACGGAGGTGGTTTGGAAAGTGGCTGATGCCAATGCCGTCATCAGCGGTGATGATGCTTCTCTGCTCACAGCGGATTATGCGCTTGGTGAGAATCTTACCAATGTCGGTACGATGTCGTCGAGCAATGCGGATGAAGGTTATGACCCTGTCATCTACGATCCAGTGTTCACCACATACCAGCCCTCTTCGAGGGTTTACACGCGCAATGCCGGCCATCTGGTGACGTTTCAGGTTGCGCCTGCCGCAGGTCATAAGTTCAAACCCACAAAAGTGACCTTTGATGCGGCCAAGTGCGGTACGGACAATGGTAATATCATCCTATGCACCAAACTGAGCGGCGGTGCGGAGAACACCATTGCCACGCTGACTCCTTTGCGCAACAAGATAGGGGAGGCTAATCCCACTGGTTACAGCCACTACGAGTACTATATCAACGATTACAACAGCGAGACACCTTTCCAGGTACTGCTCTACGTGCTCAATGTCGCAAAGGACAAGACCATTGCCCTGCGCAATGTTGTCGTCAAGGGTGAGGTGGACGGTGAGATATATGATGCCTCCCACTATATTTCTTCTCTGACCTGTCAGGGCAATCTTGGCGGAGGTATTTCCGAGGTAGACCTCTTCCCTGCAGTGAGTTCGCTGAAGTTCGGTGAGAGCACGCGTTACAATAAGATGCTGTATGGCGACCCTTCCGATTTCTCCGTAGCTTTGCAACCCGCTCTTACGGGGCATACCGCTTCTTTCAGTTATGATGAGGCATCCCACACGCTTAATGTGGAGGTGAGGGAAGGTGAGGATCTTGTATTCACCTTCGACTTGAATTTCACGGTGACCAACCGTAAGCCCAAGGGTAAGCCCACGCCGCTGAAACGTGGCCTGATGGCAGCCAATCTGACCGCAGGCGGCGGCACGGGTAATCTCGTCTCCTGGCGCTCGCGCAAGACAGACAACAGGAATTATAAGTTCAAGCTCTATAGAGGCACCACTGCTCAGAAGATTTCCACAGCTCTCAACAGCGGCAACTACATCATGGGCAAGACGAATTTCGTCGATGCCGGTGGCAGCGGTTCGTCCTATTATCGCGTGGAGGTATATGATGAGAACGGTGAAATCGTGGAAAACGACACTTGTAAGGCATGGTCTTCTCAGGTTAAGTATATCGACCTTGAGGGCGGGGCTCCCAAAGATATATGGAGTCGCGGTGCCACCTATACGCCCAACGATGCCTCCATATGCGATATGGACGGCGACGGAGAGTATGAGTTCATCCTGAAATGGAGTCCTTCCAATGAGAAGGATGCGGCATCCACGGGTACCACGTCTCCTGAATACTTTGCATGCTATAAGATGGACGGCAGACGTCTGTGGATACTCACAGGCGGTCCCAATATGTTCTCCTCTGCTCACACATCTTCCTTCGTGGCATGGGACTTGGATGGCGATGGATTCGGTGAATTTATGATTAAGACCGGTCATGGAGCCATCGACGGTGAGGGCAACTATCTCAGTGTGGACAAGAACCCCACAGGCAATTATCTCAATTCACGCGGCAAGCAGGTGGAGGGCGAGGAGTGGATTACGGTATTCGATGGAATCACCGGTGCCGAACTCAAGACTATCAACTATCACACCAACTATGCGGACGGCGCTTCCTACTGGGGTGACAACAATCAGAACCGTTCCGAGCGCTATCTTGCCGGCATTGCATGGCTCGACGGCGACGGCAACAATCCCAGCGCCATTTTCGCACGCGGCTATTATAGCGGTGCGTTTATCGGTGCCTACGACTGGGACGGCACTGATCTCACCTTGCGTTGGCTCCATCGTGCCTTCAATGCATCCAGCGGAGAGGTGCGCTATGCCGACACCACCAAGAAGACTCTCACCACGACGGTAGCGGGAGAGGGCTGTCACTGGTTCTCCTGTGCGGATGTCAACCTCGACGGCAAGCAGGAGATAACATACGGTTCGGGCGCCCTGAAACCCGACGGCACCACGCTCTATCGCACAGGCCTGGGACATGGCGATGCGCTGCATATCAGCGATTTCGACCCCACACGTCCTGGTCTTGAGGTATTCATGGTGCACGAGAAAAGTCCTTATGGCGCTGACTATCGCGACGGCACCACGGGCGAATTCATCCTGCATAAGACGGCAGGCGGTGACACGGGCCGCGGCTTTATGGCTAATTTCGACCCGGAGCGCGAAGGTCCGCTGTGGCAGGCTTCTGCATGGGGTAATATTTTCGACAAGGACGGCAACAGTGTCATAGAGTCCAAGACCTGGGGCGGTGGTGCTTCTGCACAGGACCGTATCTACTGGACAGGCACTCTGGGTGATGACTTCTGGGGCAAGGGAGTTCTGGAGACTTGGAATCCGGCATCCAGGAACTTTGACCGCCTCACGGGTTGTGTCAATGGCAGCAACTATACCTACGGCAACCTCAACAACAGCACGAAGAACAATGCCGCCCTCCTTGGCGACATCTTCGGTGACTGGCGTGAGGAGATGGTGGGATGGGTGGAAGGCGGCACCAGCGGCTATCAGCTTGTCGTGAATGCCACCAACTACTCCACCGACTACATTGTGCCCCATCTCATGGACGATTTCGACTATAGGGCACAGCTTATTGCCCAGAACTGCTGCTACAATCAGCCCCCTCATCTCGGTTATAATCTCCGTGAGTCGAAGAAGCTGAGGGTGGAGACCATCGATGCCGGTGAGGATCTCGGTTACGGCAGATACTGGGGTGCTATCTATGTCAGCTATCCTGTCACCATTCCCGAGGGTGTCACGGCATTCTCCGTCACGGGCTACAACAATGGCGCAGAGGGCGGTGATACGCTCAAGGTGTCTCCCATTGTTGCCGGCAAGGTGTTGGCAGCCAACAGCTCCATAGTCTTTGTTTCAAAGACGCAGAACCCGGTATTCGTTCCCACGGCACGTGCTTCCAATGTCACTCCGTCGTCCACCTATGCCAAGGGCTACTATTCCGACTGCCTTGTTGAGGTGACTGGTTCTTCCAAGTTTGTCTATGAGTTCCGCAACGGAGATCGCGGCATCGGTTTCTATAAGACCGACGGCACGTGGGTTACCCCTGGAGGCCAGGCCTACGGAGTCTTTGGCAGCAGGTTGCAACCCGGTGCCGACTCCTATGTCATGGGCAACATGTACAACAGTGCAACGGATATTTCTGCGATGAAAGCGTCAGAAAACGCTGCTTCACAGAAGGACGGCAAGTATCTTGTCGGTGACCGTGTCATAATTGTGAAGAACGGCACCACATACGACACCACAGGAAGGGCCATTGAACATTGACCAGCCTACCCCCGACCCCTCCCTCAAGGGAAGGGAGTGAATGGCAAAGTGAAAACGAAAACGAAAACCAAAACCAAAACGAAGCTTCCCCCTTCCCTTGAGGGGAGGGCTGGGGAGAGGCTCCTTAACCATTGACCTTTAACTATGTTCCGAGCTCTGGTCATCCTTTTCGTGATTACCCTCGCGTGTCCCATTTCAGCCCAACGCGGCAGTCGCGGTGTGCGCACCGTACCCCTTAATGAGATACGCCTCAGTGACCCCTGCATCCTTGCCGACAGTGCCACACAAACCTACTACATGACGGGCACAGGCGGCATGCTCTGGAAGAGTCCGGACCTGAAGATGTGGACAGGTCCCTATAATGTTGTTCGCCACGACACAGCTTCGTGGATGGGTCCCCGTCCTATGATATGGGCTGCTGAACTGCACCGCTATAAGGGCCGCTACTATTATTTCGCCACCTTCACCAACCGTGCCGTGCATATCGCCACCGTGCGTGGCAATAAGATAGAGCGTCGTGCCAGTCATGTGCTGGTGAGCGACAAGCCTGACGGTCCCTACGTTCCCATGCAGGACAGCATCTACCTGCCTGCTGATCGTCCCACGCTCGACGGCACATTCTGGGTGGATACCGACGGCAACCCTTATATGGTGTTCTGTGGCGAGTGGCTGGCCAATTGGAACGGCACCATCGAGAAGCAGCAGCTCAAGCCCGACCTCAGCGGTCCTGTCGGTGAGCCGAAGGTTCTCTTCCGTGCCAGCGACAGTCCTTGGAGCAGGGAGCGTGAGAACGGTAAGGAGACATTCAACAAGGTTACGGACGGTCCTTGGCTCTTCCGCACCGGTACGGGTCGTCTGGGCATGCTTTGGACCAGTTGGATTTACGATGTCTATACTCAGGGTGTGACCTATTCCGAGAGCGGCACGTTGGATGGTCCCTGGATTCAGGAACCGGCCCCCATCACTCCTCCCAACTACGGTCATAGTATGCTGTTCAAGACCCTCGACGGACGTTGGATGATGTCTGTCCACAGCCATAAGAACGTCAACGGCCGCTATATCCGCATCCCCACACTCTTCGAGGTTGACTTGTCCGGCGACAAACTTGTTGTGAAGCAGTAGGGTTTATCAATTTTTTAGACAATTGCCCCATCATTTATCTCTAAAAGCAACCGACATACAAAAAAGTGCCGCAAAAATTTGTCATTTTTTGATAATTATTTTTTGATAATTATGACAAAAGTATTATCTTTGCAGCAAAAATAGAAAAAAATGATTGATAATCCTTTTGTAACCAATGGATATGTCGGACCGGAATATTTCTGCGACCGCGTTGAAGAAACCGCGATGCTGACCAATCTGCTGACCAATGGCAACAACATTGCGTTGATGTCTCCGCGTCGTGTCGGTAAGACTGACTTGATGAAACATTGTTTCCAGCAAGAAAGTATCAGAGAGGGTTACTATTGTTTCATCATTGACATATATGCCACCAATTCTTTACGCGACTTCGTCAATGTGTTTGGGAAGTCCATCCTTGATGCTCTGAAGCCAAAAGGCCGCAAAGCATGGGAAACGTTCCTGAACGCATTACTTTCAGTACGCTCTGAAATATCGTTCGACATCAATGGTAATCCTGTGTGGGGATTAGGTGTGGGAAGCATGACACCTCCTCAGACAACACTCGACGAGATATTCGCCTATCTGCGTACAGCAGACAAACACTGCCTGGTGGCTATAGACGAATTTCAGCAGATATTGTATTATAACGACAATCTGAATGTCGAGGCAGCGCTGCGAACACAGATTCAGCAGTGCCCCAATGCCAACTTCATCTTTGCCGGTTCCCAGCGTCATCTGATGAGCGAGATGTTTCTTTCCCCGGCCCGTCCTTTCTATCAGTCGGTAGTTCCTATGAGCCTCTATCCCATCTCATTGGAACGCTATTGGGCCTTTGTCCAACCTCAGTTTGCCAAGAATGGCAACCGGCAGATATCATACGAGGTAGTAGAAGCTGTTTATCAGCGATTTGATGGCATCACGGCTAATATGCAACGCATCATGAACATGCTTTATATGCTGACTCCCAAGGGTGAGACCTGTGGTGTGGAGATGATTGATAGGGCGATAGATACCTATCTGGAAATGTCGTCTGAATACTATGCAGAATTGCTTCGTCAGATGCCGGAGAAACAGCGCAACGTATTTCTCGCCATAGCCGCAGAGGGAAAGGTTAAAAGTATTTCCGGCGGTAAGTTCACCCAAAAATACCACCTTCCGTCCACCAGTTCTGTTGTCTCTGCCGTCAAGGGACTGCTTGAAAAAGATTTTGTCACTCAAACAGACAACACCTACTACGTTTACGACCGTTTCTTCCAACTGTGGTTGGAGAAAAAATAGAAATCAGGAAAAGTCAACTAGTGTCTTTGTTGTGATAAAGCAAACCCTAGGCAAGGACTTGGCAAGGACTTGGTAAGGAGATGGCAAACCCAAGCAAGTTGTTTGGGCTTGCCTAAGGTTTGCTAACAGTATGTGAAGGGCGAGAGAAGTACGACGTAAATTGTCAATTTTCAACTGTCAACTGTCAATTATCCACTTGTCGTAGCAAGGTCGTTCCTCCGTCGTTCGTTCGTCGAAGCAAGGGACAAACGATAGGCTGCAATCATGTTCCCTCAAAAAAGGAAAAGGGTCGCTTCGACGTTTTTTTTCTCATTATTATTCTTCTCTCGTCTTCAGACTTTTGTCCTTAGTCCCTCTTTACATTTATACTAATTCTATATTATACAGCACATTTTTAAACAATTTTTGGGATGTGCTATTAGTTAATTAAAAGTGTTTTTGTAATTTTGTATGCATATAAATGTTCTAGCGACAAATAACCGAATTAATAATCTTAACCCCAGCCATGAAATAAGGTGAATCCATATGGATGATGATTTGTTGTTTCGAGCCACATTATTCTGGGAATGGAATAAGAATAAATTCAAAGGCAAGACGTTTCTTGCTGTTGGTTATGGCATCATTGACAAAGTGAGACAAACCATTCATTACGGCAAACTGATATATGAAAAATCTAAGATGTTAAATGGAGAATATAGTTTTAATTAAAATAATGTATACGTATGTTTGAGGAAACTATTTATTACAAAAATACGGATGTCCTATTGATGGATCCGTGCTTTTCGCGAATAGATGTTGAAGATATAGATTCTGAGTTGTATTGCTCAGACATGGTCGTTGACACTTGGGGTGATTGTGCTTACTATGTTATCAAAGGCCGTTTAGAGGATATGATAGAGAAGATAGATGAGATTGCAGAAACGCCTCAAAGGTACTCCTATGGTGTGGTTGATGTTGAGACTGCCCGTATAGGAGTCTATGATTACCATAATGCCATTGAAGAGCGGCCAGAGCTAAAAGAGTGCATTGAAAGTAAAGAAATATTTGCAACAATTATAAGAAACTTCACTGGTATTATTACATCTACGGCAGATGGTTATAAAGATGTGTATGTTATAGGAAAGTCTGACGATGGAACGCAAGATTTCTTCATGATTGCTATTGAGGATTGACTTGCCTTTTTATTCAACAAATCGGTAAAACTATGAATGTTGAACTTTCATACCTCCTCGGACCGCTGTTTGGTGCAGTGGTCGGATATGCGACTAATGATTTCGCGATACGCATGATGCTACATCCACACCATGCGAAATATATTTTTGGTATTCATATTCCGTTCACCCCAGGACTCATCCCAAAGTAGAGGGGACGTATAGCCGAAGCCGTCGGCAGTTCCATCAGCGAAAACCTGATGAACAAGGAAGTTTTGGAGAAGAACCTCCTGTCTGAGGAGATGCTGACAAAGATAGGAGGTGAGTACGACACCTTCATTTCGCACCAGAAGGTAAATGGTGAAACCCTTCGTGAGTTCCTTGGGCATTTTATATCGAGCCAGAATCTCGGTAAGATTCAGTCCGACGCAGGAAGTGAACTTTCTGCCCAAATTCATAGTCGTCTTGCAGACTCTAATCTTGGCAACATGTTAGCACATACAGCTGTTGAACATGCCATTAGCAAGATGGAGCACAGCCTGCTGGGATTTGCTTTCAATGCAGAGCAATTCCTTATCTTGCTCCAAGAAACAGAAGAGCATTTGTTGTCGAAGCAGATCAACCAGATTATCAGCAACGATTCCGAAGAAATCATCACCAATCTTATTGGCCAGGAATCTGACAAACTTCTTGATAAGCAAGTTTGCGAATTGCTCAGAGGACATGATGAACAATTGTCTCAACTACGCCATATACTTCTTGATGGCTACCGACAAGTTATCTCTATTCATCTTCCAAAAATACTTTCCACTATTGACATCAGTCGTATCATCCGTAATCGCATTAACGAACTTGACATAGAGGAAGGTGAGAAAATTATCTTTGCTGTAATGGACAAGGAACTTCGTGCCATCGTATGGCTAGGAGCCTTGTTAGGCTGTATTATTGGTACGGCAAACAGCCTTTTTTGATCGTATTTTGTTAAAATATCGTTATTTTAGTTTTGCTTCTTCGAAAATATATCCGTGAGAAGAAAAGGAACTACGCATAAAGATAATGGATGATATAGAACTTCCCTATTTTTAAATCAGATCTTTAAAAACAGTCTACTATATTCCATCTTAAACCCCATAAATGGATGATAAAAAATATATGATTAACATGAAAGAATTGCACCAGTTGTCATCTTTTTATATTTAGAAAGGCATTATTGGTTTTTAAACTTAATTGTACCATTCAAAATTGGCAATATGAATAGAAATCGATATCATAACATTAAAATATCAGTAAAAATGCGCACAAAAATGATTAAAAATTTGCGTATTTCAAATATTTTTTTTTAAATTTACGCCTAATTTTATATAATTATAATAACTAAAAAATGTTTTACTCTATACGTTATCGCATTCTCAGTCCGATTATTGACTTTGACGACATTGGTGGTGGTGATTTCCCCGATGGTAGTAGTCTTGATGATTTCCCAGATAATGATATTGATCTTGGCATGTGGGGAAAACATCATATCAGTGACATTTCTTTTTGCGCAAAAGAAGATATGCTTCCTGTAGAAGAGATCTTTAATGAGAGTAATCTATTAAGTCTCTATCAGGATCCTTTTGGAGTATATGCAATTAGCCATAATGCAACTCATGGACTTTGTATCAATGATTTTTTAGAAAAACCGGTATTTGGTAATACTGTTTCTGAAGTTGAACTCCAAAATTTTTGTAATCAAGCATTTGATGCTCTTCATTTAAGGCATATTCCTGTCAACATTAGTTCAGGAGTGGCCAATGCAGCATACTCTCCAGGACTTATACCACGTATGTCTTTTGATGATGCACTCTATATTAATCCAAACTATGCTTCTTATTGCATTGATGAAATAGGGTCTACAGATATTGTCCTTTCTGATTTGGCACATGAGATTGGACATTATGTTTCACATATGACAGGCGGACCTAGTAATACGTATGAATCTGAGAAAATTGCTGATTTTGTTTCTGGCTTTCTTAATGCAAAATTTGGAGTTGACGTGGACGTTGCTCGAAAATGGTTCCAATTATTTTACGACCCAGACGGGAGAGGTGGATATCCTGTGTCAGAGGAACGCTGGGAAATTGAAGCTGCTGGATATCATTTTGGACAACATGCGACTTTTGACGATTTGAAATCGGCATTAAAAGACAAACATTTTCTTAACATCATTAAGGAATATAACTCTACGTCTTCTGAGCAATTGGCTAGTGTAGAGCGACTCAATCTTATGCAAACACATGATGAAACATCCGTCAATGTTTTAAATGCTTTAGGTATGAATAATCAAAAAGCAAAGGTTGTAATTGCCAATCTAATACGTACATTTAGAAGATTATAATATATCCGTTATGAACAAAAGTGATCAAACCCCTACAAAGGATAGTAGTTATGACAACGAGCCATTAAATACTATACCAAAAAACGAAGAATTTTTATCAGGAAGTGATTCGTTTAATTTTATTAAAGTATTTATTGAACATGTCAAAAATGTGTTCAGAAAATTTAATGCGAATGATTCGCAAAGTGTTAGTAATTTGAACTTTATCGAACTTGGAAGGACAGAAGAAGAGAAAGAGCAAATCGAAGAAATGTGTAATCGAGTCGATGAGGAGTCTCGGTTATTGGAAGAACTTAAAAAATCTGGACTAACTCATGAAGAATGGATTAGGGGGAAAAGTGAAGAAATATTAAACGGGTGTTCGACTGAAGAGCGTGAAGAGATATTGAACGCAATTGAAGAAGAGAGTAGAATTGAGACGGAAGAACAAACCGATGCGTTAGAAAGTATTGTCGATGAAATAAATGAAGAACAAGTTGACAATAAGGAATCGTCAGTGATTAATGAACAAAATAGTCAAGAAGGCTCAAAGGAGGAGTAGGTTATGAAAAGAACTATAGAAATTAATGATCACGATATTATTGTTGAGTCACTTCGCGATTTTCGCATGTATACTATAGGCATGTACATCAAGCCAGAAGAGCCTTTTTTCTCTGAAGAACTCGAAGCACAACTCGTAGAGTATTACCGAACGGAAGACCCATCGATAGAAGCAGCATATAAGAAGATGATAGGCACCGCAGTAATTAAAACATGTTATGATTGTCCTGACATTCCTGATAAATACAAGAAGAATGTTTCACAACGGATGGTTGAGGAAGTCTTTCAGTGTGTTGAAGCTTCTAAGGAAACTTATAACTGCTTGTGTTCAAGAGGCAGGTATAAAGGATTAGCACCTGGCACTAAAAGTTCAATGCAGGAGAGGCAAAAAGCATTAAATGAACTAAAAGTGGTTAGGAAGGCCTATAGAACATCAAAGTTGAAAGCTATTGTCAAGAGAATGGGTAAGGCAATTACAACAAGACTTGCTGTTGGTGGAGCTGTTTTGAAGACTACAGGTAGCACTATAACTGCCACTATTGTTACCACGGGTACTATATTGGCTGATATTTTAGTGCCAAAATCAGTACGCGAAAAGATAAAAGAAAAGATAGTTAAAGTAAAAGATATCGTTGTAGAAAACGTCAATACTGCTCTTCATATTGCCGAATCAAAACTTAATGAAACACCAACTGGGCAAAGGGTGGTCTCTGTTGTAAAAAAAGCTGCGTCGGTTGTGAAAGAGATAGGAAGCGAGATAAAAGACTTTGCTATTGCCACAAAAAATGCTGTCGTTAATGTCGCAAAGGATGCTGGTAGTTATATTAAAAAGAAGTGGAGGGGATTTAAGTCTATATTTGCTTAGTTATATAAAAAATAGGTTGATTATTTATGGATCAATTTCTTCATATTTGCGTTACGTATGCCAATTGGCTGACAATTGGTCTTGGTGCCATTTTTTCTTTATTGTCCCTTTATTATTCCAATAAACATCATTCTGAACAGTTACGTTCATATGTCCCGACAATATGGACTAGTTTAGGCATATTTTTTACATTCTTGTCCATATATGTCACGTTAAAAGACTATACTGCTTTACCAGATGATCAAATTGTTATGGGGGGTATTATAAAAGGAATTATTCCAGCTTTTAGTACTTCGGTAATTGGTATATTCTTTGCTATACTTACCGCATATTTTGATCGATGGAAAAAATCTCGTCTTGAAGCTATGGATAATCTTCAGTTAATGAGATTTAGTAATGGAGAACTAACGGCAAAGGAGAAAGTAAACACCCCAGATCTTGTTCTACTAGAACTTGTTCGAGAGATTAATAATTCCATAAATAGTACTCAATCTATTTTAAATGAATTATCAAAAGGTATTAAAGAAGATTTGGAGAATAATACAACAACTCTTTGCGATAAGCTAGAATTAAATAACACTGCAGCGATAGAAAGCTCAAAAATCACCTTAGAAGAGCAAAGGATACAATTGCAGAGTTATGTGGAGACTTTTGTTTCTAACGCAAATGAATCATACAAAAAACAGATAAGTGAAATTTTGAACAATTTCGATAAAGAATCTGAAAGTCGTGAAGAGAAACATTTGAGTGTGGTTAAGGAATTAGCTGAAACAGCTCGCACCAATAGTAATTTGATTAGGGAATCTCTATGTAAGGAATCAGAGGATCGAAAAGAATCTATAAGACAGTTCTTAAGTGATGAGAGGACCGATTTTTGTTCATTTGTTGGTGAACAAAACGGTTTGATGACAGAATCGTTGCAACAATGTAATTCCATCGTGCAAAACGCAGTAGAACGAATTAAAGATCTATTTGAGAGCGATATAAAGAGTGATATAAAGGATTTTGCCCAAGAGCAATATGAAAAATGCATTGAGATAATAGAAACGGAGTACAAAACATTCTTTGAGAATTCTGAAAAAGTTCTTGCTAGCCAAGAAAGTGAGAATGCTGATTTCATAAAATTACTCTCAGGATCACTTAATGAAACTCATAGTAGTATTGTTAGTGATATTAGAGACTTGAAAGATGCAATATTGCTTCACTTGAACTCTCTCCTTGATGAAAACAACAAGGCTGTTGCAAGCCTTTTCAAACAACATACTGAAGAGTTTAGTTCCATTTCCAAGATTATTCAAGAAACTAGTGATGTTGAAAAAGAGTATATTGGTTCTGCAACCAAAGAAATGGAGGATAATCTTACAAAACTCCTTGATAAATACAAAGAAGAATTAGCTCGTACATCTTCGTGCATTTCTAGCTCTGCAGAGACTATGGCTAGTAGGTTAGAATTGTTCTGCGAAAACCTGCAGCAAAATGAAGAAACACTTGAATCAAAACATATGGATGCCGTCGGCAACATTCATAAAAAAGGGGAAGACGCTATTTCTGATGCGTTGACCGAGCAAACCCACAAAATTGAAGATGCTCTTGGCCTTTATAAAACTCAGTTGGAGAATGTTTCGGAAACTATTACAGAAACAGGAAAACGCATGGCAGATAATCTGGAAAAGTTCTGTCATGATCTTGATTTAAGAACAGAAGAATTAGAGAAGAAACATTTTGTTATTGTTGAAGGTATTCATAAACATGAGGAAAGTACTATCAATAATATTGGATTCAAACTAACAAAGGATGTTGAGAGTTTGGTAAACAAGATTCAGGAACTTCGTTCAGACGTTAATTCGTCTACCAAAGAATATGTTGGTAAGCATGTTGAAATGAAAAATCAAGTAGCAGACACTACTACATTACTAATTAAAGAAATGACAGATGCATTTAGAGAATCTTCACAGATAAAAACTCTCGAACAATCTTGTGAAACGCTGAATTCAAAATTAAAAGAGACGATTGCAGCATTAGACAATAAGTATCAAACGATCACAGATTCCCTTGAAAATGTTGCAACTTCAATTGAATCTTATTCTAAGGTTGCTGATGATACAAAGACACTGATTTTATATGTGAACTCAACGATAGATTTGTACAAAGCACATTCAACTCAGATGACACTTCTTGAATCTAGCCTAAAAGAAATGGCAAATACAATTCAGTCTTCTTTGGATACCATAAGAAAGAATGCTGGAAGTGTTAAACAAGAGCCAAAAGCTCTTACAAATGCTAAAAAGAAGTAAGTAATTAGTAGATATGAAATATCTATTTAAAGGCAAAAACGAAGAAGGTCATGACTTCTGGATGAGCTATACAGATCTCATGTGCGGGTTTTTGATTATTTTTGTAATCTCAAGTATTCTGTCAAACAAAGATGCCATAAGAACGTACGAACAACTGAAGGAGTTTGAAGGGCGAATGGTGAATATGAATACGGAATTTGATGACATTTTTCCAGAAGGTGAGGGTTGCAAGGTAATAGATTCTTTAGATTGTATTCGAATATACCCACAAGGTGCAAATGAACTTTTTAAAACAAACGATGACATCATACTTCCTAATTTAAGCCGCCGACTTGTTGATGAAGAGATGGGGAAACGTTTTGTTCAAAGAGCAATGAGATTAATAAATGAAGGCAAAAATATTAAAGAAATTAGAATAGAAGGCCATGCTGATACAAGAGGTAATTTTTTAAATAATTTGTGGCTTTCATCTAAACGGGCATATGCAGTTTATAAATGTATTCATGATAGCTGTGGATTGAATAGTGAAGAAGTTCGGTTTGTAGAACATTTTATGATAGCAGTTGGTTATTCAACGGCTAAACCCGTAATAGAAAATGGCATTGAAAAGATAGATTTATCTCGCCGTGTTGAGTTTAAAATAATTGGAGAAGGATTTACTGCTAAATAGATAATTTATTAGGTATGTCTGCTTTAAAAAAATACGAAATGAAAATAGAGAAATCGCTCATTTCTGGGCGACCTCTGATACATATTGAAACAAGTGATTACGAATGGGAAAGAAGGGTAATCACGAGACTATTACTCTCAACAAACGTCAAGCAAGGACGAAATGAAAGAAATATTTTTTCGTGGTCTCCTTATTTAGGTTTTCGCGATGAATTGACGAACAAATCTTTGGATAATAAAATAGTAGGTGATTCTGTTGCCCAAAAATTTATAGAGACATTGGATAACTTTATTGCACTAGATGGAAATGATGTCTTAATCATAGAAGACATATCATATTATCTTGATTTCGAATCTGTAGGGAGGGAATTTTTATCACAGTTGTCTTCAAGACTTTATTATTTCTATTGTAAAGAGGACAAAAAGACGATCGCAATTCAAAGAGCAACAATAATACTTGTATGTCCAAAATTCAATATTCCAATTGAATTGCAGGGACTTTTATACAGATTAACTCCACCATATCCTGATGATGAGGATATCGCTCATGAATTAGGTCTTGATGTTATCTGGGAAGGTGAAAAAACCATCAGGGAATTAGAAGATAATATGATAATTGGCAATACAAGTCCTTCAAATTCGAATATACATTATCATTACAGGAATGCTTTCTTTGCGGATGAAGGAGGAGAATATTGCTTCGATGGATTTGAGGAAAATAAGAAGAAAGTATTGTCTGCTTTTAAAGGTATGCGAATTAAGGCAATTCAGACACTTCTTTCATATAATGACAATCCATATGAAATAGTAGGAGGGGATAATATGGATTCCCTCTTAGAAAATAAAAAACGAATGGTGATGGACTCCGGACTCCTTAAGTTGGAAGACGTGCCAGAGGGGTACAGTAGATATGTTGGTGATATTGAGGGACTTAAGAAATACATAGAAGAGGTTAAAACTATTATAGACAATCGCGCAAATTATAACGATAGCATGTCCATGCCAAAGGGCATACTGCTTGTTGGTCCTCCTGGATGTGGAAAATCAGAGACATCTAAAGCAATTGCTGATATTTTAAATGTTCCTCTTCTAAGCTTGGATATGGGACGGTTAATGAGTAAGTGGTCTGGTGAACAAGAGCACAATTTCGAGAATGCAATTGCACTTGCTGAAGCTGCTCAACCGTGTGTTCTTAGAATAGATGAATTAGAAAAAGCCTTCTCAGGTACTGGCAACACCCCCAACAACGATCAATCTGGTCTTAGGGTCTTAGGCTTCTTTTTGACATGGATGCAGGAACGTTCATCTATTACTGGTTCTAGATCATTGGTCTATTTAGTAGCCACAGCAAACAATCTTGATGAACTTCGACCAGAATTTTTGAGAAAAGGAAGGTGGGATGAAATCTTCTATCTAATATACCCAACTAAAGAAGGTATGGCAAAAATTATCCAAAGTTGTCTGCGGAAATATAAATTACAACTAATTAATGAAGAGGAAGAAATAAATGGAGATGAAGAGGAAATTCTAATTAATAATATGACCACAGAGTTTTTCATAGAACATCCAAAATGTAAACTTTCGGGGGCAGAAATAGCTGATGCAATTGAGAGAGTCTATAAAACTCAATTTAGAAGAGATCCTTCTAAACCTGTTGGTATTATCGACATTCTAGAAGTCAAAAAAGTTTTATCTGATTTTGCTAAAAAGAATAGGAATTATGAAGTGGAGAGAAAAGTACGAGATGATATTAGAAATATACAAATAGAGCATCAACGGCATTATCATCCATTAACAAAAGAACAAGAAGATATAGTCCGTGAGATTATAGAAAAGAAATATTCTCAAGACAATGTCAATATTCTTATACAACAGGAAGTGGCAAATCTTCGGATAAGTCATTTGATGAATGATTCAAAGACTAAATTTAATAAAGAGAGTGTCGAAAAAGCTGTAAGAGATAAATACACTAACGAATATATTAAAAAACTTAAGGAAGATGAGTTTGCAGAAATGACTATGAGCTTTCACATCAACAATGAACCTGCTATTGCAATTTCAAAAATTAAGATGATAGAGAAGACACTTAGGGAAAAATATGAGGATATACAAGACTATGAGGAATTCTATATATCCAAGGGGTATAAATCTGCATCTAAACCATGGAAATAGAAATGGCTATAGACATTAAGGAATTATATACAAGTTTTGATACAATTAATCCTCGTCAGGTAAACAGTATTCTTAACGGGGTATGTGGCGCCTATTCTACAATAATAAAGCCAATAAACAAAGAGTTAAAGGATCCCCAAAATGCAGCATCTATAGAATTTGGAACCGATAATCAAGTAGATACTACTACAAGAATTAGCATTGTACTTCGTTTAACATTGTGGGATAAACTTTTTTATAACACTAATTTTTCTTTTGATGTAAATAAGTTAAAAGGGCCATATAAAAAGAGGCAAATAATTGCTGCAATAACGCCCATTTTAAGGAAGAAAGATATTTTTAAGGCTACATATACTCAACTTATTTCTGTTATTGGCAATTGGAATGAAATTAGGGATTATTTATTTAAAGATGATAAGGAGAATTTGTTCAACTGTACAAACGAACAGGATTTGTTGTCATTTATTCAGTCTGAACCTTATATTGAGTTTTCTCTATTTGCAAAGTATCGTCTAAGCCAGATAACACACACACCCTTTTATGAGGCTAAAAATGTTATAGCTCTATTCCCAAAGAGTGATTTGTTACCAATTGAAGAATTAAAATTGCTGATTAAGGAGATTAATGGAATACAATTCATGTTGACAGGACAAGAAACATTTGGTGATAATGAAATGGTAAGTTTTTTAAATCGTTTTTGGGAGAGTTTTATAACTAGTTTTATACCTGTACACTCTGACGAAAACTTTTATATTCAGTCATGTTCTCTTAGCTATTCTTTCCTAAAGGATTTTACTTACATTGTGCCAATGTTGAAAATAAATTGTCAAACAGATAATCTTTTTAATTATGAGTTGTTTATTCATAATAATCCTTTTATTGACTCAGATGAAAAGAAATCAATTATTTCAACAAATGTTTTCTTTAAATCTATTATATCTATTTTGAACAACCTTGTTTCAGGAATTTCTTTTAGTTTTCCAAATGTTGATATTATACATAGTTATAGAACGAATGAATTGGATTACATCTGGGCAAGCAAAGATGATAACACAGATAGTACAGTTCTAATACGATGTAAGGATGATAAAGTTTTTGATGCCGTTGATAATACTTATGCTGGGTGCTACTTATTGTTATGCGCCAACAGCACTCCCAAATGACAGCCAATATAAAAGTTAAAAAAATGATTATTGTTTTCCGTTCCTTTTTGTTTTTTCCGATACTTTTCATGTAAAGAATGAAAGTTAATGCGGAGTTGTAACCACTTTGTCTTTGTAAAACCAAACAAAGAACGATTATGGCATACAACAGTTACAAAAATGAGTGTCTGATTAGTACACTCAAACAGGTAGCCACATTGGTTGGCGAGAAGAAGACAGAGGACGAACATGAAGTAGGCTTGGGTCTTTCACTTCAACATGACCTCTTAATGCGACAAGCTCAGGACATCCATGACGGAATCTTCCGTGTAGTTGTGATGGGTGCTTTCACGACGGGCAAGAGCACCCTGATTAATGCACTCGTCGGTAAACGAATACTACCGGAATCGGCTCTACCAAGTACAGCTATCCTTACATTTATACAATATGGTGAGGATGTGGACTGCGTAGAGATTCATTTCAAGAACACGGTTGATGAAGGTGGAAAAGTGGTAAAAGGCCGTGTGGAGACGCTTAGTCAAGAGAACTTCTTCAACGATTATCGTTATACCAACGAGGATAATCGTGAGTTTTTCGAGACTGGTCAGGTGAAGCGTTTTGCAGTGGTTGACTACGCTATTTTGCGCTGTTCACTGGAGCTGATGCATAACGGCGTGTGTATCGTTGACAGCCCAGGACTTGAGGATAAGGCTGTTGCAACAGAGCTATCACTAAGAATGGCTAAGCAGGCTCAGGCTATTGTTTATGTGTGCAGTGAGCGTGGATTTGATGACCGTGATCGTAAATACTTCGAGGAGCATTTCACGGGCTGTCCCAGAAACGTCTTCTTTGTAATGAATCGCGTCGATCTGATAACTTCGCAGACTGAGCGTGTAGCTGCCTTGGAGAAAATGAAGAGTGATGTAAAGATATGTTTCTTCAAGGGAGATGGAACTATCGACGAGGACTTGTTGAAAAGTCGTGTCTTCGCATTATCTTCTTTGGATGCTTTGGACGCACGACGTGGTATGACCTTCGATGTCACTCAACAGCACGACGTGCCGTTGAATGGTGAAATAGCACAGGAGAAGGAACATTCTTCTTATTTTCAGCCATTTGAGAAGGAGTTGGAACATTTCCTCACTACCGATGAGATGTGCAAGGCTCTCTATGGTAAGTCGTTTGTTTCTTTATATGAAACCTATCAGGAAGCTCTCAAAAAGACGCAGGAGTCGATGGCTTTCTATGAGGGTAATAAGCAGTTGACAGAGGAAAAGCGCAAGGAGTGTGAGCGCATCATTGCAGAGATAGAAACCAATATCAATGTTACGGAACAGGCATTTGATGCTTGCGTCATCAAGTTGCAGGCCTTGTTTGGTGACCTTGTCCGAGACAGCGTTCATTCTGTGGATAAGACCTGGCATGTAGATCTGCCGAACTTACAAGAGGAGATTAACGAAGAGTTCTCTATGGGCGATTATCTGAGACTTGCACTTACCAATGTGAACATATTCAATACGGCAGAGGAGCGAGAGGAGAAGACCAAGCGACTGCTGGAGCCTTTCGTCAAAGTCGTGTCGAATCATATCTCGAACAAGATTGACGAGTATGTGGAGGATAATCGCTCTGTTGTGAATGTTGCCATCATGGAGTGTCAGAGTAAGGTGGATACCAGTCTGAATCAGACGGTACAGTTGTTTGGGCAGTTAGGAGATACGCTGACTGATGAGACAGAATATGCGATTGGCGGTGACCAGAACTGGCTGCAAAACATTGTCTCAACGATTATGGGCGATGCCAGTGCCGTAGTGAAGACAGCTGCAGGTGGAAAGATGGCTTGGATGGAGTTCGTTAGCAAAGCTGTGTTTAACTTTACTTGGCAGTGGGTCATTGGAGTAATGGCTTCTGGCGGTTGGGGCCTGTTCATTATTGCTCTGATAGAGTATATGCAGATGAAGAACGGTCGGCATGAGATGGTTGAGCGGATGCTCACTGAGTGCAAGGCAAAGACGCTGAATGAGATTGACAGCAGACTGTCAACATCAATTGAGGTCATGAATCAGCGTATAGCAGGTACGCTGTATCAAGTCAGGGAGGACAAGTGCCGTACTATCCGTCAGCAACTTGCTGATGAGCGTCAGCATTTGGTGGAAATTCAGTCCAACTTGAACGATAACGCGTTCAATGCAGAGGCAGAACGCGAACGTACTGACTATATTCTGAACACGATTCTCTGCGAGTCTGCTCATGCTTATTCTAATGTTTTTGACCGTCAGATTACAGCGGAAGAGTTCGTTAACCAAATGCAAATCGTGTAGGGATGAATACTGTACAACAACAATTTGCCGACGAGTGGAAGAAAGTCTCAGCTGTGGTTGAGTCAGAAGCTCGTCGGCAGCTTCTAACTCTCGGATATCTTGATTATTCTATGTTGAATAATGTGCTGAGAGATGAACTTGATATGTGGTCTCATGTTCATTCGGCACGTAACCAGTGGCTTGAAAGTATAGATGAAAGTGAGGATATTGATAAGGTTAAGCTTGCTACAAGAATACGCCAAACATATCTTCATGATATATATGATGTGGGGAAAAAACGAGTCAGCACGTTTGGCCTGAAGGTATTATACCTTGTGATCAGCCTATTGATTGGATATCTGATATGGTTTTGCGCAGACTTGTTTTTTTCGCCAAGCATTCAGGAATACTTGTCCTCTCCACTCAGATGGATAGCATTCCCGCTGTTGGCAATGGTGCTTACATACACATTCTGTCTGCCTAAAATTGCGCAAGCAAAAGAAAAGAAGAAACAGGAAATTGTTCGTGCCGTAACTGATGAAATGAGACAAAAAGGGCAGGCAATCATTGTTGTAACTATAAAAAACGCTAATTAAGCGTCCGTATATGAGTAAATACAACAATAATTTGCTATCTTTGCCAAAGAATGAGGGTGTGCAATAGAATCGGTGGACACAAATCTAAAAGAGTATGTCATATATGGGGTTTATAAATCGGTTAAAAATAGTAAAGTCTATGATGCAGAATCACTTTGTCGAGGCACTCATGTCTCTTCTTAAAGAATATGACAGCCTAAGTGCCAAGGAACGTTATGCATTTGAATATGAACCTATCAATCGATCTCTAGACAGACTTATCCCGATTTATGAACTACCTAATAAAGATTTTGCAGAGTTATATTCTGTCCGTTATGGAAGTAATCATATCAGTTCCAAAAGATCTCAATACTTGAAAGATTGTGTAGAAAAGTTACAGGACTATACATCCTTCTTTACTTATACGTTAAACTTTAAGTACGCTATATTGTGCGTCAAAGCTCAACAAAGGATAGCTTCTTTGTGTAAAGAACTAGAAACAGAAACCTTATGGATGACTTATGTTACAGGTATAGCCCTTTATGCGCGTCTGTATGATTACAAGAAACTCTTTGAGTTTTGTGATGAAGGTCTCAAAGTAGCTCGAGAAAATGATGATGTTCCTTTAGAGTTTATCATCCTGGTTCGGAAATGGGTACAATGTTATCTCGCAACATTGCAGGACAATTCTCTTGACGTTGATATCGTTCAACTGGATACAGAGGAGCAACTGCTAAGGCTGTATGCCCCGTATGGCAATAATGTTGATAACTTCGTTGAAAGTTTAAAGGATAAGGAGATGAGAATCCTTGAAGAGGTTGGCCCTTCTGGTTTCTCAACTTACAAGATACATATAGGATTGTTAGATGAATCTCTCACCAGCTACAAGATGATGCTAGCTCAAGGCAGAGAAGATTCCCAAGCAGTTGAATATTCATTGAATATAGTTAGAGAAGTAGAAAAAGAAACTTTCGGAGAGGAAAGTGACTCCGACCATAGGCAGAATCTCACCCTGATAGGCAATCTTCAGGGTGAGTTGTCTCCAGAGCAAGCACAAGTGGTATATCGTGGCGCTTTAGAGACCGCTACACCAGAACAGGTTATTCCAGAAGGAACCGAACCAATGGAGAGATTCTTTAAATCTGTATTTTTTTCTCGGCATTTGATAGAGAATAAGCATAAAGAAAATGCCATAAAGTTCTATGATGCGGCGAGGGATTTAGTGGAAGGGTTAGGTGATCCTTTCCTTGCGGCAATGGTCTTGTTGACCAAAGCCCGTATTACTCAAGAAGATAATTTGGAACAAGCAATTAAAGAAAAGGAGGAGGCGTTGGCTTTATTGGATACAGCAGAAGCCTCTGGTTGCAAATTTGCTATGGTCGATTATCTCAGATATACTATTCATACTGAAATGGGAGATTTGTTCCTGGAAAAACAACCTCAAAAGTCTGTTGAAGAGTTCACCAAGGCCATTAATAGTTTGAAGACTATTTCTTTAGGTCAAACCCTTCGCATATCCCAATTATTAAACTATAGAGGACTAGCTCATTTCTACACCAAAGAAAGGGAAGCGGAAGAGAAAGATTATATCCAGTCCTTTAGTGTGGTTATAGAGGACGTGAGAAGCCGACTGCCTTTCATGAATTCAGAAAAACGTGAGAAGTACTGGGAAAATGTTTCTGTCGCACTTCAGCAGACAATGTTGATGATAGACGAAGATAGTAGTCCAGAATTAATGAAACTTGCCTATCAAGTAGTGTTGCTATCTAAAGGGCTATTACTTAGTTCTGAACAGACAGTGAAAAATGTAATAGAATCAGATGAGTCTTTGGAAGAGTTGCGTCCAATATACAAGAAGTTGGAGGAAACAGCTATGTATAGCAAACCGGCAGATATTAATCAGGAAGATGTTGTTAATAACTATACAAGCCAGTATATACAGAAAGTCCGTTTAACTCAAGCTCTAAACCAAGTAATAGCAAAACACTGTGACTATCTATATGAAACTTTTGAAATAGTTCAGAAAAGATTGGGCAAGAACCAGATTCTTGTTGACTATTTCGACTATGAATTAGATGATGGTGATCAGCAGTACGTCGCATTTGTGGTTACTTGTGATAATCCCACTCCAATACTTATTAAGTTATGTAAAGAATCAGATTTATCAAGAATCTTTATTGATGCTAAAGTTGACAGTACATTAGATGAAGTCTATAATCCGAGGAAGAACTATTCTTTTGAACTAACGAAAGTACTTTGGAAACCAATAGAGGAAATTGCTCATGTGTCTTTTAGTAGTGAAGTCTTTATAGTCCCTTCAGGCTCTCTTGCAAAAATACCAATAGAGTCTTTACCTATTGTGGAAGGGAAAGATACTGTTCTCTCTGAGTATTTCATGGGGTTCGCGAGGTTAAGTCATGCAAGAGCCTTGTCCTTACAAAATGACAAAAGTATTAATAGTATTGCTTTATTCGGAGGTTTGGATTACGGACAAGGAAGTATTGATTCTAATGACACACCGCAGTCCCGTGGATATAGTGTAGGCGTCTTGTCCGATTCTCCTACTCCATTAGAAGCATGGCAATTCTTAAAAGGAACTCAGAAAGAGGTTAATACCATTGCAAATTGGTTGAGGATTGCACATAAAGATGTTCAAGTCTTTGAAGGGGAGATAGGCACTGTCACATCTTTTAAATCCCTTGCTTCTAAAACTCCAGACATTATCCATATTGCGACTCATGGTTTCTTTGAGACAAAGAATACTGCTGTTAATCTCCCAGCCTTGCAATCCGATAATCCAATGTCTATGTCTGGATTAGTTTTTGCAAATGGCAATGAGGGATGGCTTCATGGTACACCTCAAAGCCATGAAGGGATAATTACTGCAGCGGAAATCTCTCAAATGAAATTGCCTTCAAAAATAGTTGTATTATCTGCCTGTCACTCTGGTGAGGGGATGCTTCGAGCTGATGGCGTCTATGGCCTTCAAAGAGGTTTCAAGAAGGCTGGCGTTCAGTGTTTGATAATGTCTCTTTGGGTGATGGAAGACTCTGCAATGCAGACCTTTATGGAAATGTTTTACGCAAAACTTATAGGAGGTAAGGATTGCCATGCGGCATTCTTTGATACAAAGCATGAACTGATGAAAGCAACTCCAAACATGCCGTGGATGTGGGCCGGGCTAATAATGTTGGATTGATTTTTCTTTTTGCGCTTGGTTTAGATTTGTTCCGTATTATTCCTTGACTCATAATTAAATAAAGAGAAGTAATGAAAGTCAATATAGAAGATGTTAGACAATTCGATAATTTTTTCGAATTGCATGAGCAGACGCTGTTGATAGACGGCATTGATTACGGTGTTGTCTATGTTTTATCAAAAGACAAAGAATGGAATCATTCCATAGAAAAAGCGATAACAAAGATTCAAGAGAGTGCTTCATATAAGTTTCTTAATATGAACTATAAAGTTAATATGTTGAACGCAAACAACTGGCCCCAAGAACCTTTTCTTAAAGAAAAAAATATTGTCACATCACTATTTACCCCGGACAGATACAGTCATTGTTATCTTTCTGGTGTTGCTACTCATAAAGAAGAACTTGAAAGTATAATGTCTTTCATGATAATGGAAACTCATCAGATAAGTGAAAAATGTTCTGAGGCAGCTTTTGCTAATCTTGGCAATTGGGATTCAGACAATAGCTTTGATGTAGAATCGGATCCATATTCAGACTTTAATTACAAAGATATATCATTTAGAGGTAGAAATCGTAACAAACCGGACCCAACATCTTTTCTTAAACTAAAAAATGAAGAGAAATGCATAATCAAAATCCCGCATTCTTATGCAGAGCGGGTTCAAATGCTTAGGAAACTTCCTTCCATAGCCAAACGGATAAGATCGGTAGACAATGCAGAAGCTAAGTCGGATTTTGCCGAGGTATGGAATGTGATGACTGAACGTGAGAAAGGGCATCTTTGTTTCGAATTACTCAAGAGGAGCCGGAAGAAAGATGTTGCGGACATTATTGGTACGACTGTTGACAGAGAGGTGATAGGTGAGAAAAGTAGATTTACTGTTATCATCAAAGGTAACCCAAGTGACGAGGATCTAAAAAACTTTGATAATGCTTATCAACTATGTACTTATTTGAAGGATAGTCAAGGTGTCCTTACTCCGTTGAAGTTCAGCCATACTACTCAGGTTTTATTTACTTTATCACTTATCAATAAGAAAATAAATCCCCAAGATACACCAATACTAAGTATATTGAATAATGAGGAGGCGTTTAACTCAATTTATAGTGCGATGTTTGGAGAGACTTATAAGCCATATCTTAAGAAGGAGTTTGATAAGTTGTTTGTACATGAAACATCGACAAATAGTTTGCATTCTGGTGATCTTGTTGGTAGATATAATGAGATAGAAACACGTCTAGTTGAGATATTTAGTAATTTGGATGAAAATCCTCTTCCATACTTTACAAGAGACAATTATCCGCTTGCAATTAATGCAAATAATATAGAAATCCCACAGATTTTAAAGAACGTTAAGATTAATTAACGTTAAATAAAAAAACAACATCCCTGATATTTAGCTCGTTAGGGGTCTTTTTGCGGTTGCTGTCCACTTCCGGATTCTGAAGCAAAAAAATGCCGAACTTTGCATCGAGATTAAGATGTAAAATTCGGCAATTTTCATGCTACAAATTCTGACTATTATGAATGAGATGACTTACAACAGCAACGTAATGAATCAGTCTCGAAACTTCAAGGCTGAAGGTGACGAAATCATCAAAAACCTGAAGAGCAAAGAAAACGGTTCCATGTACAGCTACCAGTTCTTCTATGACACAACGGTAACGGAAGGTAAGGGCAATACTAAGAAGAAGTTGTGCAGGATTGCCTCTCTGCGCTCGAAGATGATTTATGGCTTCCAGAAAGACTATGGCGTAACAATAAATCCAGAGGATTTCAGCACAATTGTTTATCAGACACTTTGGGCTGATGGTTCATGGAAGCCTTTGGACAGTTACGCGGGATCCTGCTCCTTCTACGCTTGGCTGAGGAGGGTCGCAAAGAACGCCATCATGGAACGCTTAGTGGAGGAGCACTTGATTGATGAAGTGCGCTCTCGCACGGTGGGCAACACTCGTCTTGCCTTACTTTCACAGATGCCATCTAAGTGCAAGATGGTGCTCGACGATCTGATGGTTGGTAGCAAGTATCATAGCTTGCTGACAGCCATCTACGTGGACAGACTTCCAGAAGAGAAAATCATGAAGAAGCTGAATATTAAGGATACTACGGAATACGAGAATGCAAAGAAGATTGGCGAGAACAAACTAAAGGATGCGATGCTGCGTTCTGTAGAGTATTCCGGTGAAGACCTCCTCCGTGACAAGACGAAGCATGTAGTTACGGTGTCCTCTGAGTTTGTGGCCGACTTGTCTGAATGGTGTAAATCAAAGACAGACGTGAATCCACTTTCGGATGTGCTGGGTACCGACCTTACAGATGAGGAGGTACGTGAGAAGGCGGTAGAGTTCCTGTATGATTTCTCCGCAAAGTTGAATTGGAGCGACATGGACCGCTATATCTGGCAGCGCCGCTTCATTGTCAATGCAGATCCTGAAGGTCTTGCACATGAAGTGGCCCACGACCGTGGCTGGCTCGACACCCGCTATTCGCGCTTGAACGCAAAATTCAAAGAGGCCATCAAGCAGTGGTGGAAAACTCATGCTTCATAAACAATATAAAGGAAGCCCCCATGATATGTATAGCATGAGTATCACTCGGTAATACTTCATGAGACGGGGACAAATTAGCTGCAATGTAGGCATTTTCTTTTGTCTGTTCTGATAGATTATTCCCTCAGTGAGCTTCTTTGTATATATAGTACAACGACAAATATGTTTAGATTTTAGGTAAAGATTATGAAAAAGCTATCACGAAACAATCCAATCACCACCGTCATCAAGAACTATATAAACAAGAAGAGCGGTAAGGTAACAGAGTCAAGAGCAGAGATTCAGAGACGTTTCTTCGGTCTGGACTGGAAAGACCAGAAGAAGATCATGGCTGCCTTTCTGGATGCCGGTATGTCAGATAGGGATTGGGCTTATTCCTGGTTACTTGACTTGTGGGATGCCTCCTTCGAAACAAAGGTGCTTGAACTTTGGGAAACCTACCACGAAGAGAAGTGCGCTTGGGTAATAATTCGGCATTTTCCCATAGAGTTTATAAGAAAAAATATCAATACCTTCAATGAAGGGAGAGACTATTACTTTATATGTAAGAGGCTTGCTAAGGATGCCGACTTTGTGATTGATAAGGAACGACTGAGTAAAACAGATTACCTGATGGCTATGTATCGTGCAGGGAGGGCACTTAATGACGACGAGGCGAACGACATCCTATATTCCATTATACGGGATATATCTTTTCATTGGTACCCCTCATTGGAGTTGTCAAGAGACTATTACCCGAGAAGGAACAGAATGATGGCAGCATCTGATTTTGCCAATGTGTCATTGGCCCTCTACTACCTTGAAAAGATGGGGAAAGAGGAAGTAATTGAGAAATTCCATAGTTGGGAGATCGCCTTAAAGGAAAGAGTTGCTCAGAGCGAGGAGTATAAGGAACTCCGTAATCAGCCATTGTCTGATTATGACTATAAAGAACGACTTGCGGAGATAGTTAAAAAGCAACTTTATTATGCCTTACCATCCAAGTACAAGACGATGACAGATGAAGATTACCAAAAAAATAATTCTACAATATTATGAAAAAGGGAAACATTACGGAGGCACAGTTAGATGAAGTTTTGGGAATCATTGTGGACCCAAAAGCTTTAATCAATATTGATGAACGCGATGTCCGCTATGTGATGTCCGGCAAGTCCGGTATTATGTATTATACACAGCAAGGAGATAAGGACAAACGTGAATTCATAAAGGGAACCTTTCAAGAATTGTTGGAGGACCCTTTTGTCAAGAAGTGTCATTATATGTTGCTGAGTATGGGGATGCCTGCAGACACCCTAATTGAGATGAATGATATAGATTACATAAACAATTTTTTGGGATCGATAGCTCATGATGATTTGGAAGCAAAATGGGGCATAAGGAAGAACGGAGCGGGGCAAGGTATGACGATTCATCTTATTTGTACTAACGACATATTAAAGTAGATCCAATCTAGATTGTAAGATTATGAAAGGAATGCGTTTATTACCGGCATTGTTGATACTGTTGCTTGTTGGTGGTGTATCTGTGACAAGTATCCGGAGCTGTCTCGTTTCTCATCGGGAATCTATGGATGAGGAGGATGTAACGGGAAATGAGCACTCATTCATCACGGATACATACGACGATGACGCAGGCGAGGAAAAAGACACGGAATTTGAGAGTGACACAGAATACGCGTCGTCATACGTTCCTGTGCCGATACCGGATTTTGTCAACAGTCTGTTGCAAGATGCCGACTGGTGGGCTGACACTGTTTGTGTGGTAAACGGAACGGCTTACTATTTGGGTTACGAAGGCTATTGCCGCACCAGCGTCTTGTTCAATAAGGAAAGGGTGTTGCTCGCGGCTCCGATGGTACAAATAGACTCGTTTGCCTCCGGGTGTGACACGAAATTCTATGTCAGCAATGCAGCCAAAAGAGTATTGGTGGATTTCTCGGACGAGAAGACTCTCGAAAAGCTAAAGCCTCTAGGCGCAACCTTGCCCTCGTTCATGAGGTACAGGAAAGACACCATAGCAGAATTCGGTCGCACGGTGTTTTACAGTTTTGCCGCAGATTTCCCGGACGCATCCGTCATCCATTCCGACGCCATCAGGCAATGGCTGGTCAAGCTCATAGAGCGTTCGCAAGCGTTGGACGAGGACTTGCCGTATGTCACGACGATAAGTCTCAAGTATTCGAAACGGCCCTATGGCGGTTGGGCCTACAAAGGCAATGTGAACGACAACGAGAAAATTGCCAGGTTTATTGCGAGCATATATTTTGCAATAAAAAAAGCAGAATACGGCACGAATGATGAGGACTATCCGACCGACCTGTTTTCCGACTTGAATCTGCAGGCCGTCGTCTGCAACAACCGATACGTGACATATCAGGAATATACCAATGATTTTAATGCCGGTATACACGGCTATTACACGGAGCGTCTGGTTTCATATGACCACGTGCATCAGCAGGAGATAGATTGCGACTACCTCTTCAAGCCGGAATGCATGGAAGAAATCTTGTCCGTCTTGCAGGAAGAAGCTGAGAAGACGCACCAATATAAGGAATGGCAGCCCAACATCATGGACGGTGTAGCCGTTCGGGATGAAGACGGGAACAGGACGGGCGAGTTCACTCTGCCAACGCCGGGACTCTCAGAAGATGGCGTCGTGTTCTCCTTCCAACCCTATGCCATCTGTTGTTTCGCTGCAGGTACATTCCACTTTACCGTTCCCTACAGTCGGATTAAACACTGCCTGACACCACAGGGCAAATGGTGCGTGGGGCTGGACTGAAATATACATAAAATATTAAAGAATAATAGAGATAATCTGTACTTTAAGTGACGGCGTCAAGGTGATTATAAACGGAAAAGGCGAAATAGTGAACTAATCGTTTGGCGGATAGAAATCTTTTCACTACCTTTACGGCAAAAGAAGTCTTTAAGGAACGGGAAAGAGTACTTAACGAATTGAGTAAAAGAGGATGAAAGACAATGCAACGAAGAAGCGTGTGTTCGTGGATATGGATAACGTGCTTGTAGATTTCGAGTCTGGATTGATGCTTTAAAAATGTAAGGGAATATTGGATACAGATTTCCGTGTGAAGTGATAGATTGGTGGTTACTTTCTGCTCTTATAGTTCATAAACCCTAAAAAAGAGAAGAGTATGAAACAGATGTCATCATGGAAGGTTAAGGTGAAGAACGTTCGGGGCAAATGCACTCTCGAGGATGTTTTGCGGCATTATCTTCAGGACTATAATATATATGAGTTTGACAATATCATGCTCTATAACGTCAATATGCGCGACGCCATGCGCGACATGGGTGTGGAGAAAGTGATCGAGCAGCTGCGGACAATAGCCCCGGAAAACCAATGCCTGGAAGCGTGCTTTATGCGCTTCCTCGCAAATTATCCCGACGGCTATCTCGGCGATATGGACATACAAATGTACGGTATCGGAGATGACGTCGAAATCCTTGGACATGTCTTCCACGGATTGGACGACATCCGTGCTCACTGCGGGAAACTCCTGCGGTGCAGATGCGATGAGAACGACACCCCGTCGCGCATCAAGGCACAAAAACAAGACGGATTCTGTGTGGGAGAGTTATACGAGAGCTATCCGTGCTTCGACTCGTCCGACTTTATGTATGAAAACCGGTCGTATCAGAACTTTGTCATCAGAGACCGTCTTGTGACGGACAAAGAAATGCTGCGAATAACCCGCTTGCCGATGAGGAGTAATTACCGGTTGGTGACGGAAGAGATGCCTCTCGATGCACTGCCGATGGTGTATTATGAAGGCGACGGGGGTATGATGTTGGTAGCCACGCAAAAAGTTGATCAGAGTAGCCCTTCACCGCGTCACCGTTCGTTTTTGGAATGGATATACTCAAAATTCTGAAGCCATGAGATCGATATTTATCCTGATATTCATATTATATTAAAGGTGGGGGAGCAGAAGGAATGCGAAGAGGGTTGCACATACGTCTTTGCCGACGGTATGCATGTGGGCATTGAAGGCAACAAACTGACGGGCAAAATGCCGGGAGTCTGCTACGTACAGAAATACAATGCAGCAGAGAATGTGATCACCGCACACAAGGTGACGGTGGAGCATTGATTTTTTCGTTTTCTCTGATAGATTTGGACACTTA